>Ga0255338_1000392_pt1 | contig 153992 bp, 115 predicted proteins | sample MeOH1_35cm_T4_19_FD_203715 | JGI IMG/M metagenome (GOLD analysis project Ga0255338, IMG submission 203715) | Sandy soil microbial communities from University of British Columbia, Vancouver, Canada - MeOH1_35cm_T4_195 | ecosystem: Engineered > Artificial ecosystem > Sand microcosm >...
AGGCCGCATACTGCGCCGAGTCCAGGCTGCACTCGAAGTTGCTGGCCTCGCCTGTCGCGCTGAAGGTGAAGACAGCCGTCGTGCTGCTGCTGGGGTTGGGGGGCTTCTGATCAATGGATGTTTCCGGCGCCACCGTGTCCACCACCCACGAGTAGGTGGCCGGCGTGAGGTCCGTGTTGCCTGCGGCATCCTTGGCCCGGACCGAGAACGTGTGGCTGCCCTCCGCCAGGGCCAAGAGCGTCAACGGGGTTACGCAAGGCGCGTACGGCGCCGAGTCCTGGCTGCACTCGAAGCTGCTCCCCGCCTCGGTCGAGCTGAAGGTAAAGATGGCACTCGAGGTGTTGCTGGGGTCGGAGGGCTTCTGATCGATCGACGTGTTCGGAGGCACCGTGTCCACTCCCCAGGAATAGGAGGCGGGCGTGAGGTCCAGGTTACCGGCCACATCCCGGGCTCTCACCGAGAAGGTATGGCTGCCCTCCGAGAGGTTAGAGAGGTTCTGGGGGCTCGTGCAGAGCGTGTACACCGCCGAGTCCAGACTGCACTCGAAGCCGCTGCCCGTCTCCGAGGCGCTGAAGGTGAAGGTGGCCGTCGCGCTGTTGCTGGGGTTGGAGGGCTTCTGATCGATCGACGTGTCCGGCGCCGCCGTGTCCACCCACCAGGTGTACGTAGCCGGGGAGAGGTCCACATTGCCCGCGGCGTCCCGGGCCCTCACGGAGAAGGTGTGGCTGGTATCGGTCAGGCCGCCATAGCTCTTGGGGCTCGTGCACGCAGCATACGGTGCCGAATCCAGGCTGCACTCGAAGCTGGTGCCCCCTCCTGTCGAGTTGAAGGTGAAGGTGGCGCTTGCGCTATTGCTGGGATCGACGGGCTTCTGACCGATGGACGTATCCGGGGGCACCGTGTCCACCACCCAGGTGTAGGAGGCCGGCGTGAGGTCCTCCTTTGTCCCCTCAATCGACTTGGCCTCGAAGGTGTGGCTTCCCTCCGTCAGACTCGTGTAGCTCTGAGAGTTGGTGCAGTCAGCCCACGTGCCCGCGTCCAGTCTGCACTTGAAGGTGGAGCCTCCCTTCGAGGACCTGAGTTCGAAGAGCGCATCCTGGCTATTCGTGGGATTGGATGGCTGTCTGTCAATGAACGTGTCCGGCCGCAGATCCACCGTCCAGGTAAAGGAGACGGAGGACGGATCCCGATTCCCGGCCTCGTCTACCGCGGCAACGCTGAAGGTATGAGAGCCATCGGTCAAGCCCGTGACCTCATAAGCGACAACATCGGTCGCAGCACCTCCACCACAAGAGACCTCCGCCAGCGCGTCCAGCATGCACTTGAAAGTCACCGGCCGGGTCTCGCCCACAGCCTTGAATGAGAAGGTCGCGTTGACTTCAGAATGAGGGTCTGCCGGTGTCGTTACAAGCGCGGTATCAGGCGCCCGTTTGTCGACAGTGACGGTAATGACGGCAATATAGTCGCTGAGGGTGTTGGGGTTATTGCAGGTTCCCCTGGCTTTCATCGCGTAGGACACGCTGTCAATCAGATCAGCGCCTGGAGTAAAGCTCCACGTCCTCGTGGCGAGGTTGACAGTCGCCATTCCTCCCGTCGTGTCAGTGCCTCCGACAAAGACTCTGACACCGTCATTGGTTTGATAGCTCGTGTCGATAGTGCCCTCGAAGGTAGGTCTGGCATTCACAGACTGGCCATCCAGCGGTCTCGTGAATACGGGAGCAGGAAGAGTACATACCAGGTTCTTCTCGAACCCAGCCTCGAGCAGGGTGATGGTGCCGCGATGAGCGGAGAGCTGGCTCACGGTGGGCTGTGCACCGGATCCAAGCCCAGGAGCTGCTCCGACCAGGTCCCCTGCATGCCCTGCTTCAACAGACATAGGGCAGGAGCCGGTCCTCGCCGCTTGATACAGCACCCGCCCACCGCCTCCTCCACCACCGGGGCCTGCATTCTCCAGGGGCCCCGCCAAGCTGCTCCCTCCATTGCCTCCTCGAGCCGAGATGAGCCCGCACTCCGCGGAGTCTCCGATCCTCAAGGAGATGTTCCCTCCCGCACCACCACCGCCCGCTCCGCCCTGCGTTGCATCCTCACCCGCGAAGCCATTCGCCAGGATGGCTCCGCTCCCAGCCAGGCGATACCCCCGCACGAAGATGGCTCCGCCCCCTGCTCCTGCCTGGGAATGACTCCCTCCCCCGTACCCCTGCCCGCCGCCTCCTCCCAACGTCAGGTGATCGATCAAGGAATAGACCAGCCCCGCCCCACCCTTCCCGCCGATATCCCGTACCGAATCGCCATAAGTCAGAGAATCACCTCCCCTCCCTCCTGCCGCACCGTTTCCCCCGCCGCCTCCTCCTGAGCTGGGGCAGAGGCCACCGCCACCACCGTTGGACGCATTCTCCAGACCGGTAGCCCACAGGCCGAAGTCCAGGGAGGAGATCCCCTCTCCTCTTCCGGCCCCTGGACGCACGGCGGCAGGCAAGGTGGCGCACCCGATGAACCCTGGGGACTCTGCGACCGCCAGCCCTCCTCGGAACCCCGCGCCGCTCGCTTGGAGCTCCCCCTCGTTCTGGATGAGCCCACTCGCCAGAAACGCGAGGACTCCACCCTGTCTCCCATCCCATGGCACCGCGACGAGGCTGGCCCCTGCCTCGACCTTCACGTCCGTGTACTCTGGGACGCGGATGACCTGGGTCACCATCCCCGCGTAGGAGGAGAGGAGCGGCGCCATCAGCTTCAGCTCCTGCCCTCCTGCGGCGCTCACGCGCGCCAGCTCCCATCGCCCCACGGGATCATGGCTCAGCTGGATGGGCCCCGGATCTCCGCGAGCAGGCTCCGGGACGATGCCTGTCGTCTGCACCACCATCACAAGGTCGCCCGCGGCAAATCCCTCCGTCGAGGAGACGGACAACACGGTGTCGCCGGGAGCCAACGGTCCCGTCACCTGTGTATAGCGATTGACGACCTTCCGCGGCTCGGTAACCCTGAGCGCACCCTCGCGCCCGGTTCCCAGACCGAACGTATCGGGCTCGGCCATGGCGGTGCTCGCACAGAGCACCCAGGCCAACAACACCACCGGGTTCCATCCCTGGTTCATAAATTCGCTCCCTGAAGTGTGGCCGCTCCCGCTCACTTGGGGAGGACGATGGTGAATTCGATACGGCGGTTGATCTCACGCCCAATGGACGTGGCGTTGCTGGCGATGGGCCGCTCCTGGCCATAGCCCTTCGCCTGGAGCCGATCCGCGGGGACACCCCGCTGGATCAGGTACTGCCGGACCGCCTCTGCCTGGGCCTTCGTGAACCGCAGGTTCTCGAACTCGTCGCCCCGGTTATCCGAGTGCGCCCCCACCACAATGAGAGGCATCTCCGGATGCTCGAGAATCACCTTCGCCACCCAGTTGAGCACGTCATGGGACCGCTCCTGGATCCGTGGCTGCCCTGGCACGAAGAAGACCTTGTCCAACAGCTTGATCTCCGTCCGCAGCTCCATCAGCGACACGAGCGGAACCTCATGAGAGGGACATCCCTGGTTCTCGCTCGGACCTGGATCCTTGGCGCAGGCATCCTCCACGTTGGGAATATTGTCCATGTCCAGGTCCGACTCTGGGCAGCCCTGGCGCTCCGGAGGCCCCGCCAGATCAGGACATTGATCCACATCGTCCTCGATCTCGTCCTTGTCCCGGTCCTTGAGTGGACACCCCCGAGCCTTCTCCACTCCAGGCTCCGAAGGACAGACATCCCGCTCGTCCTCGATCCCATCGCCATCCCCATCCGGCATGGGGCAGCCTTGCCAGGATGCCGTGCCCACGACGGTCGGGCATGCATCGAGCTTGTCCTCGATTCCATCTCCGTCGCTGTCCTTCCGAGGGCAGCCCTGGCGCTCCAGTGTCCCAGCCTCGTCGTCACACTGGTCGATTCCGTTGGGGACCCCGTCCTCGTCCTCATCCAGATCCGGGCACTCCTCCACGGTGTGCTCGAGCGCTGGCGCGCAGTTCACCGCGGACTCGTCCTCCAGACGTGGGGGGATCACCTTGCCGAACGCCGCTCCCACCAGCACCCGGAACAGGGGCGTCCCGGGCGCCGTGCCTCCCCCCACCCCGGCCAGCGCGAACAGCTCGAGCGATGGGTTCACCAGATAGCGGGGGCCCAGCAGGAGCTCCGCCGAGCTCGGCTGATCCACCAGCGGGACCGTGCCGCGTACATCGACCTCCCACCGCATGCGCCGGCCCACCATCGCGAGGGCGAGCCCAAGCTGGGCCTCGTTGCCCACAGGGCCCCGCGCGAACTCACGGTCCGAGTACGCAGCGATCGCCGGGCGCAGCACCATCCGCGTATCCAGCGCGACTCGGAACCACCCGAAGCGCCGCCCGATCATGAGCCGAGGCGCATAGCGAGGCCCCGCATCCCGGGCGAACCCGGGGACACTCCCCACGGGTGCCCCCACTCCCAGCTCCACCGCCAGATCTCCCCAGGACCCGTCCAGCTGGGAGAGCAGCCCCACCCGGGCATTGAGCTGCGGAGTGGCCAGGCCCAAGGAAGCGGGGCGTGCGAGGCCCTCACCGCTCAGATCGGCTCCCGTCTGGAGCGCCACGATCGGGAGCTGCACTCCCAGCTCGAGCCTGGAGAAAGGAGCGTAAGCCCCCGCCAGGAGCATCGTCGTCCGGCTCCCCACGATGGGCAGCGCCTGGCCTCCCCGGGAGAACACCAGCGGGTTGTGCTGATAATGCCCCACGGCGGAGAGACGGAAGTCCCCCGCGGGCATCAGCTCTCCCGTGCCCAGCACCAGCGAGCCCTCGGCGCCAGGATTCAGATCCAGGCGCTCCAATTCAAAGCTCACCAGCCGGGTGGGCTCCTGCGCCAAGGCCACGGATGAGGCGAGTACGAGCGCGATCCCATACACTCTTCTCGCAAGTCTGCTCTGGCTCATGCATTCCCCCCGGGTGTTCGCTCGCCGAGCGGCCCTGGGCCCTCACCTGATTGTTCATTCCCTGATTCACAGCACAGGTACATGAGGATCAAGTGAAGCGGTGTACCACCTAGGTGGTACTCACAAATGTGAGCGACTTAGCTATTCATCCGCCCCGAAGAACAATCCATCTCATTCCAACGAGTGATGAGTCGGGGCATGTCGACTTCTTGCGGTGATCGCGCGCTGAAAACCTCTCTCGAGCAGAGAGCTCCTGGGCGGGTGATGGCTGTCTGCGCGCTGCTGGCACTTCCAGGGTGTGCAACAGACAAGGCCGCGGCCTGTGAGGCACCTCCTCCTTTCTTCGCGCGGCTCGAGGCGGCCGGGGACGTCAACCCAGACGCCTACGGCCGCCCCCTGCCCACGCATGTTCAGTTCCTCCAGATCAAAGACAGCACCCGGCTGGAGCGGGCCAGCTCCCAGAAGCTCTGGTCCGACCCCAAAGCCTTGCTCGGAGAGGATCTCCTTCAGACTGCGGAGTTCGTCGTCGCGCCAGGCCACGAGGCGAAGCACTGGGTGCAGCGTGATCCCAAGGCTCAATTCGTGGCGGCGATCGGTCTGTTCCGCCAGTCGCTCGGCTACTCATGGCTTGCCGTCGCAAAGCTGCCGCCCGTCTCCAAGAACCAGTGTGAGGAGCCGCCCGCTGGCGACCGCGGAGACGCTCCCCATCCCGAAGACACCCAACTCCGCTTCAAGCTCCAGGGCTATCAGATCGACTTCCTGCGCCCTTCGAGGAGAACGCAATGAAGGCCCCGCAGCGCATCATCTGGTCCGAGGGGATGTTCATGAGTCCCCATCACCTCCAGCAACTGGACCTGTATCACGAGTCCCTGGTGGAGACCCGGCTGGGCTCGGTGTGCCTCTACCCCTGGGGCGTGGTGTCCATGCAGTTCGACATGGAGGCCCTGCGCGCCGGCCAGATCAACCTCCTGGAGTTCTTCGGCATCCTCCCGGATGGCTTGCCCACCGCCTTCGAGGCGGGACAGGAGGAGTCACCCGCGGCCCGGCCCGTGGAGGGCCACTTCCGCCCGACGCAGCAGCTGCTCGAGGTCTACCTGGGCATCCCCAAGGAGCGCAGTGACGTCGAGAGCTACGGGGCCGCAGGCAAGCTGGGCGCCAGCCCTCGCTTCTCTCCCCGGAACCGGCCCGTGGGAGATCTGCACGCCGCCACCTCGGTCGTCCAGCTCTCCTTCGCCCAGCGCAATATGAAGCTCCTGTTCGGCGACGAGCCTCGGGACGACTTCGACTCGCTGAAGATCGCCGAGCTCACCCGGGACAAGTCGGGGAGCCTGGTGCTCGTCGACACCTATATCCCTCCATGTCTGCGCATCAGCGCCTCTCCCTTCATCATGGGCGAGCTGCGCTCCCTGCTGCGGCTCATCGTCGCCAAGCAGCGGCAGATCGCCTCGCGGCGGCGGCACCGGGACGAGTCCTCCCTCGAGTTCACCGCCTCGGACGTCACGCTGTTCCTGGAGCTGCATGCCCTCAACGGCGTCATCCCGTTCCTCGCCCACGTCATCGAGGCGGGCAACATGCGCCCGCATGATCTGTACCTGATGCTGAGCCGGCTCGGAGGGCAGCTCTGCACCTTCTCCGCGAGCGCCGAGCCCTCCTCCATGCCGCCCTTCCAGTTCACCAACCTCCGCAGCACCTTCGAGGAGCTGTTCCGCCGGCTGGTGGAGCTGATGCACTCGGTGGCCCTGGAGCAGTGCATCACCGTCCCGCTGGAGCTGGGGCAGGACGGCCTCTACCGGGCGAAGCTCGAGGACGAGCGGATCGAGCGCTGCGGGCAGTTCCTGCTCATGGTCCGGAGCGAGCTGCCAGAGCAGGTCGTCGTTGATCAGCTTCCCAAGCTCTCCAAGCTGGGGAGCTGGTCGGAGATCCAGGGGCTTGTCCGGGCCACCACTCCCGGCGTCCCCCTGCAGGTGACCTACCGGCCGCCTCCCGAGGTTCCCGTGCGCCCGGGCGCCTCCTACTTCTCCCTCGCCTCCCAGGATGGAGGCTGGAGGACGGTGCTGCGCGAGCACGCCGTCGCCCTCTACCTCCCGCACACCTTCACCACCGGCCACACCTCCGTCGAGCTGCTCGCCGTGCCCACCCTGGGCCGCTGAGCCCCTCTCCCCGAAAGCACTCTGGAACCCTCATGGATCGCGTCAATGAAGCCACGAAGGACTGCTTCGACACCATCATCCGGCTCCGCCTGGCGGAGGCCGCCGAGATCCCTCCCCCCGAGGTCCTGAACCACCGCCTCCGCGGCGCCATCGACGAGGTGCTGCGGCGCGCGGCGGTCCTGGGGTTCAGTCATCAGGACGCGCAGGACATGGGCTACGCCCTGGTGGCGCTGATGGATGAGCTCGTGCTCAACAAGCCCGACCAGTACCGGCAGTTCTGGATGAGCAACCTGCTGCAGCTCCACTACTTCAACGAGACCGGCGCCGGCGACAACTTCTTCCATCGCATCAACGCCGTCCGCAAGGATCCGCATCGCGCGGAGGTCCTGCGGGTCTACTACCTGTGCCTGCTGTTCGGCTTCCAGGGCCGCTACCGCATCCGTGGCGGCGAGCTGGAGCTGATGAGCCTCATCGACGCCGTCCAGAAGGACCTGGAGCGGGCACAGCCCTCCGACTTCGAGACGCTGGCCCCCCATGCGGAGCGGCCCGCGGAGAACCTCGCCCTGGCGAAGCGCCGGCTCTCGCTGACCTCCGCGGCCCTGGCGGCCGTGGCCGTGGCACTCCTCTTCTACGGAGGCCTCTACCTGGCCCTCGATCGCACCACTTCCTCCATGCTCCACGACATCGAACTCCACATGGCCACCGTCGCGAAGGAGGGGCCGCGATGAAGCTCTTCATCTTCCTTGCCCTGCTCCTGATCGGCGCTGTCTGGGGAGGCACCTGGTACTTCCACCTGCCGAGCCAGCTCGCCCTGGTATCCACGGGCGCGATGCTGTTCCTCGTCCTGGTGGTGGCGCTCGTCCGTCTCCTGCGTGCGCGCGCCAAGAAGAAGAAGGCAGAGAAGCCGGCGGAGAAGCCTCCAGCGTCCGCGGAGCCCACCCGAGCGGCCCGCGCCGAGCTCAGCCCCGAGCTCCAGGCCATGCAGGCCGATTTCTCCCGGGCCGTCCTGGCGCTCAAGACCTCCAAGCTGTCCCGTGGAGGACGCGACGCCCTCTCCGTCCTGCCCTGGTACCTCGTGATCGGCTCGCCTGAGTCCGGAAAGAGCACGGCGCTCCGCAACTCCGGGCTGAAGTTCCCGTACCTCACCAACCGGGGAGGTGGCGGCGGCCGGAGCGTGGGCCCGACACGCCACTGCGACTGGTGGCTTACCAACGAGGGCGTCTTCCTGGATGCCGCGGGCCGCTATGTCTCCGGCGAAGAGGACCGGGAGGAGTGGATCTCCTTCCTCGACATCCTGGGCAAGTACCGGCCCCAACGGCCCCTCAACGGGCTCATCGTGACGGTGAGCGTGAGCGAGCTGATGGGCGCGGATCCCCAGGCCGCCGGCGAGCTGGGGCAGCGCCTCCGCGAGCGCATCGACGAGCTGACGTCCCGGCTGCGCATCGTCGTCCCCATCTACGTGATGATCACCAAGTGTGATCTGCTCACCGGGTTCGTGGAGACGTTCTCCGATCTGCCCCGGTCCGAGCGCGGGCAGATCTGGGGCTTCACCGTGCCGCTGACAGCCCAGCCAGAGGCCCCCACCGAGCTGCTGCTCAAGCGCTTCGACGAGCTGGCCTCCATCCTGGAGCAGCGGTCCGTCAGCCGGATCGGCCAGGAGCGCCGGCTGGAGGCGCGCGAGCGCATCTACCAGTTCCCCCAGCGCTTCGACGCCATCCGGAAGAACCTCTCGGAGTTCATCCAGCCGCTCTTCCTGGAGAACGTCTTCCAGGACACGCCCGTGATGCGCGGCGTCTACTTCACCAGCGGCACCCAGGAGCACCGTCCCCTCGAGCCACGACAGCCCGCCACCACCGGCGACGTGCTGCCCCCGGACTCGCGCCCCGCCGCCGAGCCCATGACGGAGGGCCGCAGCTTCTTCATCTGGGACGTGTTCACCAAGATCATGTTCCAGGACCAGAAGCTCGCGGTCCGCAGCTCCATGGAAGAGGTCCGCCTCCGCAAGCGCCGCTACACCCTGGCTGGGGCCTGCCTGGCGCTCACCCTGGCCCTGCTGGTGCTCCCCACCCTCTCCTTCTTCAAGAACCGGGACATGCTCCACCGGGTCCGCGACACCATCGTCTCGGTGAAGCTGGAGAACAACGATGACATCAGCCGCATCCAGGAGCTGAGCCCGCTGCAGCAATACCTCGATGAGCTGAACCGGCACCGGGTGGAGGGCGTGCCGTTCTGGATGCGCATGGGGCTGTACAAAGGAGAGCGGCTCTTCGCGCTGGCGCAGAAGTTCTACAACGACCAGCTCAAGTGGCTGCTCCTCGGCCGCCAGCACGAGCGCATCAAGCAGAGCCTGGAGCTGTTCGCCCAGAACCAGGACCTCCTGGACTGGAAGCCCAGCAACGAGTCCTACGGCAAGCACTTCGATGACCTGAAGATGTATCTGCTCATCACCTGGCCCCACGGACCGCGCGAGCCACAGCTCGAAGAGTCCCACCGGTCCTGGCTCGTCAAGCAGATGGTCAAGCATTGGGAGGACATCCGCGGCCGCGGCAGCGAGGTCAGTCTGGAGCAGGCCATCACCCGCCACGCGCAGACCTACATCTCCATGCTGGCGGCGGACACCCAGGAGCTGGCCTTCCCTCGGGATGAGCGGGTGACGACCGCCGCGCGCCGGGCCCTCAACCGGGTTCCTCTCGCCACGCTGGAGCTGGAGCGCATCGTCGGCCAGGCCAACCGTGAATACCCTGGCGTGTCCCTGGGCGACTCCGTGGGAGCCGTCCCCCTCATGAGGGCCACGAAGCGGGTGAACGGGGCCTTCACGCGGCAGGCCTGGGAGGAGTGGGTGCGCGCGCGGATGGACTCCGCTTTCCAAGGCTCCGAGGCCTGGGTGCTCAACCGGGACTCCAAGGAGAACGAGGAGGGCAATCGCGCGGCGCTCCGCACGCTCTACTACCAGCAGTACATCCAGGAGTGGACGGACTTCCTCCACTCCATCCGCGTGGAGGAGCCCAAGAACTGGAGCGAGACGGAGCTGCTCCTGGATGGCCTCACGCGGGGCAAGCCGCCCCCCCTTGGCAAGCTCTTTGGCACGCTCGCGTACAACGTCCACCTGGAGAACCCCAAGAGCGCCGCAGGCAACGGGCTGTCCTCGCTGGTGGCCAAGGTCTTCAACAAGCCCGCCAGCGCTCAGCCCGCCGAGCCTCCCCCGCTGCTCGATCCCGAGTCCTCGACGGGCCAGGCCGAGACGACTCCAGCGGAGGTCGAGAGGGCCTTCAGCCCGCTCCTGACGTTCAGCACCAAGACCTTCACCACCACTGACGGAAGAGAGGAGCTCACGCAGCTCGGCTCCTACCAGGACCAGCTCGTGCTGGTGATGACCACCCTGCGCGAGGTGGGTGACAAGCCCAACGAGGCCGGCGTGCTCCTGCAGAAGATCGCCTCGACCCGCACCCAGGTCCAGCTCATCATCGACAGCCAGGAGGGCTCGCAGGCCCTCTTCGAGCAGCTCCTCCTCCCGCCGCTCAAGCAGCTCGGGGGCATCGTCCGCCGGACGGTCTCCGAGGAGAAGAGCGTGAAGTGGTGTGAAGAGATCTTCGCCCGCTTCATGTCCCAGATGGCCCACAAGTACCCCTTCAACAAGGAGTCGCTGCAGGACGCGCCCCTGCCCGAGCTCACCGAGTTCCTCCACCCTTCCACGGGAGCCGTCCGGAAGTTCGTCCAGGCCCAGCTCGCGGGAGAGGTGATCCCCGATGGGCGGCGCTGGGGGTTCGCGGTGAAGTCCGCCCCAGGCACGGCCCTCTACAAGGACGAGCTGCTCACCTACCTGGAGCGCGTCAACGCCCTGGCGACGACCCTGTTCCCCGGCGACACCGTGGATCCGCTCGTCCGCTTCACCGTCCGGATGCGTCCCGGGAGCTCGGCGGACGCCTCTCCTTCGGACATCGCCTCCATCACCCTGACCCTGGACGGCTCCGAGGAGCTCTACCGCAATGGACCCGATGACCGCTGGCGGCCGCTGACGTGGCCTGGCCCGGCGGGCAAGCTCGGCGCGCACCTGCACGTCGTGAGCACCGCGGGCAACAGCGCGGACCTCGATGCTCCGGGCGAGTGGGGCCTCTTCCGGCTCCTGGAGCGCGCCAAGCAGATCGAACCCAGCACCGACGGCCGCTTCTTCACCGCTACCTGGGAGATCCCCGACCTGAACAACGCCCAGGTCACCCTCGACATCCGTCCGGAGCGCCTCGCCAATCCCTTCTTCGGCACCGCCGGCAACAACACCTCCAAGCTGTTCCAAAGCTTCCGAGACCCTCGGCTGATCCCTCCCGAGGGCCTTGGCCAGAGCTTCCAGCGCTGTCCACCGCCCGTCGTCACCGCGAAGACCTCGCCCTGAGCTGAGGCCTTCCCCCAGGAGCTGAGCCCTCACCCACACGGCCGCGCCGCGCGCCGTCACGCCCCCCGTCTGTCCTCACCCGCCGCACCGCAGTCAGCACCTCACCTCGCAGCAACCAAAGGATTCACCGCAGATGAGCAAGGAAACCTCCGTAGCCCCTACCGAGCGCGTCAACATCGTCTACCAGCCTGCCACCGGCAACGCGCAGGAGCAGGTCGAGCTGCCGCTGAAGATCCTCATGATGGGGGACTTCACGGGGAAGCCCGATGACCGGCCGCTCGAGGAGCGCGCCCCCATCAACGTCGACAAGGACAACTTCACCGACGTGATGGCGCAGCAGAACCTCCAGGTGACGATGTCCGTGCCGGACAAGCTCTCCCAGGAGGAGGGCGCCACGCTGCCGGTGACGCTGGGCTTCCGCAGCCTGGCGGACTTCACCCCCGAGAGCATCGTCCAGCAGGTGCCGGAGCTCGAGAAGATGATGCGGCTGCGCTCGGCGCTGACGGCCCTCAAGGGCCCGCTGGGCAACATCCCCGCGTTCCGCCGCCGGCTCCAGGACCTGCTCAACGACGCCGACAGCCGCCAGACGCTCATGCGTGAGCTCGGCATGAAGCCCGACGAGAAGAGCGCGCCCAAGCAGTAGCCCACCCGAAGGAACCACCCCATGACGACCGACACGAACCTGCTGAAGAACGATTCCACGACCACGGTGGAGGGCAACGGCTCGCTGCTCGACACCATCCTCGCCGAGGCCAAGCTCAAGCCGCGCGACGAGGGCTACGACATCGCCAAGCGCGGCGTGCAGGCCTTCATCGCCGAGATGCTGGCGCCCACCCGGGCCCAGGAGCGCATCGACCAGGCCCTGGTGGATGCGATGATCTCCGAGATCGACCGGCGCCTGAGCGCCCAGGTCAACGAGGTCCTCCACCACCCCACCTTCCAGTCCATGGAGTCCCGGTGGCGCGGGCTGAAGTTCCTCGTCGACAAGGTGGACTTCCGCGAGAACATCAAGGTGGAGATGCTCAACGTCTCCAAGGAGGACCTGCTCAAGGACTTCGAGGACGCCCCGGAGACGGTGAAGTCCGGCCTCTACAAGCTGGTCTACTCCAACGAGTACGGCGTCTTCGGCGGCAAGCCCTACGGGCTGCTGTGCGGCGACTACGACTTCGGCCCCGGCCCGCAGGACATGGCGCTGCTGCAGAAGTGCGCCTCGGTGGCAGCCATGGCGCATGCGCCGTTCCTCTCCAACGTGGGGCCCGAGTTCTTCGGCGAGAAGAGCTTCGTCAGCCTGCCGAACCTCAAGGACCTCAAGGCGATGTTCGAGGGGCCGCAGTACGCGCGCTGGCAGTCGTTCCGGGACAGCGAGGACGCGCGCTACGTGGGCCTGTGCCTGCCGCGCTTCCTGCTGCGCCTGCCCTACAGCGAGGCCACCGTGCCGGTGAAGTCCTTCAACTTCACCGAGGACGTCGTCGGCTACCACGACCGGTACCTGTGGGGGAACGCCTCCACGGCGCTGGCCACCCGCGTGGCCGCCTCGTTCGCCAAGTTCCGCTGGAGCCCCAACATCATCGGCCCCCAGTCCGGTGGCGCCGTGGAGAACCTGCCGCTGCACAACTACGAGGCCATGGGGGAGGTGCAGACGAAGATCCCCACGGAGATCCTCCTGACCGAGCGGCGCGAGTACGAGCTGTCCGAGGAGGGCTTCATCGGGCTGGTGTTCCGCAAGTCCGCGGACAACGCGGCCTTCTTCTCGGCCAACTCGGCGCAGCGGCCGAAGATCTTCGGCGGCACGCCCGAGGGCAAGGCCGCGGAGACGAACTACCGGCTCGGCACGCAGCTGCCGTACATGTTCATCATGACGCGCCTGGCCCACTACATCAAAGTGCTCCAGCGCGAGCAGATCGGCAGCTGGAAGGAGCGGGCGGATCTCGAGCGCGAGCTGAACAACTGGATGAGCCAGTACGTCGCGGACATGGATGATCCGGCGCCTGCGGTCCGGTCCCGCCGGCCGCTGCGCAACGCGCGCGTGATGGTCGAGGACGTGGAGGGCCAGCCCGGGTGGTACCGGTGCAGCATCCAGGTCCGTCCTCACTTCAAGTACATGGGTGCCTCCTTCACCCTGTCGCTCGTCGGCAAGCTCGACAAGCAGTGACCCTCGCTCCGGCTGGAGCGGGAGAGGACCGGCGGCCTGGGCATGAGGCGGCCGGTGCAGTCCTCCTCAGCCCCGGGCCCGGTGACGGACCCGGTTCACCACCCCACCCCGCAGTTCACACGAGGCAGAAATGGCCGAGACAGTACACATGTACCTGAAGGCGAACGGGACGGACATCAAGGGCGAGAGCACCCAGGTCAGCCTGGGCCGCGAAGGCTCCATCGAGTGCGTCTTCTACGAGCAGGCCGTCATCACCGCGCGCGAGTCCGGTTCCGGGCTGGCGACGGGCCGGCGCCAGTACCAGCCGCTGCTCATCCGCAAGCGCATCGACAAGTCCACGCCGCTGCTGATGAAGGCGCTGTGCGAGAACCAGGTCATCGAGGCGACCTTCAAGTTCTTCCGCCCCAACCCGACCGGTGACGGCACCACGGAGCAGTTCTACACGGTGAACTTCAAGCAGGGCCGCATCAACACCATCAAGCAGGTGGTGCCGGACACCATCGTCCCGGCCACCTCCAAGGATCCGGCCCTCGAGGAGGTCACCTTCGTGTTCCACACCATCGGGTGGACGTACACCAACGGTGGCGTGACGCACGAGGATTCCTGGAGCCAGCAGCGCTAGCTCCGCTTCGGGGGGGCGCCCGTTTCGGCATCGGGCGCCCCCCTGGGGGACTTCACGTCATGGCGAACCGAGGACTCTTCTCCCGGCTCAAGAGTGGCGAGGTGCATGCCTCGCGGCGGGGAGAGCCCGTCGAGGAGGTCACCCAGCACCTGCGCGTGCTGTTCAACACCCGCAAGGGAGAGTCGGTGGCGACGCCCGGGTTCGGGATCATGGACTTCAACGACATCATCCACACCTTCCCCTCCGCCATCGAGCGGATGCAGCTGTCCCTGCGGCAGGCCATCCAGGAGTACGAGCCTCGCCTGAAGAACGTCGCCGTCTTCCACGTCCCCGACGAGCTGGATCCCACCAGCCTCAAGTTCGAGGTCTCCGCGCAGTTGGTGCACCGGGGCACCCGTCGGCCCATCCGCTTCTTCACGCGGCTGGGGAGAAGCAGCCAGATCGAGCTGTGGTGAGCCAGCCAGCCAGAGGCATTCCATGTTCAGCAAGTACTTCCTGAGTGAGTTGGCCTACCTGCGTGAGATGGGGCGCGCGTTCGGCCTCGCCAACCCCGGCGTCGCGGGCATGCTGGTGGAGCGCGGCGCGGATCCCGACGTGGAGCGGCTGCTGGAGGGGTTCGCCTTCCTGACGGCGCGCATCCGCGAGCGCGTGGACGACGACGTGCCGGAGATGGTGCATGTCCTGACGGACCTGCTGCTGCCGCACTACCTGCGGCCCGTCCCCGCCTCCACCATCCTCGAGTTCACCCCCCAGGTGAAGGCGCTGCGCGGGCGCTCGGTCGTCCCAGCGGGCGCGGAGATCGCGGCGCGGCCGCTCGATGGCACCTCGTGTGTCTTCCGCACCACCTCGGAGGTGGACCTGCTCCCGCTGACGCTGGAGGAGGCCCTGCTGGACAGGTCTTCCGTCACCTCGCCGGTGCTGCGGCTCTTCTTCCAGGCCCACGAGCGGGTCGACTCGGAGATCTTCCGGCCGGAAGGCCTCCGGCTGTTCATCCACGCCGAGCTGGCCACCAGCTCCCTCATGCTGCTGTGGCTGCTGCGCTACTGCCGCGGAGTGCAGGTCAGCGACGGCCATGGAAGGTCCGTGCAGCTGGGGGCGCGCGCCATCCACTCCCTGGGGTTCGACAAGGACTTCCGCCTGCTGCCCTGGCCCGGCGCCGCGGAGGGGTACCGGCAGCTGCAGGAGTACTTCACCCTGCCCGAGAAGTTCCTCTTCTTCGAGGTGCGCGGGCTGGATGCCGCCAAGCACATCGCGAGCGACCGGTTCGAGCTGGCCTTCCAGTTCGAGCGCCCTCCCCCGCTCGAGGCCCGCGTGGGGCTGGAGATGTTCCGCCTCTACTGCGCGCCCGCCATCAACCTCTTCTCCACCTCCGCGCACCCGCTGCGCCACACCGTGCTGTCCCACGACCAGCTCCTGCGGGCCGAGGACGCCGAGCCACGGCACATGGAGGTCTTCTCGGTGGACTCGGTGATCGGCCTGCAGGCCGGCATCAACGAGCGGCGCAACTACCGCCCCTTCTTCGAGTTCGCCCACGCCGCGAGGGATGGTGTGGAGCCGGCCTTCTACCGCCTGCGCAGGGCCGCCTCCCCCATTGATGACGGCATCGACACGTACCTCTCGCTGGAGACGCCGCGGGACGTGACGCCCTCCATCACCGAGGAGACGCTGTCCATCGGGCTCACCTGCACGAACCGCTCGCTGCCCACCCGGCTGCAGGTGGGGGATGTCCACCTGCCCACCGTCACCTCCCCCACGAACGCGCGCTTCAGGAACATCTCCCCGGTGAGCCGGCCCGCGCGGGCCCCGCTCGGCACGGAGCTGCACTGGCGGCTCCTCTCGCACCTGGCCGTCAACCAGCAGTCCCTGTCCGAGGTGGAGGTGCTGCGCCGCCTGCTGGAGCTCTACAACTTCAAGGCGCTCACGGACGACCTGGCCGCGCGCGCCACCCGGCTGCGCATCAACGCCATCCAGTCCGTGGAGGTGCGGCCCGGCACGCGCTTCCTCGACGGGAGCCCGCTGCGGGGCAACCGCATCACCGTGGCGTTGGATGAGACGAACTTCCTGGGGGCCGGGGACGCCTTCCTCTTCGGGTGCATCCTCGACGAGCTGTTCGCCTCGAACGTGACCCTCAATGCCTTCAACGAGCTGGGCATCCGCCTCCAGCCCTCACAGATGGAGTACTCGTGGCCCCCGCGGAACGGATCCCAGTTGACCTTGTAGAGGCGTCGGAGGTCATCCGCAGCTCCCCCCACCGGCCCGGGTTCCTCCCGCTGGTCGCCTTCCTCGAGCGCCTCACCTCGGACGCGGCGCGCGTGGGCGAGCTGGGGCCTGTCAGCGAGGAGCGCATCCGCTTCCGGCATGACCCCTCGCTGGGCTTCCCCTCCAGCGACGTCAGCTCGGTGGTGCTGCGGCAGGTGCCCGTCCGCCCGGATGACCCCGACTCCCGACGGCCGCTGTTCGAGGTGTCGACGACCTTCCTGGGCCTCACGGGCTCCGCCTCGCCCCTCCCGCTGTACCTGGCCGAGGAGGTGGTCCAGGAGGATCCAGACGACGCCGTCCAGCGTGAGTTCCTGGACCTGTTCCACCACCGGATCCTCTCGCTGATGTACCGCATCGAGTCCCGGTACCGCGTCACGCGCGAGCTGACGGTGAGCTGCACGGACCAATGGTCCCGCCGCGTCCTGGCCCTTGCGGGCTTCGACACCTATGACCGCGGGTGGCCCGGCATCCTTCCCCCCTTCCGGCTCTTGCGGATCGCCTGCCTGTTGGTCAGCCGCGTCCGCACCGCCGAGAAGCTCGAGATGGCCCTGCAGGATGTGCTCGGCGCGGAGCTGGAGGGCGCTCGCGTCAGCGTCCGGCAGTTCGTCGGCCGCTGGGTGGACATCGACGCGCGCATGCAGCTGGGTGTCGCCAACAACCTGCTCGGCCGCAACACGCTGCTGGGCGGCAGGGCGTTCGACCGGAAGGGCCGGTTCCAGGTGGAGATCGGCCCGCTGTCTCCGCGCGCCTACCAGCGGCTCATGACAGAGGGAGACCTGTACCTCCTGGCTCGCGAGATCGTCGCCCTCTTCGTGCGGGATCCCCTCGAGTACACCTTCGAGCTCTCCCTCGCGGAGAGCGTCACCCGGACCTTCACCCTCTCCAGCGGCTGGCCCACGCGGCTCGGGCGCGACACCTGGCTCGGCACGAACCGGCAGAACCGGCTCACCGTTCCGGGGGCCGCATGAGCCCTCAGCGCCACCTGGCTGGACTCCCCCTGACCCAAGCCGAGACCTTCATGAACCTCAAGCCACTCCTCCTCTGTACGGGCCTCTGCGCCCTGCTCACCGCCTGCGCCAGCGCCCCCCCGCCTCTGCCCGCGCTCTGCTCCGCGGAGCCTGTCATGGTCCAACGCACCGTCCCCACTCCGGATGACTGGTTCGCCCTGCTCCTGCATGGCTTCGATCGCCAACAGCAGGTGGCGCCCTCGCCCACCGTGGACTGCTCGGGTGTCCCCGTGGTGTGGCAGGAGCCCCAGCTGGACGAGTGCCGCGAGCCGGGCCCCCAGGCCAAGGCGCTCCCGCCCCCGGCCAAGCTCAGCGAGGAGGACCTCGTGATGGAGACGGTGCAGCCCAACCAGCGACTGGTCTGGGTCGTCGCGCGGCGGTTCTCCAATGGAGAGGGGCTCGGGCCCATCGGGCTGGTGGAGCGCACCCTGGAGGGCTTCAGCGTCCGTGCTCTCGGCAGCCTGCGCGCCTATCCCAAGCAGGCCCGCCTGCGCTTGGAAGAGACGGGGAAGGAAGAGACGAGGAAGACCCGCCTGCTCATTGCCGAGGGGGAGGCCTGTACGGAGGAGACGCCTCCCGTCTGCCGCCGGATGGCCCGGGTGCTGCCCCTGCGGCAGGGGCGCTTCTTCGCCGAGGCCGTAGCGAGCGGCGGGGATGGGAGCTGCCTGGGCCCCGCGTGGTTTCCCCTCAGCCGCGAGGAGGTGTTGACGCTGCCCAATGGCTGGCACCGCCGGGTCGAGTTCACCTCCACGCTGGCCGTGAAGCCGGAGGGCATCGTGCTCGATGAGCAGGTGGTGATGCACAACCTGGATCCTCGCCAGCCCTCGATGCCTCCGCTGCTGTACCGCCGCGCCCAGGCCCAGCGCGTCCTCGAGGTGAAGGATGCCCGGCTCGTGGGGACGAGCCCTTCGCTGTGGGTCCGGCTGATGGAGCCCGAGCTGCTGGCGGGGGCAAAGCCCCTCGAGCCCACGACGCCCGCCCCCCAGCCCGCCCAGACCGCGGAGGTTCATCCCTGACGCCTGCGACCCAAGAGGGTTTCACCATGGACAAGCCTGACGACATGCTCAGCACCTCCGTCATCGGCCTCGGGAACACCGTGGCCTACGGGCCCACGCGTGAGCAGAGGCAAGAGGAGCTCGCGGTCCCCGTGCTCATCTTCGGCGCATCGGGGCGAACCGGGCGCCACCTGATCGAGCAGGCGCTGTCCGCGGGGCACACGGTCACGGCCTTCGTCCGGGAGCGCCGCGCCCTGTCGGCACGGCACCCGAAGCTGCACATCATCGAAGGGGACGTCTTGAACCCTGACGCGGTGGACGCGGCCATGCTGGGCCAGCGCGCCGTGCTGTCAGCGCTGGGGTTCTCGGGTCGCAAGGGGACGGAGGCCCTGCTCAAGGCTACGGAGAACATCGTGGCCGCCATGCAGAAGTACCGGGTCTACCGGCTCATCTGCGTGGCCCCACCCCCCCTGAAGGAGGGCTGGGCGCGCCGAGGACTGTTGGGCAAGCTCCTCTCTCCGTTCCTCCAGAAGACCCCCGGCCCTGCCTGGGAGCGGCAGTTGGACTCCATCCGCGGACTCCCGCTGGAGTGGGTGCTCGTCCGCCCCACGCGGCTCACCGACGAGCCCGCGCGCGGCAGCTACCAGGTCTCCGTCGGCTGGACGGAGGTGCCCGAGGGCATCTCCCGGGCCGATGTCGCCAGGTTCATGCTCGAGCAACTCCAGAGCCGGCGCTACATCCGCTTGTCACCCGTGCTGGGCGGCTGAGGCTTCTCAGGCCATGGCCGCGTGACGTGGCAGGTTCATCCAGAAGCGCGACGGGCGACCCTCCAGGCGACAGCCGCCTCAGCTCCCTGCTTCTTGCCCTCCCGTCCACTGGGCGAGCAGGTAGCTTCCCCTGGCACCCGTCCCCCCACTAGAGCAGAACTGTCCCAGGAGGTACCCCATGGCCAAGGCAATGTGGAAGAACGCCGTGCTCGCCGAGAGCGAGCGGTACGAAGTCGTCGAGGGCAACGTCTACTTCCCTCCGGAGGCGCTCCGGCGGGAGCGGTTCCAGGAGAGCAGCACGCACACCACCTGCCCCTGGAAGGGCGAGGCCAGCTACTACAACGTCGTGGTGGACGGTCAGGTGAACAAGGACGCGGCCTGGTACTACCCCGAGCCCAAGGACGCCGCCCGCAACATCCGCGGCTACGTGGCCTTCTGGAAGGGCGTGCAGGTAGAGCGCTAGCCGCGCGCCCTCTCCTCTAGACTGGCCTGAATGACCTCCTCCAGCACCAACCCTCTCCTGTCCGATCGCGACGTCGGCTTCCAGCTCTATGAGGTGCTCGATGCCGCGGGGCTCTGCGCCCTCCCCGCCTTCTCCGAGCACTCGCGCGAGACGTTCGAGCTGCTGCTGGACAACGTCCGCCGCTACGCCCGCGAGGTGCTCTTCCCCACCTACCGGATGATGGACGCCGAGCCGCCCAGCTTCCGGGACGGGCGCGTTCACGTCCACCCGCTCATGCGCCGGCTCTACCCGGGCCTGGTAGAGCTCGGGCTGCTGACCGCCACCCGTCCCGCCGATGTGGGTGGCCAGCAGCTGCCCCTCACCGTCGCCTCCGTGGCCTCGGTCTACCTCATGGCCGCCAACCTCAGCGCCTACGGCTACGCGGGCCTCACCATGGGCGCGGCCCACCTCCTGGAGGTGTTCGGCTCGCCCTGGCTGCGCGAGGAGTTCATGGCCCGCCTCTACCGGGGCGAGTGGACGGGCACCATGGCCCTCACCGAGCCGCAGGCTGGCAGCAGCCTCGCGGACGTGAAGACGCGCGCCACCCCCGCGCCGGATGGGACCTACCGGATCTCCGGCTCGAAGATCTTCATCAGCGGCGCGGACCAGGACTTCACCGAGAACGTGGTGCACCTCACCCTGGCGCGCATCGACGGCGCGCCTCCGGGCACTCGGGGCATCTCGCTGTTCGCCGTGCCCACGCGCCGGCCCGAGGGCGGCCGTCTGGTGGACAACGACGTCCAGGTGGCGGGCGTCATCCACAAGATCGGCTGGCGCGGCCTGCCCAGCTGCGTGCTCAACTACGGCGAGGCGGGAGACTGCCGGGGCTGGCTGGTGGGGCAGGAGCACCGGGGGCTGGCCTGCATGTTCCAGATGATGAACGAGGCGCGCATCATGGTGGGCCTCAATGGGGTGTCCACCGCGTCCGTGGCCTACCACGAGGCGCTGGCCTACGCGCGCAGCCGCCCGCAGGGCCGCCCGGCCGGGGCCAAGGATGCCACCCAGCCGCAGGCGCCCATCATCGACCACGCGGACGTGCGGCGGATGATGCTGCGCCAGAAGGCCATCGTGGAGGGCGGGCTGTCCCTGCTGCTGGCGGCCTCGTGGCAGGCGGACCTGGCGACCCACGCCCCCGAGGAGGACGCGCGGCGGCGCGCGGGGCTGCTGCTGGATCTGCTCACGCCGGTGGCCAAGACGTTCCCCGCGGAGAAGGGCTACGAGGCCAACGCGCTCTCGCTCCAGGTGCACGGCGGCTATGGCTACTCGAGCGAGTACCTGCCGGAGTCCTGGCTGCGCGACCAGAAGCTCAACAGCATCCACGAGGGCACCACCGGCATCCAGGGGTTGGATCTGCTGGGGCGCAAGGTGGTGGCGGCCGGTGGCGAGGCGCTGCGGATCTTCTCCGAGGAGGTGGCCAACACGGTGGCTCGCGCTCGAAAGGCCGGCGTGGAGGAGCGCTGGTGCGCGGCCATGGAGCGGACGATGGAGGCGGTGGGCGAGCTGACGCTGGCCCTGGGCGCCATGGGCATGGCGGGCGAGGTGGAGCAGATGCTGCGCCACAGCGCGGACTACATGGAGCTGTTCTCCATCGTCGCCGTGGCGTGGCGGTGGCTGGCTCAGGCCGCCGCGGCGCGCGAGGGGCTCGCCCGCGGAGGCGAGGGCCGGGACTTCTACGAGGGCAAGCTGTGCGCCGCGCAGTACTGGTTCGCGGTGGAGGTGCCGCGCGTGCCGCACCTGGCGGAGCTCTGCCGATCGGCCGAGGACTCCTACACCCGCATGCACCCGGAGTGGTTCTGAGTTGTTGATAAGGAGGGCCCGTGACCGTCTCCTTCCACCTGTGTCAGCCCGGCGGGGGCGCCTCGTGTGGCGCCTGCTGCGGGCTGTACAACTTCCGGGACCACTCGCGCGCGGCGCTGACCGAGCGGCTCGCCGAGCAGACGGCCCAGCTCCGGGACGTCCCCAAGGAGCGGGGGGCCTGGCGCGCGGCGGCGAAGGAGCTCGTGGAGTCCCGCCGTGAGGCGCCCCTGTTTCCCGCCGTGCGCGTGTGCCCGCTGCTGGGCTTCCTCGATGACGAGCAGCGGCAGGTGGGCTGCCTGGGCCACCCCCAGGTGACCGGCGGGGTGGAGCTGCGCGACTGCGGCGTCTACCGGGCCTCCATCTGCGAGACGTTCACCTGCCCCTCGTTCGGCTGGCTCGAGGATGCGCAGGCGCGGCTCGTCCAGGCGGCGTGCCCGGACTGGTACCTCTATGGCCTCGTCATCACCGACGTGGAGTTCGTCCGCAGCTGCCTGCGCCTCATCGAGCGGGAGCTGGGCGGCCCGGCCAAGCCCGAGGAGATGGTGTCCCGGCCCGCGACACTGGACGCCGTGCGGCGCCTCTTCGCCCTGAAGGAGACCGCGGCGGATCGCAGCCCCTACGCGCCCATCTTCGGCCGCTTCGCCCCGGACACCGAGGGTGAGCCCGTCTCCCGCATGCTCAACTACGCGAAGCTGGGGGTCCGGGCCGCTCCCGAGGACGACGTGGTGCTGTGCCTCGGCTATGACCCGGCGGACGCCGCCACGCTCACCGCCGCCCGGGAGCGGGTCCGCCTCCACGTCCGGGCGGTGGCTCGCGCGCTCATGGACTGAGGGGTGTCCACTTCCCCACGCGGGCAGGGAAACACCTTCTCCACCCTTGGTGGGAAACTCCTCCCTCTGGCTTCCCGCCGTCGCCAGGCTCCCTCCCCCGAAACGGCCTGTCGGCCTGACTTCGCGGCCCGGCAATGTCTCCTGCTGAATGCGCAGCCCTCGCTGCCTCGGGAGCTGCTGCGTGGGCGCACGGCTTGCACCTGGGAGCAGGACGGAACCTGTTTTCCCACATCGGGGGAGGCCAAGGATGGGGCGTCGTTGGGGGTGGATGGGAGTGATGGGGGCGTGCGCGCTGCTGTCCGGATGCCGGGAGCGCGAGCGCCATGAGCAGGCGGCACCGGTCGCCGCGAGGGCACCTGCCCCGGCGCGGCCAAACGAGAGCCCTTCACCCGAGCGGGTCAGCGCGGCTCCCACGGCGGGCACCGGGGCTCAGCAGTCCACGGCTCCGGCCCAGCCAGCCGCGGCAGTTCCAGGGGCAGCCCAGGCCCGCGCCGGCACGAGCGCCCGCACGAACGCGCCTGCCCCGGCTACCGCGCCTCAGCAGGCGGTGCCACAAGGGGCCGGCACAGCAGGCACGGCGTCCGGAGCGGCACAGGCGGCGCCCGAAGGCCGGGTGATGATCGGCTTCGAGGCCGTCCAGGCGCGTGAGGACGAGGCCTGGTACGAGGGCGCGGCCAAGGCGGCGCGAGCGGCCGCGCAGAACGACTCGGTACCCCTGGAGCGCGTCGTCATCGCCACCGGTACCGTGGATGGCCGCGTCACCCGCGTGGGCAAGAGCACGCTCCACCTGCGGGACACCGAGGGCAACGAGTACGAGCTCCGCATCGACAAGCGCAGCCGCGGGGTGCGCAGGGGCCAGAGCGTGCCGCTGCGGCAGCTCGAGGAGGGCACCTCGGTGCGCGCCTCCTTCGATCTCGTCGGCGACGACAGCATCGCGCGCGACATCGAGGTCCGCCGCTGAGGGCCTGAAAAAAGACAACGCCCGGGAGCGCGGAGCCCCCGGGCGTGTCTGTTCAACTCAACCGTGTGTGACTAGTACGTGCCCTTCATCGTCACGCCGGTGTAGGCGCTGTAGCCGTACGAGCAGGCGTACCAGGTGCCCGCGGCCGGGTTGCTGATGGTGCACGTCTCCGTGTTGCCGCCCAGGTACGGACGGCAGGCGTAGGTGCTGGTCGTCGGGGCCGCGCCCTGGCGAACGTAGAGGTCCGCGTCGCCCGTGTTGCCCGTGACGCCGGCCTGGTTGAACACCACCGAGGTCGTCCCAGTGGGGACGGCCAGCGTCCAGCACTTCCAGGTGGCCGCGGAGCCGCTGTACGAGGCCGTGGCCACGCCGTTGGTCAGCGTGGTGCCGCTGCTGCCACCGGAGTAGGTGCCCTTCAGGCTGGCGCCCGAGAAGGCGGTGTAGCCGTTCACCTTCACGTACCAGGTACCCGCGGCCGGGTTGGTGAAGTTGCACGTCTCGTTGTTGCCGCTGGTGTACGGGCGGCAGTCGTAGGTGGTGCTGGTCGGCACGGCGCCGAACTTCACGTACATGTCGCCGTCACCCGTGCCGCCGCTGAGGGCGAACGAGAGGCTGGTCTGGCTCGCGGGGACCGACAGCGTGTAGGTGCAGGACCACGCGCCCACGTCCGCCTGGACGCCGGTGACCGTGACGCCGTTGCTCAGCACGACGGTGGTGGTGCAGGCAGACGGAGGAGGCGTCGTGCTGCCCACGCCCACGGCCTGCATGGCCTTGTCCGCCGAGTCCGCGACGGCCGCATCACCCGGCCAAGCCGCAGCAGCGGCGCTCGCCAGGGCGGTCTTCAGCGCGGCGTAGTTGCTGGAGGAGGTCAGGTAGTCGCGGTTGGCGAAGTACCACACCTTGCCCGCCTTCTGGGTGCCGACGGCCGGCACCACGATGGTGGACTTGCCGCGCGGGTGCGTACCGCCGCGGGACATGAGGGTGAACGCCAGGTTGGCGATACCGGAGCTGTAGTGCACGTCCACGCTGCCGGCGCTGCTGGTCCAGTAGTCCAGCGAGGAGCCGTCCAGCTTCGGGTCGTACATGTAGCGGAGCGCGTCACCCGCGGTGGCCGGCGTCCAGATGTCCTCGCCCACCTTGAAGACGTCGTCGGTGGTGATCCAGCTGCCGCTCTCGTAGCTCTCGCAGTAGGCGCCGAAGATGTCGGACATCGCCTCGTTGATGCCGCCGGACTCACCCGAGTAGGTGAGGTTGGACTCGTTCTCCGTCACGGCGTGCGTCAGCTCGTGCGTGGTGACGTCGTTGTCCAGGCCCAGCATGGTGGAGTTCACGCCGTCGCCGTCGCCGTACACCATCTGGGTGCTGTTCCAGTAGGCGTTCACGTAGTTGCTGCTGTAGTGCACCGTGCTCTTCAGCTGCGCGCCCGCGTTGTTGTACGAGTCACGGCCGAAGTTGACCGAGTAGCAGTTGTAGGTGCCACCCAGCCGCGTGTAGTTGGTGTCCACGTGGTTGTCGCCGGTGGCCGCACCGCCCTCGGAGCGCTTGAGCGTGCCGGGCAGCGAGGTGCCGTTGTTGGCGCTGTACACCGCGCGGTTGAGCGCCGTGTAGACCTTGGGAGCGCGCAGGGCCACGGCGCCGGTGTTCGCGTTGATGTACACCACGTCCTCGACGGGGATGCCGTCCAGACGCGAGCCCGTCACGCGGATCTCGTGCGCCAGCACGAGGTTCTGGTTGGTGTCGCGCACGTAGACCAGACGCTCGGCCTTGGCGGACTTGTCCAGCGCCTGCGTGGAGTTGCTCGCGGCCATCGCGGCGGCGTCCGCGGCGATCTGCGGCTTGGCCAGCCGCAGCTGCTGAACGCTGGCCTGGTCGTCACGGGCATCGCCGTTGGCGGCGTAGACATTGCCCTGGGCGTCCACGTGGAGGATGAGCTCGCCGTTGACGACCGGCATGCCGCCCTTCATCTGCTGGAAGCGCATGTGCTGGTTGCCGCTGTCGTCCAGCGACATCCGCTTGTAGACGAGGTCCTCGGCGCGCAGGCGGAAGATCGGGGCGACGGCGCTCAGCACGTTCTGCACCGTGGCCTTCGCGTCCTCAGCCGACAGGCCCTTTGCCGAGCCGGTGGCCATGCCGAAGTTACCCTTCACGAAGTAGGGAACGCCGTCACTCTCGTGCGTACCCAGCACCGTGGCGCCGGGCAGCGCGCTCAGCGCCTGCTGGATGTCCGTGCCGTCCTTCACGGCCATGGTCATCACGTCATCAACATCCACCTGCTGCTGCTCGGTGGTGTCACACGCGGTGAAGGCGAGACCCAGCCAAGCCGCACAGAACGTCCTCACAAGTTTATTGGTCAAACGCACTACCTCCTCGGGGGAAAGGCCCGCGAAACCTGACATGCGGGTAAACATCAGATCAACTTCTTTTTTTTGGAAGTATGTTCTAACAATTTGAGCCGAAATTAAAAAAATAACGCATTAATCCGCTTTAACTACGTATACGGGGTTGGGTTTTTCGGAATTCTCCAACACTCCCAGCGTGTTAGGCGCCGAGCCGGCTGCTTGGGGCCGTTGCGCCCCCCTGTGATTTCGCGTGAAACTGAGTATTTCCAGACTCACCCGAGCGGACAGCAGGGGATGAAATTTCTGTTCCCATTAAAAGAACTGCTTCTTGCAGCAAGCGCCCTGCTGGTGTTTTCCAGCTGCGGTGCGCGCGGCTTGAGGGGCTCGGAGCCGGCCGCGCCGCTGCCTCCGCGGCTCACCGTGGTGCAGGTGGCGAAGCTCTTTCCGCCCCAGGTGGCAGAGCGGGAGGGCTGGGCCCAGGACGTGATGGCGGCGCTGGAGGCGCAGCGGGTGCACCCCTGGGCAGAGCCGGTGTGCGAGGTGCTCGCCGTCATCGAGCAGGAGTCCGGCTTCCAGGCCAACCCCGTGGTGAAGGAGCTGCCGCGCATCGTGCGCAAGCGGCTGGATGCCTACGCCGGGAAGCTGGGGGTCGTGGGGCGCAAGGCGCTGGAGACGCTGCTGCAGCACCGGGCCCCGGGCCAGTCGCAGTCCTTCGAGGCGCGCCTGAAGGCGGTGCGGACGGAGCAGGATCTGGATCGGCTCTTCCGCGAGCTGCTGCAAGCCTACGAGCACCAGTACCCGGCGGTGTACACGGCGGCGGATCTGGCCAGCGAGCTGTTCAGCTCGCAGAGCCTGGAGGAGCTCAATCCGATCACCACCGCCGGCTCCATGCAGGTGAGCGTGCGCTTCGCGAGGGAGCAGAACGACGAGGATCGCCCGGAGGCGGAGGTGCGCGAGGAGCTCTACACGCGGGCCGGAGGCGTGCGCTACGGCACGGCGCGGCTGCTGGGGTACGAGGCCGGCTACAGCCAGCCCCTCTACCGCTTCGCGGACTACAACTCGGGCCTCTACTCCTCGCGCAACGCGGCGCTCCAGGCGCAGGTGAGCGAGCTGACCCGGCTCTCGCTGACACTGGATGGGGACCTGCTCCTCTATGACGCCGAGGGAGAGCCTCGGGACGAGGACAGCCGCACCCTGGCCGCGCTGCTGGCCTTCCGGGCCCGCCACGCGCCGGAGCTGAGCGAGCGCCAGGTGCGCCGGGACGTGCGGAAGGAGAAGCAGCTGGACTTCGAGGAGACGGAGACGTGGCGCGCGGTGAAGCACAGCTACGAGCGGGTGACGGGGAAGCGCCCCGAGTACGCGCAGCTGCCCGAGGTCACCCTCCGCAGTCCCAAGCTGAGCCGGGAGCGCACCACGGCGTGGTTCGCGCGCTCGGTGGATCAGCGCTTCCAGCGGTGCATGGCCCGCCACCGCGCGCTGGCGCAGTAGCGGGCCCACCCGGCCAGGGGAGCGTCAGCGCTTGGGTGCGGGAGCGGGCGCGAAGCTCTTGTCGGACAGCTTCATCTCCGTCACGGGCCCGTAGCGGCGAGCGGCCTCGCGGATGGCGGACGCCTTGCCAATGAGGACAAGGGTCAGGTCCTCCGGAGCCGGCAGCACGCGCTGCATCACCTTTTGGATGTGCTCCCGGCTGGCGCCCATCACGTCCGCCGCAAAGCCGTCCACGTCCCGGGCGTCGAGCCCGTAGAAGGCCAGCTCCGACAGCTTCATGGCGATCTGCCCGCTCGTCTCCAGCGTGGGTGGGAACTGGCCCAGGATGAAGGACTTGGTGGAGGCGAGCACCGCGTCATCCATGCCCTCGCGCCGGTAGCGGGTGAGCACCTCCAGCGCCAGGTCGATGGCCCTGCCGGTGGACTCCGTCTTCGTATACGAGGAGATCGCCACCACGCCCGGCTGCGTCTCGCGCATCACCAGCGAGCTGGCGCCGTAGCTCAGGCCTGTCTTCACGCGCAGCTCCGTGTTCAGCAGCGAGGTGAAGCGCCCGCCCAGCAGCGTGTTGGCCAGCGTCACGTCGACCCGGTCCGGGTCGTTGCGCGCGATGCCCGTGTTGCCGATCCAGAAGTACGTCTGGGTGGCGTCCGGCTTGTCCACCAGCAGCACGCGCCGGCCCTTCGCGGAGGGCGTGGGCGGGGCAACGGGAGCAGGGGCCTGGGCCCGCGTCCAGCCACCCAGCGCGGCCTCCAGCCGGCTGGCGAGCTGCTTCGTGTCGAAGTCCCCCACCACGCTGAGGATGAGGCGGTCCCCGCCCAGCTGGGCCTTCGCGTACGCCAGCACGTCCTCGCGCGTGAGGGTGGCGAGCGAGGCCTCGCTGCCGATCACCGGCCGCCCATAGGGGTGGCTCGTGAAGTGGAAGGCGAGGAAGTAGAGGCCGATGAGGCCGCGCGGATCCCCGTCCTTCGCGGCGGCGATCTCCGACACCATCCGGTCCCGCATCTTGTCGAACTCGCCCGGCTCGAAGCGGGGCCGCATCAGCACATCCGAGAGCAGCTCCACCATGAGCGGGGTGTCCCGCGCCAGGAACTGCCCGTCCACCAGCAGCGCCTCGCGCATCGCCGACACGTTGAGCTCGCCCCCCACCCCGTCCACGGTCTCCGCGAACTGCTGGGCATTGCGCTTCCCCGCGCCCTTGAGCAACAGCTCCCCGGTGAGCCGGGCCAGGCCCTCCTTGCCCTGGGGTTCCCCCAGGGATCCACCGCGCAGCCACGCGCTGAAGGAGACGAGCGGGACGTCATGCTTCTCCGCGAGGATGAGCCGGGCTCCATTCTTCAGCTCGAGCACCGTCGCCTTGGGCAGCTGCACGCCCTGCGGCTTGCCCGGCTTCACCGGCTCCGCGGGCCGAGTGCCCTGCGCTCCCGCCACCGTTGTCAGCAGCAGCGCCGCCAGCGCTGCCTTGGCCACCCTGCCGCTCATCGTCCCGCCTCCTTCCCTGCCGGAGCCTCCGCTCCATCCGTGGGTAACAGCACTCCCACCGTGCGGCGAGCCGGGTCGAAGATGCGCCCGGCCACCTTCCGGAGCTGCTCCCGCGTCACCTGCTCGTAGCGGGCGGGCGCGTCGAACAGCTTGTGCCAGTCGCCGTGGAAGACCTCATAGGTTCCCAGCAGACGCGCGCGGTAGCTGTTCGTCTCCAGCCCGCGCCAGAAGTCCGCCACGGTGTTGTTCTTCGCCTTGCGCAGCTCCGCGTCGGTGACGCCCTGCGCGCGGACCTTCTCCAGCTCCTCGCCGAGCAGCCTCTCCACGCGGCCCGCGTCCCCCCCCGGCGGCAGGTCCACCAGGAACCAGGCCAGGGACGGATCGAAGGTGGGGGCGAAGAGGTTGTCCACGTGGATGGCCACGCGCTCCTCCTCCACCAGCCGCCGGTGGAGCCGCGAGGACTCTCCCTCCGCCAGGATGTTCAGCAGCAGCTCCAGCGCCGGCAGGTCCGGATCCTTCGCGTCCACGCCGTGGTAGGCCACCTGGAGCAGCGGGGCCTGCGCCAGGCGGCGCACCAGCACGCGCCGCTCTCCCTGCTGCTCGGGCTCCTGGGTACGCACCGGCTCGGGCGGCGGCTGTGAGGGGATGGCCCCCAGGTACTTCTCCGCCAGCGCGAAGACCTCCGCGGGCGTCACCGCGCCCACCACCACCAGCGTGGCGTTGTTGGGCGCGTAGTACGTCTGGAAGAAGCGCTGCAGATCCTCCATGCGCCAGGACTCGATATCCGAGGGCCAGCCGATGACGGGGAACTGGTACGGGTGCGCGATGAAGGCAGTCGCCTGCACCTGCTCCATCAGTGCCCCCGTGTTGTCGTTGTCCACCCCCGAGCGCCGCTCCGAGTAGACCACCCCGCGCTCGCTCTCGATGATCTTCGGATCGAAGGCCAGGTTCGCCAGCCGGTCTCCCTCGAGCTCGAAGATGGTCTCCAGCGCCGAGCTCGGGAACCAGTCCATATAGATGGTGGTGTCCTCGGAGGTGGTGGCGTTGTTGCTGCCGCCCGCGGCCTCCATGACCGAGTCGAACTGGCCCGGGCCGTACTTCTTCGCGCCGTTGAACATCATGTGCTCGAAGAAGTGGGACAGGCCGGTGATGCCGGGGCGCTCGTTGCGGCTGCCGACGCGGAAGAAGTTGAAGAGGGCCACGTTGGGGATGTCGTGGTCCGGCCAGACGATGACCTTCAGCCCGTTCTTCAGCGTCCGCGCCTCGATACCTGCACCGGGCCGGGCCGGCTCGCTCTTCCCAGACCGGCCCTGCGCCCCCGCGGCCGAGCCCACCAGGAGCGCCAGACCCATGATGAGCCACTGTTGACGGTGCATCCACCCTCCCTTGGCTTGAAAAGCGTGCCCAAACTTGAAGTTGGCGCGCATATTCCCAGGAGTTGGGCCGGATGGCTCGACCTCTTGCGTCGGGTCTATGCCTGGACCCCAGGCTCACCCTCCCGGGCGGAGCTGAAGCGCAGCAGGGCCAGGAGCTGCTCGGGGGTGAGCGCGGCGGCGCCATCGGCCTCGGAGAGCAGGCTCGCGGCCAGCTCCCGCTTCTCGGCGTGGAGCGCGAGGATGGCCTCCTCGATCGTCCCCTGGGACACGAGCCGGGACACGGTGACGGGGCGGGTCTGCCCGATGCGGTGCGCGCGATCGGTGGCTTGATCCTCCACGGCCGGGTTCCACCAGGGATCCAGGTGGATGACGTGGTCGGCCGCGGTGAGGTTCAGCCCAGTCCCGCCCGCCTTCAGCGAAATCAAGAAGACATCCCCCTCGCCGCGCTGGAAGGCCTCCACTCGCGCCTGCCGCTCGGCCGGAGGCGTCTGCCCGTCCAGGTACTGCACGGAGAACCCCCGCCCCTCCAGCGCCTCCCGCGCCAGCTTGAGAAGCTGGACGAACTGGCTGAAGACGAGCGCCCGGCCCCCCTCGGCGCGCAGCTCCTCCACCCGCTCCACCAAGCGCTCCAGCTTCGAGGACGGCAGCATCGAGTCCGGATCTCCCAGGCGGGGATGGCAGGCCAGCTGCCGCAGCCGGGTGAGGGCCGCCAGCAGCTCGAAGCGCTGGCCCTCTTCCGCGTGGGCGCCCACGCTCGCCAGCACGGCGAGCCGCAGCTTGTCGTAGAGCTGGCGCTCCCCCTCCGAGAGCACGACCGGGACGACCGTCTCGATGCGAGGCGGCAGCTCCCGCGCCACCTCGGCCTTGGTGCGGCGCAGGAGGAAGGGACGCAGCACGCGGGAGAGTGCGGCGCGGGCGGAGGGATCCCGCTCGCGCTCGATGGGCTCGGCGAAGCGCTTGCGGAAGGACTCGCGGCTGCCGAGCAGCCCAGGGAAGACGATGCGGAACAGGCTCCACAACTCCGAGAGGCGGTTCTCCACGGGAGTGCCCGTGAGCGCCACCCGAGCCTCGGCCTGAAGGCCCCGGAGCGCCTTCGCGCGCGCCGTGTCCGGGTTCTTCGCGGCGTGGGCCTCGTCCACCACGAGGGTGGCAAAGGCGGTCCGCCCGAGCCGCTCGGCATCGCGCACCAGCAGCCCGTAGCTGATCAGCAGCACGTCGCCCGCCTTCAGCTCCCGGAGGAGCCGCTCCCGATCCGCCTCACGGTAGGACTTCACCCGCAGGGACGGAGTGAAGCGAGCGGACTCGGCCGCCCAGTTGAAGCAGACGGAGGTGGGGGCCACCACGAGCGCGGGCCCCGCCTTGGCGCGGTGCAGCAGCAGGGCCAACGTCTGCAGCGTCTTGCCGAGGCCCATGTCATCGGCCAGGCACGCCCCTCCGCCCCACTCCGCGAGCCGCGCCATCCACAGAAAGCCCTCGCGTTGGTAGTCGCGCAGCTCTGCCTTCAGCCCGGTGGGAAGGGAAATGGGGCGCGCCTGGGCCTTGCGGATGCGGGTGGCGAGGCGGCGCCAGTCGGGCGGAGCCTGCACCTCCACGCCTGCCTCGGCCAGTGCGTCCAGCACGGGAGCCGCGGCCTTGCTCACCTCCAGCCCCTCACGGGTGGGGTGCGCCAGATCCGCCAGGGGCGTGAGCCGCTCACGCAGCGCCTCGGTGAGCCTCAGGAAGCGCCCCGGGCTCAAGCGCACGAAGCGGCGGCGGTGGCGCATGGCCTCGAGCAGCGCGGCCAGCTCCACCCGCTCACCGTCCACTTCGATGCCGCCGGCGACTCCAAACCAGTCCCGCTTGTGCAGCACCTCCACCCTCAGGCGCCGCGCGTCCGGGGCGTGAGAGACCTTCCAGGGCTGCTGCTGCTCCCACTCGACGCGCAGGTCCGGGCCCGTCAACGGCTCGAGCCGCTCCAGGAAGTCGAGCGCGGCCTCCGCCTCCTCCAGGAGGAAGTACGCCGGGGTTTCCGCTGCCAGCACCCCCAGGCGTTCGCGCAGGGCCAGGGCGGAGGCGCGCTCGGCTTCCAGATCGCGGAGGGCCACCACCCGCTCTCCCTCGCGCAGGCCTCGTACCCGGGGCGGGCCCTCACCCGGACGCTGAGGCGGCGCTTCCGGTAGCGGGCGGACGAGGAGCTCTCCCTCCAGCGACTCCTCGCCGACGGGCCGTAGGCGCAGCAGGAACCCTGGCGCTGGAGGCACGGGGCGCGCTTCCAGGGACTCGGGGAGAGACACGGGGCATGCGGACTCGAGCTCCGTGAGGTTGCGCAGCAGCTCCGGACGCGCCCGCGCTGGCAACCACGTCCCATACTCTCTCAGCTTGGTGAGCACCTCGCGCGTCTCGGGAGAGACGCGCACCAGGGTGAGGCGCGGCAGCGCGAGCTCCAACCAGAGCCAGGGCAGCGACCCCTCTGCGCCAGCAGGCGGCGGCATGAGCTCGGCGGGAGGCACCGGGACACCTTCGATGGCGGGCTGCACCGTGAGGCCTGGCCCCCGCTCGGAGAAGGCGAGGCCGAGCGGTGCCTCCCGCACCCGCAAGGGTGCGTCCAACCGGGCCTCGGCGAAGAGCCGCGAGCTGTGCGCCAGCAGCTTCACCGCGCGCAGTACCAGGAAATACCTATCGGAGGAGTGGGCATGGAGCCGGGAGGTGAGCTCGCCCAGCTCGAACGCCTCCTGCTCGCGTGGCTCCGAGAGCAGGGCGTGGGCCTCCTCTTTGTTCCGCCAGCTCACCGGTGTGCCCTTGGAGAAGCCCCCCTTCTTGAGAGGCTTGTGGAGGTAGAGGCGCAGGCTGGGGTGCCGTTGCGCGAGCCCCTCCAGCCGGAAGCTGACGCGCGTGGCCTCCGCGGGCTGGGGGCGCGACTGCGCCTGGGTGGACGCCTTCTCGAAGGCCGCGAGCAGCTCCCGGGCGGGCAGCTCGAAGAGCAGCTCGGCGAGTCGCGCATTGAAGAGGGCCCACAAGGGCTCCCCCAGCATGTCCAGCAGCGCGTCGAGCGCGGAGAGGGCGTGGACACAGCGAGCCTCTCCTCCCGGTGTGCACCAGCAGGACAACCCTCCCCGCTCCTCGAGCAGCGCGCGCGGGTCCACGGACACGCGCACGCGAATCATCCCAGTCCATGGCCCCCGCGCCGCGAGGTGAGCGGCAGGACTGCCAGGTTCCTCCACGAAGAGCAGCAGCGGGCGCTCCCGGATCGTGATGTCGGGCTTTCCCGGCAGGAGACGAGGAACTGACTGCTCGCGCACGCGGGCCCGGGCTCTCTCGAGCGCCTCTCTCCAGGGGAGCAGACGCGCATCGGTGGGCGGCGGACGCGGCGCGGCAGCTCGCTCCTGTTCGAAGTCGAGCCCCTTGCGGACACGTTCGGCCTCGGCGGCCAGCCAGGCCCACACAGCCTCCCGCAGCAGGTCCTGCGCGGCGGTCCCGGACACCTGGCGGCGCAGATCGAGGGTCCCGTCCAATGGGGCGGTGACGGGCAGGTGCGCCAGCCCGTAGAGGCCGGGAGTGCTCTCGAAGCCCCGCTCCAGGAAGGGCTCCACCACGGCCAGGGGGATGCGCCGGGCATGGGTGAGGTGGTGCGCCTCCAGCCACTCCTGAAGGTGCTCGGGGCTCCGAGGCCGCTCGGCCCGAGGCGGTGGCTGGGCTCGCTCCGAGACGGAGCCCCCGGCTTGGAGGAAGGCCAGCCCGAGCGCGACGGCGTGCTTGCAGAAGCCCTGGTTCCAGAACGTCTCGCACTCGCACTCCGCGGAGAAGCCATCCGCGTCGGTCGAGAGGATGACGCGGTAGGACTGGCCACGGCGGTTGAGGACCTGCCCGAGGAGGACGTCGGGCAGCGCCTCGAAGGAGGTGACGCGGTTCTGGTCCAGACACGACTGGCCCTGGCTGTACATCCGTGGGCCTGCTGTCTCATAGAGCGCGTCGCGGGTGAGCCACCTCCGCAGTGGCTCCAGCGCCCGGGAGGCAGCGCTGCGGGGGGAGGAGTCGGGCTGGGCGTTGATCTGTGGGGGAGTCATACGTTCGAGCGGGGAGAGAGGGTCAGGGTGCGCTCAGGCCTTCCTTGTCCATGCGGGAGATCAGCCCGGCTCTTCGGGCGTTGCGTTCGCGGAGCTGGCCTAGCCTGCGGGTGAACTCGGCTTCGGTCCCCTGCCGCCGGGCGACCTCTCTCAAGTCCACGAGGAGCCTGACGCCAGCCGCATGGTCCGTGGGGCGGCGGGTGGCGAAGAGCTGATCCACCTGCTCCCAGGCTGCGGACCCGCGGGCGGCGATCGCTTCGAGCGCCTTCTCCCGCGCCGCGGCCTGGCGCTCCTTCTCCTGCCGCTCCTTCGCTTGTTGGAGCGCCACGGCATCCCGGAGCAGCTCGCCCACCGTTCTCGGACGAGGGGGGACCTTCTCCGTGGTTCGCGCCTGCCCGGCCTGGAAGCGATGGCGTAGCTCCAGCCCTGGGGTAGCCCCCGCCTTGTCGATGAGCCGCAGCAGGAGGGCGTCCTTCTCGGGTGCGGGCAACGCCTGAACCCACGTCTCCAGCTCCTCGCGTGGCACCGGCTCCTCGGCGGCGGCACTGGCCCGGGCCGCCACTTCCAGCAACTCCGGAGGAATGAGCAGGAAGTCCGCGAGCGCAGTGAGCGCGGAGGAGAGGGAGCGCAACCCCGCGGGGACCGGAGGCTCCTCTTCATCCGCGCTCAACTGCCCCAGCGCGGCCCGCGCCAGCCACCCGAGGTAGAGGGAGCGCAGATCCCCCGAGAGGAGCTCCTGACGCAGAGGCAGGAGGGAGGTGAGCCACCCTTCTCCCTGGAGGTCCTCCGACCAGGCCTCATCAACCTCGAAGCGAAGGATGACCTGGTCTCCCGTCCTTCGCAGCGGGGGGCGGTTGCCTTCCAGGTAGGGGCTGGCACGCTGCAGGTCGAAGTGCCGCGCGGGGAGGCGGAGCACGAGCCGGCGGACGCCCCAGTTCGCCACATAGAGGTGGGCGTCGAAGTAGCGCTCCACCATCTCGTCCGGAGAGCCCTTGAAGTGGCCCCAGTGGTAGACGTTGGAGAAGTGATACGCGGAGATGGTGGCGCGGGTGGAGAGCTTGCGGAGCTCGGACTGTTCCAGGTCCGTGAGCGGCCGGTCCACAGCCCGGAACTCGTAGTACTGGTACTCGCTCATGAGGCGCCTCCAGACCAGCCTGCGTTGGGGAGGGGGCCTGAGGGGTGGAAGAACTCCTCGAGCACGAAGTGGTGGTAGTTCGTGCTGTCGAGCCGGGTGCTGAAGGTCCTCGCCGAGGCGCGCAGCCGGTCGGCCACGGCCTCGAACTCGGCGCGGCTCACATCACGCAGGGAGAGGTAGAGGCGCGCGGCGGCGCGCAGATAGGAGAACAGGGGGTTGGCATCCACGCTGTCCGGGCGCCGCCGCAGGAGCCGGTAGAGGCGCTCGAACTCCCTGTCGCGCTCGGGCCGGCCCGTGGCGTCGCAGTACTCGGCGGCCGTGGCCTCGATGAGGATGAAGAAGGGCTCGTACTCGGACGAGGGAGCGCGGGAGAAGTCCGGTGCCGCCGAGCCCGTCCAGAGCTGGGAGAGAGGCTCGAGGTGGAGCCATACCACCCGGTGATGGTCATCCATCACGGGGACGGGCAGATCCTTGTCCAGGGGAACCACCCGGCCCTGCTCCCCGAGCGCGGTCGGCACCCTCAGGACTTCCGGATGGGTCGGGTCCATGCCTCCCTTCTCAAGCGCGATGATGGCTTTCAGGTCCATGATCCACCCCAATAGGTTGGGTCTCTTGTATCCAACCTAATACCTCGGATCCCACCGCGCCAGCACTTGCAGGCAGGCCAGGCGGGCGGGGTGGGCGGTTCAGAGCGCCGGGGCGGGGGTCCTTGGGGTAGGGTGCCCGCGTGTCGTCACCGTTCCTGGCGATCCCCGAGTCCGAGTGGGTCGCGTCCAACGCGCTGGCCTTCGCCATCCGTGACCGCTATCCGGTGAGTCGGGGGCACACGCTCGTCATCCCTCGGAGGCTCGTGGCCACGTGGTTCGAGGCGACAGCCGCAGAGCAGCAGGCCGTCTTCGCGCTGGTGGATGAGGTGAAGCGGCGGCTGGACACGGAGCTGAAGCCGGACGGATACAACGTGGGCTTCAACGTGGGCGCGGCGGCAGGGCAGACGGTGTTCCACCTGCACGTGCACGTCATTCCCCGCTTCCAGGGAGACATGGCCGACCCCAGAGGTGGGGTGCGGCACGTCATTCCCGGCAAGGGCAACTACCTGGCGACGGCCGCGAAGCCGCTCTCGACAGGGGGAGCCGAGGACCCGTTCCTGCGGCACCTGAAGCCGCTCTTCGAGCGGGCCAGGGACGTGGCGATCCTGGCGGCCTTCGTCCAGGACAGTGGGCTGGAGCTGCTGCATGGGTCTGTGGAGGAGGCGCTCGCGCGGGGAGCGCGGGTGCGCATCCTCACGGGGGACTACCTGGCCATTACGCAGGCCGTGGCCCTGAGACGGCTGCTCGACTGGATGGAGGAGAGCCAGGCGGGCCGGGAGGATGAAGAGGACCGGGGGCTCTTCGAAGCGCGCGTGGTGGAGGTGGAGCGGCTCGGCCTGTCCTCTTTCCACCCGAAGTCCTGGCGCTTCCTGGGAGAGGGGCTCGCGGTGGCGTTCGTCGGCTCGAGCAACATCTCGCGGACGGCCTTGGACCGGGGCATCGAGTGGAACCTGCGCGTCGAGTGCGACCGCGATCCACGCGCCTGGCAGGGGGTGGTGGAGGCTTTCGAGGGCTGGTGGGAACGGGCCCGGCCCCTGCAGTCAGAGTGGGTCGCGGAGTACGCGGCCCGGGCAAAGCGGGCCAACCCGGCGCTGCCCCCCGGAGAGCAGGAGGTGGAGCCCCCACCTCCCCGGCGTGAACCCCATTCAGTGCAGCGGGAGGCGGTGACGGCGCTGGCACGCAGCCGAGCCGAAGGCCACTCCCGGGCCTTGGTGGTGCTCGCGACGGGCCTGGGGAAGACCCTGCTCGCGGTGCTCGATGTCGAGGCCGTGCGCGCGGAGTGGGGCCGGATTCCCCGAGTGCTCTTGCTGGCCCACCGCGCGGAGCTGCTGGCGCAGGCGGCGGAGACGTTCCGGCGCCAACTGCCGGACACGCGCTTCGGCTGGTTCATCGGCGAGCGGTCGGAGCTGGACGGGGACGTGGTGCTCGCGTCGGTGCAGAAGCTGTCACGTCCGGAACACCTCGCCCGGCTGAAGGCCGCCCCACCCTTCGACTACGTCATCGTGGACGAGGTCCATCACGCGGACGCGGCGAGCTACCGGGCCATCCTCGGACGCCTGTCACCCGCGTTCCTGCTGGGGCTCACAGCGACTCCTGAACGCACGGATGAGGGGGATGTGCTCGGCCTCTTCGGCGACCATGTGGCCTACCGGGCCGACGTGGGTGAGGGCATCGCGCGTGGGCTGCTGGTCCCATTCGAGTATCGGGGGCTGAAGGACGACATCGCCTACGAGAACATCCCCTGGCGCAACCGGCGGTTCGATCCCGAGGCCCTCGCAGCGGCAGTGCAGACCGAGGGGCGGATGCAGCGAATGTGGAAGGCGTGGGAGGAACACCCCGCCCGCCGCTCGCTGGTCTTCTGCTGCTCGGTGAGCCATGCCACCTACGTCCGAAAGTGGCTGGGCGCCCAAGGTGTCCGGGTCGAGGAGGTCCACTCGGGTCCAGGTTCCGCGGAGCGCACCGAGGCCCTGAGAAAGCTCACCGCGGGCGAACTCGACGCACTGTGCACGGTGGATCTGTTCAACGAGGGCGTCGATGTACCGCTCGTCGATCGGGTGGTGATGTTGCGCCCCACGGAGTCCCCGGTGGTGTTCCTCCAGCAGCTCGGCCGTGGCCTGCGCCAGGCTCCGGGCAAGCTGAAGGTCAGCATCATCGATTTCGTGGGCAACCACCGGGTGTTCCTGGATCGGGTCCGCACGCTGCTCGCACTGGGGCAGCGGCCCTTGTCGCTGAGAGACTTCCTCGAGAGAGGCCAGGAGCCCGAGTTGCCGCCCGGCTGTTTCGTTCAGGTCGAGCTGGAGGTGAAGGAGCTGCTCGCGAAGCTGCTGCCCTCCGGACGCGCGGAGGTGGAGCGGGTGTTCCGTGAGCTTCGGAACATGCGGGGACAGCGTCCCACCGCGGGAGAGCTGTTCCGGATGGGCTACCGGCCGGAGACGCTGCGCGAGGCTCACGGCGGTTGGTTTGGCTTCGTGGAGCAGGAGGGAGCGCTCTCGCCAGACGAGGTGCGCGCGCTGGCGGCAGGGAGGGAGTGGTTTCAGGAGCTGGAGACCACCTCGATGAGCAAGAGCTTCAAGATGGTGCTGCTGGAAGCGCTCCTCGAGGCGGATGCTCTGGAGCAGGGCCTGGCGGAATCAGAACTCTGTGACCGAAGCCTGGAGATCCTGCGCCGCTCACCCGAGCTGATGAAGGACCTGGAGGGCGTCAACGCGCTGGATGACCCACGCGATCCGAGCCCCCGCTCGTTCCGAGCATACTGGCGAGCCAACCCGATCAAGGCCTGGACCCAGGGTCCCCAGGGAAGGTGGTTCCGGCTCGACGGAGATCGCTTCGTCTCGAAGCTCCCGATTCCCGAGGGCGCCGAGAATGCATTCCAGGCGCTCATCTACGAGCTGCTCGACTACCGGCTTGCGCGGTACCGAGCCCGGGAAGAGGGCACGGGGGCTCAAGGTGCGGCCTTCGAGGCTCCGGTCACCTGGAACAAACGTGATCCGATCCTCAAGGTGCCCTCACGAGCCACTCGCCCGGACGTGCCCTCTGGGGAGTTGGACGTCCGGCTGCCCGACGGAAGCCTCTGGCGCTTCCGGATGATGAAGGAGTTCTGCAACGTCGCGAGACCGGTGGGTGTGGACCGCAACCAGCTCCCGGATCTCCTTCGGTGCTGGTTCGGCCCCAGGGCCGGCCACCCGGGCACAGCCTTCCGCGTACGTTTCACGCCTCGGGCTGGTGGCTGGTGGGTCGAGCCTGTCCAGGCGGCGGTGATTCCCCTGGCACGCCGAGGAACGCTGGTGGCCTTCCCGAGCCTGCGAGCCGCAGCAGGCGCCGCGAGCCATACCGTCGCGCTCGAGAGCGCTCCCGAAGCAGACCGGGTCCGCCTCCCTGTCTCGGCACAAGGAGAAGGGTTGTTCGCGGTGCGGGCTTCAGGGGATTCGATGGAGGGAGGCGAGCGCCCCATCCGGGATGGAGACTGGCTCGTGATGCGCTACGCGCGCGGAGCAGGAGCGGGAGCGGTGGAGGGCAAGGTCGCGCTGGTTCAGGTCCCGGAGCCGGCGGGCTTCGCCTACCAGGTGAAGCGCATCGTCCGAGAACAGGATCGCTGGCTGCTGCGCTCGGACAACCCTGCCCGTCCCTCTTTCGAGGCCGCGGAGAATGTGGTTCCCATCGCGCTGCTCGTCGAAGTCATCGCACCGGAGCAACTCGGTCCCGAGCGCGGCGCGCAGCTGACGGACGAGCAGGCAATGGAGGCATTCGGGCTCGACCGTCCGCCGAAAACAGGAAGGCGCGATAGCCATCTGTTCCTCTGCGTCACGGAGCAGGGAGTTCTCGTGGAGCCTGACCAGATTGCTCTGCGCCTGGGTGACCGGCGGCCGGCGGAGACGGCTTTCGTGCTCACGAGAGCGGCTCCCCAAGACCCGTGGCGCTACGGGGGTGTGGCACGCTGGCAGGAGAGCGAGGACCGATGGGCCCTCACCGAGCCGGTGGATTACGCGACGTGGCGGGCCCTGGGCCATGGGCGGACCAGCTCACGCCGGCTGCCGCCCAAAGCGGTCACCCGGGCAGAAGCCTGGGTCGAACAACTCCTCCGCAACCATCCTCCGGGAACACTCCTTGAGCGTCACGGGAAGCACTGCCGTCTGGTCGGCAAGTCCCCACGCGGGGGAGTGCGCATCGATGGAGGCTCGGGAGGCTTCGCGGAGCGGACGGTGAGTCAGACAGACCTCGCCTGGGCTTTGATGGCGCGAGATGACGTGCAGAAGACAGGCGGCCTGCTGGATGAGGCTCGGGTGAATCGTCTTCGCTATCTCGAAGGCACTCCTGAGGAGTCCACACGGTGGATCGACACCGGTTGGGCGCTGTTCCTCATCGCAGCGGCCACGCCGTAGTTCCCCTGGAAGCGCGAGCACCTCCGCGACAGCTACGAAAGGGAGGCATCGCCAAGATCGTGATGCTCTGTGGCCATACCTGCCCATAAGCCCTGCTCAGGGAGCTGTCAGGCCCTTCAGGTAGTCATTCGGATTGGTGCTCATTGAAAAATGCCAGGGTCAGGAGGAATCCCAATGAGGCTGTACCGGACGGCGATGCTGGTCGTGCTCCTCTTCGCATGTGCAACACCCCAAGGAACGGGCGGCTCCGGTTCCTCACCATCTCCAGGGGTCCAATCCGCGACGAAGAAAGAACTTCCCTGGGTGGAGGTGTTCGGCGGGCGGATGAAGACGACCCTCTTCTACGGCCCCTGGCAGTGCAGGCAGAACTTCATGCGGATGTGCCAGGCGGAGTGCGCCCAGGAGGGACACCAGCTCATGGGCTGCATGTGGCTGGCCGACATCAAGCTGGACTGGGAGGGCCGCCTCGTCATCCCGCCACTCCCCGTCAAAGCTGGTAGCCGCTACGGCATCTTCCACTGCTGCTGCGACTACCGCACTCTGTCACCAGGAGAGAAGGCGTCTGCACGCAAGAAGTGGGACAATTTTCGGAAATCCTTCCGGGAGGATTGGAGCAAGAAGTTCGGAGATTGGCCTGAAGATGATGGCGTGCCCTGGCCTGGGCACCACATCCGGGATCTCCACCATGGCGGCGATCCGGTAGACCCCAACAACGTCCTTCCCGCAGAACCGAGCGTGCATGACGTGTTCAACAGGGCCTATCCCGCCTGCTACGAAGGCCAAGCACCCTGGAATACAGTGGGACCCAACCTGCCCTACTCGGACAACTGACGATGGCCACGCCCATGAGCAGCCTGCTCGAAGAGGTCGCCCGTGACCACTTCCCATATCCACCCGCCACTCCCGAAGAGATCGAGGAGTTCGAGCGGCGGGTGGGCTGGCGGCTGGACCCGGACCTGCGGGCCTTCTACCTGCACTGCAATGGGGCGGAGTTGATTGAACGACTGCCGGACACCCCGTACCGCATTCTTCCGCTGTCCAAGATCGTCCGAGCGCGGGTGGCCATCTACGGCGAGGACGAAGACAAGTGGGGTCCGGCCTCGGTGTTCGCTCTCTGCGACGTGCAGGACGGCAACTACGTGCTGGTGGACGTGGCCCGCCAGGAGAACGGCCGTTACCCACTCTTCGACGGAGACCACGAGGCGTGGCCGGACCCGGCCTACTGCAAGCAGGTCGCCAGTTCCTTCTCGGAGTTCCTGGAGCAGGTGCTGCGCACCCGGCGTGGACTCTACTGGCTGGGAGAATGAGCCCGGCCGAAGCCGAGCATTACCGGAGGACGGAGACCTTCTCCGGGACGACGTGCGTCGCGCAGAGGAGCCTCGCGGTCAAAGGGGGATGAGGGGTAGAGCACTGTCGGTCCCGACCGGCCCTACACCGATTGAAGCCCATGCCCCTCCAGCCCCTTCTCGAAGAGATCTCGCGCCATCACTTCCCGAATCTTCCCGTCACTCCCGAAGAGATCGATGAGTTCGAGCGACAGGTGGGCTGGCGGTTGGATCCCGACCTGCGGGCCTTCTATCTGCACTGCAATGGGGGGACTTTGTTCAAGCGGGGGCCGGACGCGGACTATCGCTTCCTCCCGCTGTCGGAGATCGTCCGCGCCCGGGTGGCTATCTTTGGAGAGGACAAGGACGAAGACGGCCCTGCCTCGATGTACGCCATCTGCGATCTCCAGGACAGCGACTACGTCCTGGTAGATGTGGGACGGCAGGAGAACAACCGGTATCCCATCATGGACGGCTGGCATGAGGCGTGGCCCAACCCGAAGCACTGCAAGCAGATTACACGCTCCTTTGAGGAGTTCCTGGAGCAGGCTCTCCACAGCGGTGGGAACTTCTTCTGGCTGAAGAAGAGCGGAGGCTGAGCGGCTTGGCTGTTAATGGGAGTCCCAAGGCAGGTCCTCAAGTAGGTTCATGAAGTTCTCAGGCGACAGCCAGGGGGTTGCCGGAGACTCACTTGCTCCCAGGCGTAAGGCTGCATCGCGCATACTCTGGGACCTCCTGCCGAATCAGCGCCTTGCGCGGCCAATGTCCTCAAGCAGCGGCCGGATGATGAGCGAGTCCAACTCCGCCGGACCGACGATCTGAACGAGTGGACGCCCGAAAGTGCGGGCACAGGAGAAGCCGTACTTGTACCGGCTCCTCTCGGCCTCCTCGATCTCCTCCGCAAGCGTCTCGATCCAGGTTCCATCCGAACTCGGGGGCGTCGCGGAGTAGCCATGCCAGCGCGAGTGCCACTGCACGCTCGTAGTGATAGTCGGTATCTGAGCGTACTGGAACCAACCCGCAGTGACGAGCGGCTCCTTGAGCTTGAGCTTGTCCCAGTCCCCCGCATGGGGAATGAGCAAGACACTGACGAAGGCCAGCACCCCTTGCGCCTCGCTGTCCGAGCGGTAGAACCGAAATGCCTCGCTGGCCATCCATTGCTTCGGGTTGTCCAGGCCCGTCGAGTAGTAAGCAGTCGCTGCGCTGTCACTCGCGGCCCCGCGCCAGCCCCGCTCGCGCAGGAGTTCCTCGCCAGTACTGAGGAGGCGCGCAACCTCGCTGTATAGAGTCCGCACGTCTTGCAAGAGTGCAAGAAGCTCAGCGCCAGGGAAGTTCATGCCAAGAATCTCCATTGCAGGACTGCAGAGCGACGGGGCCACTGGAACCCGCCGAACGACCAAGAGAGAGATGAGGCATGACGCCGGAACTCGAAGCGCACAAAGGTCCACGAAAAGCGAGTGCGGGGCCGCGCCGGGGAGACTCCCTCGAACGACAGCAGATCGAGGCGCTCCAAAGCCCCCTTGAGAGAGGCAAGCCAGCCAGCGCTATGATCGCGCAGCAACAGATGCAGCTCCCTCAAAGAGAGCCACGCCATTTGTCCACAGCGCATGTCCTTGCGCAGCAACTCCTGCTGAGCTTCCTCGATATCGAGTGCCGGCATCACGATGTCCGGCGTGACGTAGACCAGCCAGGCATCATCGACGGTGCTGCGCGCCCTGAGGTTCTGCCACTCACGGGCGAGCTGGTCCTTGGCCGGAAGACGCTCCCGCTCGGCAGAGGGTGTCAGAAGATCATCATGGGACGACTTCCCGCTGCGAAACTTCACCTCAATGAACAAATCGATGCGCCGTCCCTCAGGGAGATGGAGTTGCAGACTCACGTCGGGCTCGCAGCCGATGCAGCCTGCCTCGTGAACCCAGGGCCAGAACTCCCAGATGACCGCAGTTGGCTCGGGCAGTGCGTGGAGCGGGCGCGAACCATCTGCGAGTCGCGCACGCCGAAGAAACTTGGCAATCCAGGTCGGCTCACAGTGCTCTAGAGTTCCGAACACCATCGAGGTGACGAGGTCCTCCATGTTCGCCTGCTCACGACTCAACTTGCCATGGACGAGTGCTCTGAACATCCGGTGGCCCCTCCCCGCTCTGCGCGTGGAGATTGCGTGACGACATGTGGCCGCATCTGCGGCCAAAACGAATTGGGCGGACTCTCTGGGTTTGAGAGTCCGCCCAAGCTATTGAAATCACTGGTGTGTGTGTGCCCAGGGGCGGAATCGAACCACCGACACGGGGATTTTCAGTCCCCTGCTCTACCGACTGAGCTACCTGGGCGGGTGTCACCGCGGAAAGCAGGGCCGATTTACGGGGACTCCCCTTCTACGTCAAGCCCGTTCTGATCCTTCCCTCCGTTGCTGCCTGTCCGCCCGACCCCTCGCTTTGACCTGGACCGCCTCCTACCCTCGGGTACCCACCTGGCGACCGGCCTGCCGAGTCACTCCCAGTGCGGAACTCTTTGCGCTCGCGGGCATCTAAGACTCGTCCTGACCCCTTGAGGAACTCGTGAGCTGGCTCAACTACCACCACCTGCTCTACTTCTGGACCGTCGCCCGGGCCGGCACCATCGCCAAGGCGGGAGAGGAGCTCCACCTCGCCCAGCCCACCATCAGCAGCCAGATCAAGCTCCTCGAGGAGGCGCTCGGCCACAAGCTCTTCGAGCGCCAGGGCCGCAAGCTCGTCCTCACCGACGTGGGCCGCACCGTCATGCGCTACGCCGATGAGATCTTCCGGCTCGGCAACGAGCTGAAGAACGTCGTCGGCGGCCTCCCCTCCGGCCAGCAGCTCCGCCTCCAGGTCGGCGTCGCCGATGTCGTCCCCAAGGTCGTCGCCGAGCGGCTCCTCCAGCCCGCCCTCGACGTCGGCCCCCTGCGCATCGTCTGCCGCGAAGGTCCCCTCCCCCAGCTCCTCGCCTCGCTCGCCCTCCATGAGCTGGATGTCGTGCTCGCCGATGCCCCGGGCTCCGAGCCCGTCAGCGTCCGCGCCTTCAACCACCTGCTCGGCAAGTGTGGCGTGTCCTTCTTCGCCGCGGCCGCCTACAGCCACCTCAAGAAGGACTTCCCCCGCTCCCTCCACGGCGCCCCCATCCTCATGCCCTCCGAGGCCAGCGCCGTCCGCCACGCGCTCGACCTCTGGTTCGATGGCAAGGGCGTGCGCCCCACCGTCGTCGGCGACTTTGACGACAGTGCCCTCCTCAAGGCCTTCGGCCAACGCGGGCTCGGCGTCTTCGCCATGCCCTCCGTGATCGAGGCCGAGGTCGTCCGCCAGTTCGACGTCGCCGTCATCGGCCGCACCGACGAGATCGAGAACTGCTTCTACGCCATCACCGTCGAGCGCCGCCTGCGCCACCCCGCCGTCGTCGCCATCGCCCAGGCGGCTCGATCGGACATCTTCCAATAGCGTCGTCTTACCCGGCGGGGCTTCCTACCCCTTCGGTCCCTCGTCCACCGGCGCGGTGATGGGGCCGCTGGGGCCCGGTGGCTCCGCCGGTACGGTCTGGATGGACTCCTGCCCCGGGTTGTCGATGGGCACCTGGTTCTCCGTCCCTTGGGGCTGGGTCGTCCGGCAGGCGAAGGAAAGAGAGGCCAGAGTGACGGCGATGAGCACGGCGCGGCGCATGGGTCCTCCTACGGGCTTCCGGGGACGCTAGGGAGCGCCCTCCCTCAAGGCAACGCGCGGCGCACGCATCCGTTCGGCATCGGATGGGCACCCATCCTGGCGGGCCCCCGTCCTGCGGCCCCTGCTCCTGGCTTGCCCACCTGCTCGGCTGAAGCCCCCTCCCGCCATGCCCAACTTCCTCAGGGCCGATTCCCGGAGGGACTCATGCTGGACCTCGTCGATCTCGGGAAGCGTTCATTCTCCGCCTACCGGGGCATTGCCCCAGATGAGCAGATCGATGAGGTGCTCCACCTCGCCGAGCGCCTGCGCGGCGCCCGCTGCCTGCACCTCAACGCCACGCCGTATGGAGGAGGCGTCTCGGAGCTCCTCCGCTCGGGCGTCCCCCTGCTCAACGACCTGGGCCTGGTGGCCGACTGGCAGATCATCCGCGGCGACCAGGCCTTCTTCCAGGTCACCAAGCGCCTCCACAACGGCCTCCAAGGCGCTCCTGGAGGCTTCTCCGAGTCGGACAAGGCCACCTATCTCGCCCACTCGCAGCTCAATGCCAGCCACCTCTCCGCTGACTACGACTTCATCTTCGTCCATGACCCCCAGCCCGCCGCCCTCCCCATGCTCGCCGGCCGCCAGGGCGCGCGGTGGATCTGGCGCTGCCACATCGACACCGCACGGCCCAACCCCGAGGCCTGGGAGTTCCTCCGCCCGTTCCTCTACGCCTACGACGCCGCCATCTTCACGATGTCGGAGTTCATCCCCCCGAACTTCCCCATCGGCCACGTCGCCATCCACTCGCCCGCCATCGACCCGCTCAGTCCCAAGAACCTCCCCCTCCCGGCGGAGCTCGCGCGCCACCTGCTCGAGTGGATCGGCGTGCGCCTGAGCCGGCCCCTCGTCACCCAGATCAGCCGCTTCGATACCTGGAAGGACCCGCTGGGCGTCATCGCCGCGTACCGGCGCGTGCGCGACCACATCCCCGACCTGCAGCTCGCCATGGTGGGCTCGCTCGCGCTGGATGATCCGGAGGGGTGGGACATCTACCGGCAGATCCGCGATGCCACCGCCGGGGACACCTTCATCCACGTCTTCACCAACCTGGTGGGCGTGGGGAATGTCGAGGTCAACGCCTTCCAGTCGCTCTCCAACGTCGTCATCCAGAAGTCCATCCGCGAGGGCTTCGGTCTCGTCGTCTCCGAGGCGCTGTGGAAGGGCACCCCCGTCGTCGCCGGGCGCGCCGGCGGCATCCCCCTGCAGATGCCCGAGGGCACCGGCGGCGTCCTCGTGGACAGCGTGGAGGAGTGCGCCGAGGCCGTGCTCCGTCTGCTGCGCCACCCTCAGGAGGCCCACTGCCTGGGCGAGCGGGGCCGGGAGCACGTCCGCCGCCACTTCCTCATGCCCCGGCTGCTGCTCGACACCCTGCGGCTGATGGACACGCTGGCTCACAAGAGGCCCCTCGAGCCCCGCGCGCTGGCGCTCGTCTCCCCGCAGCCGAGCGTCCCCCTATGACTCCCTGGCCCGCATGGCGCCTGCGCAGGAGGCCTGGGCACCTCGGTCCTTCCCAGCCCTCACAGGCTCGCAAGACCTGGGGGAGAGCCCGCTCCCTCCTGCTCCTCGCGCTGATGCTGGGGAGCGGCGTCCTCGCCGCGGCACCGCGTGACAGGCCCATCGTATCCCGCTGTGTCCTCGAGGGAATGGTGGATGCCGGCTCTGGCGCCTACCTGACCGAGTGCGTCCGGCAAGCCGAGGAGGCGGGCCACGCCGCGTTGCTCGTCCGGCTGGATACGCCCGGCGGCTCCCTGGAGTCCACCCGTGCCGTCGTCCGTGCCTTCCTCGCCTCGCGCGTGCCCGTGCTCGTCTGGGTGGGTCCCTCGGGCGCTCGGGCTGGGAGCGCGGGCGTCTTCATCACCCTCGCCTCGCACCTGGCCGCCATGGCGCCGGGCACGAACATTGGCGCGGCTCACCCCGTCATTGGGCTCTCCGGAGAGGACCCCCAGCAGGCAGGTGGCGAGGCCATGGCCCGCAAGATCGAGAACGACACCGCGGCCTTCGCCGAGAGCATCGCCCGCCAGCGCGGCCGCAACGCCGAGTGGGCCGCCACCGCCGTACGTGAGAGCGTCAGTGTCCCCGCCGACCGCGCCGTGGAGCTGCGCGTCGTGGAGCAGGTGGCCCCCTCGGAGGAGGCGTTCCTCACGTGGGCGGATGGCCGGCGCGTCGAGACGGCGGAGGGGCCCCAGCAGCTCACCACGCGCGAGGCCCAGGTGGTGGAGCTCTCACCGACTCTCTCCCAGCGCCTGCTCCACGGGCTCGCCGAACCCGCCATCGTCTACATGCTCTTCCTCGTGGCCGCGCTGGGGCTCGTGGTGGAGCTGACCCACCCGGGGGTCTTTGCCCCGGGCCTCATCAGCGTCGTGGCCTTCGTGCTCGCCCTGCTGGCCTCCTCGGCCCTGCCCGTGCGCACCGGCGCCGTCGTCTTGCTCTTCCTGGGCATCGGGCTGCTCATCGCGGAGGTGTTCGTCACCAGCGGCCTGCTCGGCGTCGGCGGGGCGGTGCTGCTCGTCCTCGGAGGCGTGCTGCTCGTGGATCGCTTCGACCCGGGCTGGTTCGTCGACCCCTCCGCGCGCGCGTCCGTGCCCCTGCCGCTGGTGCTCCCCACTGCCCTCGTGGTCGCCGGCTTCGCCGTGTTCCTCGCCTTCCGCAGCGCGCAGACCCGCCGCCTGCCACAGCTCGCCGGAGACGCAGGGCTGCTGGGTGAGCGGGGCACCACGCTCGGCCCTGTCTCCTCCGAGGGCGGCGAGGTGTTCGTCCACGGAGAGCGCTGGCGGGCCGTCTCCGCCTCTCCCATCCCTCAAGGAGCACCCGTGGTGGTGCGCCGCGTGGAGGGCCTCACCCTAGACGTCGACGAGGTGAAGACATGAGCGAGCTCTTTGGCGTGTTGATCCCCCTGGTCTTCCTCTTCTTCCTCTTCGTCTCGGGCGTCCGCATCGTCACCGAGTACCAGAACGGCGTCGTCTTCCGGCTCGGCCGCTACGTGGGGCTCAAGCGCGCCGGCTTCCGCTGGCTCATCCCCTTCGTCGAGCGCATGGTCATCATCGATCTGCGCACCGTGGCGCGGGACGTGCCCGCCCAGGACGTCATCACCAAGGACAACGTCAGCGTGAAAGTGAGCGCGGTGGTGTACTTCCGCGTCATCCACGCCGACAAGGCCGTGCTCCAGGTCGAGGACTACCTCTACGCCACCAGCCAGCTGTCGCAGACCACGCTGCGCGCCATCCTCGGGCAGGTGGAGCTGGACGATCTGCTCTCCCAACGCGACCGGGTCAACCGGGAGATCCAGCAGGTGCTCGACGCGCGCACGGACCCGTGGGGCATCAAGGTCTCCAACGTGGAGGTGAAGAACGTGGACCTGCCCGTGGAGATGCAGCGCGCCATCGCCCGCCAGGCCGAGGCCGAGCGCGAGCGCCGCGCCAAGGTCATCGCCGCCGAGGGCGAGCACCAGGCCGCCGAGCGCCTCGCCCAGGCCGCCGACGTGCTCAGCCGCAACCCCTCCTCCCTCCAGCTCCGCTACCTGCAGACGCTGGTGGAGCTCGGCAACAGCGGCAACCAGACCATCATCCCCATTCCCCTGGAGCTGCTGCGCGCGCTAGGGGTGGGGCGGTGAGGACGAGGGGGGCTCCTCGAACAGCTCCTTCATCTCTAATCGGATGGCACGCCGGCTGAGCCGCAGCGAGGCCAGCGCGTAGACGGCGATGCCTCCCAGCAGCGCCACCCCGAGCAGGAAGGACACGACTGGCGCCACCTCCGGCACGCTGAAGCGCCGCTGCACCAGGTACAGCAGCGACGTCACCACGAAGGACAGCAGCGCCGCGTAGTCCAGCATCAGCGCCTTGGCCAGCAGCGCATGCCGCCGGTCGAGGATGACGATCTCCTGCCGCAGCAGTCCCCGCCGCGCGTGCCCCTCCGGCAGCGTGCGCCACTCGCGCACCATTTCCCGTACGCGCGTCGTCATCCGCGCCACCTGGTTGTCCAGCCCCGTCGCCAGGATGCCGCACCCGGACACCATCACCGCTGGCGTCACCGCTGCCCCGATGAGCCGGATGGAGGAGAGATCGAGCCCACCTGCGCTTGCGTCCATGCCCCCTCTCTCCCACCTCCCCCTCCCCACCGCAAGCCAACCCGCCAGTGGCGAAATCCACTAACTGTCATCTTGACACTTGAACTGTCGAGTCCTATTGTCTGACTCGTGAGCCCGACGAAGACACAGACCGAGTGGAAGCTGGCCGAGCTGGCCACCGAGGCAGGGGTGTCGCCCCGCACGGTGCGCTACTACGTCCAGCGAGGGCTGCTCCCCGCCCCACCCTTCAAGGGGCCGGACACCGTCTACGGTGAGGAGCACCTGCGGCGGCTCAAAGCGATTCGCGTGCTGCAGGCCCGCTTCCTGCCGCTGGATGCCATTCAGGTGGAGCTGGCGCGCCTGAGCCCGGACGAGCTGCGGGCGCTGTCGGAGGCGGAGCTGCCCACCGACATCCTCCCGCCCGCGCCGCCCGCGCTGCCGGAACCGGCCAAGGCCTCCGAGTTGTCCATGCCGGGGCCCGTAGCCGCAGGCAGGCAGACGCCCATGACAGGTTACCGGCGGTGGGAGCTGGCGCCGGGGCTGGAGCTGCACCTCGCGGACTCAGCAGACGAGAAGACCCGGGCGCTCGCCGAACGCGTGCGCGCCCTCATCGAGCAGTCGGAAGAAAGGTAAAGCCAGATGACGACCGAGCAGGCAGGCCATGAGCAGCGGTGCGGGCTGTACACGCGGGACGGCGCGCAGGTCCCCCTCCAGGGTGTGGAAGTCACAGGTGAGCTGCTCGGCGGCCATGCGCGGGTGCTCGTGCGCCAGCGCTACCGCAACGCCGAGAGCCGTCCGGTGGAGGCCGTCTACGTCTTCCCGCTCCCCTCGGACGGGACGCTCACCGGCTTCTCCATGGAGTGCAACGGCCGCAAGGTGCAGGGCGTGGTGAAGGAGCGCGAGGAGGCCTTCCGCCAGTATGACGACGCCGTCACCGCCGGTCACGGCGCCGCGTTGCTGGACCAGGAGCGCCCCAACGTCTTCACCGCCCAGGTGGGCAACCTGCTGCCCAACGAGGAGACGCTGGTGGAGGTGGAGTTCCTCCAGGCCATCCAAGTGGAAGAGGGCAGCGTGCGGTGGATGCTGCCCACGCTGGTGGCTCCCCGCTACATCCCCGGCTCGGCGCAGGGAGACCGCACCGGGCACGGCTCGGCCAACCCCACGAACCAGGTGCCGGATGCCGACCGCATCACCCCGCCGATCGGCCGGGTGGGCTACGGCCTGAAGATGGACCTGCTGGTGGACCTGGGCCGCGCGGTGGTGGTGGAGAGCCCCTCGCACGCGCTCACGCTGGAGAAGGAGGGCCACAAGGTCCGCGTGAAGTTCGCCAGGGGCGAGGTGGCGCTGGACCGCGACTTCGTGCTCACCGTGCGCAGCGACGACACGAGCTCGTCCCTGACGACGGTCGTCACCCACCGCCAGGGCGAGAACCCGGGCACCTTCGCGCTCACCGTGGTGCCGGATCTGCTCGCGATGGCGGGCGGGGCCAAGCGCCAGGAGGTGGTGTTCGTGGTGGACACCTCCGGCTCCATGGGCGGTGAGAGCCTGCCTCAGGCCCAGGGCGCGCTGCGGCTGTGCCTGCGCCACCTGCGCGAGGGGGATCGCTTCAACATCATCGCGTTCGAGAACAGCTTCCGGAAGTTCTCCCCCGAGCCGGCCGTCTTCACGCAGAAGACGCTGGAGCAGGCGGACCGGTGGGTGGCCGCGCTGAGTGCCTCGGGCGGCACGGAGCTGCTCCAGCCCATGCTGGCCGCCGTGCAGGGCGTGCCGGACGGCGTGGTGGTGCTCCTCACGGATGGGCAGGTGGGCAACGAGGAGGAGATCCTCCGCTCGGTGCTCGCGGCGCGGAAGACGACGCGCGTGTACTCGTTCGGCATCGGCACCAACGTCAGCGACGCGCTGCTCAAGGACATGGCGCGGCAGACGGGCGGCGCGGTGGAGTTCATCCACCCGGGCGAGCGCATCGACGACAAGGTGGTGGCCCAGTTCTCCCGCGCGCTCGCCCCGCGCGTGACAGAGCTGTCGGCCAGCTTCGAGGGCGTGGAGTGCACCGAGCAGGCCCCCGCCGAGCTGCCGCCGCTGGTGGACGCCGTGCCGTGGACGCTGTTCGGCCGCTACCCCACGCCCGGAAGGGGCAAGGTGACGCTCAGGGGCCGCTCGGGCCAGGAGTCCTTTGCCCTCACCCTCCCCGTGGACTTCCCGGCGGTGTCGGACCGGCCCGCCGTGGAGAAGCTGTGGGCCGCCGAGCGCATCCGCACGTGGGAGACCGCCGAGCTGGATGGCCGCCGCGCCCAGCGGATGAAGGAGCGCATCGTCCAGCTCGCCGTGGCGCACCAGATCGTCACGAAGTACACGTCCTTCGTCGTGGTGGAGGAGCGCACCGGTGATCGCCGGGCCTCCGGTCAGCCGGAGACGCGCGTCGTCCCCGTCAACGCTCCCGCGGGCTGGTCCATGTTCGGCACGGACAAGAAGGAGGCAGCGAAGAGGGACGCTCTTCCGATGGCCGACGGCGCTCGCAGGGGCCGGGCGCAAGGCGCGGCGATGCCCAAGAAGAAGGAGGCGACGACCGGCTCCTTCGCGGCCGTGGGGGGAGCGGCCCCGGGCGGTCCCCCGCGTCCTGCTCCGGCGGCTCCGGCGCGCTATGCCCCGGCGCCTGCGGCCATGGCACCCGTGTCCAGGTCTGCCGAGAAGAGTGCTTCCAGCCCCGCGGACGCCTTCGGCTCCCGCCGCGAGATGGCGGAGCGGGTCCTCGAGACCGCCGCCGAGTTGGAGCGGCGGGTCAAGGACATGGTCGCGGCACCCGAGCCCCTCATGCTCGACGCCGCGTTCGACATGGAGGAGGCCCCCGCCGAGCAGAAGCCGGCCGAGGGCACGGACGTCACCGCGCTGCTGGGCCGCCAGCTCGCCAGCGGCCTCTGGGAAGGCCAGGGCTCGGGCCCGGAGCCGGTGCGGCAGGCCCGCGCCACCGCGCTCGCCCTGCTGGAGCTGCTGCGCCAGGGCATCACCAGCAACCACGCGCTGCACGGCGCCCAGGTGAAGAAGGCGGTGGAGGCACTGCTTGCGCTCGCCGCTGGCCTCACCGGGGTGCCCGAGGTGGCGGAGCTGGCCCTGGGGGTGGCGTGGCTCGTGGCGGCGGGGCCTCGCACGCGCGGCAAGATTGCCCAGGCGGCCCAGCCGCTGGCGGGGCTCAGCGCCTGCATGGGCGACGAGGCGAAGCTGCGCCAGCACGTGGACACTCTCGCCACCCGGTGAGGGTTCTGTCCTGACGGCAGGGGCCTCGGGGCGCTAGGGTGTGCCTACCCTTCGCTCCGAGGCTGCCATGCCCTCCGACTCCCTTGCCCTCTCCGTGCTCCAACACCACCGCGCCCTGCGTGTGCGGCAGACGAAGGAGTGGGGGGAGATCCTCATCGGCCTCGAGGGCCGCAACCGCTACCAGGTGGTGGGAGACGACGGGCAGACCCTCTTCATCGCGGGCGAGGTGGGCAGCGGCCTGGGCCTGCTCCTGCTGCGCAGCTTCCTCAAGGCCAGCCGCCCCTTCACCATGGAGCTGAAGACGCCCGGGGGTGCCACCGCGCTGCGACTGAAGCGGCCCTGGCGCTTCTGGCTCTCCCACATGGAGGTGCAGGACGGAGAGGGCCACGTGCTGGGCAGCGTGCACCAGCGCTTCGCCTTCTTCGCCCGGCTCTATGACGTGCTCGGCCCGTCGGGCGAGCTGCTGGCCACGCTGCGCGGCCCCTTCTTCAAGCCGTGGACGTTCCACGTCGAGCAGAACGGCCAGGAGGTGGGCCTCATCCAGAAGCGCTGGAGCGGCTTCGGCAAGGAGCTGTTCACGGACGCGGACAACTTCGGCGTCACCTTCGAGAACGTGCGGGACGCGCGGCTGCGCACCCTGGTTGTGGCCGCCACGTTCCTCCTCGACTTCATCCACTTCGAGAACCGCGGCGACTGAGCGCCGCCATGGAAGCCCTCGCGCACTCAGAGGTAAGCCCCGCGCAGGCCCCCGGCCGAGGCACCCTCGCGCTCGAGCAGGGGGCGCGTGGAACGGTCGTCCGCGCCGCCCGTGCCAACAGTCCCCTCAAGCTCCTGCTGCCTCGCAACCATGGCCGCGGCGTGTGGGCCTACCTGGCCAGCTTCGGCGGCGGCCTGGTGGATGGAGACTCGGTCCACGTCGACGTGAGCGTGGGTGCGCGGGCCACGGGCCTGCTCTCCACCCAATCCTCCACCAAGGTGTATCGCTCCCCGCGCGGCTGCCAGCAGGTGCTCCAGGCGCACGTCGGCGAGGAGGGATTGCTCGTCCTGCTGCCCGACCCGGTGGCCTGCTTCGCGGGAGCCCGCTATGAGCAGGAGACCTCTGTCACGCTCGAGCCCCAGGCCTCGCTGGTCCTGCTGGATGCCTTCACGTGCGGGCGTGCCGCGCGGGGTGAGCGGTGGGCCTTCTCGCACTACCTGGCCCGCACTCTCGTCCAGCGCGGAGGTGTCCCCCTCCTGCTGGATGCGGTCCGCCTCTCGCCCGAGGAGGGGGCCCTGGCGCCGCGCATGGGGCGCTTCGAGGCCCTGGCCCTGCTCGCGGTGTTCGGTCCGCAGGTGACGGCGCTCCGTGAAGCCCTGCTGAGCCCCCCTGCGCCCCTGCGGCGCCGCGCCTCGGTCATCGAGACCGCGAGTCCCCTCGGAGAAGACGGCGCCCTGCTGCGCGTGGCCGCCACCTCCGTGGAGGAGGCCATGTCCGCCGTGCGCGCCCGCCTGCGCGCCCTGCCTCTGTTGCTGGGAGACGATCCGCTCGCAAGGAAGTGGTGACTTCCCTGACGCAGCGCAACATGATGGACGCATCAGGTTGTCCCGAGGGAGTTTCCATTCATGCACCTGGTCCCGCGCGAGTTGGACAAGCTCACGCTGCACGCCGCAGGCTTCCTGGCCCAGAAGCGGCTGGCGCGAGGCCTGCGGCTCAACTACCCCGAGGCCGTCGCGCTCCTCTCCACGCAGCTGCTGGAGCTCATCCGCGACGGGCGCTCCGTCTCCGAGCTGATGGACGTCGGGCGGCGGATGCTGGGCCGGGCGCAGGTGCTCCCCGGCGTTCCGGAGCTGCTCGCCGAGGTGCAGGTGGAGGGCACCTTCCCGGATGGGACCAAGCTCGTCACCGTCCACCACCCCATCTCGCTCGATCAGGGGGACCTCGCGCTGGCGCTCTACGGAAGCTTCCTGCCCGTCCCCGCCGCCTCGGCCTTCGCGGCCCCCGCCGCGCCTGAGCCCACCCCGGGCGAGGTGCTCACCCAGCCGGGAGAGATCGCCCTCAACCCGGGCCGGCCCCGCGTCACGCTCGCCGTGGAGAACCGGGGAGACCGCCCCATCCAGGTGGGCAGCCACTACCCCTTCGAGCACACCAACCGCGCGCTCGAGTTCGACCGCGCCCAGGCCACGGGCCTGCGGCTGGACATCCCCTCGGGCACGGCGGTCCGCTTCGAGCCCGGGGACCGGAAGACGGTGACGCTCGTCCCGATTGCGCCAACCCAGCAGGCCGGAGGCACGCCGTGAGCCGCACTCTCGATCGCCGCCACTACGCGGACATGTACGGCCCCACCACGGGGGACCGGGTGCGCCTGGGGGACACGGGCCTCATCGCCGAGGTGGAGCGGGACTTCACCTCCTATGGAGACGAGTGCAAGTTCGGCGGCGGCAAGGTGCTGCGCGACCGGATGGGACAGATGGAGGGCATCGGTGACGACGAGGCGCTCGACTGCGTCATCACCAACGCGCTCATCATCGACTTCACGGGCATCTACAAGGCGGACATCGGCATCAAGCAGGGCCGCATCGCCGGCATCGGCAAGGCGGGCAACCCGCGGGTGATGCCGGGCGTCACGCCGGGCATGCTCGTGGGCGTCACCACCGAGGTGATTGCCGCGGAGGGGCACATCGTCACGGCGGGCGGCATCGACGCGCACATCCACTACATCTGCCCGCAGCAGGCCTTCGAGGCCATTGCCTCGGGGGTCACCACCTTCGTCGGCGGAGGCACGGGGCCCGCCACCGGCACCAACGCCACCACCTGCACGCCGGGCGCTCGCCACATCGAGCTGATGTTGCAGGCCACGGACACGCTGCCGCTCAACATCGCGCTGACGGGCAAGGGCAACACCTCGCACCCTGCGGGCCTGGTGGATCAGATCCGCGCAGGCGCCGCGGGGCTCAAGCTTCACGAGGACTGGGGCACCACGCCGCCGGCCATCGACTGCTGCCTGGCCGTGGCCGAGGACGAGGACATCCAGGTCACCATCCACACGGACACCCTGAACGAGTCAGGCTTCGTGGATGACTCGATCGCCGCGTTCAAGGGGCGGACGATTCACACGTACCACTCGGAGGGCGCGGGCGGCGGGCATGCGCCGGACATCATCCGCGTGTGCGGCGAGCCCAACGTCATCCCCAGCTCGACGAACCCGACGCGCCCCTACACGGTGAACACGCTGGACGAGCACCTGGACATGCTCATGGTCTGCCACCACCTGGATCGGCAGATCCCCGAGGACGTGGCCTTCGCCGAGAGCCGCATCCGAGGGGAGACCATCGCGGCGGAGGACATCCTCCACGACCTGGGGGCCATCAGCATCATCTCCAGCGACAGCCAGGCGATGGGGCGCGTGGGCGAGGTGCTCACCCGCACCTGGCAGACGGCGCACAAGATGAAGGCCCAGCGGGGCCGGCTGGCCGAGGAGCGCGGCGACAACGACAACCTCCGCATCCGCCGCTACGTGGCCAAGTACACGATCAACCCCGCCATTGCGCACGGCTTCGGCCACGAGGTGGGCTCGGTGGAGGTCGGCAAGCTGGCGGACCTGGTGCTCTGGCGCCCGGCCTTCTTCGGGGCTCGGCCGGAGCTGGTGGTGAAGGGGGGCTTCATCGCCTGGGCGCAGATGGGAGACGCCAACGCCTCCATCCCCACGCCGCAGCCGCTGCAGATGCGTCCCATGTTCGGGGCCTTCGGGCGGGCGACGGGCGCGACCAGCCTGGCCTTCGTGTCGCGGCGCTCGCTGGCGGAGGGACGCGTGAGTGCGCTGGGGCTCCACAAGCGGCTGAGCGCGGTGCGCAACTGCCGGGGCATTGGCAAGCGTGACATGAAGCTCAATGACTCGCTCCCGCGCATCACCGTGGATCCGGAGACGTACGAGGTGCGCGCCGATGGAGAGCTGCTGCGGTGCGAGCCGGCCACCCATGTCCCCCTGGCCCGCCTCTACAGCCTGTTCTGAGCGCATGTCGACCCGCTGGCGCGTCCTGCAGCTCGCTGACTCGGCCTTTCCCACCGGAGGCTTCTCGCACTCCGCCGGGCTGGAGGCTGCCGCGCAACAGGGCGAGGTGGCTGACTCGGCGGCCCTGCGCACCTTCCTCGAGGGCGTGCTGTGGCAGGCCGGCCATGGGAGCCTGCCCTTCCTCCGCGCTGCCTATGGCTCGGACGCTGATCCGGCCAGGCTGGACTCGTGGTGCGACGCGTTCCTCTCCAACCACGTGGCCAACCGGACCAGCCGCACCCAGGGGAGGACCCTGGTGGCCACCGCGGCGCGCATCTTCCCCGAGGAGGAGCTCCAGCAGCTCCACGCGGCCATCCGCGCGCGCACCCTGATGGCCCACCATGCGCCCATGTTCGGCTTCACGCTCCGGGCCCTCGCGGTGCCGCTCGAGCAGACGCAGGAGCTGTTCCTCCACCTGGCGCTGCGCGGGGTGGCCTCGGCTGCGGTCCGCCTGGGGCTGCTCGGCCCGCACGAGGCCCAGCGCCTCCAGCACGAGCTGACGGGCGTGCAGAGCGCCGTACTCGAACGGTGCGGGCCCCTGGGCCTGAACGAGCTGTCACAGCCCTCGCCGCTCATCGACCTGCTCGGCGCCACCCACGACCGTCTCTATTCCCGCCTCTTCCAGTCCTGAGGAGCACCATGCACGACCACGATCACGACCATGACCCCGGGCAGGACCATGACCACAGCGACGGTCATGACCACGGGCACACCCACGAGCACTGGCCGAGCCCCGGTCTGTTCCGGGAGCGCGAGCCCCGGCTGCCGCGCGACTACCGCCAGCGCTCGTTCACGGTGGGCATCGGCGGCCCAGTGGGGAGTGGGAAGACGGCGCTCGTGCTGGCGCTGTGCCGTGCGCTCCGGGACAAGTACTCGCTGGGCGTCGTCACCAACGACATCTTCACCAAGGAGGATGCCGAGTTCCTCCACCGCAACAAGGCACTGCCCCCCGAGCGCATCCGCGCCGTGGAGACGGGTGGCTGCCCGCACGCGGCGATCCGCGAGGACATCAGCCACAACCTCGACGCGCTCGAGGGGCTCATGCACGACGTGAAGCCGGAGCTACTCATCGTCGAGAGCGGCGGAGACAACCTCGCCGCGCAGTACAGCCGGGAGCTCGTCGACTACACCATCTACGTCATCGACGTGGCAGGGGGAGACAAGGTGCCGCGCAAGGGCGGCCCGGGCATCACCCAGTCGGACCTGCTCGTCATCAACAAGAAGGACCTGGCACCCCACGTGGGGGCGGACCTGAGCGTGATGGACCGCGACTCACGCGCCATGCGGGGCGACGGCCCCTTCCTCTTCACGCAGGTCAACAAGGACATCGGCGTGCCCGAGGTCGCCCAGCACATCCTCGCGGCGTGGCGGGAGGCGCTCGGCAAGGCGGCGTGACCTGAGCCAGCGCTGGCTCAGGTCTTGGCTCAGACGGAGTCGCGCACCGGCGGCAGGCGCGGGCGCCCGTCGAGATCCCGCGGCATCCCATCCGGCGTGGGCTCGGGGCGGTACTGCTGCACCTGCCGCGCCATCCAGAAGGCCGCAGCGGACAGCACGCCCAGATCATCCAGCCAGCCCAGGATGGGGATGAAGTCCGGGATCGCATCCACCGGAGACAGGAAGTAGATCACCGCCATCAGCCCGGCGAGCTTCTTCCACAGCGGGACTCGACCGTCTTTCAGGTACCGGACGAACCGGGACCCCATTCCACGAAGACCCGTGATGTTCATGCTTCCTCCTACGCATGGGGGACCGGGTTCATTGCACCCAGCCTCCCTCCGCCCGGCCCCTCCCCGAGCAACCGAGAGCCCACTTCCCGCACGCGAGTTTCGCAGCACTCAGGCCCTGCCCACCACCCCCCACCGCGTACTGTCACCTCCCACACTCTCCATCCCTACCTTCCCGGACGCTTGAAGTTCCCCACCCAAGGTCCGACGCTTGGGCAAGCACGGCTGCGGCTCAAGAATGCGGCGGGGGAGAGAATCGGTGGCGCCAACCTCCACGAAGCTCGCGCGCATGACCGCCGTGCGTGGCGCGCGGAGGCTCATGCTCCAACACCTGGAGCAGGCCGAGGCTGCCACCCAGCGCCTCCATCACTCCGGCGACGCCGAGGCCCTGCACGACCTGCGCGTCGCCCTGCGCCACCTGCGCACGTACCTCACCACCTACCGCAAGCTCTTCGCCAAGGCCGTGACCCCCAAGAGCCGCGAGGCCCTGCGCGACCTCGCCCGCCTCACCAACCCCGCCCGTGACGCCGAGGTCCAGGCCTCTTGGATCGCTGGGCAGTCCCTTGCTCGCCGCTCCCCATCCGGCGCCGCCGCCCGCCTGCGCTCCCGCCTCACCGAACACCATGCCGAGCTCCTTGAGGAGCTCCGCGAGCGGTTCACCCACGACCTCCCTCCACTCTCCACGCGCCTGCGCCGGCAGCTCGAGCGCGCCGAGGACCCCGGCGGGCGCCTCTTCGGGCGGTACACCGCGAAGCGGGTGCTGCGCCTGGGCCGGCGCCTCCGCGAGCGCCTGGACCGCATCGAGGGCCCGTCCGACGTGGAGGGCTGCCACGAGGCCCGCATCGCCGCCAAACGCGTGCGCTACCTGCTGGAGCCCTTCGAAGAGCTGCGCGGAGCGCACAAGCTCATCCACCGCCTCAAGGCGCTGCAAGAGACGCTGGGGGACATGCACGACCTCCACGTGCTGCTGGAGACGATGCGTGGACGAGGCTCGGAGCTGGACTCGCTCGCCTCGAGTGCGCGCCGGCGGCTGACCCAGCTCTACCGCGAGGTGGAGCAGAGCTGGCTCGGGGAGGCGGGAGCAGGGCTCGAGAAAGCCCTCGCCCAGGTGGCCTCCGCCATGCGCAAGGCAGGCCGCCCGAGCCCCTGAGGTACGCTACGAGGCCCCCAGCACCGCGGGGCGCGCGGACGCCACGGCCTGGGCGGGGAGGGGCAGCCTCACGCGGAAGCACGTCCCCCGGCCCACGGTGCTCTCCACGGTGATCTCTCCCCCCATGCCAGTGACGATGCCATGGCAGATGGAGAGCCCCAGGCCGGTGCCAATCCCCACCGGCTTGGTCGAGAAGAACGGATCGAAGATGAGCTTCAGGAGATCGGCGGGAATGCCATGGCCGGTGTCCTGGACTTCGATGACCACCCAGGGGCCCTCCTCGCGCAGGTGGACATCCACCTGGTTCCGCTCCGGAGCCCCCGCCTCGATGGCCTGCGACGCGTTGATCAGCAGGTTGAGGAAGACCTGCCCCAGCCGGGCCTCGTTGCCCCGCACCAGCGGCACCTCGTCCAGGTGCCGGTTCAGCCGGGCCCGGTACCGCAGCTCCGGCATCACCAGGCTCAAGGAGGATTCGAGCGCCCGCTTCACGTTCGCGAGCCCATCCTCCGACTCCTGGCCGCGGGCGAACGTCTTCAGATCTCCCACCACATGGCGGATGCGGGTGGTGCCCTCCCGCGCCTCCTCCAGCGCGTCCGCGCACTCCGCCAGCAGGCGCTCCAGGTAGGCCGCGTCGACCACCCTCTCCGCGCTGCTCAAGGCCCGCCGCACCGCCGTCAGGCTCTCCGCGATGAAGTTGAGGTTCGAGGAGACGTAGCTCAGCGGGTTGTTCACCTCGTGGGCCACGCCCGCCGCCAGCGTGCCCAGGGAGGCCAGCCGGTCCGCCTGGATGAGCCGCTGCTCCAGCGCCTTCTGCTGGGTGATGTCACGCACCAGGAAGGCCACCGTGGGCCGGTTCGGCACCAGCATGGACTCCGCGCTGAACCAGCGGTGCCCACCCGCCACCTCGAGGCTGTACTCGAAGCGCACGGGCTGGCCCGTCTCGATCGTCTGCCGGAGGCGCTCCATGAAGAACGCGCCCCCCTGGGGACCGTGGACCTCCATCAGGGTGCGGCCGAGCGCCTGCTCGCGAGGCATGGCCAGCAGATCATCCGACCGGGTCCAGATACTGACGTAGCGCCCCTCCGCATCGAACTCGAAGACGATCCCGTCCGTGAGCCCGAGCACGATGCGGAGCCGCTCTTCAGCCACCTCGAGCTGGACGCCAAGAGAATCGTCCGAGGACCGAGGCTCAGAGGGGGACCCCTGAATGCTGGACTCTCCCATGGGTGCCAGAGACCTCCTGGCACCGCATTAGAACACCACGGGCTGGCCGCGGCACACGGGGGGGGCCCCTCCTACCTGCTCGAGGAGCCTGGGAAATCCCGCAAATCAGCTCGCTTCTGGAGTGCCGTCGCCCGGCTCCGTGTCCCCGGAGCTTCCACCGGAGCTTTCACCGGGGCTTCCACCGGAGCTTCCATTGTCCGACTCCTCGGGCTCGCTGCTGGACTCCGGCAGCTTGGAGATGCCGGTCACCTTCTCCGTGCCGTTCTCCAGGGCGATCAGCCGCACGCCCTGCGTGTTGCGGCCAATGACGGAGATCTCCTTGGCCTTCATGCGGATGAGCATGCCGCCATTGGTGACGAGCATCACCTCGTCCCCGTCCGTCACCTGCACCAGGCCCACCACCTTGCCGTTCCGCTCGGTGGTCTTGATGTCGATGATGCCCTTGCCGCCGCGGCCCTGGCTCCGGTACTCGGCCTCCTCGGTGCGCTTGCCGTAGCCGTTCTCCGTCACCGTGAGGATGGTGGTGCCCTTCTCCACCACGTCCGCGCCCACCACCTCGTCGCCCTCCTCCAGGGTGATGCCCTTCACGCCATAGGCCTGGCGGCCCATGGAGCGCACCTCGGACTCGGGGAAGCGGATGCTCATGCCCTGCGCGGTGGACAGGAGGACGTCCTTGCTGCCGTCGGTGATCTTCACCGCCACCAGCTCATCCCCGTCGTCGATGCCCAGCGCGATGAGGCCGCTGACGCGCACGTTGGAGAACGCGCTCAGGTCCGTGCGCTTCACCACGCCGCGCTTGGTGACGAAGAAGACGTACCGGTTCTCCGGGAAGTCCTTCGTCACCAGCACCTGCGCCAGCTTCTCGCCCTCGCCGAACTGCACGAGGTTGATGATGGCCTTGCCGCGCGAGGTGCGGCTGGCCTGCGGAATCTGGTGCACCTTGAGCGAGTACAGCTTGCCCTTGGTGGTGATGGGCATGAGGTACGCGTGGGTGCTGGCCACGAACAGGTCCGTGACGAAGTCGTCTTCCTTCGTCGTGGCGCCCGTCTTGCCTCGGCCGCCGCGCTTCTGGGCGCGGTACTCGCTCAGCGCCGAGCGCTTCACGTAGCCGGTGTGGGACAGGGTGACGACCATGTCCTCCTCGGCGATGAGGTCCTCGCTGGTGATCTCGGAGACCTCGCCGGTGAGCTCGGTGCGGCGCTTGTCGCTGTAGCGGGCGCGGATGTCCTGCAGCTCTGTCTTGATGACGTTGAGCAGGCTGCGCTCGTTGGCGAGGATGTCCCGCAGCCGGGAGATGTCGCGCACCAGGGCGAGCAGCTCCTTGAACAGCTCCTCGCGCTGCAGGCCGGTGAGGCGCTGCAGCCGCATCTCGAGGATGTTCTGCGCCTGGTCCTCGCTGAAGCCCGAGCCCTCGTACTTGTGCTCCAGGCCCGCGTAGCTGGGCTCCTCGGCGCGCGCGCGGCTGACCAGCAGCTCCATCTGCGCCTGGGCCTGCGCGTAGTCGATGCGCTGCAGGTTGCCGAAGCTCGGGTGCTCATAGAGCGCCGGCGAGAGGATGTTCATCAAGCCCCAGCGCGCCTCGTCCGGATCCTTCGAGGCGCGGATCAGGCTCACCACCAGATCGATGAGGTCCTGCGCCACCAGCAGGCCTTCCACGATGTGGAGGCGAGCCAGCGCCTTCTTCAGCTCGAAGCGGCTGCGGCGGGTGACGACGTCCCGGCGGTGGGAGATGAACCGGTCCAGCAGCTCCTTGAGCGTGAGCGTGCGCGGCTGCCCGCCGTCGATGGCCAGCATCACCGCGCCGAACGTCGTCTCCAGCGGGGTGGTGGCGTACAGGTTGTTGAGCACCACGCCGGCGATGGCGTCGCGCTTGAGCTCGATGACGACGCGCATGCCCTGCCGGTCGCTCTCGTCGCGGATGTCGCTGATGCCCTCCAGCTTCTTCTCGCGCACCAGGTCGGCGACCTTCTCGATGAGCCGCGCCTTGTTCACCTGGTAGGGGATCTCCGTGATGATGATGGCCTCACGGTCGCCCTTCTTGCTCTCCTCGATCTCCGTCTTGCCGCGCAGGGTGATCTGCCCGCGGCCCGTGGTGTAGGCGCGGAGGATGCCCTCGCGGCCGGTGATCATGCCGGCGGTGGGGAAGTCCGGGCCCGGGATGAACTGCATCAGGTCCTGGACGGTGGCGTCCGGGTTGTCGATGAGGTGCAGCGTGCCGTCGATCACCTCGCCCATGTTGTGGGGCGGGATGTTGGTCGTCATGCCCACGGCGATGCCGCTGCTGCCGTTGACCAGGAGGTTGGGGAACTTCGTGGGCATCACGAGCGGCTCGGTCAACGAGTCGTCGTAGTTGGGCCCGAAGGCGACCGTGTCCTTGTCGAGGTCCGCCAGCAGCTCCTCGGCCAGGCGGTCCATGCGCACCTCGGTGTAGCGCATGGCGGCGGGCGAGTCGCCGTCGACGCTGCCGAAGTTGCCCTGCCCGTCCACCAGCAGGTAGCGCAGGCTCCACTCCTGGGCCAGGCGCACCATGGCGTCATAGACGGCGGTGTCACCGTGGGGGTGGTACTTACCAATCACGTCACCCACCACGCGGGCGCTCTTCTTGTACGCGCGGTTGTGGGTGTTCCCCAGCTCGTGCATCGCGTAGAGGATGCGGCGGTGCACGGGCTTGAGGCCGTCACGCACGTCGGGCAGGGCGCGCCCGATGATGACGGACATGGAGTAGTCGAGATACGAGCGGCGCATCTCGTCTTCGATGTTGACGGGGATGAGCTCCCCAGCGCCGCTCGGAGGAGGTGCGGGGGGCGTTGCCGGCTTGTCGGTGGTGTCGTCGGCCATGGATTTTGAGGGCTCTGGAAGGTGGGGGGGCGGGCCCGCCCGAAGGGGGCATCCGCCCGGCGTTGGAGCGTTCGTAACCCCCGGATCTTCCTACGTCAACAGGGGAAACGAGGGGGTGTTGGCAGGTCCGCCCGGCCGGTGGGGGAGGAGGCTAGGCCACACCCTTGGGACGCAGGGGAGCGGCGAGCCGCTCGGCCTCCGCGCCCATGGAACCCTCGGGGTCTTTTTCCTTGGCTTTCTCGAAGGCCGCCAGGGCTCCCTCGCGGTCTCCCTTGAGCTTCAGGGCCACGCCGACGTTGAGGTGGGCGGCGGCGTTGTCACGGTCCATCGACAGGGCCTCGCGGAACTGAGCGAGCGCCTGGTCCACATCTCCGGACAGGAGCGCCTCCTTGCCCGCCTGGACGCGCTTGTCCGCATCATTGACGAACTCCACCTGGAGCACGCTCTTGCCCACCACGTTGGCGACGAGGACGCGGAGGATGCCGCCCCAGTAGAAGGTGAGGCCCTCGGCGGCGACGACGGCGGCCAGCGGCAGGTCCGGCAGCAGCTGCTTGCCGCGGAACTTGAAGCGCACCTTGGTGTAGCGGCCCTTGTTGGCCCAGTGGACCATCTCGCCCTGGAGCTTCTTGAGGCTCTCCTCGACGCGCTTGGGATCGATCTCGAAGGGCAGCGCGCGGCCCTTGTCCAGGGGCTCGCCCGCGGGCAGCGCCTTCTGGGTGGGGCGGGCCTTCACGGGCTCGGGCTCCAGGAGGGTCACTTCCGGGGCCTTGGACGCGCGGGGGCGTGCCACCGTGCGGGTGGGCTTCTTCTTCGCGGGGGCCTTGCTGCGGGGTGCGGTCTTCGCCATGGCCCTACTTTACGCGCTCCTCCGCCTTCTTGACACGCTCGCGCAGCCGCTCCGCCTCGCGCTGCGTCTCCTCCAGGGACTGGCGCAGGGCCTCCTGCTCGCGCGCATGCTGCGCCCGCACCTTGTCGAGCTGCTCCCGCGTCTGGCGCAGCTCCTCCTGGACCTGCTTCAGCTTGTCGCTCAGCGCGCGCGCCTCGCTCATGACCAGAGCCCCTCATCCACCGCCTGGAACAGGAGCTCGGCCAGCAGCTCCTGGCTCCGGCCCGGATCCACGAGCGGCATGGCGAAGCGAGGCTGCTGCACGAACCGCTCGTCCCGCACCACGTGGGGCGCGCGCCGGTGGAGCTCGGCCATCAGGCGCTGGAGGTTCTCGTGCACCGTGAAGGAGCGCTGGCCGCCCAGGCCCATGAACTGGGTGGACTGGGTGAAGGCCGCCCGGAAGCCCTTGCCCAGCACCCAGAGGAAGTTCTCCACCTGGTCACGCCTCTCCTCGACCACCCTCTTGCTCCGGTACTGCTCCATGCCGTGGTTCCGGTACTCCACCTCTTCCTTCGTCTCGACCTGGGTGGAGACCCAGCGCCCCCTCATCAACAGGCGCAGCTCCGCGTAGCTCACCCGCAGGCTCTCGCGCAGCGTCCCCTCCACGCTCAGGCCCTGCTCGTCGAGCCCGAACCGCCTCACAGTCGCCCAGCCCCTCTTGGCTTGGGGTGCCACCTCGCAGCTCACCGCGAGGAAGCCCTCGGCACGGAGCGAGGCCCGGAGCTCCTCCGCCTGAGCGCGCGGAAGCCGGGCCAGCACCGTCGGCAGCGCGGGAGCCAGGCGCAGCCTCACGTCGACAGGAGCCAGGTTCAAGAGCTTCGAGAGCGTGGAGATGGCGGACGGCGTGAGGCCGGGGCTCCGCGCGAGCGCGACGAGCGCGGTGGCCGAGCGCTCTCCCACGGTCAGCTCGGACAGCGCGTCGCCCAAGGGCGGTGAGGACATGCTCCCGAAGAGCTCCACGGCCTCCAGGCGGCCTCGCAGCCCGGTCACCTCGCGCCGCGCCTGCTCTACTTGCTGCTGCAAGGACTCCCGCTCCCGGGCCTGGTGCATCCGCAGCTTCTCCAGGTGCTCCTTCGCCCGGCGGAGCTCCGCCTGGGTCTGCTCGAGCCTGTCACGCAACATGCGGGTCTCGCTCATCCGGCTCGCAGCCTATCCGCTGCTGGCTCTCCCGCTCCACCCTGCATAAAGAGGCGTTACACTCCCAGTGTTCTCTCAGTCACCCGTCCGAAGCAGGCACTCATGCAGGAAAAGAAGTTCGCAGACATTTCAACGGCCGCCACGCCCCGCCGTCCCACGGAGCAGGTGTCGCGTCCCGTGCCCGCCCTGACGATCGTCTCCCACCCCACGCCCCACCGCGCGGGCGAGCGGCTGCTGCTCGGGGCCTTGGAGTCGGGCGGCAGCGTGGCCGTGTCTCGCGTGGGCCCGGACTTCGTGCGCCCGGGTGGGCCGCTGGGCATGCCGCTGGCGGACACGTTCCTCAGCCGCAAGCCCCTCCAGTTCGAGCGCACGGCCCACGGAGGCGTGCGGCTGCGCGTGGAGGAGGGAGGCACGCAGGTGCGCGTGGTGCATGAGCCGCTCACGGGCTCCCGGGAGTTCCGTCCCGAGGAGCTGGCCGTCGGCATTCCCCTCGTTCTGGCTGAGCGGATCGTGCTGCTGCTCCACCTGGCTCCCTCCTCCGAGCCAGAGCTCCCGGACGACCTGGGCATGGTGGGCTCCAGCGCTGGCACCCGCCGCGTGCGAGAGGACAGCATCCGCGTGGCGGATCTCAAGGTGCCGGTCCTCATCCGCGGCGAGACGGGCTCGGGCAAGGAGCTGGTGGCGCGCGCCATCCACATGCGCAGCCCGCGCCGCAATGGCCCCTTCATCAGCGTCAACCTGGGCGCGCTGCCCAAGGAGCTGGCCGCCGCCGAGCTCTTCGGTGCGCGCAAGGGCGCCTATACAGGGGCCACCCAGGATCGCGAGGGCTTCTTCCGCGCGGCCCACGGCGGCACCCTCTTCCTGGACGAGGTCGGCGAGGCCCCGCCCGAGGTGCAGGTGCTGCTGCTGCGCGTGCTGGAGACGGGCGAAGTCTACCCGGTGGGCGGGCACTCGCCCGTGTCCGTGGACGTGCGGCTGATCACCGCCACGGACGCCGATCTGGAGGACCGCATCCGCCAGGAGCTCTTCAAGGCTCCGCTGCTGCACCGGCTGGCCGGCTATGAGATCCTGGTGCCCCCGCTGCGTGAGCGCCGGGACGACATCGGCGTGCTCTTCCACCACTTCGCGCGCCAGGAGCTGGAGGCGCTGGGCGAGGCCCACCGCCTGGCGTCCGCCGCCTCGCGGAATGAGCCGTGGCTCCCTGCGTCGCTCGCCGTCCGCCTCGTGCGCTTCTCCTGGCCTGGCAATGTCCGACAGCTCCGCAACCTCACGCGGCAGATCGTCATCGGCAGCCGGGGCCTGCCTGGGCTGCAGGCCAACCCGCGCATCGAGCAGGAGCTGGACGCCTCCGCCACTCCCCTCCCAGCGCGCACTGCTCCCGCAGCCCCTCCAGCGCAACAGGAGCCGGCCCCGGCCCAGGAGCCGGCCCCCGCTCGCCGCAAGCCCTCGGACGTGACGGACGCGGAGCTGCTGGCGGCCCTGCGCGGTACCGCGTGGGATCTCAAGGCCGCTGCCGAGCGGCTGAGCATCACCCGCCCCTCGCTCTACATGCTGATCGACCGAAGCCCCAGCCTGCGGACCGTCGGAGACCTGAGCCCCGAGGAGATCACCCGCTGCTTCCGCGAGTGCCAGGGAGACCTGGACGCGATGGTGCAGCGGCTCGAGGTCTCCAAGCGCGGCCTCCAGCGCCGTGTCCGGGAGCTGGGCCTGACGGAAGCCTGAGCGGACTGGAGCTGGCTTGGATGGCCCGGTGACATGTCAGCGCGGTCCGCTGACACGTCAGCCACGCAGGTTGGCGTGTCAGTGGCCTGTAGCTCCCCGTATATGGGGAGCTTGCACCTCTGATTTGGCACTGCTTGCGCAGGTATGCTGCATGCATTACCAGCATGTGACTTTCTTCCCAACGGCTCGAAAAGAGCGGAGACCCCCTTGACCACAAGGTACATCGATATCGAAGACGGCCAATTGGTGCCCAAGAGCCTCACCGCCTACCCAAGCGACACGGTGATCTTCCGGATGTCTGGCCGGAGCGACGTGGTCACCGTGGACTTCGGAACAAGCTCCCCCTTCGGTTCCCAGCCCTCGGACCTCAAGTTCGACCTGGACGGCACCAACACGCTGTACTCGTCTTCTGCTCAAAAGACCGTCAGCGCCTCGACAACGCATCAGTACTTCTACAACGTGAATCATGTTCCCCCCCCCGGGGCGGAGCCTGAGCCGACGACCACGCTCCCGGGAGACATCACCGTCTCGACGGAGGCGCCGCCCAAGGACAAGCTGTAGCTCCTCGCAAGAGGCACTCGCTGGAAGTGCCTCGCTTCGGCGCCAGCGGGCTACGGGGTGTCGTGCGTCACGCGCAGTGAGGCAAGAGGGCTCCCCCACTCCGCCACGAGGTGGGGGTTGTCGGCGAGCGCCCGGCTCAGCTCCTCCCGGGCCTCGCTCCGCCAGGCCTGCGCCTGCGCGAGAGGGGCGGGGCTCTCCGCCAACGACATGAGCAGGCCTGCGCGCACAGCTCGGGCCTGGGCCCATCGGGGCCGAGCGGCCAGCGCCTCCTCGATGAGCGCCTGCCCTCGCTGCAGCACCGGGACGGGATCGCCTCCCGTCCCCGCCAGCCACGCGGCCCAGTCGCGTTGGAGCAGCGCCGCGGAGAGACGGAACTCCTGCCACTGGGACTCCGCCTCCACCGCCTGCTGGAGGGCCTGAGCCGCCGCCTCGAAGTCCTCGCTCCGCGCCCGCCCCTGCCGCGCCAGCCAGCGGGCCTGATCGCCTCGTAGCTCCCCCAGGTACCGCAGGGCATTGCCCATGCGGGGGTTGAGCTCGAGCGCGTGGCGCAGCGCCTCCGCGGCCTGCTCCGTGTACGGCCGCGGGTCCTTGTCCTGCTTCAGCGCCCACAAGGCCTGGAGGTGGTGGAGCTTGGCCAGGTTCACCCAGATCAGGGCGTTGCGGGGCAGCTTCTCGAGGGCCTGCCGATAGGCCTCTGCCGCCGCGAGCGCGCTCGGACTCGGCTCCTCTCCGCGCCTGAGCTGGAACAAGGCTCGCCAGCAGTGCACCTCGCCGAGGTTGTTGTAGGCGTTGGCCTGCTGCGGCGCCACGGCCCGAGCCCGCTCGAAGGCCGCCTGGGCCTCGTCGAGCAACGGGAAGGGATCACCTCCCTCGTCCCAGCTCAGCTCGGCCTCCCACACGAGCGCCCCGCCCAGGACGTTGTGGAACTGAGGGAGCTTGCCGTTGATGGCCAGACCCTTGCGATACAGCTCGAGCGCCTGTTCCAGCTCCGCTTTGGCCTCGCCTCCCTGGTTGTACCGCCGCCGGGCCCGCGTCTCGAGCACCTGTCCCCCGTAGAAGTAGGGGATGAAGTTGCCGGGATCCATGCTCCGCGCCCGCTCGAGCGCCAGCCTCGCCTGCTCGAGATCGCTGTCGGCATCACGGGGGTGGGAGCCCGACGCCCGCTTGAAGTACGCGGTCCCCAGGTTGGTCCAGGCGTCCGTCTGGCTTGCATCGAGGTCGATGGCCGCGAGGTAGGAGGCGATCGCCTGCCCTCGGTGCTCGGCCGAGTCCGCGCCGCGCTGGTCCTCGGAGTCCGCCCACACCTTGAAGACGGTCCCCAGCTCGTTGTGGAACACGAAGTCGCGATCCTCGGGCCGGATGCGCTCGAACGCCGCGGCCGCCTCGCGGAGTTGCTCGCTCGGATCCTCGCCACGCCCCTGGTGGTAGAGCGCCAGATGGAGGAAGACCTTCCCCAGCTCCCTGAGGACCCCCGGGTGCTCGGGCGCGAGCGCCTCGGTGGCCCGCACGGCGGCCAGGGCCTTCCCCAGCAGCGGCTTGGCCTCTCCGCCTTGCAGCGCCAGCTGCTCCGCCATCTTGCGGTGGAGCTGGGACTCCAGCAGCCTGGACTTGAGGTGGTCCGGCGCGACGGCGAGCGCCCGCGACACCGCCTCCAGGCCCTTCTCATAATAGGGTTGGACGGCGCCCTGGCCGTAGAGCTCCAACATCAACGCGGTGAGCTGCAGCCGTGCCATGGCGTAGTAGATGCCGGGCTCACTCTCGCCAATGTCTGCGGCCACGGCCTGGGCCTGGCGTGCCGCTTCGAGATCGGCCAGGGCCCCCGGGCGGTCGCCCTGGTTCAGGCGCAGGCTGGCCCGAGCCAGCAGGATGTCGCCGCGGAGCATGGGCGCCTCGTAGAACCAGGGGTTCGTGGCTCCCATGGTCTCCAGGTGCTTCAGCGCCTCCTCATGGCGGCCCTCATAGAACGCCAGCAGCGCCGCCACGTACTCGGGGGAGGGCACCTCGGCGCCTTGGCTCTGCTGGAGGTAACTGAGGGCCGGCTCGCGGTAGCGGCGCTCGAGCTCGCGGCGGCGGGCCTCGCGTTGCTCGGCGTTGCGGAGACGCCCCACCTCCAGGAGCTGCTCCCGGTAGAGCTGTCCGAGCGCCAGCGCCAGCGCATAGGCCACGCGTGGCTCGCGGTAGCCGCGCTGCCAGGCGAACTCGAGCCGCGCGCGGGCGCCCTCGGCATCTCCCAGCGCGAGCAGGGCCCGCCCCAGGGCATAGGAGCCAGGGCCCTCGGCCCGCTCGCCGCCCTCGCTCACCTCGGCCTCCAGCTCGCTCATGCTCGCCCGGATGGCCTGGCGGTCGGCACTCGTGTCGTGCAGCGGCGCCATGGAGGAGTAGCGGGCCATGGCCTCGATGCGCTCCACCCTCTCCGTGAAGCGGCGGGAGAAGCGCTCGCGCTGCACCACCTCGCGGCTGGCCAGGGCGGCCTGCCCCACCGCGGCCCCCAACACCAGCGTGACCGCGGAGCCCACGGCCACCAGGAGCCGGTGCTTACGGGCCTTCTTGCGCAGCCGGTACCAGGGCCCCGCCGGGCGCGCGAGCACGGGCTCACCCGCGAGGAACCGCTCCAGATCATCGCCCAGGGCGCGCGCCGAGTCGTACCGCGCCGCGCGGTCCTTCTCGAGGCACTTGAGGACGATGGCCTCCAGATCCACCGGCAGATCCGGCACGAGCGCCCGCGGCGGCTGCGGCTCCTCCGTCTGGATGCGGCTGACCACCTCCAGGGCGTTGACGCCGGCGAAGGGAGGCTGGCCTGTGAGCACCTGGTAGAGCGTAGCGCCCAGGCTGTAGACGTCCACGCGCCGGTCCAGCTGGGCCACCTCGCCCCGGGCCTGCTCGGGAGCCATGTAATGAGGGGTGCCCAGCACCGCACCCGTGGCCGTGTGCTCGCCCTGCCAGTCGCGCGCCAGCCCGAAGTCCATGACGTAGGGCTTGAGGCCCCCGTCCTCGGTGCGCTCCACCAGGACGTTGGAGGGCTTGAGGTCGCGGTGGATCAACCCGGCGCGGTGGGCCGCGTGCACGCCCTCGGCGACGTCCCGCATCACCCGGATCTTCTGCTCCAGCCTGAGCTCGGGAGCAAGCTGGCTGAGCGAGAGCCCCTCCACGTACTGCATGGCGATGTAGGCCCGGCCTTGGACTTCGCCGACCTCGTACATCTCGCAGACGCGCTCGTGTTGCACGCGGGCCTGGGCGCGGGCCTCGGAGAGGAAGCGCTGCGCGAGCTCGGGGCTGCCCTCCTTCACGAACTTGATGGCCACGTTGCGGCGCAGGCGCGGGTCATACGCGAGGAACACCTGGCCCATGCCGCCCTGGCCCAGGAAGCGCACGGGCTGGTAGCGATCCCAGTTGGGCAGCGGGAAGACGGGCTCGGAGGAAGCGGCCTTGGCGGCGGCTCCCGGCTGCCGCGTGGGCGGCTCCTGAGGCTGGCCCTCCACTGCCGGCGGGGCCTGGCGCTGGATCTCGCCTCGCAGGGAGGAGAGGGTCTCGGGGGAGAGCTGGCCGCGCTCCAGCAACAGCTCGAGCGGGCTGCGGCCCAGGCGGACCACCTCCGCGCGCAACGGATCGACTTGATCCCGGGACAGCACGCCCTCGACCAGGGCGAGGTGCAGCTCGTCCTCGTACTCGGGACTCATCGAACTCGGCGGATTCACGCTGTGAGCATACGGATTCGCCCAGGGCACACGAAACATTTGGGGATTCCCCCCCCAACTCCCCCTCATGAGCGCCAGGATGAACGCCACCGCGGGCCTTGACGTGGGTTGGCGTGTCGGTTGCAGCTGCTAGGACGGCTGCACCCCCTACAAGGAGACGACCTGATGATTCCCGAGAGCCTATTTCGTCTGCGCTGGTTGGTTGGAACGGCTGCGCTGCTGTCGCTGACCGCGTGCGGTGACGACACCGAGCCCCCTCCCGAGCAGCCCGCTGAGCTCACCTGTGATGCGACGACCTACAACGAGGCCGTGATGAACGCCGCCGAGCCCACCGCGGAGGACGTCGACACGGGCCTGTTCGCGATCAGCCCCTCCAACCCGAAGCTGATCTGGAACGCCGACCAGACGGCGGTGCGCATGGTGATCTGGACCACCTTCACGGGCTACACGCTGGGAGAGCAGGTGCTGACCCGCGAGGTGTGGATGACCGCCGCCCCTCAGGTGCAGGAGCTGTGCAAGACGGTGGCCGCGGAGCAGCTCGTGCCGCGCATCAACGAGTACCTGGGCCTGCCCCCGGCCACGGAGCGGGACAACACGCGCTACTTCGTGGAGGCGTGGGTGAAGCCGGGCGACATGTTCCGGCCGTGCCCGGACGCGGAGATCGACGACACCTCGTGCAGCCTGACCTTCCCCACCACGGCCACCGCGGAGCACAAGGCGTGGATGAACGGCAACTACTCGTACAGCTACGGCTTCTGGCAGCAGACGAAGTACCCGTGGACGGGGCTGGGCTACACGTATGACTGGTGCAACGCCAACACCCAGGTGGGCGCCAGCGAGTACGTGGTGCGCTCCGGCTCGACGATCAACGTGACGGGCAAGATCGAGCGCGCCACCTACTGCGCGCCGTAGCGCGGCTCACGTGGAGGGAGGGCTCAGCCGAGCACCGCGATGCACTGGCGGCACTGGGCAAGGAGCTCTCCCTCTTCGGTCCACAGCTCCTGGAGGTCCTCCGCGAAGCCCTCGCCGGCCCAGCGTGAGGTGCCCGTGCGCAGGTAGTAGGCGCCCGGCCTGTCCACCGGGCGAGGCAGCGCGTGGAAGAAGTGGACGGTGAAGTCCACGCTCGCCACGGGGCGAAGCTCCGTGAGCGAGCGCAGGACCGAGGGAGGGTACGCATCCAGCAGCCCCACGCAGAGCGTGGCGTCCAGCGGCAGGGGCTCTCCCTTCGGGCGGATCCACCCGCCCAGGCGGGGCTCGCTCCCCGAGTACGGCACCGAGCCCACGCAGAAGCGGTACTCGAAGAACTGACAGAAGGTGGGCATCGGCACGTCCGCAGGCACCACGGAGACCTCGCTGGGCGGAGGTACCTCGGGCCGCTTCACGTCGAGGTACTCGGCGCCGGCGGGGCGGGGAATGCCAAAGGTGGCGGTGGCGACGGACACCACGCCGGCCGCGTTCTCGGTGCGCGCCGTGGCGTGGGTGACGAGCTTCCCGGCCCGCTCGATGCGCACGCGCACCTCCGCTTCACCCTGGGTGGCGGGGGCGCAGAAGTGCACGGTGAACGAGCGCAGCGGGCGGCCTGGATCCGCCACCAGGTGCTCCATGGCGCGCAGGATCTGCCCAGCCACCACGCCTCCGTAGGCGCCACGGCCCTGGTACCAGGGAGCCTCGAAGCGGCTGCGGTAGCGCCCCTCTCCCAGGGGTGTGACGTGGGTGGCGGCGAGGAAGGGAGCGGTCATGGCCCGATGGGTAGCACGAGACCGGGCGAGCCGCAGGGGTGTGTTGAGAGCGAGCGGCTCAGCGGACCGGCAGCTCGCGGAAGGCGATGTCCTGCTCGTAGCCCAGCCGCTGCACTGCTTCCACGAAGCGCTCGGTGCCGATGATCATCGTCTCAAAGCCAGCCAGCCGGAACAGGTCCAAGTCTTGCGGCAGTGTGGCCGCGTCCAGGATGGGCTCCTCCGGTCGCTTGAAGCCGTCTCCCTCACACTTCGGACAGGGCGGGGGGCGCTCCGGCAAGCAGTCTGGGTGAAGTTCGCCCCGGGGCAGCAGTTCCATCTCCAGCAGCTCCGGTGGGTTCTTCTTGCGAAAGCGCAGCGCCGTGCGGAACCCCTTCAGGCCCCTTAAGCCCTCGGCCTGCAGGCGCTCCAATAGCTCACGCCTCATCAACAGTTCCCATGGGTGAACCAGGACCAGCGGGCCGAACTCTCCCTGGGCTGAGCCATTCATGGGACCGAACTTAGTCCCTGGCCAGAGATGGACTCCGGGGGGCGCTAACGGGCGCACCTGCTCACGCAGCCGCTCGAACTCCGCATAGTCCTCCTCCACCCGCGCCGAATACTTCTTCTGCTCCTGGGCCGACAGGTGGGAAAGCTCCACCGAGGGGTAGGCATCCGCGGCCGTGCCCCAAGTGGCATCGCACCTTGGGCAGTGCACTCCGGGCAGGCTCCATTTGTGCCCGTACGTATACCAGCCTGAGTAACGCGGGTTTGGGACATCATCCAGCAGATAGAATCGCATGGATCTTCAATACCCCGGAGGCAGCGGTGGCGGCTGTTTCCATAGTGGAATGACCGGGCCGAACAGCTCAAACTCGTAGATGAGCTTTCCCGCATAGCGGTGGATCTCCTCTTTCGCCACCCTCCCTTTGTGCTCTTTGATGAACTTATCCCACGCCGCATTCCACGGGCCTCCGCGCTCCCCCCGGTGGATGCTCCGGTGCTTCTCCACTTCCAGCAGGATCACGTACGCGTCGATGTCAATGCCCTGCGCGGTAAACCACTCCCTGAACGCTCGCGGGAAGATGTGGTGCTTCTCGTGCGGCTTGGCCCATTCCTTCGCCGCCTCCTCCAGCATCTGCTGCTGAGTGGGCAGCAGCGGCGGCTTGTGCCTCCACGGGATGATGAACACAGGCCGCGGGTCCTGCGGCAACTCCTGCGCGCTCCCCCAGTTCCGCTGGGCTCCCAGCTGAGGGTTGGGCAACACCACCCCACCGCCCCGGGCGAGCACCACCCGCCCCACCGCCCACCGCTCCTGGAGCTCCCGGCACCGGTACAGCCCGCACTGCTCGCCTGCGCAGAGCGCCAGCAAGCTGCCCTCTTGCGCGCACACCTCCTCGTAGGAAGCGGCCTCGGCCCCTTCTTCGCAGCCCGGCTCCTCGCTCCCGGAACGTTGCGTCGTCGCACAAGCCGCCAGCCCTACAGCCACCAGCAGCCACACCCAACGCCGAGAGTGTCTGTTCATAGTACCGCGAGCGTACCAACCCCCTCCTACGCACAGCCGAAGCAACGCTCACAGCTTGATGCCGCGGCCCCGCACGCCCATCATGCCCAGGTAGAAGCAGTTGGGACACTCCAGTGGCCCCCACTCATGAGTGGCGTAGTAGTCGAAATTTGGAGTGCACCGCCGCACCAGGCCGCACACCGAGCAGCGGCACAGCCGCATTCCCCTGTCCTCTCCTGGCCGAGCATGCGTCACGATGGGTTCGACGGGGCCGTACGTTTCGCCCCACTCGACGCGGCGGGCACTGGCCATGGGCCACCGCTCAGGGGACCTGTCCGCAGGGACGGCCCGAGCAGACTCACCTCTCCTCAGCCACTTCCTCGACATCGTCCAGAGCGCGGCCCACCACTTGATCAGGTTCATGGCTCCCTTCCTTCGATGCACACAGCGCCTCCCTGGCCCCACCTGCTCCAGGCACAGCAGAGGACCCTCCACCGCCCAGGGCGCGGACACGCCGTGATACGTTCCCTACTCAGGAGGTTACCTCAGAGTGTCCCAACCTGCACCCCTGCTGACGCTCGCCGTCCTCTTCTTCTTTGCCGGGGTCTCGGCGGCACAACCTGCTCCCGCGCGCACCCTCCGGCAGCGGGGCGTCACCGTGGCAGGACCTGGCGCTCCCGTACCCGAAGTCCACCTGGCGCCGGACACGCGCACCACCTTGGTCTTCGATGCCGATATCGACAAGGACTCGGTCGTGCTGGATGAAACGCGCGTGCGGCTCGTGGACGCGGGTGCGCGCTCTCTCATCCTCCAGCTCCTGGTGAAGCTCGGCGACAGGGAGCGGCTGTGGCTGCGCGTCCGCTTCCGGGACGGCTCCGTGCCGGAAGAGGCGGTCCTCGCGCTCGTCTCCCACCCTTCCGAGGTGGACACCCAGGTGGACGTCACCCGGCACGCGCAGCCGCTCGCGGCGTGCCAGGCGGAGCTCGCGGAGACCCAGGCCCTGTGCAACGCGGGCACCCTGGCGGACCTCGTCGCCTCCGGCGTGCTGGATGACCGCGGCATCTTCACCGGCACGCTCAAGTTCACGGGGGCGCACGAGGGTGATCTTGCCCCAACGCCCACGGGCGGCTGGATTCACGCCGGGCCCGGGTGGTTTGTGCTCGCCATCCGCCTGCCCCATCCTCCTGGCGAGCGCCCCTGGGCCTTTCAAGAAGCGGGGCTGACGCGTGTACGGGGCCCAGGCCGGTTCACGGCTCGCAGGGTGCGTGTGAAGCGGACAGCGCCTGAAACAGAAGATCTGGTGGTGGTGGAAGTCGCGAGCCCTGAAACGCCTGCCGCGGGCAAATATACGCTGTCCCTGTCTGAAATCCCTGGAGCGCCGCCCTTCATGACGTTGGACATAGTCACTCCTTCCATCCCGCCCAGCGCTCGTGTGAGCACCCTTGAGCCCACACGATGAAGAAGTCCCCCTCGCGCCACCCTGGCTTCTTGAGCCCCGGGACCAAGGTGGACGGCTTCCTCATCCAGGAGCGGCTCTCCAGCGGTGGCTTTGGTGTCGTCTACCTCGCGACGCTGCAGGGCCGGAGCTATGCGCTGAAGTTCGCCCTGCGCCAGGCGTCCAGCGGACCTCACGACCGGAAGCTGACCGATGAACGCATGAAGCGGGAGCTGGGGTGTCTGCTCCGGCTGAAGCACCCCAATATCGTCGGCGTCTTCGCTCACAGGCGCTGGCCAGGGTTGGAGGACGGGTACTTCTACATCGCCATGGAGTACGTGAAGGGAGACAACCTGCGCGTCTGGGCCGCGCGCCACCGGCCCAGCCTGCGCCAGGCGCTGCGGCTCTTCATCGCGCTCGCGGACGCGCTGGACGCGGCACACCAGCAGGGCACCTTCCACCGCGACCTCAAGCCCGCCAACATCCTCGTGCGCCCCACAGGGGAGCCTGTCATCGTGGACTGGGGCGCGGGAGACTATGTGCTGTCAGCGCCGCTCACCCAGGAGCACCTCCCGCCAGGCACGCCAGCCTATCGCAGCCCGGAGTCCCTGCGCTTCGCCCGGCTGCACGCGAACGAGCCGGGAGCCCTGTACGAGTTCCAGCCCACGGACGACCTCTATTCACTGGGTGTCACCTTCTACGAGCTCCTGACCGGGCAGAGCCCCTTCTTCTACAGCGCCGCGGAGCGGACTCGCTTGGACGCGGAGATCGAGCTGCGCATCCCCACGCCACCGCATGAGGTGCACTCCGCCATCCCCGTTCCCCTGAGCGAGGGGGTGATGCGGCTGCTGTCCAAGGAGCCCCGCCAGCGGCACGCCACCGCCGAGGCGCTGAAGCGCGACCTGGCCAGCTTGGACGACGGGAGCGCCGCGTGGGAAGCGCTGCTGCCAGTGCCGGACGGGTGGGAGGAGCCGGACGCGCCCGCGGAAGCAGGCCCGCCTCGGGCCCCACGCCTCTCCCGAAGGCTCTGGTGGGGAGTCGTCCTGGCGGCTGGCGTGGGAGGGGTGGCGCTGGCCGCCAGCACGTTCACCGCGCGGATGAGGCCAGCGGCTTCAACGCCCCCTCCAGCGCGGGAGACCGCCCCCACTCCCGTGAATGCGGACACCCACCCCAGGGCTCCCAGCCCCTCACCGGCCCCCTCACCGCAGCCCGCTCCCGAGCCACCTCTCCCTTCGTCCAGTTCCCCCGACCCACTTGTAGCGCGCGAGGATGATCGCCCCATGAAGAAGAAGCCGTCGCAGGCCCAGCCCCCCTCCAACGCGAAGCGCACGCCTGCCCCCGCCCCTGGCACTCCCCCATGGTGTCTGATGGTCCCTGTAGCGATTGCCGCCGCGAACGCGAGCTGCGCCACCCTGCAGGCCAGGCCGCCCCCTGGAGACTGTCCGCCCGAGGCCACCGCCGCCATGAGGGCGCGCGACTGGCTAGATAAGGGCGACCATGGTTGGGACTTCTGGGTACAGCTGGGTAACAGTGGGTCCACGAAGCCCGACGCTCTGGTCCTGCACGGTGGCGACCTGCTCAGCCGTGTCGTTGATAATCATCGAGGCCCAAACCTTCCCGTGGGCACGCTCCTCCACGGGAGACTCTGGACGGGGGACCCGGCCGAGAAGATTGCGTGGGCCCGCTGGACCAAGGCTGAATTCCCGGATGGCCGCAAGATCCCGGTCTGTATCGTCTCATTCCCTCTCGCTTGGCAGGAAGGGTCCACGCCTGACGCCCCCGTACTCGAGACACCCATGCCCGCCCATGCCACCACGCGGTGGGGACAGCAGTTCGAATAACTGTAAAGACACTTGGCAGCAGCCACGGCGACTCAGGGCCGGTTCCTACTTCATGGGTTGTTCGCCCACGCGGCACGTTCACGGTAGGCTCCCGCCCCGCGACACCCAGCGAAGGAGCCTGCCCATGTTCAAGAAGAAGCGCCCCGCGACAACCCCCGGAGAGATCCTCTTCAGCGCGGGGGACGTGAGCTACGAGCACCTCCGAGAGCTGGGCGAAGGCCCACGTGGCGAGCGGCTGCTGCTGGCGCGGACCCACCGCAAGGACCGTGTGGGAGAGCAGGTGGTGCTCAAGGCTGTCCACACGCAGGCGGAGCTCAAGGTCCGCCGGAGGCTGGTGGAGGAGGCGCAGCTGGCCACCCGGCTCTCGCATCCCGCCATCGCTCGCCTGTACGCCCTGCACGAGCACGAGGGCACCCTCTACGCCGTCACGGAGTACGTCGAGGGGGATTCCGTGGACTCCCTCTTCAACGACGCGCTCCTGTGCGGGCGCTACTGCTCCGAGGCGTTCGTCCTCTCTATGGCCGCCGAGGTCGCCAGCGCCCTGCACCACGCCCACACGCTCACGGACGCGCGAGGAGCGCCGCTGGGCATCATCCACCGCGGCCTCCACCCCGAGCGCATCCGCATCGGGCCTCGGGGTGAGGTGAAGCTGATGGACTTCGGGCTGGCGCGCTCCCTGCTGCCGGGCCGGCAGACCTCCTCGCTGGCCCGCGTGGGCGGGCGCGGCGTCTATGCCTCTCCCGAACAGATCCTCCGCCAGCCCATGGATGGGCGCTCGGATCTCTTCGCCTTGGGGCTGGTGATGCTGGAGCTGCTCACCGGCCAGCACCTGCTCTGGCTGCTGGAGGACGTGGACCTGCGGCGGCTGGGAAAGGATCTGGCCCTGCTTCCCCAAGAGGCGCTGGTGGCCGTGGACGAGTTCGTTCAGGAGTTGGGCCAGCGCCAGCAAGCCCTGGCGGGGCAGGAGTTGTCGCAGCTCATCCACCGCGTCCGCGCCCTGGGCTTCGAGGAGGTAGAGCGGGTGGCCCGGGAGTTTCCCGAGCCGACGCGCTTCATCCTTCACAAGCTGTTGCGGCCCGAGCCCGCGCAGCGCTATGCGACCGCCGCGGAGTTGGAGCGGGCGCTGCGCGAGCGCCTGCGTGCCCTCGGCCATCACGGGAGCACGGACGTGGCAGAGGAGGTGTTCCAGCTCAAGGCGGAAGCAGCGGGCTTCGCTCGGGAACACCTCGCACCGCTGGAAGCCGCGGCCACCGGCGGTACTGCCCTCGATCCGGATCAGATCTCCACGCAGCCGTGAGCTGGGGATGCCTCCCGGAGAACCGCGCCTGCCTGGGCGCGCTCTCGTGCTACGTGCCGCTCACCGGCAGCTCGCGGAAGGCGATGTCCTGCTCGTAGCCCAGCCGCCGCACCGCCTCCACGAAGCGCTCGGTGCAGATGATCCTCATGAAGTCGGCCAGCCGGAACAGATCCAGATCCTGTGGCAGCGTGGCCGCATCCAGGATGGGCTCCTCCGGCCATTTGGCGCTGTCTCCCTTACACTTGGGACAAGGCGGGGGACGCTCTAGCAAGCAGTCTGGGTGACGTCTGCCCCGAGGCAGCAACTCCATCTCCAACAACTCCGGTGGGTTCTTCTTGCGGAAGCGCAGCGCCGTGCGGCAGCCCTTCAAGCCCCTCAAGCCCTCCGCCTGCAAGCGCTCCAGGGACTCACGCCTCATCAACAGTTCCCACGCGTAAAACAACACCAGCGGGCCAAACTCCCCCCGGGCCAAGCCAATCAAGGGTCCCAATTGGGTCCCTGGCCAGAGACGAGCGCCAGCAGGCACCAGCGGGCGCACCTGCTCGCGCAGCCGCTCGAACTCCTCATAGTCCTCCTCCACCCGCGGCAGGTACTTCTTCTGCTCCTCAGCCGGCAGGTAGGACAGGTCCACCGAGGGGTAGGCCTCGCCCGTAGAAGCCCATGTGTCATTGCAGACAGGGCAGTGCACTCCGGGCAGGCCCCATTGGTGCCCGTAATCGTACCCGCCCGAATACCGGGGGTTTGGGACGTCATCCACCAGATAGAATCGCATGATTGATCAATACCCTGGAGGCAGCGGGGGCGGCGGGATCCTGAACCGCATGACCGGGCCGAACAGCTCGAACTCGTAGATGAGCTGTCCCGCGTACTTGTGGATCTCCTCTTTCGTTACCTTCTTGTCGATTCTCGCTCTGATGAACTTATCCCACGCGGCATTCCACGGGCCCCCTTTTGGCCCTCGGTGGATGCTCCGGTGCTTCTCCACCTCCAGGAGGATCACGTACTCGTCGATGTCGATGCCTTGCTGGGTAAACCAGAGCCTGAACATCTGCGGGAAGATGTGGTGCTTCTCGTGCGGCTTGGCTCGTTCCTTCGCCGCCTCCTCCAGCATCTGTTGGTGACTGGGCGGCAGCGGCGGCTTGGGCCCCCACGGGATGATGAACACAGGCCGCGCGTCCTGCGGCAGCTCCTGCGCACTCCCCCAGTTCCTCTGGGCTCCTATTTGCGGATTGGGCAGTCCCCCCACCGCGTACTGGGCGAGCACCACTTGCCCCACGGCCAGGTGCTCCTTCACCTCCCGGCACCGGTACAGCCCGCACTGCTCACCTACGCAGAGCGCTACCAGGCTGCTCTCGTGCGCGCACGGCTCCTCGTAGGGAGCGGCCTCGGCTGCCTCTTCGCAGCCTGGGCCCTCGCTCCCAGAGGGAGTCGTCGCACAGGCCGCCAGCGCTACAGCCGCCAGCAGCCACTTCCAGTTCGCCAGGAGTCTGTTCATCCTGGGGTGAGCGTATCAACCCCCACTCACGCAGAGCCGAGGCCCCTCACGCATCAAGGCAACTGGAGCACCAGGGCTCCAGCTCCCGCCCCGGCTCCCACGCTCAGGCGAGCTGCTTCGCCAACCGCTCCACCTGCTCGCGCTGCTCCGGCTCCAGCGTCGCTGCCCGCCCCTGGAGATCCTTCATCAGCTCCTTGGCCCGGGCCTTCTCGCCCAGCTTCACGCACACCAGCGCCAGGTTGAGCCGCGGCTCGGGACGATCCGGATCACGGCGGTGCGCCTCCTCCAGCGCGTCGCGCCCCTCCCGAATCGTCTCCACCTCGGGCCCACGCATCAGCAGGAGGCCCAGGTTGTTGGGCGCCCTCCAGTCCTCCGGGTCCAAGTCCGCGGCCGCGCGCCACGCCGCCTGAGCCCCCTCCACGTCCGGGGGATTCATCGCCTCGTAGATCATCGCCTCCACCGAGCGGCTCTGCCCCGTGGCCAAGCCGCGCTCGGCCAGCGCCTGACACAGCGAGAGCGCGTCCCCATACCGCCCCTGCGCCATCCGGAAGCGCGCCAGGTTGCCGATCGCGCTCGGGTGGTTGGGCTGCACCTTCGCCAGCTGCTCCGCCACCTCGGCCGCGCCGTTGATGTCGCCCTTGCCCGCCAGCACGTTGCTCAGCTGCTCCAGCATGTGCGGCTCGTCCGGGAACGCCTTCAGGCCCCCCCGCAGGATCTCCTCCGCCGCCCCCAGCTCGCCACCCGCCTGCAGCGCGATCGCGAACACCAGGTACGAAGGGATGTGCCCGGGGTTGAGCTTGAGCGACGTCTCCAGGTGCTCGAAGGCCCCCTTCAGCTCGCCCAGCGCGAACAGCACCCGCGCCAGCTGGAAGTGGTAGACGCCCACCTCCGGCTCCAGCTCCACCGCCTTCACCAGCGCCTTCTTCGCCAGCTCGTTCTGCTCGGCCTCGGCCAGGAAGAAGCCCACCCCGTACAGCGCCTCGGCGCGGGGCGGATCCTCCGACAGCTTCATGTAGATGGCCCCGGCCTGCTCGAACTCCCCCTTCTGCATGTGGAGGGCCGCGCGCACCAGCTGGGCATCCGCCTCGTCGTCCACAGTGCCGCCCGCCACCTTCTGCAGGAGCGACTCGGCCTGGTCCTCGTTGCCCTCGAGGGCTGCCAGCTTCGCCAGCGCGAGCAGCGCGCGACGATCGCTCGGGTTCTGCTGGAGCGCCGCCTGAGCCTCGGCGCGCGCCTTCTCCACATCGCCTGCCTTCAGGAGTTTTTCAAAGTTTGGAGTGCTCATGGGTCCCAAATAACAGAGGGCCCATGGCTCTAGGAAGTGGGCCCCGGCGTTGACTTCCCCAGAAACGGCGATGGCGAGGGTCATCCCCTCGCCACCGGACTGCCTCAGCCAGCGGACCCCTCAAGAGGTCCGCCGATGGGACTCAGCTCACCAGCCGCTGAAGATCTTCTTGACGGCGCTGCCCACCGCGTTGCCCACGGCCTTCACGCCGTCGGCGATCTTGTGGCCCACGTCCTTCACGGCGGTGGTGACCTTGTCAGCCGCGCCCTTGAAGAAGCTGCCGACCTTGCTGCCGATGTTCTTCACGAACTCGATCGGCTTGCTGATGACGTTCTTGATCGCGTCGCCGATCTTCTTGAAGTTGATGTCGACGTTGAAGCCCAGCTTGAAGCCGATGCCGAGCGCCGCGCCCAGCTCGAACTTCGCCTTGAAGCGGCCGTTCTCCAGCTTGACGGACGCGTTGGCGGAGACACCGACGCCCGCCCAGGCCTCGGCCTTGCCACCCACGCCGCCGTACTCGCCCAGGCTCACCTTGCCCTCGACGCCGGCCTTGGCGCCCACGAAGGCGTCGCCGCCCACCTCGAGCCCGTACTTGCCGTTCACCGGGTCGATGGTCAGGTCGCCGGAGGCGTTCGCCTTGGCGCCCACCCACGCGTGGCCCTGGCCCTCGGCCGACACCGGGCCGAGCTTGGCGCGGAAGTTGGCCGCCGCGTCGATCAGCGTGGCCTGCGCGTGCAGCTCGCCGTGCGCCTTGAGGGCGCCGTTCTCGAAGGCCACCGAGCCGCTGCCGTTCACCCCGGCCTCGAGGAAGCTGGCCCGGTAGTTGCCCGAGGCGATGCCGTTCGGGTCACCGAAGCTGCCCTCGGTCTTCGCGTAGGACGCGCTCTTCTCGAAGCTGCCGCTCTTCTCGTACTTGGGCAGCTTGCCGAGCAGGCCCGCCAGCGCGCCACCAAAGCCCTTGGAAGGCAGCTTCGGGGTGTTCATCGCGCGGTCGGTGGAGTAGCTCTTGTTCCAGTTGCGGTTGATCTCGCCGCCCCGCTCGAAGCTGCTCTGGAGCCGATCCGGCAGACCAGAGGACGGCTTCTCAGCCACCGTGTTCTTCTCAGGAGCCGCCGTCGCCGGCTTGTCCTGCGTGGTGGAGCGATTAACCAGACCAGAGCCAGTAGAATTCGTAGAGCGGACGGACATGACAGCAACCTCGTTGGAATGAGTCAGTGTTCGAATTATCGCACGCCTGCAGACACGGTTGCTCCTGATCCAACTTATTTGGCTCACATACGGGACAGAAGGGTTCTCTGATCCTGAGAACCGCTACAGTCTGGCGGCAAACCAGCGGGCGATGAGCTCCAGGGAGAAGGCCAGCACCAGCAGGATCACTCCCACCACGGATCGAGTGAAATCCAGGGGATGGAGGCCTGTCTCCAGGACGGATTCGGTGGGATCCCCTGGGTTGTAGGCGACCTGGACGGTCTGCCCGGGCAGGTAGCGTGACAGGGTGGACTGGACCTGCTCCTCACTGCTGGTCTCCGTGGGACCGAGCCGTACAACCGTCGAGCCGATATGGACGCGGCCCACGGAATATTCGTAGTGAATTCGGGCCTCATAATGGATGCGGGTGCCGCCCCCGGCCTCTTCGGGGAGCTGCCGCTGGTGCTGGAGCTCCTCCGTGGAGACGACCGTGCCCTCGGCCCGGGGCCATTTCCGGGTGCGGGCCGCCTTCCAGGCATCGCGGAGCCCGGCCACGAGCAGCCCCACGCCGACGGCGGCGAACACCGCACAGATGAAGTGGATGAAGATCCAGAGGAGCCACACACGGCTACCCTAGCAGAGACGCACCGCGCCAGGCCTCACCGAATGATCAGGCCCCGGGGGGCGGGGGGCTCTCGGGGAGGCGGCGTGGCAGCTCGACCGTGAAGACGGAGCCCTGCCCCGGCTCGCTCTGGACGTGGATGCGGCCGCCCATGGCATCGAGGATCTGCCGGACGATCCACAGCCCCAGCCCGAAGCCGCTGTAGTGCCTCTCGCTGGCCAGCCGCTCGAAGCGCTGGAAGAGCCGGGCCTGGTCCTCGGTCGAGATGCCGATGCCCTGATCCCGCACGACAATCAGGGCCCGCTCCGCGTCCGAGCGGACCTCGACCTCGATGGGGAGCCCCCCCCCGTACTTGATGGCATTGGACAGCAGGTTCTGGAGGATCTGCTCGAGGCGCAGCCGGTCCCAGATCCCCACCACCGCCTCGGGCGTCTCCAGGCGCAGCTCGCCCCCGGCGCGGATGAGATCGTCCGAGAAGCGCAGGGCGAGATCTCTCGCGAGCACGGCCAGGTCCACCTCCTCGGGCTCCAGCCGGAGCTTGCCCGCGGTGATGCGGGAGATGTCGAGCAGCTCGTGGATGAGATTTCCCAGCCGGCGGATCTGCCGCTGCACGGACTGGAGCTTGGCGTGGACGAGCTCCTGGGAGAGGGCGCCGGAGGCCGCGCGCTGGAGCGTCCGCTGCAGCGCCTGGACGTTCAGGTTGAGCGAGGTGAGCGGCGTGTTCAGCTCGTGCGAGGCGATGGAGAGGAACGAGTCCCGGGCCCGGATGGCGCCCTGGGCCTCCTGGTAGAGCAGCCCGTTGTCGAGCGAGGTGGCGGCGCGCCGGGCGAGATCCTCCGCGAGCCGGACGTCCGCCTCGGTGTACCGCCGCTGAGAGTCCGCGTAGACGAGCGTGAGCGCCGCGAGCGTCTTCCCCCGGCTGATCAGCGGGACGCTGATGAGGGAGCGGATGCCCAGCGCGCGGAGGTCACGGCGATGCTCGGGATCAGGGACGGTGCGATCGATCAGCTCGTCGGTGACGTCGTGGACGAACTCCGTGGTCCCGGTGCGCAGCACCTTGCCGACGCCGCCCGAGTCCTGCAGGGTGACGGGGTACTTCGCCAGAAACGCGGAGGCCTGCGCCACCCGCTCCGGCTGGAGGTGCACCATGGCCAGCCGCCGGACCTCCCCCTCCGGGGTGGCCACGTCCACCGCGCACCAGTCGCCCAGCGTGGGGACGGACAGGCTCGCCAGGCTGCCGAGGATCTCCCCCTTGTCCAGCGACGAGGACAGCACCTCGCTGGCCAGGGCCAGGAAGGCCGCGCGCTGCTCCGCCAGCCGCGTCTGCTCGTAGAGCTGCTCGGTGAAGGCGTAGGCACTGGCGCGATCGGCCTCGATGCGCTTCTGCTCCGTCACGTCCTTCTGCACGCAGAGCCAGTGCGGCTTGCCGCCGAGGTGGAGCGCGGAGATCCGGGCCTCCGTGGTGAAGGGCGTCCCATCCCTCCGGCGGTTCTGGAGCTCACCCTCCCAGTGCCCCTCCGCTCTCAGCCGGGCGATGATGCCGTTGACGAGCTGGAGGTTCTGCATGCCGAGCAGCTCGCCCGGCCCATAGCCGAACATCCGATCCTCGGCCGGGTTCGTGTAGACGATGACGCCGCTCTCGTCGCTGAGGGACACGCCCTCCGTCATGCTCTCGAGGATCCGCGTGTGCATCAGGAGCGCGTCCGCCCGCAGCCGCTCCCCGGTGGTCTCTCGCGAGAACACGTAGATCCGCTCTCCGCTGCGGTGGATCCGCGGCCGGAACCAGCGGCCCCACGGCTCGTAGTAGTGCTCGAACTCCTCCGCCTGCCCCGTCTCGACGACGCGGAGGAACGCGCGGTGGAAGGGGCCCCCTTCCATCCCCGGGAAGGCCTCCCAGAGGATGCGGCCCAACAGCTCCTCGCACTTCTTGCCAGCGAGCCGCTCCGCGGCGGCGTTGACGTAGAGGTAGGTCGCGTCGCACCGGAAGACGGAGACGCTCTCCTCCATCTGCTCGAAGAGGACGGTGTCGAGGGCGCTCCCGTCCGCGGAGCTCCCCTCACCTGGGTGGGGGCCCCGGCGGCTCGACGTTCCCTCCGCGAATGGGGTGCAGCGCTGGGTCATGGAGCGGAGCCATCCTGCTCCAACCCGCGTGGCGGCCGAGCACCCCTGGCCCGCTTTCCCCTGCCAACTGTCGGGCAGAGCACACGCGCTCGTCCTCCGGTGTGAGGCACCGGGCGATGGCCAGCGCGCCGGAGGGGCCCTTCACCCGGGCCGGTGCCAGTCGATGGGCGCCTGCCCCCGGAGCATGAGCGCCTCATTGATCCGGCTGAACGGGCGGCTGCCGAAGAAGCCTCCCGAGGCCGACAGCGGCGAGGGGTGCGGCGACTCGATGACCTCGTGACGGTGCGTGTCGATGAGCTTCCGCTTCTTGCGCGCGTAGTTCCCCCACAGCAGGAACACCACCGGCTCCGGCTTGGCGTTCACCGCGCGGATGACGGCGTCCGTGAACTCCTCCCAGCCCTGCCCCTCGTGGCTGTTGGGCTCGCCCTGGCGCACCGTCAGCACCGCGTTGAGCAGCAGCACCCCCTGCTCGGCCCAGGGCACCAGCGAGCCACTCGAGGGCAGTGGCGGCCCCAGATCGTTCTGCAGCTCCTTGAAGATGTTCACCAGCGAGGGCGGCAGAGGCACCCCCGGCTTCACCGAGAACGCCAGCCCGTGTGCCTGCCCCGGCCCGTGGTACGGATCCTGTCCCAGCAGCAGCACCCGGACGCGGGCGTAGGGCGTCAGCCGGAACGCCGAGAAGAGGTCCTCCTCCGAGGGATAGACGGTGTACTTCCGGCGCTCGGCCTCCACGAAGCGCTCGAGCTTCCGGAATGAGGGCGCCGCCAGCGCCTCCTTCACCACCTCGCTCCAGTCCGCTGGTAGGTTCTCCCGCATGCACCCTCCCCTAGACGTCCCATTCCAGCATGACGACGTGCCACCTTGAATCCCTCCGCGGCGCACGGCCCCACTGAAACCGGGGCCCGAGTCCCCGCCGAACCCCTCCCCCGCCTCTTCTGGCGCTTCCTGCGCTTCGGCCTGCTGGCCTGGGGCGGCCCTGTCGCGCAGATCGCCATGGTCCGCCAGGAGCTCGTGGAGGAAGAGAAGTGGGTCAGCCCCGCCCACTTCAACCGCGCCCTCGCCCTGTACCAGATCCTCCCCGGCCCCGAGGCTCATGAGCTGTGCGTCTACTTCGGCATGCTCTCCCGCGGGCGCGTGGGCGGACTGCTGGCCGGCCTGGGCTTCATGCTCCCCGGCCTCCTCCTCATGCTCCTGTGCTCGTGGCTCTATGTGAGCTTCGGGCTCGGTTCACCCTGGGTGAAGGCCGCCTTCACCATGGTGCAGGCCGCCGTCGCCGCCCTCATCGTCCGCGCCGTCCACCGCATTGGCGGCCACGCCTTCACCTCGCGCTCCCTGCTCGCCATCGCCGTGCTCGCCGCGGCCGCCCAGCTGCTCGGCGTGCACTTCGCCATCACGCTCGTCTGGGCCGGCCTCACCACCGTGCTCCTCCAGGCCGGCTCCCGCGCCGCGGCGCTCGCCCTCACCGTCGTGTGCGCCACTGGCGTGGGCCTCTTCCTCGCCTTCCACTCGCCGGAGAGCGCCGCGCCGCTCACCGGTGTGGCCGCGGCTCACAGCGTGGCGCCTCCGAGCACCCTCACGCTCCTCGGCTCCGGCCTGCGCACGGGCTTGCTGACCTTCGGTGGCGCCTATACCGCCATCCCCTTCCTCCAAGAGGATGCGGTGGCGCGAGGCGGGTGGATGACCGATGCCCAGTTCCTCGACGGGCTCGCGCTGGGCGGGGTGCTCCCCGCTCCCCTCATCATCTTCGGCACCTTCGTGGGCTACCTCGGAGGCGGACTGGCCGGCGCGCTGGCGATGACGGCCGGCATCTTCGCCCCCGCCTTCGGGATGACGCTGCTGGCCCATGACCCGCTGGAGCGCATGGTCCATCACCCGCGCGCCCGCATCTTCCTCGAGGGCGTCACCGCGGGCGTCGTGGGCCTCATCGGCGGCACCGCGCTGCCCCTGCTGCGCGCCGCCGTGCACGATGTGCCCACCGGGCTCGTCTTCGCCGCCGCCCTGGGGGTCCTCTTCCGCGCCAAGGCCCGGCTGGCTCCCGTGGGAGTGATTGCGGCGGCAGCCGCGGTGGGCCTGGGCGTGCACGCGCTCGGGTGGATGTAGGCCGGCCCTCCTCCAAGCAGGGAAGCGCCCGCGGGATCTTGGGTTCAGGGCACGGCTCGGGCTAGCCTTGGGCCCGCCATGTCGATGTACAACGAGTCGCTCCGAGCCTTCCTGAAGCCGGTCCTCCCCTACCTGGATGATCCGTCGGTATCGGAGATCATGATCAACGGTCCGGCAGACATCTGGATCGAGCGCAAGGGCCGCTTGACCAAGACCGACGCCGTCTTCTCCGAGGAGGGCCTGATCGGCGCCGCGCGCAACATGGCGCAGTTCGTTGGCCGCATGCTCACCGACGAGCGCCCCCGGCTGGACGCGCGCCTGCCCGACGGCAGCCGCATCCACGTGGTCATCCCGCCCATCGCCCGGCGCGGCACCACCATCTCGATCCGCAAGTTCTTCAAGGACAAGCTCACGATCGACGCCCTCATCCAGTACAAGTCGATGACGAAGCAGATGGCGCGGCTCATCGACGCGGGCATCCACACCAAGCTCAACATGCTGGTGTCCGGCGGCACGGGCTCCGGCAAGACGACGCTGCTCAACATCGTCTCCTCCCTCATCCCCGACGAGGAGCGCATCCTCACCATCGAGGACTCGGCGGAGCTCCAGCTCAACCAGTCCCACCTGGTGTCCTTCGAGAGCCGGCCGCCGGACAAGTTCGGCAAGGGCGCCGTGGACATGGGAGACCTGCTCCACTCGGCCCTGCGTCTGCGCCCTGACCGCATCGTCGTGGGCGAGGTGCGCGGCGGCGAGGCCTTCCACCTGGTGCAGGCGATGAACACCGGCCACGGCGGCTCGCTGGCCACCTGCCACGCCAACACACCCACGGACACGCTGCGCCGCATCGAGTCGCTGTGCCTCATGTCCGCGGTGGAGCTGCCCATGGTGGCCGTCCGCGCCCAGGTGGCCAGCGCCATCAACTTCGTCATCTGCTGCGAGCGCCTCCACGACGGCAGCCGAAAGACCATTGCCCTGTCCGAGGTGCTCCCCCTCAACGAGAAGGGCGACTACCGCACCCAGGACATCTTCGTCTTCACGCCGGTGACCAAGGACGAGGACGGCCACATCCTCGGCTACCACGCGCCCACCGGCATCATCCCCACCTTCGTCTCCAAGGCCCGCGCGTACGGCTTCCCGGACCTGGACGAGGCCTTCTTCGACCCGGCCACCTACGGGGTGCCGCCGCCGCCCTCGTTCCAGGTGGGCTCCTCGTACGAGGTGCGCTGGGCGCCCTCGCTCAAGCACCGCGAGCAGGGCCGGCCAGATCCCTCCGAGTTCAAGAAGCAGTGGACGGACTTCGAGAAGAAGCTGCAGGTGGACGCGCGCCAGGCCAAGGACGGCCAGCCCGCCACCCCCGCCGCTCCGCAGGCGCCGCCCGTGCAGGTGCAGGTGCCCGCCAGCCTCCCCGCCTCCATGGCGAAGCCCGCCCCCGCTGCCGCGAAGCCCGCTCCAGCACAGGCCCGGCCCGCGCCCCGGCCCGCGCAGAACGCCCTGTCGGACGAGGACAAGACGCCGCCACCCACCCGCAACCCGTTCGTCCGCGCGGAAGAGGACGACCTCAGCGCGCCGGTAGAGGACTCCACCCACTCGGGCATGCCTCCCAGGGATGAGCCCAAGGTGGAGATCTCCGAGGATCTGCTCGCGGAGGCCGCCTCCTCCCGCCCCGCCTCCACCCCTCCGCGCCGCCCCATGCCTCCGCCCGCGGCCGCGCCCGCCCGGCCGACCACCGGCTCCAATGCCGCGGTGCGCCCGGGGACCGTGCCTCCTCGCCGCCCGGCGCCCGCGCCTGGCTCCTCCGCTCGTCCGGCCGGGGCCGATGAGGACGCAGAGGCCGGCGCCGGCTCGGGCAACGGAGAGAAGACCCAGATCCGCTCTCCTCCCCCGGACCGGCCTCGCCGGTGAGCCGGCGCTCCGGAGCCTGGGAGCTGCTCTCTCGCGAGGCCAACCCAGGAGATAAGTAGGTGAATCTCCCACCCCTTCAGTACGGGGAGAGTGGCTGAGCGCGACCCGGAGCGGCAGCCAGGGGCCTCCTCCCGCTCGGGAGAGCCCCGGGGTGCGGCCACAGTCTTGCTCTAGTGGCAGCATGAGGAGAAAGTCACCCCCCGTGCTGACACCCCTCCTCCTCACCTTGGTCCTGCTCAACCAGGCGCCCGCCGCGCCGGATGGGCCCATCACCGTGCTGATCGCCCCACCCGACACGGCGGGCGTGCCAGGGCACGTCGTGGAGTTCGCCCAGGAGCATGTCGCCGAACAGGCCCGCTCCAAGGGCCTCACGGTGATCCGGATGAAGGACTTCCTGCGCAAGCTCCCCTCCGCCAAGCGCCGGGCGCTCCTGAAGTGCAAGCGCACGGAGCTGCGGTGCCTCATTGCGCTCGGCGAGGCGGCCAAGAGCGAGGTGGTGCTGGTGGCCGAGCTGCTGCAGCGCATGGACGGCTACCGCGTCGGCACGAAGATCTACAAGACGGAGGACGGCGGGCTCGTGGCCGAGAACCTCATCCCGGGGGTCCGGGAGGATGGAATGCTCGACGCGCTCACCCAGTCGCTGGATGCGGTGGTGCCCCAGGTGATCCGGCAGCTGCGCCCCTCGCTCGCGCCGCCGGAGGTGACGCCCCCGCCGGACACGACCCCGCAGCCCGGGACCGAGAACCCTCCGCCGGTGAATCCCCCGGTGAATCCCCCGGTGAACCCGCCGGTGAATCCCCCGGTGGTGGAGCCCGTACCCCAGAAGCCCGCCCCGAAGCTCAACCTGCGCCGCTGGGCCTGGGCGCCCGCTGCGGGAGGCGTTGCCTTCGCGGGCGCGGGCACGTACTTCTTCCTTCAGGCCCGGAGCAAGTACAACAAGCTCGACTCGGGAGGCAGCACGGCCGAACCGCTCGAGAACCCGGAGAAGCTCGCGAGCGATGGGCGCCAGGCCCAGAAGCTGAGCCGGATCACCTTTGGGATCGGTGCGGCCGGGCTCGTGACGGCGGGCCTGTTCTATCTGTTCCCTGGAGATGAGAAGCCGGTGCAGCCCACCGTCACCGTGGGTCCCGGTGGAGGCATGGTGGGCCTGGTCGGGACGTGGCCGTGAGGAGAGCTATGCTGAACACGTGGAAGCCTCGCCTGGTCGGGGCAACGCTGCTGGTTGTGCTCGCCGCCGCGGGCTGCTTCGACTTCAACGATGCCAAGGAGCGCTGTGAGTCGGACGGCCGCTGTGTCCGGCCGGACGGCGGCGTGGCCTGCGTCCCCAAGGGCGATGACGATGCGCCCGACGACAACTTCGATGACCGCAACTGCGATGGCATCGACGGCATGGCGGACGGAGGCATCTTCGTGGATCCGGTCCGCGGCACGGACGGCGCCGCTGGCACCGCCGAGGCTCCGGTGAGGACGCTCGGCGAGGCGCTCGCGCGCGTGAAGACAGGCACAGCGCCTCGGCTCGTGTACCTGGCGCAGGGCGCCTACAACGAGCCGGGGCTCGTCGTCGACAGCCAGGTCGCGCTGCACGGCGCCTATGGCGGGCAGGACAACAACTGGCAGCGCAAGGCCGAGTACACCAGCTTCCTGGATGGTGGCCCGGTGGGGCTCGTGATCCGTGACATCGCCGCGGGCTCGGAGACGGTGCTGGATCGGCTGACCGTCCACTCCGCGAACGCGACCACCCCGGGCACCTCGTCCATCGCCCTGCAGGTCATCGACTCGCAGGATGTCCGGCTGCGCTACGGCATCTTCGTGGCGGGCAATGGAGCGCAGGGAACCCCCGGGGACCCTGGTAGCCAGGGGTTGGATGGTGGCGTGGGCAGCCCCGGCGGCAATGCTGTCATGAACAACCCGGGAACATACGGCGCGGGAGGCCTCAGCAACTGCGATGGGGTGATCGCCTCGGGCGGAAATGGCAATAACGGCGCCCCAGGAGGCAACTCCTCGGCAGGCTTCCCGGGCCTGAGAGGCTCTCCGACCTCGCTGGGAGGTGCGGGCGGGCCCGGGGGTGCAGCCGGTGCCACGACCCCCCCCTCTCCCCCGGCGAACCTGACCATTTGCACGGCCGGCACGGGCGAGCCAGGCCAGCCAGGCCAGCCAGGCGATGCGGGCATGCCCGGCTCCAGCGGCTCGGGAATGGGCGAGCTGAGCGGCACCCAGTGGGTCGCCAACCAGCAGGGTGGCAATGGGACGCCGGGCACCTCCGGCAGTGGAGGCGGTGGAGGCGGCAGTGGCGGCTCGTGCATGCGCGAACCGGGCCCCCCCTCCGTCGAAGGCGCCGCAGGAGGTGGGAGTGGAGGTGGCGGTGGAGGAGGATGTGGCGGTGGTGCAGGCACCGGTGGCGGCGGCGGTGGCGCCTCCATCGCCGTGCTGCTGGTTCGCTCGAACGTTTCCTTCGAGGGAGCCACGACGCTCCTCACACGCGGGGGTGGCCGGGGTGGCAAGGGTGGCGAGGGCGGCACTGGCGGAGTCGGTGGGCCCGGCGGTATCGGCGGCATGCGCGGCATCAACACCTCGGCCACCTACAACTCCTATGGCGGAGACGGCGGCTCGGGCGGCCCCGGCGGCTCCGGTGGCCCGGGCGGCCCCGGCGGTGGTGGTGGCGGCGGTCCCTCCGTGGGCATCTGGTGCGGCACGGACGCCGGCTTCACCGGCCCCGTGGAGATCCAGCTCGCTGACGGCGGTGTGGGAGGCACTCCCGGCACCGGCGGCAACGCGGGCCAGGCAGGGCAGAGAATTCCCTACCAGGGCTGCCCCTAGGTTCAATTCTCCTAGTGTCTATGTCTTACACCCCAAGAGTACAAGCAGCACTCTTCACGTCACTCTTGGCGCGAAATTAGAATTCAGTGGGGTGGGGCTCTTTCCTCAATGTCGCCCTCCCCAAAAGCCGGAGGCCTCGCCAAGAGTTTCCAGCCACTCAACTCGTCATGGAGCCTCGGGCGCCACTGCATGGGTTCGCCTGGCAAGCATGCGTCATGGCACCGTACTCTGGGTGAGTGCAGTGTTTTCAGCCGTCCAGGAGAAATTGTGCTGACCAAGAGGACTTGCCACATTACGTTGACCAGAGCGCTACGCTGGGCTCGAGAAGGGTTATTGCTCTCAAAGGGATCTGGAGTTCAGCCCTTTGCACGAGGCGTTAATCCGCTTCACTACATGGCTCTCGTTGCGTCACTGTTGTTTCTTCCAATCTCCGTGCATGCCCAAAGCGATCCCACGCTGAAGGGATATCTTCTCTCTGTAAGCAGTCTCTACTCAGCACTTGAGTATGAGCAGGCGTTGGAGCAGATCTCCCGCGCCAAGCGCTTCGCACGCACCGCAGAAGATGATGTCATTTTGTCACTATACGAGGGCATTATCCTGGCTGACATGAGTCGCTGGGACGAGTCCACTGCGGCGTTCAAGGCTGCGCTCTTCGTGGATCCTAAAGCGGAACTGCCCTTAGAGGTGTCTCCCAAGGTGAAGAGCCGTTTCGAAGCCGTGCGCCAAGATGTACAACGCGAACTGGCCAACGCGAAACCGTCCACCAGACCCCAACAACCCGCATTACCTGAGGGGCTGAGTGAGAGACCGCCTCCGCAAGAGGACATCAAGCGCACGCCACCCACTAACAATCTTGTTCCGCCAGTTGCATCGCCGAAGGCCTCTGGGCGCCGGTTCACACGTCCCCAAGTACTCATTCCAGCAATCAGTGGCGGTGTACTGATGGTAGCAGGCGGTACTTCCTGGGTACTCTCCAAGCGGGAACTTTCGCGCCTGAGAAGTACCGACGAGAGCCTCGATACACGTGAAGCTATCCACCGCAGCGCAGCTCGTGGGAGCACCTATCAAGCTATAGGACTTGGGCTGGTAGGAGCTGGGTTGGTTGGGGTGGGAGTGGCAACAGGCTTGTTCTTCACTGCACCTACAGGCCGAGTAGCACTTGGCATCAGCACGAATGGAAGCTCTGCCTTTGTGATGGGGACTTGGCCATGAATGCGTGTCATCGGTCTTGCATTCTAGCGCTTCTCGCATGTACGGCAGGCTGTACCGACTTTGCGCGTGAAGAGAGGGAATTCTGTAACCGCAACCCGGAGCGCTGTGAGAAGCCGTGCGAGCCCACCGGTTTGGATGACCAGCCAGATGACGCGTTCGAGGACCGCAACTGCGACGGCGTCGACGGCATGGCGGACGGAGGCATCTTCGTGGATCCGGTCCGCGGCACGGATGGCGCCGCGGGCACCGCGGAGGCTCCGGTGAGGACGCTCGGCGAGGCGCTCGATCGCGTGCGGACAGGCACGGCGCCTCGGCTGGTGTACCTCGCGCAGGGCGCCTACAACGAGCCGGGGCTCGTCGTCGACACCCAGGTCGCGCTGCACGGCGCCTATGGCGGGCGCGACAACAACTGGGAGCGCAGGGCCGAGTACACCTCCTTCCTGGATGGCGGCCCCGTGGGGCTGGTGATCCGTGGCATCGCCGCGGGCTCGGAGACAGTGCTGGATCGGCTGACCGTCCACTCCGCGAACGCGACGGTCCTGGGCACCCCCTCCGTCGCCCTGCAGGTCATCGACTCACAGGAGGTCCGGCTGCGCTACGGCACCTTCGTCGCGGGCAGTGGGGCGCAGGGGGCCACCGGGAGTCCGGGCAGCCAGGGCTTCGATGGCGGCGTGGGCGGTCCCGGCACCAATGCCGTGCAGGCGACCGCTGGCTCTTTCGGCGTCGGCGGTTCCAGTCTCTGCAATGGGGAGAACGTCTCGGGGGGCAACGGCCAGGATGGACTGGGTGGTGGCTCCTTGGCGGGACTCACGGGCGAGTCGGGCATGCCCGCCGGATTCGGAGGCCTGGGTGGACCTGGGGGTAATGCGGGCGTCACGACACCGGGTCCCCCCGTCATCATCTGCACTGCGGGGCATGGTGGGAATGGCGAGCCCGGCAAGCCAGGAGATGCGGGCACGCCCGGTCCCAGCGGCGCGGGACTTGGCGAGTTGAGCGGCACCCAGTGGGTGGCCAACCAGCAGGGCGGCAACGGGACCGCGGGCAGCGCGGGCAGCGGCGGAGGTGGAGGTGGCAGCGGTGGCGCCTGCAAACGGGAAGGGACGATCAACGGAGCCGCGGGGGCTGGGAGCGGGGGTGGCGGCGGAGGCGGCTGTGGAGGCGAGGCTGGCAAAGGGGGCGGCGGAGGCGGAGCCTCCATCGCCGTGCTGCTGGTTCGCTCGAACGTCCACTTCGAGGGCGACACGGTGCTCCGCACGCGCGGTGGAGGCCGGGGTGGAACGGGCGGTGAGGGTGGCCCAGGGGGTGTGGGTGGACCCGGCGGACGGGGAGGCTTCGGTGATGTCATCGCTAACGGCTCGTACACCTCTTATGGCGGAGACGGCGGCACGGGTGGGACAGGCGGCACAGGTGGCCCCGGCGGTCCCGGCGGCGGTGGCGGCGGCGGTCCCTCGGTGGGCATCTGGTGCGGCACGGACGTCGGCTTCACCGGTACCGTGGATCCCCAGATCGCCGATGGCGGTGTGGGAGGAACTCCCGGCACCGGCAGCAATGCGGGCCAGCCAGGGCAGAGAATTCCCTACCAGGGCTGCCCCTGAGCCACACCTGCCCTCCTGCGTCTGGGTGGGGCGACCTACCCATCAGGGGGGATGGCTAGGCGCTCCAAGGCGCCTGTCTGCCGGCCTGCTTTCCTGGAAGCGGCAGATCGGCGACAGTCCCGCAGTCTGCTAGGCTGCGAGCCCTGAATTCCCCGATGGCCTCCGCGCGCACGTGTGAAACCTGTGGTCTGGAAGTCCCGCCCGGCGCCGGTGTGTGCCCTCGGGACGGAACGGTCATCCTTTCGTCCTTCATGGCCCGAGACGACGAAGAGACCCAGATCGACGTCCGCCGGAACGTGTGGGGCGACGAGCCTCCCTCGCGCGGCCGCTCGGCCCCGTCCGCCTGGGGCGAGGAGGCGCCTCCCCGCAGCCAGACCGCGGAGGAGGCCCAGGTGTCCACCACCCCGGTTCCCATGTGGGGCGAAGAGCCACCCACGCGTGATCCGCTTATCGGCATGAAGCTCGGCGAGTACGAGCTGCGCTCGCGCATCGGCGTGGGTGGGATGGGCTTCGTGTATGACGGCATCCAGCCGCTCATCGGCAAGCGCGTGGCGGTGAAGGTGCTGCGGCCGGAGCTGGCGCAGGCCCCCGAGCAGGTGGCCCGGCTGCTGGCGGAGGCCCGCGCCGTCAACGCCATCCGCCACCGCGGCATCATCGACATCTTCGGCTTCGGGCAGGTGCCGGACGGGCGGCAGTACATCGTCATGGAGTTCCTGGATGGACAGCCGCTCGACGCCTACTTGGCGGAGAAGGCCAAGCTGCCGCCCACCGAGGCGCTCTCCATCCTCGACGAGGTGCTGGCCGCGCTGGGCGCCGCGCACGGCGCGGGCGTGGTGCACCGCGATCTCAAGCCGAGCAACATCTTCCTCGTGCGCGAGCCGGGCGGCACGCGCTACGTGAAGCTGCTGGACTTCGGCCTCGCCAAGCAGGGCCAGAGCGGGGCCGCCGCGCGCACCGCGCAGACGCGCACGGACATGGTGGTGGGCACGCCGGAGTACATGGCGCCGGAGCAGGCCCGTGGCCAGGCCGTGGGGCCGATGACGGACCTGTACGCCATGGGCGTCGTCACCTTCGAGATGGTCACCGGCCGGCTGCCCTTCATCGGCACCTCGCCGGTGGACCTGCTGATGAAGCACGTGGACGCGCGGCCGCCGCGCCCCTCGGAGTTCGTGGCCGAGCTGCCGCCCGCGCTGGACGCCTTCATCCTGCAGATGTTGACGAAGGACCCGGAGGCGCGCCCCAGCTCCGCGGACGCCCTGCGCCAGCAGCTCCACCGGCTGCGGCGCACCATGCTGCGGCCCACGCGCGCCCAGGCCGCCGCTGCCGCCAATGGAGCCGCCGCCCGGGCCCCCACGCCAGCGCCCGCGCCCGCCGTGGCGCCCGCGCCTCCGTCCACCGAGGAGCACGTCGCCGTCGTCGTGGCCCCCGACTCCGTGAAGGTTCCGGCTGTACCCGCGGCACCGGCGCCAGCACCGGCACCCGCTCCGGCTCCCGCCGAGCACGCCGCGGCCAAAGTGGCCGTGAAGGGGGATGACTCGGCCTCGCGTCAGCCCACCACCCAGGTTCCCCTGCCGCTCGAGATCTCTCCCGCGGAGGCCCGCGCCGCGGGCGTGTCCTCGCCCACGCGGCGCCTGGTGCCGATAGCGCTCGCCGTCGCGGCGCTGCTGGGGGCCGTCGGCGTGCTGCTGTTCCGAAGCCAGGGCACCGAGACTCCCGGCGACAAGCCTCCCACCGTGGTCGTCCCGCCCACCCCTGTCACGCCTCCTCAGGGGACGCAGCAGAACCCCACCCCGCCGGTGACGCCTCCGCCTGACGCGGCCGTGGCCAATCCTCCCCAGCTCACGCCCCCGCCGACTCCCGAGGCGACGTCCAAGCCTCCCGAGGGCGGGGTTCAGGTCGAGACGCCCAAGCCGCCCACGGGCAAAGGCCCGAACCGCCCTGGCAACTCCGGATCCCGCTCGGCCGCCCAGCAAGAGCTGCTGAACAGCGTCGACCGGCTGAAGCGCGACATGGAGGGGTTGATCCAGTCGGGCCAGATCAAGGACGGCACCTCCGCTCGCACCATGTTCGAGAAGATCCGCAAGGGCGCGGCCACGGCCGACAGCGCCGAGGACCGCCGCACCGTGGAGTTCATGATGAACAACTTCGAGCGGACCTACCTCAAGCGGAAGTAGGCGCCGGAGCGCAGCGCCTCACTTGCGCAGCGTGCAGAACACCGGCTGGGCGAGGGCGTTGTTCACCTTGTCGCGGCCGAGCAGCTCCACCCCGGCGGTGTACTTCAGGATCAGATCCCGGTTCTGCTTCATGATGGCGGCGTTCTGGCAGGTCTTCAGGTCGTCGTAGTAGCCGTACGGCGGCAGCGCCAGCTGCAGCTCGGCGAGCTCCGCCAGCGAGAGCTTGTCCAGCTCCCTGCCGAAAAGCTTGAAGGCGGCGTCCTCCACGCCCACCACGCCTCGCTCGAACTGGAGGATGGCCAAGTCATAGGCGATGAGCTGATCCTTCTGGAGGAAGCCGTGGAGCTTGTTGGCGGCCACCGCCAGCTCCGTGTCGTCGCGCACGCCCAACCTCCAGGCGAGCCGGAAGGCCAGCAGGCGCTCACAGGCGCCATCTCCCGGAGGCTGGCCGCCGACCGTCGCCCCGACGAAGAGCCGCCAGCCCCAGGCGAACCCATCCTCGCGCGGCGTCTGGAAGAACTGCGGGCACCCCATCTGGGTGATGTAGATGGCCACCAGATCCTTGGGCAGCCGGGTGAAGTCCGGGCGGTTGAAGGTGATAGACCGGTCCGGCTTCACGTACATGCCGGACACCAGGCTCATGCGATCGCCTTCGATGCTGTGCTTGAGCTGCTTCTCGACGTCGAACTCGCTGTCCATCGCGGGCAGCTTGCTCGCCTTGTAGAGGTAGTAGACCGGGACGAGCACGCCGCCCAGCCCCAGCAGAAAGAGCGATATCCAGATGATGGCCTTCACGGCGCCAAGGCTACCAGGGAGGCGCCAAACTCGCTCGCGGGTTAAAACGGGAGAGACATGACCGAATGGTACCCGGCCACCCTGGTGGCCTGTTCGCCGGCGGCGGATGGGCTGACCGATCTGACGCTCGACCTCTCGGGCACCCCGCTCCGAGGGGCCCACCAGCGGCCGGGGCAGTATGTCCACCTGCGCCTGCCCGGCACCACAGAGGGCCTGTTCGCCCTCGCCTCACCGCCCGGGACGGCGCGGTGGGACCTGCTGGTGAAGGCGAACAGCCTGCTGACGGACGCGCTGGTCCACCTGCACCTGGGGGCGCGGGTGGAGGTGAGCCGGCCAGAGGGGCGCGGCTTCCCGCTGGAGCATGCCCGGGACAAGGATGTGCTCCTGTTCGCCACCGGCTCCGGCATCTCCCCCATCCGCTCCGTCATCGAGAGCATCCGGCAGGAGCGGGACGTCTACGGGCAGGTGACGCTGTACTTCGGCGCGCGCACGCCCGCGGCCTTCGCCTACGCGCGGGACTTCAAGACCTGGGAGCAGTCCGGCATTCACGTGGTGCCCACGGTGAGCCAGCCCGGCGCCAGCGGGTGGCAGGGCCTCACCGGCTACGTGCAGGCGCACCTGAAGGAAGAGCCGCTCGCGCCGGGCACCCTGGCCTTCGTCTGTGGCCAGCAGGAGATGGTGCAGGGCGTCATCCGGGCGCTGCTGGCGCGCGGGCTGCCCTCGAGCGCCATCTGCCAGAACTTCTAGTCAGCGCCGCTCCACCGTGGGCTTGTCGTAGCCCACCTCGAAGAGCGCCGCGGCCGGATCGCTCTCCTGATCTCCGATGGGGTTCTGCGGCGTCCACGCGGCCACGGCGACCCAGCGCCCGTCCGGGCTGAAGCGCACCCGGCGCACGGACCAGCCGAACTCCCGCTCGCCCAGGGGCTTGTCCTGGCCCTCGGAGAACAGGAGGAGGCGCTTGTCCCAGCCGCCCGTGGCCAGCGAGCGCCCATCCGGGGAGATGCTGGCCGTGGACACCACACCGTGGTGGACCGACCACTTCTGGAGGACCTTGCCCGAGGCGGCGTCCACCAGCGCGCCCGCGTTGAAGGGGGCCTGTGGCTCGACGACCTTGTTCTTCTCGCGCTCGTAGACGGCGCGCGAGCGCTCCGCCTTCTCCTCCGAGAGCGCCACGCCCAGCCGCTGGCCCTTCGCGTCCACGGTGACGTCGTTGACGTAGGCCTCGAAGGTGAAGTCCGCCTTGGGGCTCAGCGCCAGGCCCTGCGGCTCCGCGCCCGGGACGGCCCCCGCCTTCGCGGTGAGGATGGCCTCATGGGTGGACTCGTCGAAGCTGACGTTGAAGCGCTCGGTGAAGGGCGTGCCCAGCACTCCCTGGGCGCCCGAGGGCACGCACACGTCGCAGATGGCGATGTCCACGCCCTCCACGGGCAGGGACTTGAAGCGCAGGGACTGGCCGCGCGCCAGCTTCGCCACGGTGTTGCCCAGCGGCGTGGGCACCGTGAGGGTGTCCTTCAGGAAGGCCACGTCGATGCCGGCCTGCATGGCCGTCTCCGTGTTGAGGATGATGGCCGGAGCGCGCGTGTCCAGCGCGAAGGTGGCCTGCGCCTTGCCGTTGACGCCGCCGCGCACCACGCTGAAGCCGCCGCGCCGATCGAAGATCACCCGGGCCTGGTCCGTCCGCAGCGTCTCCTCCCGCGAGTCCCAGGCGCGCACGTGCTTGTCCCAGCTGCCCGTGTACAACGTCCCCTCCGCCGCGAAGGCCAGCGCGCTCACCGGCGCCATGTGGGCCCGCGTCTCATAGACGAAGGCCAGCTGCGGCACGGTGAAGACGGAGATGAGCCCCTTCGCGCTGCCCACCACCACGTAGCGGCCGCTCGGATGGAAGGCCAGCGCGGTGAGGGGCTCCTCGCTCAGCACGAAGCCCTTGGGCTCGTTGCTGGCGGCATCGAAGAGGCGCAACGCTCCGTCCCGTCCCGCCGTGGCCAGCAGGCCGCCGTCCGGGGAGAAGCCCACCGCCTCGATGTCGAACTCGTAGGGGTTGATGTTCTTGTCGGCCACGAGCACGGGAGGCGTGCCCAGCGTCCACAGCGCCAGCTGGTAGAACTTCGGCCCCAGGTGCGTGTACGCCACGCGCGAGCTGTCCGGGGAGAAGGCGATGGAGTAGACGAAGTCCTTGTTGTTGAGCAGCGGCCCGTCCGTCAGGCCCGTCGCCCTCCCGGCCACGTAGCTCCCGGGCCGCTCGCCCAGCCCCGAGAGCACCTCCGGAGCGAGCCCCTGCGGCCCATGGGCACACCCCACCCCGAGCACCACCAGCCCCACGAGCAGCAGCCGCGCGCCGTTCCTCATGTGCCCGAGCCTCCCGTGGCCTCCGGGGGGAGCTCCTTCACGCCGCGGTTGTCCACGGACAGCAGGAAGAGCGGCTTGACGGCCTCGCGCTTGTCACTGAAGGAGGTTCTCCCCGTGGCGCCCTCGAAGTTCTTCAGGGTGATGAGCGCCTCGCGCATGTCGCTGCGGGCGCGCGGGCGCTGCTTGTCGATGATCTGCCGCACCATCAGCGCCGAGTCATAGCCGATGGCCTCCAGCAGCCCCGGATCCTTGTCCACGTCCTTGTAGGCCTCGCGGAAGGCCTGGACGAACTTGCGCGTGGCCGGGCGCTGCGAGTCGACGAAGAAGCCGTCCACGTACACCGAGCAGGTGACGAACTTGCCGCCGCGCTCGATGAGCTCCGGCAGCCCGGAGCGCCCCTTGGGGCTGCTCCACGTGTTGGTGCCCAGCAGCGTCACCGTCTTGAGGTCCTTCTTCCCCGTCGTCTTGCGGATGCGCTCCAGATCGCGCGGGTCGCACGCGTTGGTGATGATGTCCTCCACCGCGAGCGCCGGGCCCACCAGGCTCACGCGCTTCCAGTCGTCCGGGATGAAGATGGCCTCGAAGTCCACCACCGGCTCCAGGCCGCCCTTGAGCTTCTCGAGCGCCTTGCGCTTGCGGAACGCATCCAGGCTCTCGCCCTGGATGTCGCGCACGCCCTCCAGGTAGTCGGCCCGGTCCTCCAGGTAGTAGCGGCCCACCAGCTTCTTGGCCTCGTCGGTGAAGGTCGTCTGGTCGTGCGCGTAGCTCTCCGCGCCGCGGACGGTGCCGCCCTTCTCCACCACCTCGTCCCAGAAGCCGTTGGCCATCTCCACGCCGTAGGGGATGTTCGGGTAGAGCACCGCGAAGCGCTTGAAGCCGCGCACCCGCATCGCATAGTCGGCGATGGCCTGCGCCTGGGCGGAGTTGGTGAGCATGTTGCGGAAGACGTGAGGGCCGATCTCGGTGATGCCCTCCGCGCGCGTCATCGTCAGCAGCGGCACCTGCAGCTCCTCGGCCACCAGCGCCGCGCGGCGCGAGTCATCCGGCAGCAGCGGCCCCAGCACCGCGATGGCGCCCTCGTCGAAGGCCAGCTGCTCCACCGCCTGGCCGGCCAGCATCACCTCGCCCTGGGTGTCCTTGACGATGAGCTCGATGTCGCTGCCCGCCAGCGCCAGCTGCACGCCGCGCAGCACCGCCTCGCCGATGGGCTTGTAGCGGCCCGTCATGGGCAGCAGCACGCCCACCGTCTTGGGGCGCACCTCTACGCGGCGGGTGGCGCGGCTCAGCAGCTCCTGCGCCTGCGTGGCGAACGGGTGGGTGGGCGCCTCCTGCAGGAAGCGGTGCAGCGTCTCCTCCAGCCGCGTCCAGTCGCGCAGGTGGTAGTAGATGCGCGCCAGCTTGAAGGTGAGCACGGGCCAGGCCGGGTGCCGGGGCGACATCCCCTCCATCACCCGGGCCACATCCACGAAGGACGCACGGCCCTCCACCAGCTGCTCCACCCGAGCCACCGCGGCGGCCTGCTCCTGGGGCGTCTTCGCGTCCCCCGCCGCCTTCACCGCGATGTCGAGCGCCGCGCCATAGAGCCCCGCACCCTCCGCGGCGCGGGCGGCCTCCTGAAGGAGCTTGTCGCGCGCGGGGCCCTCGGCCCGCTCGGCGAGGCTCGAGAGCGTCTGGTACGCATCCCGGTAGGCGCCCACCTGCAGCGCGGAGAGGGCCAGCTTGTACTTGGCGTCCTCGGCCTGAGGATGGAGCGGGTTGTCGAAGAGCAGCTCGTTGAAGGTCTTCCGCGCGTTGGCGTAGTCCTCGGCCTCGAAGTAGAGGACGCCCGCGCGGTACTTCGCGTCCTGGCACGCCGTGGTCTCCGGGTACGACTTGCACACGGTGAGGAGCGCCTCGGCCGCATGCGGCTTGTCCGCCGTGCGCGCCGCGGTCTCGATGGCCTGGGCCAGCGCCGCGTCCGCCGCCGCGTCCTTCTTCGCCTCCACGCGGGGCTTCGTCGGGAGGGTCTCCTGGTCCGAAGGGCCTTCAGTCCCTCCGCCGCCTCCTCTGACGGGATGCGTCGTCTTCGGACAGGCGGTGAGCAGCAGCGCCAGCGCCAGCCCCAGGGCTCGGCGCGAAATGGAGAGGACTTCCATGGTGGGGGGGTGCATAGCAGTGTGGGTGCGCCTCCGTCGACAATCGAGCGCCGGGAAGATTCCGGGGAAGACGTCTGGGCACCTGCAGTGCCCATGCCTCACCCCACTGCCTGACACTTCGAGGGGTTACTCCCGAGGAGCTGTGGGTGTCCGGCCACGATCCGTGGCCGGCAGGCACCGTCAGCTCGCCACCGCGGCCAGCGAGCGCCGGGGCTGGAGGGCCCGGCGCACCTTCGCCGCCAGCACGTCCGGGTTCACCGGATAGGTGAGCACGTCGTCTGCCCCGGCATCGAGCCCCGCCTCCACCATCCCCGGATCCTCCGGAGGTGCCAGGATGAAGATGGGCAGCTCGGCGGTGGGCGTGGCCACGCGCAGCGAGCGGGTGAGCGTGGCGCCATCCCCATCCGGCAGGCGCGAGGCCATCACCAGGGCCCGGGCGCCGCCCTCCAGCAACTCCCGGACGCGGGCTCCCGAGTCCGCGAGCAGCACACGCACGCCCTCGGCCAGGAAGCGCGCCTGGAGGGTGGCGGAGCGCGCGGGATCCGGCTCGGCCAGCACGATGGTGGGAGAGGCGACATCCCCGAGCACCAGCTCGGCCACCTCGGCGGCCAGAGCCTCCAAGGCGGTGGCGGGGACGCGGCCCTCCTCTCGCAGCCGGACGAGCGCGCGCGACGCATCATCGGGCTTCGGACAGCCTGTGCCCACCGCCTCCATCAGCGCCGTGGCCGCGTGCAGCGCCAGGGCCGCACGGCTTGACTGGGCAGCAGGCGTCGCCTCCAGACTCGCCCCAAGGACGGAGGCCAGCTCGCCTGCATCCCGGCCGAGCAGCGCGCGAACCGCTTCACCTCCCGGCTTCGCGTAGAGCTCCTTGCCCTCGAGGCGCGCCGCGCAGGCCATGGCGTACGCCGCGGCAGAGGCGCGCTCCGCCTCCGCCCGCCCCGCACCGAGCCGGAGCGCCACGCGCCGGGCCAGCTTCGCCAGCGCCGCCCCCTGTACGCCCGCACCTCCCAGGGCGGCCAGGGCCGCGTCCAGCACCCGCGCGTGCAGCCGCGCCGCACGTCCCAGCGGGCCCGCCTCGCCAGCGAGCGCCTCCGCCAGCGAGGGCAGCACACGCACCTCCATGGTGGGCGCCGCCGCCAGCAGCCGGGCCACCACCGCCGGTGCATCAGCGAGGGTATCGCTCGCGACGAGGGCCACCTCGATGCCACCCAGGGCCACCGCGCGCTCGGCCTCGGCGCTGGAGCTGCCGGCCGCCGCCACGCCCTGCCGCGAGAAGAGGCGCACGGCCGCATCCCGCTGCTCCGGATCATCCGCCACCACCAGCAGCGTGCGTGCCAGCGAGCGCGGCGGAGGGCGCGCGGGCTGCGGCGCCGGAGCTGGAGGCGGTAGTGGAGGCGGCTCGGGAGCCTGGGCAGAGGGCGTGACGCCCGGCTGCTCCTCAGAGACGCTCACCTTCATCAGGTTGGCCCAATCAGGCCCCCCGGTCGGCTCGTCCCCTCGATAGAAGCGGTTGATGGTGCGGCGGATGGCGCCCTCGCTGGCGAGCAGCCCTCGCACGGCGTACCCGGTGCGGAACTGGAGCTCGTCCAGGCGCTCCAGGTTCTGAGGCTCGCGCATGGCGCAATACAGCTCCTTGCCCTGGAGCGTGAGGGGGACGGCCTCGAAGCGCTCGGCGTGCTCCATCGGCAACAGCGCCAGCAACGGCGTGGGGATGGGCAGCGCCCGGAGCTGCTGCTCCGCGATGAAGGGGATGCCGAGCTGCTCACCGATGGCGGCCACCAGCTCCTCGTCCGTGACGAGGCCCTCGGCCACGAGCCGCTCTCCCAGCTTGCCGCCCTCGCGCCGCTGCCGCTCGAGGATGCCCCGGAGCTGCACCTCCGTAAGCTTCCCGGCGGCGAGCAGCAGCTCTCCCAGCGGGCGGCGCACCACCGGCCGGGGGCGCAGCGCGGCGAGCTGCAGAATCTGAGCGGACGCGGAGCGCGGTGGGAGTGGGAGCCGGCGCGAGGCCTCCGGGTTCGCCTGGGGAAGCGGGACTGGCGTGAGGCGGCGCCCCGGCTCGGGGCTCCCAGCCGGGCTCTGCGCCGGCATCATGGCCGGGCGCTGCAGATCCGAGCGGGAGTGGGTGCGAATGGCGACGGTCTTCGGCCCGGAGAGCGCCGGAGCCGTGGCCTGTGCCTGGGGACTCAAGGGAACCGGCGTGGGCTTCGAGGGCGCACCGTGCTGCGGCTCCTGCCACGTCGCGGTGCGGACGGCCACGCTGCGGGTCCCCGCGGGAGGAGAGCTCCCCTGCTCGCCGAGCCGGATCTCCTCGCCGCGCGGCTCCGCCGTCCCCTGGACTCCGGTGTCCAGCAGCGAGCGCCGCCCGGGGAAGATGCGCGCGAAGAGCCGGGCCACGTCCTGCGGGCCCACGCGCAGCCGGTGATCAAAGAGGAAGTTCTGCAGCGCGTCCGACAAGTCTCTCGCGCGCTGGAAGCGGGCCACCGGATCCGGCGCCAGCGCCCGGGTGACGATGCTCCACAGGGGCGCGGGCAAGCCCGGCACCGGCACCACCGTCTTCACGTCGAAGGACGAGATGCTGCGCAGGATCTGGAAGTATTCCGGGCCGCTGAAGAGCTGCTGGCCGGAGAGCAGCTCGTAGAGGAGCAGCCCCAGGAGGAAGAGGTCCGCGCGCTGATCCACCGCCGCGCCGCGCACCTGCTCAGGGGCGAGGTAGCCCATCTTCCCCTTCACCACGCCCACCTCGGTGCCACTCTGGACGTTGGCGGCCTTGGCGATGCCGAAGTCGGCGAGCTTCACCTCGCCGGCCGAGGAGACCATCACGTTGGACGGGTTGATGTCGCGGTGGATGATGTTGAGCGGCCGGCCGGACGCATCGAGCTTCTCGTGGGCGTAGGCCAGGCCCTCGGCCACCTGCTGGACGATGAAGCACACCTCGCGCAGCCCCAGCGGCACCTGCTGGTGGGTGGCGGCGCGCTGGAGCGTGCGGAGGTTCTCTCCGTCCACGAACTCCATCACCATGTAGTACTGGCCGCGCGCGCACCCCAGGTCGAACACCTGGACGACGTTGGCGTGCTGCAGGGAGACGGTGAGCTTCGCCTCCCGGAGGAACAGCTCGATGAACTCCTGGTTCTGCGAGAGCGAAGGCAGGACTCGCTTGACCGCAACGGGCTTCTCGAAGCCCTCGGCCCCGAGCACCTTCGCGAAGAAGACTTCCGCCATGCCGCCCGCGGCCAGCTTGCGGACGAGTCGGTACGTGGCCACGTGAACTCCCCCCGACCGGGTGGTGGTGGGGGCCCAGATGTGCACGCCCTCTTGGGATGGTGAGTGCCCGCTCGCTATGATGCGGGCGAACGTCGAGTCGCGGGCACTCGCGCGGCGCTCGGCCTCACGAAGCGTCGAGGGCTGAGCAGGCACACGCCCACTGCCGAGGTAGGAGCGGCTACACCGAGGTAGCCACAACGCGTGGGCGCGGCCTGCCGAACGGCTCCTAGCCGAACAGCTCCTTCACCTTGGCGAAGAAGCTCTTGGACTGCGGGTGGGACTCCTCGCCCGACAGCTCCGCGAACTTCTCCAGCAGCTCGCGCTGCTTGGCGGACAGATCCGTGGGCGTCTCGATCATGACGCGCACGTGCTGATCCCCGCGCTGCTGGCTGTGCAGGTGAGGAATCCCCTTGCCCTTGAGCCGGAACACCTTGCCGGACTGCGTGCCCGCCGGGATGGTCATCTTCACCTTCCCGTCCAGCGTGGGCACGTCGATCTTCGCGCCCAGCGCCGCCTGCGTGAAGGAGATGGGCACCTCGCAGAACACCTCGTTGTCCTCGCGCTGGAAGAGCGGGTGCTCGCGGACAATCACGGTGACGTACAAATCTCCCGGGGGCCCGCCGCGCTCGCCCGGCTCGCCCATGCCCGACAGGCGCACGCGGGTGCCGTTGTCCACGCCGCCCGGGATGTTCACCTCGAGCACCTCCTCGGAGGGCACCTTGCCCGAGCCGCGGCACTTCGAGCACGGATCCGGAATGACGGCGCCCGTGCCATTGCAGTCGCTGCAGGCGCGCGACACGGCGAAGAAGCCCTGCGTGAAGCGGACCTCGCCCACCCCACCGCACGTGGCGCACGGCTTGGGCGCCGCGCCGCTCTTGCTGCCCGAGCCGCTGCACGTCTCGCACTTCTTGGGACGCGGAATCGGAACCTTCGGGCGGCAGCCGAACGCCGCCTCCTCGAAGGAGATCTCCAGGTTGTAGCGCAGATCCGCGCCCCGGCCGACGCCGCCCCGGCCACGTCCCCGGCCACCGCCGCCGAAGATCTCGCCGAAGATGTCCCCGAAGATGTCGTTGATGTTGACGCCCTGGAAGCCGCCAAAGCCCTCGAAGCCGGCGCCACCGCCCGCTCCGGCGTGGCCAAAGCGATCATACCGGGCGCGGCGCTCCGGATCGCTCAGCACCTCGTACGCCTCGGAGGCCTCCTTGAACTTCTCCTCGGCCGCCTGGTCCCCCGGGTTGCGGTCCGGGTGGTACTGCAGGGCCACCTTCCGAAAGGCGCTCTTCAGCTCCTGTGGGCTGACGTTCTTCTGGACGCCGAGAATCTCGTAGTAATCGCGCTTCTGTCCCGCCGCCGCTGGCATCTCGTCAAACCCCTGGATTTACTGGCCTTTTAAGCCTGCGTAGAAACCTGATCCACTATAACGCAGGGTTCGTGACCAGCAATCCAGGGGAGCACCGCCCGAAGGTCAGACCAGCCAGACGCGGTTGACCATGAGCTCCATGCGAGCCAGCCGGCGCTTGAGTGCCGCGTCCACCGGCCCGACGGGCGACCACTTGGGTACGACGAAGTGGAGCTCGGCGTTGTAGAGCTTGGCGGCGCTGGCCAGCAGGCTCCACCGGTTCTCGGCTGTGAGGTCCTCCACCATCTCCGGAGTGACGATCTCCAGGATGATGGGTGTCCGCGCCGAGTCCGTCTGCCGGCAGGTAAAATCGGGCCGGTGATCCTCGATGGTCCCCGAAAGAATGGGCGGCGGCATGAAGCCCGGGAGCCGCGCTTTGATGTCCGTGTAGCCGATCGTCCGAAAATACTCGGCCATGAGCCATAGGAGCCGCCGGCGCTCCTCGTCCTCGACCACCGGCTCACAGCCTGGACTGAACAGCGCCTCTTTTTGGTTCGTATCGTTGATGTCCATGGCTTTCGGAAAGCTGTTAGCCACACCCGCCTACAGCAACGAACGGGCCAGCATGCGCTGGCCGGTGGGCCGGGGAGCAGCCGAGGAAGCAGGCTCCGCGCCCTGAAGCGCCTTGGCCCTGGGCAGCCGGGGTGAGAGAGTCCGCGCCTCCGTGGCCCCCCGTCCCTCGCCGCACGTCTACCGCCGCCTGCTGGGCTATCTGCGGCCCTACCGGCGCCTGCTCGTGGCGGGCCTGGGCGCCTCGGTGCTGGCCGCGGCCGCCACCTCGGGGTACGCCTGGCTGGTGGGGCCGCTACTGCGTGCGGTGCTCACCGGTGAGTCCGTGGCCCTCGCGGGCCTGAAGCTGCCGCCGGACGAGATGCTGCGCCGGCTGCCGCTGCTGGTGGTGGCGGTGGCGGCGGTGAAGGCCACGGCCCAGTTCCTCCAGGGCGGGTGGATGCAGCGGCTCGGGCAGCGGGTGATGGCGGACCTGCGAGGCTTCTTCTACTCGCGGCTGCTGGCCCAGCCTCCCGCCTTCTTCGAGCGGCGGCACTCGGGCGAGCTGCTCTCGCGCTTCACCTCGGACGTGCCGCTGGTGGAGTTCGCGGTGACGCAGGCGCTGTCGTCCTATGTGAAGGACGGGATGCAGATCCTCGCGCTGCTCGTCACCTGCGCGATGATCGACGCGAAGCTGTTCCTGCTCACCTTCGTGGTGATGCCGGCCACGGTGTTTCCGGTGACGCGGTTCGCGCGCTCGCTGAAGAAGGTGGCCATGCGCTCCCAGACGAGCCTGGGCGCGCTCACCTCGCTCACCTCCGAGCAGCTCCAGAACCTGCCGGTGGTGCAGGCGTACGGTGGAGTTCCCCGGGCGCTGGCCACCTTCGACGCGGAGGCCGAGCGCTACCTGGGAGAGATGCGCCGCTCGCTGTTCCTGCGCGGGGCCTTCAGCCCCACGGTGGAGATGCTGGGCATCGTCGGCGTGGCGCTGGTGGTGACGTGGGGTGCGCGCGCGGTGGCGGCGGAGCCCGCGCTGGCCGGGCGGCTGCTCTCGTTCATCGCGGCCGCGCTGCTGCTCTACCAGCCGGTGAAGTCCCTGAGCGGCACGCTCTCTCAGGTGCTCACGGGGCTGGTGGCGGCCGAGCGCCTCTTCGCCATCGCGGACGAGCCTGCGCCACCGGACGAGGGCCGCGCGACCGAGCCTCTGAAGAAGGCGCTGGTGCTGGAGGACGTTCGCGCCACGTACCCGGACGGCCGCGAGGGGATGCGCGGGGTGAGCCTCACGGTGCCTGCGGGTGCGCGGGTGGCGCTGGTGGGAGCATCGGGCGCGGGGAAGACGACGCTGTTCTCGGTGCTGCTCGGCTTCCTGCCCACGAGTGGCGGGACGGTGCGCTGGGATGGCGTGCCGATGGCGGAGCTGAAGCCCTCGAGCGTCCGGGCACAGATGGCGTGGGTCCCGCAGGAGCCCGTCCTCTTCTCCGGCACGGTGCGCCACAACCTGCTCCTGGGGCGCCCCGAGGCGAGCGACGCGGAGGTATGGGAGGCGCTGGCGCTGGCGCACGCGGAGGACTTCGTGCGGGCGCTGCCTGGGGGGCTGGACGAGCCGGTGGGAGAGCGGGGCTCGAGGCTCTCGGGTGGACAGCGGCAGCGGCTGGCGCTGGCACGCGCGTTCCTGCGCCGGCCCTCGCTGTTGCTGCTGGACGAGCCCACGAGCGCCCTGGACGCGGCCAGCGAGGCGGCGGTGGGCGCGGGGCTGGCGGAGCTGATGAAGGGCCGCACGGTGCTCGTCATCGCGCACCGGCTCTCCACGGTGCGGGACGCGGACCTCATCGTCGTGCTGGAAGCGGGCCGGGTGGTGGAGTCCGGCACGCACGCGGAGCTGGTGGCGCGCCAGGGCCGCTACGCGCAGCTCCTGGGCGAAGGGGCCGTCGCCGCCTGACGTGCAGCCACCCCCGGAGGGCGTCAGCGCCTCATCAAGTCTTGCCCCGAGGCCCTCGCTTTGCGACCGTCACCCGGTGATGTCGCGCGAGCCGTCTCCGCTCAACCCCCACACGCTGCTGCTGGTGCCCGCCCTGGCCTTGGCGGGGTTGGCATGCTGGGCCGCCGCGGCGCGTCAGCTGGCCGTCGCCACCGCCGCCGCCCTCACCCTCTTCCTCGTCCCCGTCGTCTTCCGGCTGCTGACACGCACCTGGTACCGCGGGCTCGTCGTGCGCGGCCTGGGCCTGTTCATCCTCGGCTACCACGTGCCGGTGTTCATCTTTGGATTCTGCGCGCGCACCCAGCTCGGCTGCGAGCCGGGCAAGTGCATGGGACTGGTCATCCTCGGCGCGATCCTGGCCCCGATCATCGGCCTGCTGTTCACCGTCGTGTACTGGCTGGTGGGTCGGCCCCCGGTCTAAGTTCCCATGAATAGCTGGGGTACCTATTTTCTCCGGGAATGCTTGTTACAGCCAGACCCCACGTTGCCCCGGGTGTAGTCGCGGCTGCGACCGCACCCATGTCTGTCCTCTTCGCCTCCTGGCTGCTGGTGAGCTGGGCGGGAGGTCCCGATGAGCTGTCTCGAATAACCAGCGCGGCGGGCTCCTTCGCCTCCCTGGTGCTCCTGTCGGGGCTGGTGGAGCTGGCCTTCCTCACCTTGATGGTCTGCCACATCGGCACCGGGCGGGTGGTGCCGCTGGCCGTCATGTTGGGCATGGCCACGCTGCCGTGGACCGTGGGGCTGCTGGGCACCGAGGTCATCATCGGCCGGGTGGTGGCGGCGCTGGCCGGCCTGGAGACTCCGGACGCGCGCAATGCGCTGGCGCTGGGCGTGGGAGAGGCCATGGCCTCGCGCATGCTGGGCGCCTGGATGAGCGCGGCGCTGCTGCTGGGGCTGGGGCTGGGGCTGGCGATGGCCGGGGCCTCCGCCGACCTCCCGTTCCGCTCCAGCCCTCAGGGCTCCACCGCCAGCCTCATGTTCGGAGTCGTCGTGGCCCTCGTGCTGTCCGCCATCGCCCTGGTGGCAGCGCTGGAGGCGCACCGGCTCTTCGAGCTCCTCACAGGGCTGCACCAGGCGCCGATCGCCGAGCGCGCCGGCCTCCTGAGCCAGGCCGCGGACGAGGTGATGCGCCTACGGCCGATACGCCAGGCCTGCCAGGCGCTGCTGCTCACCCTGGCGGGGGTGCTCCTCGTGTGGCAGACGTGCCGCTCCTCGCGCCCCGCCCGAGGGTGGATGGGCAGCGCCTTCCTCGCGGCCTCCGTCACCGCCCTGCTCCTGCTGGACAGCCACCCCATGCGCCTCGCGGAGCAGGGCGCGCGCGCCACCGGCCTCGGCGCTCCGTCACTGCCCACCGGCTTCGAGCCGCTCCACACGTCCGAGGCTGCCATGCCTCATCCCTTCGCGGCCCTCGTCACCCCGGAGGGCCTGACGCCCCCCACCGGCGCCCGCCTCGCCTGGAGCACTCCGGGGAAGGCACTGGCAGACACCCTCTCCTCCTCGCTCTACGTCACCTCCCCGCAGTCCACCCGTCCCAGCGGCGTCACCCCCGAGCCCGTGTTGCCCGTGCTGGCGGACGCCCGGACCCCGGGCTCCAGCCTGCGCCGCCTCATCGAGGCGAGCGCCCTCGCCGGTGCACGTGCCGTGGAGCTGGTGGGCCAGCACCCCCACTCGGCCAGCCCCGCGACGCTGGCGAGGCTCGAGACCCAGGTGCCCCTCTTCTCCCTGCTCGCGGCGCGCGAGGGCACGCTGCAGCTGTTGCTGCCCTCGGCCCTGTCCAAGCCCGTCACCCTCTCCTGGCACGCCCGGTTCGGTGAGGGGGGCAGGCTCCTCCTCTCGCCGGTGCAGGGCGGCGACATCCTGTCCCTCTCCCTCCAGGCGTCACTCGCGGAGGTGCCCGAGGTCCTCGCCGGGACGTTCGTCGGGCTGGAGCTGCCGGAGAACATCTCCCTGAAGGAGCTCGGCGCCGCGGCCGAGGTGCTCGGGCTGGCGGGAGCCTCGCCCGTGCTGGTGCTCGACCCGGCCTCCCGCGTGGCCCGGCCCGCGAATGGCGGCACGAGCACCCTGTGGCTCTCTCCCTCCCCCGGCCAGCTTGCGCCCGAGGTCCTCCTGCGCCGCCCCTTCCAGCAGGCCCCTGCCAGCCCCCCAGAGCCCGTCACGGCCGTTCAGAGCAGCCAGACGAGCAGCACGATCGCCGCCACGAGGCCCGCTGCGAACACCACCAGCACCGCCATGCCCTCGAACCTGGAGGCCGTGGGGACGTTCGGCGCCGCAACGGCGGCAGGCTCCTTCTTCTGAGTGGAGGGAGCGGGGCGCACCGGCTCCGCCGGCCGCTGGGCTGGGTGGGTGACGATGGAGGCCTCCTGGAGCTCGAGCCCCTCCCGCGCGAGCGCCAGCACCCGCTTCATGTGGAGGATGTAGCGATCGTCCCCCTCGTAGGTCTCGAGTGCCAGCGCCGCCCGCATCAGCCGGGAGGGCACCAACTGCGAGTCCGTGTGCACGATGGCCGAGGCCGGATTCGCCTTCGAGCCGCCGCCCTGCTCCACCCGGCCCGTGCTCAGGCCCTCGCCGCTCGTCCACGCGTAGTGGTCCTCGAGCAGCGTGAGCTCCTGGCGCTGCAAGCGGCCCTCCATATCGACGAGCGACAGCAGCTCCGCCCCCTGGGCGCACATGTGCCAGACCGAGCGATGGCCATTGTCCCCGGGAGGCCCCTCCACGGCCCGGACTCGGTGGAGCGCCTGCACCGCGGCCTTCAACTTCTCTGGTGGAGGGTTGTTCATCCCACGCGGGAGCCTAGCAGGGCGCCAGGGACATTGGCGGCTGGCATCCTTAATGTTCACTCCGGGAGGTTGGCCCTGAACGGGGCATGGGGTGCTTCACGTGCCTCGTGCGTCCGCTCGCTCACAGGGCTAGCGTTCGTGCCGCATGAGCCGCTCACGGGGAAGAGGCACCGACTTCGTCCATCACTTCGAGGACGCGCAGACACTGGATGGGCTGCTGGAGCTGGCCGGCAGCACGTGTGACACCTACGAGGTGCTCACGCGGATGCGCTCGGCCAAGGCCGAGGGGCAGCGGCACGACGCCGTCATCCCCACCCTCTTCCCGGGGGAGCCCCACTTCCCCTCGCCCGAGGTGGCCCAGCGGCTGTTCGAGAACCTCCTGGGGCTGTGGGACCTGGTGGAGGAGGGCAAGCCCATCCCGCAGGAGCAGGGGCCCCGGCCCCCTCGGCCGAAGAAAGTCAAACCCGTGCGGCCCCCCGCCTTCGCTCCTGGAGAGCCGGGGAGCGAATTCGTGGAGGCCGCCTGGCGTTACCTGGAAGACGACGAGAAAGAGCGCACCCGGCGGCGGCACTCCTTCGAGAACCGGCAGGATGCGCTGCTGGGTGCTCTTGACGTCGCGGGCCTCACGGACGAAGGATATGCGGCAGCCCGCCACCTGCTCTTCGAACTGCACGCCATGATGGAGCTGGGCTGGCCGCCGGGACTTGCCAGTGTGGATCCGGCGGCGCTGGAGAGGGAGGACACGGAGGCTCCGCCGGTGCCCGAGGCCCTCGCCGCTTACGCGGAGGAAGCGCTGTTCGAGGCGGAGCAAGAGGAGGAGCACCCCCTCTCTGCCGAGGAGCTCGCGCGGGTGCGCACGTATGTGCGGCGCGGGCTGGCGGCCCTATGGCACGCCCGGAAGGGAAGTTGACGGATGGCAAGAGACAAGGACGACAACGACGGCGGCGGGTTCTCCGGCAAGCGCAACAAGTCGTGGCGAGAGATCGACGCGATGCGCGGCAAGAGCAAGAGCCACTCGCGGCACGATGACCCGGCGCAGCAGCGCATCGAGCGCAGCGCCTCCTACGAGAAGTACAAGGCGGCGGCGGACTCGCTCTTCACCGGGGGCGAGCTGCCCCAGGGGTTGGCGGAGAAGTTCGACCCCGAGGGCAAGCGCAAGACGCAGAAGCAGGCGCTGCAGAAGCTGCAGCAGGCCGAGACGCGCCAGGCCTGGGTGCAGGGCGTGGTGGAGTACCTGGAGAAGTACCCGGAGCTGCCCGAGGACGCGTACTTCCTGGACAGCCTGCTGGACCACCCGCGCGAGCGCATCGCCGACAAGGCCCTGGCGAAGCTGGAGGCGATGGAGGGCGAAGGCAAGCTGAAGACGAAGGTGCCCAAGAGCCTGGACGAGCGCCTCAAGTCCATTCAGATCACCAGCATGGATCCGGAGATGCAGGGCCGGGCCAAGGCGCTGCGCGAGAAGCTCAAGGCCTGAGCCGGTAGCGCTGGGCAGAGGTGAGGAGCCATGACTCCGGACGAGCGTGAAGCGCTGGAGCGCGAGGTCCGCGCCCTGTGCGAGCAGGGAGAGCCGGTGCGCGCGGCGGAGGCCGCCATCCGTGGCTATGGCCCAGAGATTCTGGGCGTGCTGACGGCCACGCACCGGGACGAGGAGGCCGCGGGGGAGGTTTTCTCCCAGTGGAGCGAGCGCCTGTGGCGGGGGCTCTCGGGCTTCACCTGGTCCTGCTCGCTGCGCACGTGGGCGTATACGCTGGCGCGCAACGCCTCCATCAGCTTCCATCGCCACGAGCGGTTCCGGGATCGGCTCCATCCGCCGATGCCGGACTCGGAGCTGCTGTCGCGCATCGCGCTGCAGGTGCGGACGCAGACGAAGCCGTACCTGCGCACCGAGGCCAAGAGCAAGCTGGCCGAGCTGCGTGACAGCCTCCCTCCGGAGGACCGGACGTTGTTGGTGCTGCGCATCGACAAGGGGATGGAGTGGAAGGACCTGGCGCGGGTGATGCTGGGCGAGGAGGCCGAGGTCTCCGACGCGCAGCTCTCGAAGGAGTCCCAGCGGCTGCGCAAGCGCTTCCAGCTGCTGAAGGATCGGCTCGTGGAGCAGGGCCGGAAAGAGGGCCTGTTCCCCCAGGAGTGAGTGGGCGTCGGGGATGAACACGCATCCCGGAGCGTCTCTCTGCTAGGGTGTAGAACCTCGGAGGTTCTGCTTCCTTGGCCCAACCCACAACGTGGCTGCTCCTCGCCTTCTCGCTGCTGGCGAGCGCCGCCATTGCCCAACCCCAGCCCCCGGTCCGGCAACGCCAGGATCGGCGCGCGTCGCTGCCCACGACTCCTGCGGAGCCCATGCTCGAGCTGTATGTGGCCGCGAACAACCTCACCACGGCAGCGTTCAACGGGATCCTGGATCGTGAGAGCCTGGTGGTGGACAAGACGCGCTTCAAGTGGGCTGAAGTCAGTGACCGCTTCCTCCTTCTGGAGCCCGTTGCGGACTTGGGGTTGAGCGAGAAGCTGATCGTGAAGATCGGCTTCAAGGATCGCGCCCTCCCTGCGCAGGCTGTCCTCGCTGTCGTCTCCAGGGCCGACGTGGTGGATGGGAAGGTGGAGGTGGACCGGAGGGCCAACACGCCCGAAGCCCTCCTCGCGGCCCTCACCCAGAAAGAAGCGGAGTTGGAGGAACTCCAGGTTCGGTGCAAGAACAGTGGCCCTACGGGGCTCGTACTCTCCCAGTGGCTCACCGGGGACACCTTACCGGTTCGCCTTCGCTTGGAAGCGTCATCACCCGGTACGAGCGGCCTGATGGTGGTCGAGAGCACCGGATACCCGGGTGCGTTCTCAGCACTCGTATCCATCCAACTGCGCAGCCTTCCGGGCCAGAAGCCGTGGGCGCCAGGGCCAGCGCGTATCACCAGCGCAGCAGGAATTTCGGTGCAGGTGCTCTCGACTCAAATGAACCAGGAGCGTCTGGCTCCAGGAGAGGAGGGACTCGTGGTGGTGGAAATGAAGACGCCTCCCTGGCAAGAGAAGCGTCCGTTCCGTGTGGAGTTGGTAGACGACAGTGGCCAGCGCCGCCTCTCCTTCAACTTGATTCCGTGGTTAGGACGAGCCACCCCATGACAACAGCCGCGCTTCATCAGGATCACCTGCAGCCGGGGCAATGCGTGGGTCCCTGGCTCATCCTGGAGTCGCTGGGGAGCGGTGGCTTTGGCCGTACCTTCAAGGTTCAGAGCGAGGGAGCGCTGTTCTCTCTGAAGATGGCGCTGCGCCCTGCCTCGGAGGATAAGGAGGTGGAGGGACGGGCGGCCCATGAAGCCGCCACCCTGATGGCCAACTCCAGCCACCCCAACCTGCCACGCCTGTACGCGGTGGGCCGCTGGCCTCACCCCAGCACGGGCTACCTCTACTTCGTCACCGAATACGTGGAGGGGGAGGACTTCAACGACTGGCGCGCTCGCGCTCGCCCCACTGCGGCAAACCTCGTGGACGTCTTCCTCTCGGTGGTGCTCGCGGTGATGGAGCTGCACCGGCGCAAGCTCCTCCACCGTGATCTGACCGGTTCCAACATCGTCATCCGCAAAGGAGACAACAAACCCTTCTTCATCGACCTGGGCAGCGTCTGGCTGCCGGGCTCCTCCACCCTCACGGAGAAACTGCCGCCCAGCATGGCGCACACGCTGCCTCCTGAATGTGTCAGCTTCCTGCGGCAGAGCGCCAACGACGAGGTCAGCCACTTCGACGCGGGCGTGGCGGGCGACCTCTACCAGCTTGGCGTGTTCATGTTCGAAGCGCTCACGGAGCACCACCCCTTCGACCCCAAGAAGCTCCCGGCGGCAGAGCTGTTCGCCGCCATCGAGACGCTCGTCCCACGCCCACCGCACTACCTCAACCCGGATATCCCCAAGTCCCTCAGCCGCATCGTCATGCAGTTGCTGGAGAAGCGGCCAGAGGACCGGCACGAGAGCGCTGAGGCCCTTCATCAGGCGCTCTGGGAAGCCGCCAAGGAGCGAAAGAGCCGGACCTGGAAGGTGCCGCTGGTGCTCCCGGAGAGCGGGCCTCCCCCCGTCACCCAGCAGGAGTTGGAGGAGCGCAAGGCCTTGCAGCAAGAGTCCGAGCGCAGAGCCCAGGAGGCTCGGAAGCAGGAGGTGGAAACACTCTCCGACAAGCAGCGTCTGGAGCAGATCTCCATCGCCACCCGGGAGTTCGAGGCGGAACTCCTGGCCCTCGAGAAAGAGCATGCCCAGCGCAGAAAACGGCGTTGGAAGATGGCCGCTGGGGTGGGCGTACTCCTGCTGAGCTTGTCGCTCTTCGCCGCGTGGCGGGTATGGCTCACTGCCGCCAGCACTTCCCCTGCTGCATCAGCGAAAGGAATCCCGCTCGTGTCCACCCTCAGCAACTCCAAGCCCATGAGGGCCATTGCCGCCTGGCTGTGCGCGGCCTTCAGTGCCGGCTGCCCTGCTGCCCCGCTACGCCCCCAGCCAGAGGACTGCCCCCTGGAGGCTCTCGAGAGCATGGAGTCGCTGAACATCCGCGAACGACTGATCTACAAGGTCGTCCTGGACATCAACCAGCCGGGTGAGCAGACGCAGGAGGGCATCTACCGAACCGGCCCCATCATCAGCCGAGTCGTGAAGGACTCTGTCTCCGCCCCCTCGCTGCCCGTGGGTACTCTCCTCTACGGGCAACTCTGGACGGAGGGCCTCACCCGGAGGGGGAGAGATGCGGTCTACGGCCGCTACACCGAGGCGCTATTGCCAGATGGCCGCCGCGTCCCCATCTGCTTCGCGCTGTGGGATGAGGCGGGGATCTTCCCCAAGGAGCCCGGCTCCAAGCCCGGAGAGGCTCGCTTGCCGCGGGTGTTGGACGTGATGGCTCTCGACCGATGGCCGTGAGCGACGACGGCACCTCCCGGGCGCCTCCTCTCCGAACCTGTCTACTTGTCTGACAGGTTCTGAAAAGCGGGAGGGTCGACTACTTCTTCTGCCCAAGCGTCGCCGTGACAGCATCAACGAGCTTTGTAGCCACGGAGGTAAGGGCGGCGTCGTTCTCCCCTTCCTTACCGCCCTGGGCCGCAGGCGCCGTGCCAGAACTGGCGGCGGGCAGCGTCATCAGCTGGTTAATGACCTGCTGCAGCGTTGCGTCATAGCTGGCCTGCGGGCCGATGCGGGCGTAGTCGAGCGCGAGCTCGTATCGCTCAAGGGTAGCCACATCGCGCGCGGATTCCTGGTACTGCTCGCGCAGCTTCGTGTCGTGGCGGAGCAGGGCCGTGCCGATCGTCAATGGCACCGCTGCCAGACCGAAGCCACCGAACATGACGTGCCAATCAAGCGTGACAGCCTTGAGCAGCAGTGTCGCGGCCACGGTAGGACCCGCGATCGCCAGGAGAAAAAAACCAACAGCGCTGCGGTATGCCCAGACGGAGCGCTGCCAGAGTTGATCCGCGTCTCTGCGCATCCGTCCAGCGCGCATCCGGAGGGAAACCCGGGCAGCCTCAATCCGAATGGTCAGCTTCGGGTCCTCGTTCTTGGCGATCTCCTTCACAAGCTGCTCGGCGGCAGCCTGCTGCTGTCGCTCGCTCGCTCGGTCATCACGATTTGTGGAGAAGGCTCGGTAGGCGCTGCTGCCGATGAGGACGCCTACACACGCAAATCCTCCGACTAATGTCAGAAGTGGGGCCCCCCTATACTCTAGAAACAGCGCAGTCATGCCCCATATCATGAGCCCTGCGCCTAGAAGGACTGCGGCCACCACCAGGCCCGCCTTGAGAAACGCCACTACATGGATCCCTCGCCGCTCCACGGGTTCAGCGCTTACTAGCCGTACCCAGCTTCCCCCGCTTGCTCCTGTGAGAGGTGCCGCCGCCTCGTCGAAGAACGCCTTCGCGATCGCTCCGGCCTGTTCCGACGAACTCTCAGGCACGCGACATTGGATGATGGCCTGGTTACCAACATTGGAGGCTGTGGCCTTCAGCCCTGAGTCCGCAGCGAACTTCTCAAGCTGCTCCTTCCATCCCGGAGGTGGCGGGCCAGAGAGCTGGTACCTAGCGACGAAAGCAGGCATGAGCGCACGCTAATGCCCCAGCTGCGATCCTCTCAAGCCCAGCGTCTCTCATCTTTCTAGCCGTTGCCGGACTTCATGGAGGGTGCCACGAAGGCGGCCATTCTCTCTGGCTCGCGGATGGCCTGGCTCGCCGCCCACGCCTCGGCCTGGGAGATCAGCGCCCGGCCTTGCTCTCCGCCGAGCACCTCCCCGCGCCGCCGTTCGATGGTGGCGGCCATCAACGCCATACCGTGCGCTCGGGCCCCCTCTTCCGCGACCGCGAGCCATCGGAGTGCCTCCACGTCGTTCCCCTGCCGGCGCGCCACGGCCGCCCGGAGCACCGCTGCCATGGGGACCTTCGCCCAGCTCACCTCCTCACGCTCCAGCGCCCGCGCGATCCTCAGCGTCCGACGCAGGACGGCTCCCTTGTCGTGAGGATCGGCTGCCAGGCCCGCCAGCGCGCCCCAGTAGCGGGACTCGATGCGAAGCGCCTGGACGCGCAGGAGGCCCGAGCGCCAGAGCAGGAAGCGCCTGCCTCGGATGATGTCCAAGGCCCGCTGGCCTTGCCCTTGGTAGAGCGCGATCCGCACCTGGGCCGCGGACTCCCGGTAGTGCTGCAGGTGGTAGCCTCGCTGCGTCCAGCCCCTCATCGCGATGCGCAGCGTCTCCCTCGCGCGCTCGGGCTCTCCGGCAGCAAGCTGAACGAGGTAGTCACTCGTCACCCGCACCATCGTCTCGCAGTGCCGGTTGCCCCGCTCACGCGCGTCCTCCAGCAGCGACCCCACCAACGCCGCCAGCTGCCGGAGCTCTCCGAGCTGCCACAGGCACGCCGCCCACTGGATCCGCGCGAAGTCCAGCTCCCAGGGCACCCCCGCGATGCGCTCCTGGAGCAGGATCGTGGCCTCGCGCAGGTGCGCCTCGGACTTCCGATAGTCCCCCTGCGTCAGGGCACGGATGCCAGCCCCCACCAGGCTCATCCCGAGCGCGTACGGTTGGGACTCCCGCTCCGCGAGCTCCCTCGCTCTGCGCAAGAGCGCATCGGCGCGCTCCCCGCTCCGGCCCCCCCGAAGCGCCAGCGCGATCGCATGGATCGCAAGGCCCCGGAAGACCCGCTGCGGCTCTCCCGCCCGAAGCGCCAGGAGCAGGTGGCGTGTCTGGAAGTCCGCGGCCCGGATGGGGTTCGTGATGGTCAGCCCCAGCGCCGCGGCCCAGCAGGTGTCGATGCGACGCAGCGTGCCCTCGGCCAGCTCGGCCGCGGGCCGCGGCTGAAAGCCCAACCCCCGCACCTTGAGCCAGAGCTGGCGCGCAGCCAACGAGAGCAAGGCTCCCAACGACGTGGAAGGCTGAGAGAGCCCCTCCTCCCGCAGCACACGCGCGAGGACCTCGAGCCCCTCCTCCGTGTACCCACCCAGCAGGAGCTGCTCCATGGCCTGCCGCCGATGCACGAGCGCCCGAGAAGGCTCGATCGTCTCTGCGACCTGGAGGTGTGTCTCCGCCGCCTCCCGAGGCCGCCCAGCGCTGGTGAGCGCCTCTCCCAGCCGGGCCTTGAGCCCCTGGGCCTCCTCCGAGGCCAGCGTCCCCGTCTCCAGCGCCGCGCGATAGAGCCGCGCCGCCCGGTCGAAGGCCAGCACCTCGTGCGCGCGCGTGGCGGCCTGGATGGCATAGCGCGCGGACTTCGGCAGCTCTCCCGCCTCGCGGAAGTGGAAGACGAGCTGCTCCAGCTCCGCACGGCCCGACTCCTCTAGCACCAGGGCAAGTCCACGGTGATGTCCTCGGCGGACCTCGGGAGCGAGCCGGGTGACCACCGCCTCGCGGATCCGATCGTGGTAGGGCAACAGCTCCTCACGTCCCTCCACCCGCCGCACACGCAGGAGCTGTCCTGCCCTTAGCAAGGCCAGCGCCTGGAGCTCCTCCTCTCCTCCCGGAGCCCCCGAGGCCGCGCGTGCTGCACTCGTCCGCGGCAGCGGCTGACCCGCGACGGAGATCACCTCCAGGAGCCGCCTCGCAGGCTCGGGCAACCGCCGCAGCCGAGCCTGGATGACCGCATCCAGCCCCATCGGCACTTCACCGGGCGCAGCGCTCTCCTCCGCGGGCAGGCCCGGCTGCGCGGACTCCTCGATGTAGCGGGCCAGCTCCGTGAGGAAGAACGGGCTGCCTCGTCCCTCCGAGGCCAGCGCCTGCGCCGGAGGGAGCCTCTGCGCGCCTGCGGGGAGCAGCGATCGCATCAGCTCCTCGGACTCGGTGGCCTCCAGCTCGCCCACCTCGAGGTCATGCATCACGAGGCGGCTGTAGGGCTCCTCCCGCAGTGCTTGGAGGAGCGTGGCCAGCGCCGGGCTCGTCTCCACCTCGTCCTGGCGGTACGAGGCGAGCAGCAGCACGGCGGGCGCGGACGGAGGACGCAGCACCTCCAGCAGCAGGGCCACGCTATCGAGGTCTCCCCACTGGAGATCATCGATGAACAGCACCAGCGTCCCGCGCCCGGCCAGGCTCGCGAGCAGCTCCCGCAGCGCCCAGGCGCCCCGCCGCCGGAGCTGAGCCGCGTCCCCTGTCTCGGTCCGGCTCTCCACCGGAGCGCCCGGAATCTGCCCGAGCACCGGGAAGAGCCTCGCCAGCGTCCAGAGCTCTCTCGGAAGGATGGCCTCCAGCTCCGCGCGAGGCATCCGCTTGAGGTGCCGGTAGAGCGCATCAACGAGGCTGTCGAGCATCTTGTACGGCACGGACTCCTGCTCGAAGCAGCGGCCGGAGAGCACCACCCGCTCCTCTCCCTCGCGCGGGACTTGAAGCTCTTCGAGGAAGCGGCTCGCCAGCGCGCTCTTGCCCATTCCGGAGGGCCCGTGCAGGAGCGCAATCGCCGTATGGCCCGCCCGTGAGTCCGCGAGCGCCTGACCGAGCCGCCGCAGGTGGGAGGCGCGCCCGACGAAGGCCCCGCGATGGGAGGAGGGCCGCTCTCCCTGCCGCGGACGGGCCTCGAACCGGGCCAGGCGCTCCAGCACCTCGGCCCCCGAGGGACGCTGCTCGGGAGCAGGAGCCAGCAGGTCCAGACACAGCGCCTCCAGATCCTCCGGGACGCCGGGCGCGAGCGTACTCGGGAGCGGAGAAGGCATGTGCGAGGGACCCTTGATGTACGGCGGGCGGCCTGCGAGCGCCTCGTAGAGCATCACCCCGACCGAGTACCAATCCGCCGCGGGCCCGATGGGCTGGGCCGCGGCCTGCTCGGGGGCCATGTACCGCGGAGTACCAGCGCCCTTCGCCTCCTGGCGGCCCGCCTCGATGTCCGTCACCAGGCCGAAGTCGAGCACGACCACCCGCCCGCTCTCCGCGACCATCACGTTGGATGGCTTGATGTCCCGGTGCAGCTTCCCCGCGCCGTGCAGGAAGACCAGCCCCTCGGCGAGCTGCCGGAGCACGTCTCTCAGCCGCTCCTCCTCGAAGGGCGGCCCCTCTCCCGACGGGGCCCTCACCGCCTCCAGGAGCGGACGCCCCCGGACCAGCTCCATGGTGAAGAACCACTGCTCCCCGTCCGAGTGCAGCTCGTAGAACTGCACGAGGTTCGGGTGGGCCATCCCCGTGAGGGTGCGGAACTCCTGCTTGAAGAGCAGCAGCGCCTGCGAGTCCCGGCGCCGCATGAGCTTGAGCGCCACCGCCGCGTCGCGCTCGCGATCCTGCGCCTCGAAGACGGCGCCGAAGGCCCCGGCCCCGAGCTCTCGCTGGAGGACGAACCGCTCGGACTTCCAGTCCCGGACGAGCTCTCTCTTCCCGGACGGCGCGGTGTCCGAGAGCCCCTCCACTGGCGCATCCGACACATGGGCCAGCTCGCGCAAGAACGCGAGGGTCGAAGCACCCGCCTTCGAACCGCCCTGCGAAGCATCCTCGTCGCTCACACCCCGAGCCTACTCCTCTCGGGTGACCCGAGAGGAGGCTCAGCGGTTGATGACGAAGCCGCAGGCCGAGTCCAGCACCACCTTCGCGCCCGCGAGTGCTTTCAACAGGCGCTCGTAGTGCGTGCGCTCCGCGTCGAGCTGGGCCTCCAGCTCCTCGGCGGGCAGGCCCTGGTGCCCCAGGGACAGCCGCATCCGCTCCAGCGTGGCGTCGCGCTCGGCCTCGATGGCCTTCTTCGCCTTCGCCGCCAGCTTGCCCAGCTCCGCCTCGGCGGCCTTCTGGCCCACCGGTACCGCCGCGTCCACGAAGGCGCGGATGGCTGGGAAGGCGCGCGACACCTCATCGCCCTTGAGCGCGCGCCCGTCCGCCTCCAGCACCGGCAGCAGGCTCGCGTCCGACTTGGGAGCGCCCTGCCCCTCTGCTACCGCCACGTGCAGCAGCGTGCGCTCCAGGAAGCGCGCGAGCTGACGGCTCGGCACGCGGGCACCCGGCGAGGTGTCCTCGGGCTCGGGCGTCTGCACGTGGTAGAGCAGCTCCAGCCCGCGCGCCTTGAGCGGCCCGCGCTTCTCGAGGAAGCGGAAGCCGCTGCGCCCGTACGGCCCGTCCCGCAGGAAGCCGAACAGCGCCTCCACCAGCGAGTGCCCGGTGGCGAAGTACTCCAGCTCCTCGGCCTCCACCGCGGTGTCGCGCCAGAAGGTGCCCAGCAGCGTCCGGTCCTCCATCACATCGAGCCCCGGCAGCCCCTCCACGTTGAGCGCATGGCCGAAGTGGAAGGCACACTGGAAGGCGTCCACCTCGTCGTCCGTGTCCACGCGGATGCCGACCCGCTTCGCCAGCTCGGTGACGGTCTCCTCCAGCCGCTCGTCGAGATCGCGAGCCACGCCCCAGAGGCCATCCTCCAGCGGCTGCTCCTCGTCCTCCTCCTCCTCCATTCCCATGCGCGCCTGAGCACGCGCCACCAGCCGCGCCACCGCAGGCTTGTCGAAGGAGCGGAGGTCCAGCAGCGGGTCATACGCGCGCTTCACCTGCGCCCGCGCCCCTTCCACCTTCGCCTTCAGCTCTGCTGCGTACGCCACCCGGGCCTCGCGCGGCAGCAGCGCCAGCTCGGCGATCCGGTCCTCCACCTCCTCCAGCACCGCGTCCAGGCCGCCCACCGTCTCGCCGAACACCCCCACAGCGTCCGCCAGCAGCATCAGCACGTCCGCGGCGAGCGTGCCCACGGGATCAAACACGTGGATCTCCACCGGCTTCGTCTGGCCGATGCGGTCCAGGCGGCCGATGCGCTGCTCGACGGTGCCAGGGCTCCACGGCAAGTCGTAGTGCACCAGGTGGTGGGCGAACTGGAAGTTGCGGCCCTCGCCGCCCACCTCCGTGCACAGCAGCACCTTGGGGCCCTCGGGATCGCGGAAGCGCGCCACCTGCCGGTCTCTCTCCAGCAGCGGCAGCTCGCCGTGGTAGCCCAGCGCCTCGATGCCCTCGCGGCCCAGCTCCGTCTGGAGCGCCTCCAGCGTGTCGCGGCTCTCGGTGAAGACGAGCACCTTGGCGGCGGCCTCGGAGGCCCAGATGCCGCGCAGCACGCCCAGGAAGGCCACCAGCTTCGCATCCCTCGAAGGCAGCTTGAGGTCCCCGCCCTTCAGCGCGGGGTTGGCGCTCACGGCGCCGGCGAAGGCCGCGGGGCTGGACTCCAGCCGGCGCAGGACGTTGGCCAGGGGTGCGCCGCGCAGGTTGGACTTCGCGAGCGCGGCCAGGGCGGCATCGCGCGTCTTCAGCTCCTCGGCGGAGAGCTGCACGGGGTGGCGGTGCAGGCGCCGGGTGGAGAAGCCGCCGACGATGGCGCGCCGGTTGCGCACCAGCCGGTCGGACAGGCTGTACGTCTCCGCGAGGTGCTCCAGCAGCGCCTCCCGGTCCTTGAGCCCCTGGAGCTTCGCGTCCTCGGGGAAGCGCTTGGCCAGCGCCTTCACCGCCTTGGCGGGCTCATTGCCCTCGAGCAGCGCACGGACCGCGCTGGACAGCTCCTCCTGCCGGGCCAGCCGCGCCTCGAAGCCCTTCACCGTGGGCGCGGTGGCTGAGTCGATGAGGGTGAGCAGGCCGTGGTACTCGGCGGGATCCAGCTGCATGGGCGTGGCGGTGAGCAGCAGCAGGCCCCAGCTGTTGCCCGCGAGCGCCTGGGCGGCCTCGAAGGCCTTCTCGCCCTTGAGGTGGTGCGCCTCGTCGATGATGACGAGATCCCAGAACGCGTCCTCTTCGGCGACAGCCTGCCGGTGCTCCTCGGTGCGCGAGAGCAGCTCCAGGCTCGTCACCACCAGCGGGAAGCGCGCCCAGGGAGATACGTCGGGCTGCTCCTTGAGGGACTGCTCGTAGCGGTCCGAGTCCATCAGGGTGAAGAGCTGGTTGAACTTATGAAACAGCTCCACCAGCCACTGCACGGTGAGGTGGCTGGGAGCCACCACGAGCACGCGGCGCGCGAGGCCCGACAGCCGCAGGGCGCTGAACACCATGCCCGCCTCGATCGTCTTACCGAGGCCCACTTCATCGGCCAGCACGAAGCGGGGACGGCGAGCGGAGAGCACTCGCTGCACCACGCCCACCTGGTGAGGCTTCACCATGACCCGGCTGGCGAGCAGCGCGCCCAGGGCGTCGCAGCGCCGCTCATCGTCCAGCACGAGCGCCTTCTTGCGGAGAATGAAGGCCCTGGAGTCCCCCACGCGCCCCTCCCGCAGGGTGGAGAGCAGATCCGAGCGCGGGGGCAGCGCGCGCAGCTCGGACTCGGGCATCTCGTCCTCTTCGCCCGTGTCCGCATAGCGGATGACGTAGCGGCGCAGGCCTCGGGCGCCGGGCTCCTCGCGCACCACGGTGGCCTCCCGTCCCTTGACGGTGATGACAGGCTCTCCCGCGGGCAGCGCGTAGGGCACGAGCGCGCCGCCCTTGGTGGAGACGAGCACCGCATCTTCTTCCCGAGCAGGGAAGAAGACGACCGCCTTGGCGCCACCTTCCTGGAGCGCGGCGAGGTGCCCCACGCCCCACTCGGGCTGGGGGAGATAACGAACCTTGAGACCTTCGACGAGGGACATAAGGAGATCGATGTGAGGGCGAAGGAAACGGGGCCCGCCTCTTAACGCCGCGCCCCAAGGAAGGCCATCCCGCAGCACTCCCCAAGCAGCGGAACAGGAGCGCGTGTCCTCACTCGCGGCCCGCTCGCAGCCGGTGAGCGCACCAGCCCAACCTGGTGAGTGGTGTCGTCCGGATCGCTTCGCCGCCCCTCACACGAGGCTCGGCCAGGCCCTGCGCCACCGCATCCGCCACGTGCTCCGAGAGCCTCCTCCCGCACGTTTTCTCAACTTCTGGAGCACTCTCATGATCCAAGAAACGTGCTTCGGCTCAATTGTCAACGGGATGGGAAGTCAAGGAATCCTTGTTCAAGCACCCTTTCGGAGTTCCCCCCACGTCCTGTTATCAGCCTCCAAAAAACTCCCGAATTATGAGGACTTAAGAGAAAATTCCGCTCTGATTCACCTGCAGCGCTCCACAAGCACAGATGTTTTTCTTACTTGTTGAAGTGTTCTGTCGGAGACGGATATTCTTTTCTCGGCTCGAAACAGCCTCTTCCGGCTAAAACCGGAAATGAAGATTCTCTGGTACTCTCTGGTTTGGAAGAGAGCACAGGGGACATAATCAAAAGGCCGGGGTCTCTTCCCTCTCCCCGGCCAGCAGCAAGGAGGGGCCCTCATGCATACGTCGACGGCGCCGCTGGCAACGAAGTTCGAGACCACCCGACAGGTGGGGTCGCTCGGTGTGGTGCTCCTGCTTGCTTCCCTCACCCAGCTGATGACCGCCTGCGGCGGTGAGCTGGACGAGTCCGGCTCCTCCGCGATGCTGAGCGCGCAGTCGCAGGCCGTGCAGGAGGACGGAGACGACGAGCGCCGCCCCGGCCCGCCGGCCAGCAAGGCCGTGAGCCTGGCGCTGGAGGTGGAGGATGGAGAGGGCGTCCCGCTGCGCGTGCGTGCCGGGCAGACCTTCTTCATCAACCAGATCGACCTGCGCGGCTCGGTGACGGCCACCACGGACGAGGGCGTGGACGGCCTGCGCCGCAACGGCGCCTTCGCCGGCCTGGGCTGGGGCGGCCTGCGCATGGCCGAGCAGGAGTTCGAGCTGCTCCCCGGGCCCGAGGGCTTCAAGCGCCGCCGCTTCTACCGCGACGCCGCGTGGATGGACGTGCCCAGCATCTTCACCGTGGAGCAGGTGGACGCCCAGGGCCACACCATCGGCCGCCCCCTCCACCTGAACGCCGGCTCCAACAGCAAGCGCCGGGACGACGATGACTTCTTCGTCCGCCGCTTCCGCGCCATCCAGTGGACGTACGACTGCGCCGCGCTCGACAACTGCGCCGGCGCCAACAACTTCATGGAGGAGGCGCTGGTGGAGCTGCGCCACGCCCGCACCCCCTGCAAGGACAAGCAGCTGGCGCTCGACCCGCGCACCACCTCGCTGCGCCTGCGCTGGTCCCTGCGCCCCAGCGCCCCGTACGTCATCCCCGTGGAGCAGGTGGCGCACCCTGCGTATGACTACGGCTTCTCCATCGACATGGCGCCCCTCACCCCGCCCCGCGCGGATGGCACCTACGCCCCGGGCACGGCCATCAGCTTCCAGCTCACCCTCAAGGATGGCGCCGGCCACCGGCTCCACCCACAGGGCTCGCTTCCGACGTATAATGAAGTCGTCTTCGGCAACAATGAGCCGGGCATCCAGTACTATCGGGCGTTCTTCGATCCGTCGGCCACGTATTACCGGAGGAAGCACCGCGAGCGCATGTTGATGACGCAGATCATCGGGCCGGCCCAGAACATCCAGCCCATCCGCTCCATCGTCGAGCTCAGCGACTTCCTCGGTCCGGACGCCGTGCAGACCCCGGCTACGTTCGAGCGCGACGGCCTCTTCTCGCAGGTGCAGACCGTCCCGAAGGGCAATGATCTCTTCGGCGGCAACTGGGACGCTCCGGTCAGCGACACGTGGACCACGCAGATCCCCGCCAACGCCGTGCCCGGCACCTACCTCGTCACGGTGAAGGGCCGCCGCGTCTATATGGGTGAGGACATGCCCTATAGCCGCACCCTCGAGATCCAGGTCGGCACCGCGCAGCACACCCAGATGGCGCTCACCACCGGCCCCTGCAACAGCTGCCACAGCAAGGGCGGCGAGCTGGCCAACGTGCTCCACGGCAACGACAACCGCGCCGCCTGCAACGGCTGCCACGCCCCGCTCTCCTTTGAGCTCGAGGGCCCCATCTTCGTGCGCGTGCACTTCATCCACTCGCGCTCGGACCGGGTCGACACCAACCTGGCCCAGTGCAGCAGCTGCCACCTGAACCAGGCCAGCATCCAGCGTACCAGTAAGGCTGCATGCTTCTCGTGCCACAAGACGTGGTCGAAGAGGCACGAGGACCGGTTCGGCCCGATCCAGAGCATGTATGTGGGCGGCGGCCGTGAGTCCTTCCAGCAGTGCACCAGTACCTGCCACACTACCCACCCGCAGAGCGGCCTCTAGCCGCTCCGCTCACCCGGAGGTCCTCCATGGCGCAAGTGAAGATGCAGACGGCTCGTACTTCGGAGAAGGAGCCCGTCGCAGCCGCGGAGGACTTGATGAAGCAGTTGGGTGCCATCACCCCCAAGCTGGTGATGCTGTTCGCCTCGCGAGAGCGGGACCAGAGCGCGCTCAACCGCGCCGTGCGCGAGCGGCTCCCCAAGGGCTGCCGCCTCGTGGGCGCCACCACCGCGGGCGAGCTGGACAACACCGGCATCCACTCCGGCACCGTGGTGCTGGGCGCCCTCTATGGTGACTTCGACGTGGGCGTGGGCCTGGGCACCAACCTGAGCGGAGATGCCGTCTCCGCTGGCGCCACCGCCATCCGCAAGGCCTGCGAGGAGCTCGGCGTGCGGCAGCCGGATCTCGACCCGCGCAAGTACGTGGGCCTCGTGATCGACGACGGCTTCCGCTACAAGAAAGAGGAGCTGCTGCTGGGCATCCTCGAGAAGAACCAGACGCTGGTGCTCGTGGGCGGCGGTGCCAGCGACGACAACCGCGACATGTCCAAGCAGTCCGCGCAGCTCCACGTGGACGGCGAGGTGGCCACCGACGCAGTGCTCGTAGCCCTGTTCCGCACCAACGCCCCCTTCGCCGCCCTGCGCTCGCACTGGTACATCCCCACCGGCGAGCGCATGACGATCACCAAGGTCGACGAGACGCACACCCGCGCCCTGGAGATCGACGGCAAGCCGGCGGCCATCCGCTACGCTGACCTGCTCGGGTGCCGGCCCGACGAGCTGGAGTTCGGCACGCCCAAGGGCTTCGCCGTCCGCCCGACCGCACTCCGAGTGGGACGCGAGTATTTCATCCGCGCCCCCTGGAAGCCCATCCTCGAGGACAACTCCATTCTTTTCGCCAACTTGCTCGAGGAGGGCTCCGAGCTGGAGCTGATGAAGATTGGCGACATGGCTGGAATGACGAAGTCCTTCTTCACTGAGGAGCTGCCCAGGCGGGTACAGAACCCCCAGGCTGTCCTCCTGTTTCATTGTGGTGGGCGCATGTGGTACGCGAGCGCCACAGGTAAGATTCCTGAGTTGGCAGAGACCTTGCGCTCCGCGCCGACGGCGGCTGGAATGAATGTGCACTTCGAGATCTACTCGGGGTTCCACATCAACACCACGCTGACCGTGCTGGCGTTCGGATCCAACTGATGAGCCTCTCGCCCCCTGCGCAAACCGAAAGCCCTACCCACCGCATCCTCCTCCACGCCAACGAACGCGAGACCGAGCAGGTCATAAACGCACTGCGCCGCGTCTCGCCTCAGCTGGAGGTGGAGCGCGTCTCCAGCGCCGAGGCGCTCGCCGAGGCGCTGGCGAAGCCGTGGCCGCTGGCGGTGATCGGCACGGAGCAGGGGGCCCTGTCCCTCGCGCAGATCCAGGCCGCGTGGAAGGACAAGGGAAGCAGCACGCCCTTCGTGGTGCTGTCGCGCCAGTGGAGCGACGAGACGCTCGTGGCCGCCACGCAGGCCGGCGCCTGTGACTACCTCACGGAGGATCAGCTCGGGCGGCTGGGGCTGATCCTGGCGCGCGAGCAGCGGGTGAGCACCGGCCTGCGCCAGCACGTGGCCTCGGAGGAGGAGCTCAAGCGGACCCTCTGGCTGCTCAACATCATCATCGACAGCCTGCCCTTCATCCTCTTCGTGAAGGACGCGAAGGAGCTCCGGCTCAAGGTGGTGAACAAGACGTTCGCGGAGTCCTTCAAGACCACCAAGGAGTTCCTGCTCGGGAAGCTGGATCACGACTACTTCCCCAAGGAGCAGGCCGACACCTTCGTGGCGATCGATCGCGAGGTCGCCGCCACCAAGAAGATCAAGGTCTTCGACGAGGTGGCGCGCGTCGTGGATCAGGACCGCCAGTTCGGCACCCGCAAGGTGCCGCTCATGGACGAGCACGGCGAGGTGCTCTACGTGATGGGCGTCACCGAGGACATCACCGACCGCAAGCGGGACGAGACGGCGCTGCAGGCGGCCAACAAGAAGCTGGCCGACAGCCTCGAGGAGCTCAAGCGCTCGCGCTCCGTCTCCGCGCGCTCCCTGGCCAGCTACCAGCAGCGCGCGCTGCAGATGGAGATCATCCGCCAGCAGAACGAGGACCTGGACCGGCTGGCCACGGACCTGGCCATCTCCAAGCGCAACGAGGAGGAGCGCGCGCGCGAGGCCGAGGCCGCCGCCCGCCTCAAGAGCGAGTTCCTGGCCAACTTCAGCCATGAGATCCGCACCCCGCTCAACGGCATCATCGGCTACTGCGACCTGCTGATGCGCGAGGAGGGCAGCCGCCTCACCGCGCACGGCCGCCGCGACTTGAACGTCGTGAAGACGAACGCCAAGACGCTGCTGGCGCTCATCAACGACATCCTGGATCTGTCGAAGATTGAAGCGGGCCGCGTGGAGGTGGTGAGCGAGCGCGTGGACGTGCAGGAGCTGGCCGAGGAGTGCCAGGCCACGGTGCGCGAGTACCTCAAGGGCAAGGACGTGGCGCTCACGCTCAACATCGAGGAGAGCGCGCGCTACCTGCAGACGGACGCGCTGAAGCTGCGGCAGATCATGCTCAACCTGCTGAGCAACGCCGCCAAGTTCACCGAGTCCGGCGAGGTGGCGCTGGGGCTGCGGGCCGAGGGCAACGAGGCGGTGATGACGGTGGAGGACACCGGCGTCGGCATCCCGCCCGATCAGGTGCAGCACATCTTCGAGAAGTTCCGCCAGGTGGACGGCTCGCACACGCGCAAGGTGGGCGGCACGGGCCTGGGGCTGGCCATCGTCCGCGAGCTGAGCAAGGTGCTCGGCGGCAACGTCACCGTCACCAGCGTGCTGGGACGCGGCTCCACCTTCACGGTGCGGCTGGCGGGCGTGCTGGAGAGCGCGGCGCCCGCGCCGGCGGCTGGCACGGAGGAGCAGCCACAGCCAGTGCCGGTGGAGGACGTGGCGGCGAAGCTGGCGCCGCTGGCGGTCGGCAGCACCGTGCTGGTGGTGGATGACGATCTGCTCATGCAGCAGCTGGTGGTGGGCCAGCTGGAGCCCGCGGGCTTCAAGGTGGTGCCCGCCGGCGACGGGGTGAGCGCGCTGCGGCTGGCGCGCGAGGTGAAGCCCCAGGCCATCATCCTGGACATCCACCTGCCCCGGCTGGACGGCTGGAGCGTGCTCAGCCAGCTCAAGAGCGATCCGTCGCTGTCCAACATCCCCGTCATCCTCGTGTCCGTGGAGGAGCAGCGCGCGCGCGGCTACTCGCTGGGCGCGTGCGAGTACCTCGTCAAACCCATCGAGCCGGACCGGCTGGTGGAGGTGGTGACGCGCACGCTGGGCACCCAGGCCCTGGGCAGCGGCGAGGTGCTGGTGGTGGACGACGACGCGGGCACCCGCGAGCTCGTCAGCCGCAGCCTGCGCCGCGCGGGCTTCTCCACCTCCGAGGCCCACAGCGGCGAGGACGCGCTGCTCAAGGCCCGCGTCTCCCCGCCCATCCTCGTGGTGCTGGACTTGATGATGCCCAACCTCGACGGCTTCGAGGTGCTGCGGCGGCTGCGCGCGGAGAACCTCCACATGCCCGTGGTGGTGCTCACCGGCAAGGACCTCAACCACGAGGAGCAGGGCACGCTGCGCGACGGGCTCATCGCCTTCGTGCGCAAGGGCGGCCACGCCATCGACGATGTGATTGGCCAGGCCAAGACGCTGCTGCTGGCGAAGCGCGCGGCCAGCAGCGGGCGCATGCCCCGCATCCTCTACATCGAGGACAACCCGCAGAACCGCGACATCGTCCGCCGCTACCTGGGCAACAACTACGAGCTGCTCGAGGCCGAGGACGGTGAGCTGGGCCTGGAGCGCGCGCAGAAGGACACTCCGGACCTGGTGCTGATGGACCTGTCCCTGCCCCGCGTGGACGGCTGGGAGGCCACCCGGCGCATCCGCGCGCTGCCGGAGGCCATCTCCAAGGTCCCCGTCATCGCCGTCACCGCCCACGCCGGCCGCGAGTACCAGGACCGGGCGCTCAAGGCCGGCTGCGACGCGTACCTCACCAAGCCGCTGGATCGCGATCAGCTGCTGGACACCATCCGCAAGCACCTGGGGAAGAGCCATGGCTGACGGCAAGCTCCGCGTGCTGGTGGTGGATGACGACCCGGACCTCCTGGACCTGGTGGCGCGCTCGCTGCGCTCCCATGGCTTCGAGGTGGAGACACATATCTCCGCGCTGGGCGTCTCCACCCGCATCCGGGACAGCGTGCCGGACGTGGTCCTCATCGACGTGAACTTCCCCGCCCTCAAGGGGGACAAGGTGGTGTCTCTGGCGCGCTCGCACGCTCCCACGGGCACCAAGTTCATTCTGTATTCAGCCTCGGATGAGACTCAGCTGCGCTCGCTGGCCATGGCCTCGGGCGCGGATGGATATCTCTCCAAGAGTGTTCAGGGTGATGAGCTTGCGCGGAAGCTGGAGTCCTTCCGACACAAGCCTCGCCCTACGCCCGTATTACCTGTCTGAGTTCTCTCTGTTTCACTGACTCGGCTGTCTGAATTCTCTGAAATGCCCGTGCTCTTTGGAGGGCGATGCCTTGCGTACCCCTGACTACAGTGAGGCTGAAAAGTTACGCCACCAGCTGTCGTCTCCCATGTTCAACGCCCTGCTGAAGAAGTGGGTCGGCAAGGGGGAGCTCGACTACGAGGTCTACATAAAAACGGGGACGCTGCTGCATCTGCAGACGTCCACGGAGGAGCTCGTCCACCACGACGAGCTGCTCTTCCAGGTCACCCACCAGGCCCAGGAGCTCTGGCTCAAGCTCATCACCCAGGAGGCGGTGGAGGTGGTGGCGGAGATGGATGGGGATCTGCTGTGGCCGGCCACGGGGCGGCTGGAGCGGATGCTGCGCGCCATGCGCTGCCTGGTGGCGGAGCTGAACATCCTGGAGACGATGACGCCGGATACGTATCAAATCATCCGGCGCAGCCTGGGGAATGGCAGCGGGCAGGAGTCTCCCGGGTACAACGCCATGCGCCTGTCGGCGGACGCGCTGGAGGCGGCGCTGGACCGGACGCTGATGCGGCGCAACCTCCGGCTCCTGGATGTGTACAAGGTCGGCGCGTACGGCTCGGAGGACGTGAAGCGGGTCTGCGAGCAGCTCGTGGACCTGGACGAGCTGTTCCAGACGTGGCTCTACGTGCACTACCAGATGGTCCGCCGCATCATCGGCGTGGACCGCTCCATCAAGGCGCTGGACGGCCTGCCCACGCAGGTGCTGGCAGGGCGCATGACGCTGCCGCTGTTCCGCAAGCTGTGGGAGGTGCGCGCGGAGATGACGACGGCGTGGAAGCGCGATGGCGGCTATGCACCCGGCGTCCGGCGTCCCTCGGGCACCTATCCCGCGGTCTCCCCGCAGGCTCCCGGCGCCCACGCTCCCGAGGCGCAGGCGCCGCACGGCCATGCTCCCGAGGCCCAGGCGCCGCACGGCCATGGTCCGGGTGCCCATGCTCCAGGTGCCTATGCTTCGGACGCCTACGCCCACGGCGCTCCGGCGCCGGGCGTGGATCATGCCGAGCCCGCTGCTCCGCCGGAGGAGCCTTCGCCGGTGATGACCCCCGCCCAGGCCCTGGCCTCGGCCGCGGCCCAAGTGGATCCCGCCGTCGCGGCGAGCGCTGCCCCGGTGGCTCCGCCCGAGGATCCGTGGTCCCGGCCCGAGCCGCCTCGCCGAGGACAGGCGCCGGGTCCCACCCAGCCTCCTCCCACTCCCCCCTCCGAGTCAGACGATCCGTGGTCCCGGCCCGAGCCGCCCACCTCGCGCTTCGCCGCGCAGCTGCAGGACGGCACGCCCTCGGCGGGCAACGGCACCGCGGAGCCGGCGGGCCCCCATTGGGCTCATCAGTCCAAGGACCAAGGACAGTACTGACATGGACGCGACGCTCTCGGCGGTACGGGCCGAGTTCCCCCTGCTGGAGAAGGTCACCTACCTCAACAGCAACTCCACGGGGGCGTTCCCGCGAGGCATGGAGCCGGTGCTCCAGCGCTATGGGCAGACGCTGCAGAGCTGGCGGGACGAGGCGTGGGAGGGCTGGTGGGCGGACTGGCTCGGCTACATGGATGCGGTGGCCCGCTTCATCGGCGCGCCGGACGGCTCCGTGGTGACGGACACGAACCTCACCACGCTGCTGGGGCGCCTGGCCACGTGCTTCGACTTCCAGGGCGAGCGGCGCCGCGTGGTGACGACGGACCTGGAGTTCCCCACCGTGCCCTTCCTGTGGAAGGGCTTCGGGCGCTACGGCGCGGAGGCGGTGGTGGTGCCCTCCGAGGGCGGGAGGATGGACGAGGAGCGGCTGTGCGCCGCCATTGATGAGCGCACGCTGCTCGTCAGCCTCTCCCACGCCAGCTTCGCCACGGGAGCGCTGGTGGATCTGGTGCCGGTTGTGCGGCGCGCACACGCGGTGGGGGCGCTCGTGGTGGTGGACGCGTACCAGTCCGTGGGCGCCGTCCCCATCGACGTGGGAGCGCTGGGCGTGGACTTCCTGCTCGGCGGCGCGCACAAGTGGATGTGCGGCTCCACGGAGAGCGCCTTCCTGTACGTGCGCCCGGCCCTGCTGCCCTCGCTGAGGCCGGCGGCCACGGGGTGGATCGCGGGAGAGAACCCGCTCACCTTCGAGCCCGCGCGCGACTGGGCGCCCACGGCGCGCAGGCTGGCCAGCGGCACGCCGGCGGTGCTGCCCTCCCAGCTCTCGCGGGTGGGGTTGGAGCTGCTGGCCTCGGTGGGAATGCCCACCATCCGCGCGCACTCGCTGCGGTGCACGGCGCGGGTGATGGCGCGAGCGGATGAGGCGGGCCTCACGGTGGTGACGCCGCGGCAGGAGGAGCGGCGCGCGGGCGTGGTGGCGCTGCGCTTCCCCGGGGACGCGGAGGTGGCTCGGCGGCTGGTGGCCGGAGGCTTCATCTGCAGCTACCGGGGCGCGCTGCGCGTGGCGCCGCACTTCTACAACACGCTGGAGGAAGTGGACCGCTTCATGGACGCGCTGGTGGCCGAGGCGCGAAAGGAGAAGGCATGAGCGGCATTGAGCTCACTCCCCGTGCGCTGCTGCACCTGCTCTTCAACGGTGCGCGCGCCATTGACGTGGTGGAGACGGCGTACACGCTGGGGATGCTGGAGACGCTGGAGGCGGGCCCGGTGACGCTGGCGGCGCTGAGCCAGAAGTACGGCGTGGTGCCGGGGCGGCTCTACAAGTTCCTCGACTGCCTGGAGAGCCTGGGGCTGGTGCGGCGCGAGCAGAGGACGGACGCGCTGCTCGAGGCCAGCTACACGGCGGTGCCGGGGCTGCGGGCGGCAGCGGAGAAGGTGGTGGGGCCGAACTCTCTGGAGAGAGACCGGGAGAAGTACGGCTGGCGCGAGCTGCACGGCCACCTGCCGGAGGTGCTGCGCGGGGAGCGGAGCATGCCGCGCGACTCCTTCGACTGGCCGCCGCAGACGCCCGAGCAGGTGGCGGGCTTCGAGGCCAGCATGGCCGCGGGGCTGGGCCCCATCCTCGAGGTGTTCCGCACCCACGGCGACAAGCTGTGGCGCCAGGGGCAGCGGCTGCTGGAGGTAGGCGGCGGGGATGGGTCGCTGGCGGCGCACCTGCTGGAGCAGCACCCCGGGCTCACCGTGGACGTGTACAACCTGCCGGCCACCGAGGCGCTGGTGGCGCGCACGCGGGACAAGCACGGCCTGGGCGCGCGGCTGGGCTTCGTGGGCGGAGACTTCCTGAACGAGCCGCTGCCGCGAGGCTATGACTCGCTCTCCTTCGTGCGTGTGCTGCACGACTGGCCGGCGGAGACGGCGCGCGCGCTGATGAAGGCCGCGTACGAGGCGCTGCCCTCCGGGGGCCACATCCTCATCTGCGAGGAGTTCCGGACGCCCGAGCGGCTGACGGCGCAGTTCTTCTGGTCCTACTTCCTCATGGGCGTGGACAGCTGCGTGAGCCGCCTGCGCGAGGTGGAGTACTACCTGCTGGCCCTGAAGGATCTGGGCTTCAAGGCGCCCGAGGTGCTGCCCGGCCCCTTCGAGCTCGTCGTCGCGACGAAGCCCTGAGCCGAGGGTGTGGGCGTCACACGTTCGCCGGGCGCTCCACGCCGAGCTGGCACGCCAGCATCGCCATCTGCGTGCGGGAGGGGGGAGGACTACCTCGGACATCCTGCGAGTCAGTGTTCAGGATGAGAACCCTGGACGTCGTGCGCACACCGCCAGGCCCTCGGGAGGCAGATGGACGAGGATCCGGCCGATCTCAAGAAGCACGAGCCGCTTGCCCGGCAGGAACTCGAGTCGCACGCAGCAGCCATCCGCGTAGAAGCGCAGCCCCTCACCGTCGCGCCACGCGAGCTGCTCCCAGCGCTCATCGTCCGGCCCCCAGAGCTCCGCATGCTGGATGATCCGCTCGAGTGTCCCGTAGATCGCCGCGCGCGTCCGGAGAGGAAATCCTTCCATCAAGGCGCTCAACGAAGCAGGGATGTCGATGGCGTAGGACATGGAAAGTGCGCTCACACTCACCCTGACCATTCCCCAGCCTGGAGAAATCGTACTCAAGGCCAGTCATGGCCTGTATGCCCTGAAGGGAAGACTGCTCCGCAGCTTGCCCACCTGTCAGGGTGTCTCCAGGCTTGCCGACCTAGCAGGCGGTGAGCTACAGCCTGGGGATGGCTCCCAAGCCTCCGCGCGACAGCGACCTGGAAGCGAGCCTCGAGGACGGGCTGCTGCGCAAGCAGCACCAGGAGCTCCTCGCCAAGCACGAGGCGCTGGTCCAGAAGCTGGAGCTGCGCGCCGAGGAGCAGCTCTCCACCTACAAGCTCTCCACCTGGGTGGTGGAGACGAGCGCGAGCGCGCTGGCGCTCATCAGCGACGGCGGCGTGCTGCTGGCCAACCGGCGCTGGCACGAGCTGTCCCGGAGCGGTCCCTGGTACCGCCTGCACCAGGGCCAGCCGCAGGGCCCGCTGCTGCCGACGCTGCGGCGGGTGGCGGAGGCGATCGCCCGGACGATGAGCGCCTCGGGGGACAGAGGCCCCCACGTGGAGCGCTATCAGGAGCAGTCGGGGCACATAACCCTGGAGGTGCGCGCGGAGCAGGTGGGCACCCCCACGCAGTCGCGGCTGAAGCGGGCGGTGCTGGTGCTCGCCCATGACATCACCGCTCAGGTCCAGGCCGAGAAGGAGCTGGAGCAGGCCCGCACGGCGCTGCACGAGCAGGAGCATCTGCGCGCCCTGGGCGAGCTGACCTCGGGCATCGCGCACGATCTCAACAACACCCTCAACTCCATGAAGCTCCGGCTGGAGCTGATCGGGCGGGACGCGGAGTTCGCCACGCGCCACCGCGGCCACCTGGATGCGCTCGTGCGCATCGTCAGCGACGCGAGCACCCGCCTGCGCCACCTCCAGGACTTCGCGCGGCAGCGGCCCGAGGACTCCGGAGAGCAGGTCCAGCTCGCCGACATCATCCCGGAGGCGGTGGAGATCGCCCGCAGCGACATCGACCACCACGCGAAGCAGCAGGGCCTGTCGCTGCGCATCGAGGCGGAGGTCCCTCCGCTGCCGCGGGTGAGGGGCGTGGCCACGGATCTGCGCTACGTCTTCATCAACCTGCTGCTCAACGCCCGGGACGCGATGCCCGACGGGGGCACCATCCGCGTGCGCGGCACCGTGGCTGGCGACAAGGCCGTCATCACCGTGGAGGACGAGGGCACGGGCATCCCCGCGGCCCACCTGCACAGCATCTTCCGGCCCTTCTTCACCACCAAGGGCAGCCGGGGCACGGGGCTGGGGCTGTCCATGGCCTACGGGGTGATGGCGCGCGCGGGAGGCTCCATCACCGCGGCCAACCGGCCGGAGGGTGGCGCGGTGTTCACCCTCACCTTCCCTCTTCCCCAGGGTGCCTCCGAGCCGCCCCCTCCCTCCTCCCCGGCGCCGCGCGCCTCGAAGAGCCGGCGCCTCCCGCGCACCGCGAGGAAGCCCCGCTGAGGGCTCGCCCGACTCCCCTGCAAACGACCCGGGGAAATTCCCGACGTCCCGGTGTGTCCGCGCCATGTTGGCTGACTATTCGCAATATCCGGTGTTGAGAGCCCCACGGCTCTCCCGTTAGCTGCCTGCCTGCCTGGCGCTTTTCGATGGGTCCTACACTCCCCCCCCTTCAATCTGGACGCCGGGCGAGGTCATAATCAGATTCTCTCTAGCGACAACCCTGCCCCCTGGGGGAACCATGTCGGAAACCAAGATCCGAGTCCTCGTAGTGGACGACGATCAGGATCAACTTGTACTGGCGGAGCGTTCGCTCTCGTCTTACGGCTTCGATGTGAGGACGCACCGGTCCTCGCTGGGTGTCTCCAACCTGGTGCGTTCCGTGGCACCGGATCTGGTGCTGCTGGACGTGAACATCCCGGCCCTGAGTGGAGACAAGGTGCTGTCGCTGGCGCGCGCGCAGGCGCCGCTGGGCACCAAGTTCATCCTCTACTCGGCCTCGGACGAGTCGAAGCTGCGCTCGCTGGCGCTGTCGTCCGGCGCGGACGGCTACATCTCCAAGAGCGTCCAGGGCGCGGACCTGGCCAAGAAGCTGACGGACCTCTACAAGCGAGGCCGCACGGCGACGGGCCCGACGTCCAATCCGTCCAATCAGGTCATCAACAAGTAGACGGCGCCGTGAGCACGCGCCCCCCATCCCTGGATGGGGGGTTGCGGCGCATGCCCTCTGGGGATGCGGACAGACGGACTCCGAGCGCTGACTGCCGCCCAGGCTATGGGACGACGCCCCCGCCGCCCTTCACGTCGAGGGTGAGCTCCGTCGCCTCGTCCTCGCGGCTCGCCTCAATGCGATGGATGAGCAGGGTGCGCGCCGCGGGAGCGACGACAAACCGCACCCGGGCCCCGGGGACGGCGGTGACGAAGCTCTCCTCTTCATGCGCCAGGAACTGGGGCAGACGCTCGGTCGGTATCCCCTCGACCAGGAGGGCGAGGTTCTCCATGTGCGTCTCCAGGTGCAGTCGCACCTCGGGGGGCAACGCCTGGAGCCGCAGCCTCGCGGCGCGCGTATAGAGGAGCCGTTCCTGCCACATGCTCAAGTGTCACCTTCCCCAAGCTAGGCATGGGGGCGGACCGGCAGGAACCCCTGGGAAACCCCAAAGAGCATCCCGCCGCGAGGCGCCCGAGGCTCAGGCAAGCAGGTCCGCCACTTCCTGATAGACGCGGCGGAAGTCCCCCTGCGCGCCGAGGAGCCGCAGGTTCTGCGCGAGCCCTCCGGTGGAGCGGAAGAACATCACCGCCTCTGGCGGAGGGCGGATCTTCAGGAAGCGGGCGGCGTTCTTGGCGAAGTGCCGCTTCATGTCGCGGCTGATCTCGCACGTGGTGAAGTCGTACGCGTGCGAGCGCATGGGCCGGCCGGCGATGCGGAGCACCTCGTGGATGAGCTCCTCGGCCTCGGCATCCGGCAGCTCCACGGTGAAGCCCACCTCGCGGCTCAGGCCGAGGATGTCCATGGGCTCCAGCCTCACGGCCTGGAGGAACAGGCGCTGGTTGGCGGCCATGAAGCGCGCGGAGAAGCTCTTGATGGAGCCGAAGTCCAGCAGCCCCAGCCGGCCATCCTTCATCACCATGAAGTTGCCGGGGTGCGGATCCGCGTGGAGCTCACCCGCGCAGAAGAAGGGCCCGTAGATGGCGCGGATGAGCTGGCGCGCCACGCGGAAGCGCTCCTCGGGCGGCGGAGAGGTGACGACCCAGTCCTTGAGCGTCTGGCCCTCGAGCAGCTCCAGCGTCAGCACGCGCTGGGAGGTGCGCTCGGGGATGACGTCCGGCACCTTGAGGTCCGGCAGCCGGGCCGCGCTCTGGGCGAAGCTCCGGCAGAGCCGGGCCTCGCGGAGGTAGTCCAGCTCCAGGAGGAGCTCCTCGCGCAGCTCCTGGAAGTAGGCGGTGCCGTCCATCACCTTGGCGGTCTTGGAGAGGGTCTTCACCACCATGCCCAGGTTGTCCAGGTCGCCCTTGAGCGAGTCGCCCACGCCGGGGTACTGCACCTTCACCACGACGACCCGGCCGTCCTCGAGCACGGCGCGGTGCACCTGTCCCAGGGAGGCGGCGGCGAGCGGCTGCCGGTCGAACTCTCGGAAGAGGGCCTCGGGAGGGGCGCCCAGCTCCTCCTGGATGACGCGGGCCACGGTGTCATAGGCCATGGCCGGGGCCTGGTTCTGCAGGCGGGCCATGATCTGGCGCACCTCGGGGGTGAGCAGATCCGGGTCCATGGAGACGGCCTGGCCGAACTTCATCGCCGCGCCCTTCAAGTCTCCGAGCGTGGCGACGAGCTTCTCCGCCATTCCCTTGCTGAGCAGCTCCGACTCCTGACCGGCCAGGCGCCGGGCTCCGCTCTTGAGCACGTCCGCGCCGAGCTGGGCGGACAGCCCCGCCAGCTTGCGCAGCCGGGTGAGGCGCCCCTGGGGAGGGAGCTTGTCGTCGGGGTTGGAGGACATGGGACTTCGATGATTAACGAGGAGCCTGTCCCTGGACGCAAGTGCTCCCAGGTCCCTGCGCGGGAATACATGCCCGCCTGGTGAGCGTGTGAGGTGGAGTCTGACGTCTCCCCTGGCCAGCCCCTCAGCGGCTCAGCGCTTCGGCGGAGCCCACGGAGCCCCGCAGCCGCGCCCGCAGGGAGCGCCAGCGCTTGAGCGCCTCCAGGTGCAGCGGATCCACCCGCAGCGCCGCCTCGTAGGCCACCAGGGCCTCCGGGAGCTTGCCTTGCGCGACGAACGCATCGCCCGTCGTCAGGTGGATCGTGGCGTGCCCCTCCGGCACGCGGTGCCGCGCCAGGAACCGGCGGCGGCACTGCTCCAGCTCGGTGACCGTGAGCCCCGCATGGAGGCACCGCAGCAGCCCCTCCAGGTTGCGCAGCCCCGCGTCGTACTCCGCGCGCCGCTCCGGGTGGCTCAGCACGTGCGAGGCCTGCGCCACCCGCTCCAGCACCCGCTCCACCTGCGCCCGCTGGCCAGGCGACAGGGGGAGCTTCAGCAGCGGCTCGAGCGCCAGCCGTGCCTCGCGCGAGCTGACGCGCACCGCCTCGAAGTCCGCGTCCCACGAGGTGCCCAGCGCCAGGTAGTGGTCTCCCTGCAGCCGGCTCCGGAAGCGCTGGAGCACTCCCTCCGCCCGCTGATCCTCCTGCGCGCTGCTCAAGGGCGGCGTCTGCGGAACCAGCCGCTCACCCGCGAGCAGCCGCTCGAACGCCTCCAGAAACCCCGGTGCGGTGTCGCGCAGCTGCACCCCGAAGCCGGGGGCCATGTTCCACTGGCGCGCCTGCTCGGCGGACACGTGCCGCACCACCTGGCCCGTGCACGCCAGCTCTCCGCCTGGCAGCCGCAGCAGCAGCCCCACCTCCTCCAGGAGCGGAGGCGGCACCACCTCCGTGTGGAGGAAGAGGCCCGCGCGCCCCATCCGCTCGCAGCGCAGCTCCGAGAAAGCCGCCCCTGAGCTCACCCGCACGCGCGCGGTGAGTTCAGGCGCCTTCTCCCGCTCTGGCTTCAGCGCCGCCTGCAGCGCCTGACGCAGCTCCGCGGCCGAGGCGAACCGATCCTCCGGCCGCTTCGCCATGGCCCGCATCAGGACCTGGGAGAGCGCCTGCGGCACCTCCGGCCGCACCTCGTGAGGCAGGCGCGGCGCCTTCATCATATGTCCCAGCAGCACCTCCGCCGGGTGGCTCCCGGAGAAGGGCAGGCTCCCCGTCACCAGCAGGTAGCCCATCACCCCCACCGCGTACAGGTCCGTGCGGACGTCCACCCGTCCGCCACCGCACTGCTCCGGGGCCATGAACTCCGGCGTCCCCAGCAGCATCCCATCCTGCGTGGGCGTCATGCCCATCGGGTAGCTCAGGAGCTTGGCGATGCCGAAGTCCAGCAGCTTCACCCGGTGGCGCCCGCCGCTCGCGGGCGTCAGGAAGACATTGGCGGGCTTGAGATCGCGGTGGACGACGCCGTGCGCGTGCGCGGCACCCAGCGCATCGCACACCTGGGAGAGCAGCTCCACCGCCAGCGCCGGCTCCAGCGGACCGCGCGCGAAGGAGGCCAGGCTCTGCCCCTCCAGGTACTCCATCACCAGGTACGGGCGCCCGTCCCGCATGTCCAGGTCGTACAGCGCGACGACGTTCTCGTGCTGGATGACCGTCAGCGTGCGCGCCTCGGAGAGGAACCGGGACACCAGCCGCCGATCCCGCGCCAGGTGCGCGTGGAGCACCTTCACCGCGACGCGCTTCTGGATGAGCGTGTGCTCGGCGAGCCACACCGACCCCATCCCTCCCCGGCCCAGCTCCCGCACCACCTCGAAGCTGCCGAACTTCTGCCCGAGGAAGTCCTCCCGGTCCTGCGCAGCCACCAGGGTGCTCTCCGGGCCTGGCCCCACCCGCCCATCGCCAGAGCGAATGAGCGTGGGGCAGTCCTCCGGCTCGCGGTGCGGACTCTCGCAATGGCAGGCTGAGAGAGGTGCTTGCACGGGCTCAGGTCACGATCGAGGGGACAACCTCCGGCCATCCACCCTCGGCCGGACACTCCCCTTTGATGCGATAACCATGCCTACCTCGCCCCTGAGAGGCACTCCACGAACGTCTCTCTCAAGTGGCTGATCGGATTCCAGTTTTGGACAGTGTCGGGAGTGGATCTCCTGCCGGCGGGCCAGGATGTAGGGCAGGACTCGGTAAGAACTTCAGGCTGCCCGGCGGAAGAACTTTCAGCCCCGCGTGGAACGGACCGCCTCAATGGGTGGCCTGGCTCATCAGCATGGCCACCGCCGCGACCAGCTCCTCGGACACGGGGTGCGGGTGCTCCCCCTGCGCGAGTCCCGGAAGCCCAGCGGTGGCCATCAACTCCGGCAGGCGCTCCGCCCGGCTGGCGCGCAGCGGCAGCTGGACGGTGAACGTGGCGCCCGCACCGGGCCCCTCGCTGTGCACGGCCACGGAGCCACCGTGCAGCTCCACCAGGTGCCGCACGATGGCGAGCCCCAGCCCCAGGCCGCCCTGCTCCCGGCCAATGTCGCCCTGGCGGAAGCGCTCGAAGATGTGGGGCATCAGCTCGGGCGGGATGCCCTTGCCCGTGTCGCGCACCATCAGCTTCACCATCTCTCCGTCACGGCTCCCCGCCAGCCACACGCGGCCGCCGCGATCGGTGAACTTGATGGCGTTGGTGAGCAGGTTCCACAGCACCTGCTGCAGCCGCGTGGCGTCCGCCAGCACGGTGTCCTGGAGCGGCCCCAGCTCCGCCTGGAGCAGCACGCCGCGCGCCTCGGCTGTCGGGCGCACGCTCTCCAGCGCCGCCTCCACCACCTCGCGCAGCGCCACCTCCTTCAGGTTCAGCAGCAGCTTGCCGCTGGTGATGCGGGAGACGTCCAGCAGATCCTCCACCAGCTGGCGCTGCACGCGCGCGTTGCGCTCGATGGTGGCCAGGCCCCGGCGCCGGCCGGCCTCGTCCATGTCGTCGCGCTTGAGGAGCATCTGCGTCCACCCGAGGATGGACGTCAGCGGCGTGCGCAGCTCGTGCGAGAGCGTGGCGAGGAACTCGTCCTTGAGGTGGTTGGCCTCCTGGGCCGCGCGCTGGGCCCGCTGGGCCTCGCGGTACAGCAGCGCGTTGTCCATGGCCACTCCCGCGCGGCGGCCCAGCTCCTCGGCCAGCGCGAGATCTCTCGAGTCATACCGGTGGCGCTTGCCGGAGATGGCGAAGGTCAGCACGCCGAAGCTCCGCTCCCGGACGCGCATGGGCACGTGGATGCAGGACTCGAAGCCCACCTCGCGCAGCAGCGCCAGGTGCTCGGCGTCCGTGGCGAGCCGCAGCAGCAGCGCGTCCGGCACCTCCGCCAGCAGCTCGGGCTTGCCGGAGGCGAGCACTCCCGCCACCCCTGGCACGGCCTCCTCCTCGGCAGGGTAGCGACGGTGCAGCTCCAGCACCCGCTCGGCCTTGTGGGACTCCACGTGGGCCACGGCCACGCGGATCAGCCCCTCCTGGGGCCGCTCCGTGTCCAGCACGTCCACCGCGCACCAGTCCGCGAAGCGCGGCACCACGAGCTGGGCCAGGCGCGCCAGCGTGGCGTGGAAGTCCAGCGAGGAGGAGAGCATCACGCTGGCGTGGGACAGGAGCTGGGAGACCTGCTGGCTGCGGCGCTCGTCGTCGATGTCCGTCGCCGTGCAGAGGAAGCCCCGCCACCGCTGGCCCTTGCAGGGCAGCGGCGTCACACGCAGGCGGTGCCAGCGCCAGGCCTCCGGGCGCCCCATCCGGTGCTGCGCCTCCCACGAGAGCCCGGTCTGCAGGGCCTCCCGCCACCCCGCCTCCACCGCCGCGCGCTCGTCGGGGTGGACGGCCGCCACGAAGGCCTCCCGGGGGGCCACCGGCTGCGGCGCCCCCACCAATGTCATCCAGGCGGGGTTGCACCAGGCCTGCGCGTCATCCGGCCACGAGGCCCACACCGCCTGGGGCATGGACTCCAGCAGGGCCCGCGAGTGCGCCTCGGTCTGGCGCACCAACAGCTCCCGCTCGTGCTCCCGCAGCAGAGACTCGCGCAGGCGCAGATGCTCCTGGCGTTGGTACAGGTCCACGAAGACGGCCACCTTGGCGCGCAGCACGTCCGGATCCAGCGGCTTGAGCAGGTAGTCCACCGCGCCCTGCGCGTACCCGCGCAGCACCTGCCGCTCGTCCCGCTGGCTCGCGGTGAGGAAGAGCAGGGGCACGTGGCGGCTGCGCTCCTGGGCCTTGATCAGGCGCGCCGTCTGGTACCCGTCCAGCTGGGGCATCTGCACATCCAGCAGGACGGCGGCGAAGTCCTCCATGGCGAGCCGCTGGAGCGCCTCCGCGCCGGAGCGCGCCTGCACCAGCCGCTGCCCGAGCGGCTCCAGCGCCGCCTCCAACGCCACGAGGTTGGGCGGGTGGTCATCCACCAGGAGGATGCTCGCGACTGGCAGTTCTTCCCGCATGTCGGATATTCCCAATCGTGGAGCGGACAGAGCCCCCACGACATGAGGATTGATCCCAGGATTGGCAAGTGGATCGCCTGCGAATCCGCCTCGGCCGGACCTTTTTCCCTCTGGGAGGACAGGCAGCCAGGTAGGCGGGGCTGGGGAACAGGGCGCACGGAGTGTTGGCTCCGTGTCACTGCGGCGTCAGGGAGCGCTGCCGCGTCCGGCCCGGTTCTTGTCCCAGATGGCGTAGAGGATCAGCAGGAAGGACACGAGCCGGACGACATAGAGGTAATGGCGCCGCTCGTCGTCCACCTGCAGCAGGGTGAGCGCCATCCAGTTGAGGGACATCACCCCGAAGGCCAGCGCGAAGAAGGCGAAGAGCCGGTCCCGAGACGTCCTCCAGAAGCGCAGGAAGAAGAGCGCGCAGGCCAGACAGGCCACCACGAGGCCGCCGTTGATCATCGCCTTGAGCATGGCCACCCGCTCCATCACTGCGTGTCCCAGATGAGGCCGTAGAGCAGCGTGGCCACGCCCACCAGCGCGATGGTGCTGCGCCAGAGGCTCAGGTCCATCTCCGGCCCCACGAGCACCAGATCCACGAAGAGCAGCACGTTGCTGACGGCGAGCGCCACGAAGCACAGCCCGCTCCACAGCAGCAGCCGGAGGCCCGAACGGAAGTAGCCCCGGAGCAGCAGCACCGCGCACGCGATGCTCGTCAACGCACAGAGGATGTAGACCGCCTCAGCCATGGTCGTCGTCCTTGTCCCGCTTCAGCCGGAACGCATCCGCGAAGCCTCGCACCCGATCCAGAGGCCTGGAGAAGATGAAGGAGATGACGCTCACCCGCCGCGTGCTGTAGGTCTCCTGCAGCTCCGCCACATCCTGCGCATCGTCGGAGCTGGCCGGGCCAAAGCGGTAGCTCAGAGGAGAGCTCCCCTTCTCCACCAGGAGCCGGCGCGCCGTGAGATCCTGCAGACGCGCGGCCGCGGAGGCCTCGGTGATGCGGAGCTCCTGGCTGACGTCCCGGGCAGTCCACTCCCGATCCGCACGCGCCCGCATCAATAGGAGGACTTCCAGCTTCTCGATGGAGTCGATGTGCGTCGAGATGAACCGCTGAACCCGCGGGGGGATGGCCGCGTCACTCACACTCCCACCTTGCCTACGATGTTTTGTAAAGCAACCTTTTCCTTGGGGTGCCCGGTGGGCGTGTTCACGCCTGGGCAGCCCTGCGCCACTCGTCCGCCTGCGGCTCGCGCGCCCAGGGCAGCTGCACCCGGAAGAGCGCCCCCTTGCCTGGGGAGCTCTCCACCGTCACCGAGCCGCCCAGGCCCAGGACAATCTCGTGGACGATCCAGAGCCCCAGCCCGAAGCCGCTGTAGTTCTCGTGGGGCACGGCCCGCTCGAAGCGCTCGAAGATGCGGCGGCGGTCCTCGTCGCGGATGCCGATGCCCTGATCGCGGACCTCCAGGGTGGCGTGGGTGGCCTCCTCCCGCACCGAGATGTCCACGGGCGTGCCGGCGCCATACTTGAGGGCGTTGGTGAGCAGGTTCGTCACCACCTGATCCACCCGGCTCCGGTCCCACTGACCCACCACACGGTTCTCGGCCCGCACCTCGAGCGGGCAGCCTGCCCGGGCCGCCTCCTCGGAGAAGCGGGTGGCCACGTCCTTCACCACCGACGCGAGGTCCACCTCCGCCAGCTCGAAGTCCAGCCGGCCCGCGTTGATGCGGGAGATGTCCAGCAGGTTGTCCACCAGTTGCGAGAGGCGGCTGACGTTGTGGTCCAGCGTCTCCAGCTTGGCGACGTACTGGGCCATCGGCACCCCCTCCTCGTTGCGGCGGGCCGCGGCGCGCAGCGCGCCCTGGATGTGGACCTTGAGCGAGGTGAGCGGCGTGCGCAGCTCGTGGCTGGCCATGGAGAGGAAGTCGTCGCGCACGTGCACCGCGCGCTGGAGGTTCCTCTCGGTGACGTGCAGCGCCGTCACGTCCAGCAGGGCCAGCAGCACCGTCTCCGGGCGGCCATGCATCTGCGGCAGCCGCGAGGAGAAGGCCAGCGCTGCCCCATGCTGCTCGCCATGCCGCCACTCCACGGGCACGCCGTTGAGCCGCTCGCCCCGGGCGGCGCGCGCGGGCGGCAGGGCCTCGTGCGGCAGCGCCTTGCCCTCGGCGTCGGTGAAGGCCACCTCCGGGTGCAGCTGCCGCGCCTCGCGGTAGATGAGGCAGCCGTCCGCCAGCTCCTGCGCGGCGCGGTTGGCGAAGAGGGTGTGCCCGGTGCCCGGCTCCAGCAGCGCCAGGGGCGTGGGCAGCGCGGCCAGCACCGCCTCCAGCCACCGCTGCTGGTTGCGGCCCGCCTCCATCTCCTTGCGCAGCAGCTCCTCGCGCCACCGGGAGCGCTCGACCTCCAGCCGCTGGTGGGCCTCGGCCAGCTCCCGCTCGTGGTCGCGCCGCTGGGCCTCGCGCAGGGCCTCCGACTGGCGGCGCAGCATCTCCGTCTTGCGGAACAGGTCCACGAAGATGTTCACCTTGGAGCGGAGGATGTCCGGCTCGTACGGCTTGAGCAGGTAGTCCACCGCGCCCACCGCGTAGGCGCGGAACTCGGGCACCTCGCCGCGCGACAGGGCGGTGAGGAAGAGGATGGGGGTGTTGCGGCTGCGCTCGCGCTCGCGGATGAGCTGCGCCGTCTCGAAGCCGTCCATGTCCGGCATCACCACGTCCAGCAGCACCACGGCGAAGTCCTGGTACAGCAGGTGGCGCAGCGCCTCGCGGCCGCTTCGGGCGGTGACGAGCTGCTGCCCGAGGGGCGCGAGCGTCGCCTCCAGCGCCATCAACCCCTCGGGCTGATCATCCACCAGGAGGATGGGGACCTTGTCCTTGAAATGTAGACTCACGGTTGCACCTTCATTCGAGGCACGTAGGACAACCGGGCCAGCCAACCCTTCACGTCCTTCAGGGGCACGCGCTCCACGCCCTCCACGGGCTCCCCTTCGCCGATGACGGCGACACGCCCACCACGCGAGCTCAGCATGGCCAGCCCGGCCCAGCCGTCCTCATGCCCGCTGAAGAGCAGCGCCGCGGCGGCGGGGCCGTAGGCATCCGCGGCGGACTCGAGGAGCGGATCCACAGCGGGCCTCTGGCCATGCTCGGACGGCTCGCGGGAGAGGCAGAGGCAGCCACGGTCCACCAGCAGGTGGTAGCCCGAGGGCGCCAGGTACACCCGGCCGGCGACGAGCTCCTCCTTGTCATCCGGCTCGAGCACGGGCAGGGGGCAGCGGCGCGCCAGCGAGCCGGCCAGCAGCTCGTGAGCGCCGCGGTGGACCACCAGCACCACGGGCACGGGCAGGCTCGGCGGCAGCGAGGCGAGCAGGGCCTCTACCTCGGCCGAGGCGTCATGCGGCGCTCCTACCACCAACAGCCCGAGGGGGCTCATGCCGTCCTCCGGTACACGCGGCCCGTGCCTTCCAGCTCCTCGTACGCCGCCGCATAGGGCGTGCGAGCCACGGATTCCTTGCGTCCCAGGCACAGGAAGCCGAACCGCACGAGGCTCTCGTAGAGACGCTCATGAGCGCGGCTGGCGAGGGACCGGTTGTAGGACAGCAACGTATCCCGGCAGAGGACGACCTGGAACTCATTGAAGGAGGCGTCCGTGGCCAGGTTGTGCTGGGTGAAGAAGATGCCCTCGCGCAGGCTCGGGTGCAGCACCGCCCAGTCCCCGTCGCGCGTGTAGTAGTCCGTCAGCGCGCGCCGGCCGCCCGCCTCCCGGTAGTTGCGCGCGTCCTCCTCGCCCGGCAGGCGCAGCACCCCATTGCGCGCGTCCGCCAGCAGCCCCTCGCTGGCGTCCGAGGCATACAGGCGGCAGCGCCCCCACAGCCCTTCCTCCATCAGCAGGATGGCGAGCGCGTAGGTGTCCTCACCCGAGAAGCAGCCCGCATGCCACACCCGGATGGAGGGGTAGGTGCGCAGCATCGGCACCACCCGCGCCCGGAAGTCCTGGAAGAAGGCCGGATCGGCGAAGAGCGTGTCCGGTGGACAGGCCAGGGCGCGCAGCAGGCCCTCCATGGCCTCCGGGTCGTGCAGCACGCGCCCCTGCAGCGCGGAGAAGGTGTCCAGCCGCTCCTCGCGCAGGTGCCGCCGCAGCCGCCGCAGGAGCAGCGGCCGCGAGTGGTTGCGCAGATCGAAGCCGTACTGGCGCCGTACCCCCTCGAGGAGCAGCTCCACCTCGAGGGTCTCCAGCTCTGCGCTGCGCGTGACGTGGCTCACTCAGAGAGCTCCGTGCGCTGCGGCTTCGGGCTCGGGCCGCGCGGCGCATGCAACCAGACGCGCAGCAGGCTGAGCAGCTTGTCGATGTCCACCGGCTTGGTGATGTAGTCGGACGCGCCGGCCTCCAGGCACTTCTCGCGGTCGCCCTTCATCGCCTTGGCGGTGAGCGCGAGGATGGGCAGGTAGACGAAGCGCTCCATCTCACGGATGGTCCGCATGGCCTGGTAGCCGTCCATCTCCGGCATCATCACGTCCATCAGGACAAGCTCCACCCCAGGCTCACGCTCCAGCAGGGTGATGCCCTCCTGAGCGCTCTCGGCGAAGACAACCTTCATCCCGAAGCGCTCCAGCACGGTGTTCAGGGCGAAGATGTTGCGCACATCGTCGTCCACCACGAGCACCTTGCGGCCCACGAGGAGCGGATCCATGTGGCGCGCCTTCTCCAGCATGCGGCGCTTGGGCTCGGGCAGCTGCGCGGGCGCGCGGTGGAGGAAGAGGCTGGTCTCCTCCAGGAGCCGCTCGGGGCTCTGCGCGTCCTTGATGACGATGGCCTCCGCCACCCGGCGCAGCTCCGTCTCCTGGGCGCGCGACAGCTCGCGGCCCGTGTAGACGATGACGGGCGGGATGGCGCGGCCGTGCTCGGTGTGCAGCTTGCCGAGCAGCTCCGCGCCGGGCATGTCCGGCAGCCCCAGGTCCAGCACCACGCAGTCGAAGCGCCGCTCGGCGATGATGGCCAGCGCGTCGGCGGCGGTGCCCACGGCCACCGTCTGCACGCCCTCGCTGCCCAGCAACTCCACGAGCGTCCTGCGGTGGACCTCGTCATCCTCCACGATGAGGAGGTTGCGGCCCTTGCGGTCCACGAAGTCGCGCAGCTCCTGGAGCGCCTGGATGGCGGCCTCCGGATCCGCGGCGGCCCGCAGGTGCCCCAGCGCGCCCAGGTTGAGCGAGCGCTCGCGGTGATCGGACTCGGAGACGGTATAGACGGGCAGCGCGCGAGTGGCGGCGTCATGCTTGAGCCGGTCCAGCACCACCCAGCCCGCCATGTCCGGCAGATCCAGGTCCACCGCGACGGCCACGGGCCGCGAGCTGCGGGCCATCTCCAGCGCCTCCTCCGCCTCCGTGGAGACGAGCATCTTGAAGCCCACGCCCTGGGCCGCCGCGCGCAGCCGCGCCGCGTGGTCCGGCGCGGTCGTCACCGCCAGCAGCACGGCGTCGCCCGCGAGGATGGACGCCCTGTCGTCGTCGATCTCCACCCGGGTGACGACCGGTGCGGACACCTCCGGGACGGCAACCGGGATGGGGACAGGGACCGGGGCCGGGACGGAGACCGCGGCAGGAGCCGGCAGCGCCTGGACGCCGGTGACCGCCTTCTCCACCACGCTCCCCTGCTCCACGGGCCGCGGGGACACGTAGTTGAGCGGCAGGTAGAGCGTGAAGGTGCTGCCCTTGCCCACCTCGCTCTCCAGGCGGATCTCGCCGCCCAGGAGCCGGGCGATCTCACGCGAGATGGAGAGGCCCAGGCCCGTGCCGCCGTACTTGCGCGCGGTGGAGCCGTCCGCCTGCTGGAAGGCCTCGAAGATGATCTGGTGCTTGTCCTTGGGGATGCCGATGCCCGTGTCCTTGACCGTGAAGGCCACCACGGTGGGGACCGTCTTGAGGATGGGGTGGTCCTGCGTGAAGCCGCTGCGAGCCGCCTGGACGCTGAGGGTGACCCGGCCGGACTCGGTGAACTTGAAGGCGTTGGACAGCAGGTTCTTGAGCACCTGCTGCAGGCGCTTGGCGTCCGTCTGCGACTCGAGCGGCAGCTCGGACCCGACGCTGATGCTGAAGTCCAGGGCCTTCTTGTCGGCGATCTGGCGGAAGGTGCGCTCGACGAACTCGCGCAGGTCGCTGAAGCGCAGCGGGCCCACGTCCACCGTCATGGTGCCGGACTCGATCTTCGACAGGTCGAGGATGTCGTTGATGAGCTCCAGCAGGTCCGCGCCGGAGGCGTGGATCGTCTTGGCGAACTCCACCTGGCGGCCGGTGAGGTTGCCGTCGGTGTTGTCGCTGAGCGTCTGGCTGAGGATGAGCAGCGAGTTGAGCGGGGTGCGCAGCTCGTGGCTCATGTTGGCGAGGAACTCGCTCTTGTACTTGGAGGTGAGCGAGAGCTGCTCGGCCTTCTCCTCCAGCGCGCGCTTGGCCTGCTCCACCTCGAGGTTCTTGCGCTCCACCTCGTTCTTCTGCTCGGAGAGCAGCTTGGCCTTCTCCTGCAGCTCTTCGTTGGTGCGGCGCAGCTCCTCCTGCTGCCGCTTGAGGAGCTCCTCGGACTGCTGGAGCGAGTTGGCCTGCTGCTCCAGGCGCTTGTTCGTCTCCGTGAGCTCCTCCTGCTGCTTGCGGAGCTCCTCGGTGAGGGCCTGGGACTGCTTGAGCAGCGCCTCGGTGCGCATGTTCGCGGCGATCGTGTTGAGCACGATGCCGATGGACTCGGTGAGCTGCTCCAGGAAGCCCAGGTGCACGTCGCTGAACTTGTGGAAGCTGGCCAGCTCGATGACGGCCTTGATCTCACCCTCGAAGAGCACGGGGAGGACGACAATGTTGCGCGGCACCTCCTCGCCCAGGCCGGAGCTGATGCGGATGTACGAGTCCGGCACGTCGGACAGGAGGATGGGCTCCTTCTCCAGGGCGCACTGGCCGACGAGGCCCTCGCCCAGCTTGAAGGCGTTGGCGAGGCCCTTGCGCTCGCGGTAGGCATACGAGGCGAGCAGCTTGAGGAGCTGCTCTCCCTCCTGGCGCTCGGAGATGTAGAAGACGCCGTGCTGGGCATCCACCAGCGGCGCGAGCTCCGAGAGGATCACCTTGGAGACGGTGAGCAGATCTCGCTGGCCCTGGAGGACGCGGGTGAACTTGGCCAGGTTCGTCTTGAGCCAGTCCTGCTCCGTGTTCTTGCGCGTGGTGTCCTTCAGGTTCCGGATCATCTCGTTGATGTTGTCCTTGAGGGCAGCCACTTCGCCCTGGGCGGACACGGTGATGAACCGGGTGAGGTCACCCTTGGTCACGGCGGTGGCGACCTCGGCGATGGCGCGCACCTGGGTGGTGAGGTTGGCGGCGAGCTGGTTCACGTTGTCCGTGAGGTCGCGCCAGATGCCGGCGGTGCCGGGCACGCGGGCCTGACCGCCGAGCTTCCCTTCGATACCCACCTCGCGGGCCACCGTGGTCACCTGGTCGGCGAACACCGCGAGCGTGTCGATCATGCCGTTGATGGTGTCGGCCAGCTCGGCGATCTCGCCCTTGGCGTCCACGACGAGCTTGCGCTTCAGGTCGCCGTTGGCGACGGCGGTCACCACCTTGGCGATGCCGCGCACCTGGGTAGTGAGGTTGGTGGCCATGGAGTTCACGTTGTCCGTGAGGTCCTTCCACGTACCGGCCACACCCTTCACGACGGCCTGGCCCCCCAGCTTTCCTTCCGTACCCACCTCGCGCGCCACGCGCGTCACTTCCGAGGCGAAGGACGACAGCTGATCCACCATCGTGTTGATGGTGTTCTTCAGCTCGAGGATTTCACCCTGCACGTCCACGGTGATCTTCTTGGACAGGTCCCCGTTGGCCACCGCCGTCGTCACCTCGGCGATGTTGCGCACCTGGGCGGTCAGGTTGGAGGCCATGGAGTTCACGTTGTCCGTGAGGTCCTTCCACGTACCGGCCACACCCTTCACGAAGGCCTGGCCCCCCAGCTTTCCTTCCGTACCCACCTCGCGCGCCACGCGCGTCACTTCCGAGGCGAACGAGGACAGCTGGTCCACCATCGTGTTGATGGTGTTCTTCAGCTCGAGAATCTCACCGCGCACGTCCACGGTGATCTTCTTGGAGAGGTCTCCGTTGGCCACCGCCGTCGTCACCTCGGCGATGTTGCGCACCTGGGCGGTCAGGTTGGAGGCCATCGAGTTCACGTTGTCCGTGAGGTCCTTCCACGTACCACCGACGCCCTTCACGACGGCCTGGCCGCCCAGCTTTCCTTCCGTACCCACCTCGCGCGCCACGCGCGTCACTTCCGAGGCGAACGAGGACAGCTGGTCCACCATCGTGTTGATGGTGTTCTTCAGCTCCAGGATCTCGCCGCGCACGTCCACGGTGATCTTCTTGGACAGGTCGCCACGAGCCACGGCCGTGGTCACCTCGGCGATGTTGCGCACCTGAGACGTCAGGTTCGACGCCATCGAGTTCACGTTGTCCGTGAGGTCCTTCCACGTACCACCGACGCCGCGGACGATGGCTTGGCCGCCCAGCTTTCCTTCCGTACCCACCTCGCGCGCCACGCGCGTCACTTCCGAGGCGAACGAGGACAGCTGGTCCACCATCGTGTTGATGGTGTTCTTCAGCTCCAGGATCTCACCGCGCACGTCCACGG
>Ga0255338_1000393_pt1 | contig 153601 bp, 142 predicted proteins | sample MeOH1_35cm_T4_19_FD_203715 | JGI IMG/M metagenome (GOLD analysis project Ga0255338, IMG submission 203715) | Sandy soil microbial communities from University of British Columbia, Vancouver, Canada - MeOH1_35cm_T4_195 | ecosystem: Engineered > Artificial ecosystem > Sand microcosm >...
GGCGATCTCGGTGACGCACATCGGGAGTTTCGCGCGGCCTGCCAGCGCCTCCGGCAGAAGCCGCGCGTCATCCACGCTTGCCTAACACACAGCGGCCTGCTTTAGACTTCGATGCGCCGGTTAGTAATGAGCCCCGCTACATCGGTTAAGGTTTCCGCCGCTCCGGTTTCCTGCGCCCCATCCTCGGGGCGACTGTCATGCAGCGAAATCCCTTAATCGGATTCTTTGAGGCTCAATAATAGGGTCGACGCCGGCCACCGGCGCAAGGTCAGGACATTCCGGTGATGGCTCGAGCCGGTGCCGAGAGTCGCTCCTTGCTGTGGCCGACGGCCGTCATCCCACCCGTGGCTCGTTTGCCGGCTGGATTCCGCGTAAGGAGATGCGAGCGTAAAGTCGGCACGGTCCAGTCGCCGCACGCACTGACGTTTCAAGGGGTCGGAGTCGTTGAAAGCGCTTTCAACGACCCTGCCCCCCTTTCCCGCGACGGTGCCGTGCGCGAATCATCAGGCGACCGACGCCGCCGTTCGATTACGTGCGACGTAATCAGCCCTCGGAACCGCGCGCATCAATCCGCGCGCGGCGGCACGTTGCGGTCGAGGAACAGCTTTGCCAGCATCGCCCGCCGCCCCCGAGCGCCGATCTTCTCCGCCGCGCGGGCCAGGTGCTCCCGCACTGCGGACGTAGCGACCCCGAGCCGGCGCGCGATCTCCGCCGCGGGGAACCCGCGCACCGTGAGCGACACCACCTCCCGCTCCCGCGGCGAGAGCCCGTAGCGCCGCGTTAGGCCCGGCGCGACCGGCCGCCGGGCCTCCGGCGTAATGATCACCACCGTGCACGAGCGCCCGAGCTCGTCGGGCTCGGTGAGCGCCGCGCGCAGCGTGTACCACCGGCCCGAGCGCCCGCGCACGCTCAGGAGGCCCACGCCCCCCGAAGCGCGTTGCCGCGCCACGAAGTCGACGATGGCCGACGTCGACGCGGACGTCGCCCTGCTGGCGTCGGCGAGATCGGCGAGCTGCGCCTCCGCGGCAGGGGTCCACTGGATGATGCGCCAGTGGTCGTCGATCACGACCACGCCCGGGGCGAGCTCGCCGCCCTCGGCCTCATCCCCCTCGAGATCCTCGAGGCGTGCAACCTGCGCCGCGTCCACGAGCGCAGCCCTCCGCAGGGCCCGCGCGATGTGCGGCCCAATGCGATGGATGAACGCGACATCGTGCTCGCCGAATGCGCGGGAGCGCCCCTCTCGCAGCGCGAGCCACATCCCGCCCGGCTCGTCGCCGAGCGCGAAGGCAGCGCGAAGCTCGCGACCGAAGCCGCCCCCACGCATCAGCCCCGCCATCTCCCCCGACGACTCCGTGGTCGTCACCCGGCCCGACCGCGCGAGATCGATCGTGCGCTCCGCGTCGGTGAGCGGGTACACGACCTCGAGGAACCGCCGCTCGACCTCCTCGGACGCACCCTCGCCCACGAGCTCCGCGAGCAACCCCGTATGGGGGTCGAGCGTGCCGAAGTAGCTTGCCTCGGCCGGGATCAGGCGTGTGATGCGTCGCGTCACCTCGACGCGAAGCGCCATGGAATCGAGTCCGGCCTCACACGCGCGCCTAACGCCGCGATACACCGCTCGCTCGGCGGCGGCGTACTCTGGGCTCATCGTTTCCGGCATACCGCCTACCCACCTCCCAGAAACGGCGAACTGCTTGCCCCGCGCCACCGCCCATGACCCGGTCGTACCCATGCGGTCGCCATGCGACCCAAGGGTCCTCGCCGGCGGATGACGAATCGGTCACGGGGCGCTTCAATGAGGTATTTATGCGTCCGAAGACGTTCGGCGCAACGGGAGCTCCGCTCGCGCCTGGCATCCAGCTCGGCGGGCTCAGCGGACGCACGAAGGGGACAGCCGCGCGCCGCGAGCGTCTGCTGCCCAGCCGCGATTGCCAGATGTGACAATGGCATCGCCGAACCGCGGACGTCGCACACAGCAGCGGACTCGGCGCGGCGATGTGCATGTTCAAGGGGTCAGACTCGAATTTCATCCTTTTGTTGCGCCGGCAACAAAAGGATGAAATTCGAGTCTGACCCCAATTACACCGCGTCCGACAACGACGTGAAGCTGAAATCCCGCACCCTGATCGCCGGCATGGCGTCGCCCCCCGCCGTGCGCACCGGCCGCCCGATCGCGTCGAGGTTGTTCAGCATGAACAACGGCGACTCGTTGAATCGGAAGTTCTTGATCGGCCGCACGATCTTGCCGTTCTCGATGAGAAACGTCCCGTCGCGCGTCAGCCCCGTGTACACCAGCGTCCGCTGATCCACCGCGCGGATGTACCAGCAATGCGTGACCAACACGCCCCGCTGCGTACTGGCGATGATCTGGTCGAGCGACTCGGTACCACCCTCCAACCGCAACGAGTTCGCCCCGCCGGTCGGCGTCTTTCCCTGCTTGTTCGCCCAGTACCGCGTGTACGCGAGCTGCTTCAGCACCCCGCGCTCGATCCACGTCTGAGCGCCTAACGGCAATCCTTCGTTGTCGAACGGCGTGGCCAGAATGAGCGGATCCGCCGGGTCGGACCGCAGCGTCACGCGCTCGTCCACGATCTTCTCGCCCACCTTGGTCGCCCCGCCGCCCTTCGCGAACGCCGACCGCCCCTCCTCGGCCGACCGCGCCTGGAGCGCGCCGGCCATGAGCGGGATCAGGTCGCTCGTGGCGTCGGGCTCGAGCACTACGGTGTATCGCCCGGGCTCGAGCGCCGCGGGGTTCCGCGACGCCCGCGCCTTCTCGATGGCCCGCCTCGCCACCCCTTCGAAGTCGAGCTTCGCCCAGTCGTTCTCCTCGGCGCCCGCCCAGCCGGATCCGGTGCCGTCGTTGGTGCGCGCGGTGAGCGAGTAGTTCGCGTCGGTGCCGCGGTGATACGCGAACAGCCCCGCGCTGTTGCCGATCGCGGTCGCGCGCGCGGTGGTCACTAAGAACCCGGCCACCGTCAGATCGTTCGCCGCACGCGCAGGCGCCAGCGCGCTCAACGCCGCCTTCGCCCGCTCCTCGGCGGAGAGCGACGCGGTGGACTCGAACCACGCCGGAACCGCCACGTACTGCTGGGGCCCGAGCTCGCCGAGATACTCGGGGTCCTCGGGCGCGAGACGCGCGAGCGCTTCCGACTGCGCTACCGCTCGGCGCAGCCCTTCGTCGGTGCGGCTGTTCGTGACGACGCTCGCCTTCCGCTTGCCGAAAACGCTCTGCACGCGAATGGTGGTCGTCGACGACAGGCCGGCCGTGCTCATCTGGTTCGCGGCGAAGCGCACGTTGGATTCCCGCGCGCTCTGCACGTTCACGCGAATCGCGTCGGCCTTGGAGAGCTTGACGGTGCGCTCGATGAGACGCTGCGCTTCCTCGCGCGTGAGCACGCCGTTGGGCGCCGCGAGTACGCCGTGGGCCTCGTCGCCGAGGAGTCGCTTGGGGAAGGTCATCTCAGCCCCTCCCCGTGTTGATCACGTTCACGTTCCGGAAGCGCGCCGGCGGGCACCCGTGGCTCACAGCGTTGGACTGGCCGGGCTCGCCCTTCCCGTCGTTGAACGTGCCGCCGAGCATGTAGCTGGACTTGCCGCCGAGCGTGTCGAGGGAATTCCAGAATTCCGGGGAACGCATCTGGTACGCCACGTCGCGGAGCTGGCCGACGATCTTCCCGTTCCTGACCTCGTAGCAGATCTGCGCGCCGAACTGCCCGTTGTAGCGCTGCTGGTCGATGGAGTACGACGCTCGGCCGATCATCGCGATCCCCTTGTCGGTCGCGGCGATGAGGTCGTCCCACGACAGGTCGCGCTCGCCCGGCTGGAGTGAGACGTTAGGCATGCGCTGGAACTGGACGTCGGCCCACGACTGGGCGTACGAGCAGCCGTGCGACCGCACCGGCACGCCTTGTTTGCTGTACCACCACTCGAGCCAGGGTGCCTGCTCGCGGGTCGTCTGGTAGTCCACGAAAACGCCGTTCCTGATGATGGGGAAGTCCTCGGGTTTCACGCCGTCGTCGTCGTAGCCGATGGTGGACAGCGCGCCGCGCTCCGAGCGATTCCCCACGACGTTCATGAACTCGGGGCCGAGCTTGAGCGATCCGAGCACTTTCTCCGGCGGCGCGATGAACGACGTGCCGGCCATGTTGGCCTCGTAGCCCATCGCCCGGTCGAGCTCCGTCGCGTGGCCGATCGTCTCGTGGATCGTGAGGAAGAGCTGCGACGGGTGGAGAATGAGATCCCACCGCCCGATCTCCACGGACTTCGCCTTCAGCTTCTCCGAGGCCTCCTCGCCCCACTTTCGCGCGTTCGTGACGATGTCGGCCTCGAGCACGTACTCCCACCCGCGCCCGGCCGGCTGCACGACCTCAGGTCCGCGCGTCGCGAAGTCGCTGCTCCCCACGGCGGTGCACGCGAGCGTGACCCAGCTCCGCACGTAGTCCTGCGTGATGACGGATCCGTCGGTGTTGGCGTAGTTGCGCTCTTCCTTGACGAACGCGAGCCCGGAGTTCACGAACCGGACGTTAGGCGCCTTCAGCGCCTCGGCGTTCGCGCGCAGCAGGAGGTCGGCCTTGTCCTCCACGGGAATCGTGAAGGGGTCGATCGTGTACGCGCTGCGCCAGGTCACGTCCTTGTACGCCGGCGCGGGCGCGAGCACCACGCGGCGATCCCGAGCCACCCGGTTCGCCTTCGCGACGGCGACGGCTTCCTGCGCCGCCGCGCCGACACCGGCCTTGGTGAGCTCCTCCGTCGCGGCGAAACCCCAGCACCCGTCCACCAGCGCGCGCACGCCGCACCCGGTGGTGTCGGCGTCCACGACGTCGGTCACCTGGCGCTCGCGCGTCTGGATGGAGTTGGATCGGTTCCGCGAGATGCGGACGTCGGCCCACTGCGCGCCGGCACGTTTCGCGGCGTCGAGCGCTTCCATCATCAGTTCGCGCGTCGCCGGGTCGGTGTAGAGCGCCGGGCGCTGTTGCTGTAGCGGCTCGGCAGGTAGGAGGCGCGGACCAATGACGGCGGCGCCGAGGGCGGCGGTTCCGGTCTTGAGGAATGTGCGGCGTGTGGTCATGTGCGAGAGGCTTGGGCGGCGGAAAAGTGGCCGGTCGGATGGCGACGCGCCAGCGTCGTGGCGGCGCGAATGGTGCGGCCGGCGGTCCTTATCCGCTGTGCCGGCCCTCCTGGTGCAAGCCGCCATCCTCCTCGGCTTCACCTCTCGGCTTCGGATACGTCTTCCCGAAGCCGAGGCGTCGGGAGCGCGACCGAATCCCGCGCGGAGGATGGCTCGCCTGACCTTCGTCCCACTCGACCTGCCTCGCGCCTCGACCCCTCGGGCCGCACCCCGCGGTGGAACGGATGCGGCGAGACAGCGTAATCAACGCGCGACGCAGGCCGTGAGGCCGGGCGTTAGGCGGTCCTCACCTCGAGCCACAGACGACGTCGCGATCAGAACTTCGGAAGGGGCCGGCGTTGTAACCGCTGAATGCCGTTGTCGTCGGTCGCCACGGCGTAGACGGCAGCGCGTCCGAACCCAACCACCTGGACGTCCCTTCCCGCCGTCACGCGTGCCACGAGCGCGCCCCGACGATCGACCACATCGTATGGGGGGTTCGGGTTTGCAGCCGTTGGCGGTCGCCGGATCCAGAGCCGACCATCGGGTGCAGGCAGGAGCGACTCGGACAGGAAGGGCGGGATGATCTCCGGCCACTCGGGAAACAAGCTCGGATCGCGCGGCGCGCGCCCGGTGCGTGCCGCCTCTCGCTCCACGAATGCGCGTTGCTCGCGCTCGTCGAGCCGCACGCGCTCGAACGGAAGCGGCGACCCGTGGATACGCTGCCCGTCCGGCGTCACCCAGTCGATGCGATACGGATCGAGGCGCGCGATGGCAATCCATCCGTCGGGAAAGAACGCGGCCAATTCCCCGGTGGCCAGTGGATTGATCAGGACGGAGACCGACGTCGGGTGATCGGCCGGGCCCGCGATTTTGATCGACGCCGGCCGTGCCCTGAGCACCGCGATGGTGTCGGAGCGTCCGGTGGCTCGCGCAATGCGAACGAGCAGCACCGAGTCGCGGCGCGGCATGGATCCGGTCGTCCTCGGTCCCACACCGATCGGCCTGGTAAAGATGACGCGCCCCCGAGTGTCGGCGCCGAGCGGCAGTCGAGCCCCACCCCTGATGGCCGGCGCGTCGGGGCCGATGGTCGCCGCGATCGCCGCGCCGTGCAGCAGGAGCCAGCGGCCATTTCGCGAGTCGGGCAGGAGCGTGGAATCGCCGCCGAGCGCGAGGAGCGTCGACGGCTGCAGGTACTCCCCGGGTCCGCTGCCGGTTCGACCGAGGTGGGCGACCTCCCCCTTCGCCCAATCGGCGACCACGAGCGTCTGCTCCGACCGGTCCACGATCAGGAGGCGTCCGTCGGACAGCTCGCGCGCGGACGTCACCAGCGTGAACTCGGCTTCGAGTGTCGCGTTAGGCCCCGGCAGCTCGATCCGGCGCGGACTCGCGGATTGCGCACGCGCGTGGGCGACGGCGGCTACCATCAGAACGAGCGTGGCGATGGGTCGCATTCGTTGCACGGGACGCTGAAGTGAAGGGAAATCGGGGTCAGACTCGAATTACATCATTCGAGCGCGGCCGCGCTCGAATGATGTAATTCGAGTCTGACCCCGATTACTGCGAGCTATTTCGTGCCGCCGCGTTTGGTCGTGATCACGATGACACCGTTCGCTCCCGCGAGATCGCCGTAGTGCTGCGCGGCGTAGGGCCCCTTGAGCACGTCAACACTCTCGATCTGCCTCCGGTCGAGCGCTCTCATTTGCGTCTCGGTGGCGCGGGCGCCGTCGATGACGATGAGGCCGGGAACGGACGGCTTGTTCATGCTGCGCAACGGCCCCACGGCCAGGCTGTCCGCTCGGCCCGCGGTTCCATCGTCGAGCGGCGGGGTGCGCTGCGCGCGACCCGCGTCGCCCGCGGCGGCCCCGGATGCCGGCTCCGGCGTCGCGATGTCGACGGGCGTCGGCTTCCGGGCCGGCCTCGTGCCGGCTTGCGCGCCGGGGGATGCGCCGGGCGCACGCGCGGACGCTTCGGAGCTCGTCGCGGGCGCGGCGCCGCGGCGGAGCACGCGCGCGCGTCGCCGTCCAGCTCGACCGCGAGCCGCGGACGCGCCAGCATGTACCACACGGCCGGACTCCACGGGGCGACGACCACCGCGCCCCACGCGAGGCCGAGCGGGAGCGGGTCGCGCGCGCGCACGTGTTCGGCCTCGTGCGTCACCACCAGCCGCTGCTCGCCGGCGGGACGCGCGAGCAGCCAGCGCGGCGCGACGCGGACGGCGACGCCTCGTACGGTCACGAGCGGCCACCCGCGCCGGGCGCTCCGGAACCGGCGTGCGACGCCGACGAGAGCGACGCGGCGACGACATCGGCCGCCGGTGACACGGCGCGGCGCACGGCCGCGACAGCGCCGCGCACCGGGGCGCCGGGCGCACGGCGAAGCGCCTCGAGGCGCACGCCCAGCGCACCGCGCCACGACGCGTCAGCGTGCACGCGGTCGGCGTCGTTGCGGCCGGTCGTGGGCGACGCTGCCGCCGGGGGAGCGGCGGGCCCGGTCTCGCGCACCAGGGCCGACGCCGAGAGAAAGGCCGTGAGCGCGAGCGCGCCGGCCCGGACCCAGCGGACGCGGTAGCCGGCGAGGCGCGCGACCCGTCCGGCGGCGCGCCCCGCGGCGGCGACGACCAGCGCCACGAGCGCGCCGTAGAGCATCCAGACGATCACGGCGGCTCCCCCAGTCGCTCGGCGAGGAGCCGCCGCATCCGCTCCAGCTCCCGGCGTCCGAGCCGCTTGTCGGCGACCATCTGCGCGAACATCCGCTCGGCCGAGCCCTGAAAGATCGCGTCGCGGATGCGCGCCAGCGCGCTCGCCCCCGCGCGGTCGGCGCCGACGGTGGGGAAGTAGCGGTAGGCGCGGCCTTCGGCCTCGTGGCGGGCGTAGCCCTTCTCCTCGAGCATCTGGAGCGCCGACAGGACGGACGTGTAGGCGAGGTCCGCCGCGAGCGCGTCGCGCACGCCGGCCACCGTGGCCGAGCCGAGCCGCCAGAGGACGCCCATGACCGCGAGCTCGCGCGGCGGGAAGTAGATCTCGTCCATCGTCGCCCCGTCGACTGGTTCTTCCGTAGACTACCGGCGCGCGCCCGGCCTGTCAACTGCTTTTACCGTAGTTGACCGATCCAAGGCGGGGGTGGGCGAGCACCACACCACGGGTGGCGACGGCGCCGCTGGCGTTCCCACTGCCGGCCTCGGATGCCTGGATGATCGACTGCTCTCGTGGTCGATGGCGAGGCCGGTGCCACGATCCCGGTAGCGGCGCCACGCGACCCTGGCACGTTAGGCGCTCAGCCCCGCGCCTCCGCGAGCGCCGGTGCGCTCGCGCGGCTCGCGGCCCGGTTCGGCCCCGTGACGCGCTGCGAATGGAAACGCCGGATGTGCGTCGCGATGTAATCGAGGTGATCCTCGACCGCGAAGTGGCCGGCGTCGAGCCGGTGCATCTCGGCCGCCGGGAGATCGGCCAGGTAGGCGTCGCCGCCTTCGCGCGTGAAGAAGATGTCGTCCTGTCCCCAGAAGATGATCGTCTCCGGCTGCCGCTCGCGCAGAAACGCCTGCCACCTGGGGTAGAGCGGAACGTTCGTGCGGTAATCGTAGAACAGGTCGAGATTCAGGCGCGCCGCGTTAGGCCGTTGCATGAACGCGACGTCCGATTCCCAGGCGTCGGGGCTCACGAGCTCGGGACGCTTCGCGCCGTGCAGATAGATCGTCCTGATCGTGTCGCGCGTGAGGAACGCGAGGAGTGGCGCTTCCGTCTCGGGTGACCGGTGCTTCCACAGCCCGTTCCGGAGACCATCCCACGCCGCGGTGAAGCCGACCTCGTAGGCGTTCGAGTTCTGGATGATGAGCCACTCGAGCACGTCGGGCTGGCGCTCGACGAGGCGGAAACCCACCGGTCCGCCGTAGTCCTGCACGAACAGGCCGTACCGGTCGAAGCCCTTCAGCGCGAGGAAGCGCTCCAAGACCAGTGCGATGCGGTCGAACGTGTACGCGAACGTCGCCGGATCGGGGATGTCGCTGAGCCCGAAGCCCGGATAGTCCGGCGCGATCAGGTGGAAGCGGTCGGCCAGCGCGCGAATGAGGTCGCGGTACTGGTGCGACGACGCCGGGAACCCGTGCAGCAGCACGAGCCTGGGATTCGCGGGATCGCCGGCCTCGCGGTAGGCGATGTTCAGTCCGTCCACGGGGATGCTTCCGTAGCGGACGGGCGTGGTGTCGTTGGACATCTGAAGCTCCGTGCAGTCGCCAATGGATGAGCCGCCGGCCTCCATGGCTGCGTTGGGGGCCCCACTGTCCACCGCGGCCGCCCCGAGGACCCAGGTTCCCCAGTTAGCGGCGCGGTCGCCCGAAATCTTACCCCGTGCCCGATTCCTCCTGCTCGCGAAGCGCCGCGAGCAGGCCTTCCGTGTCCTCGCGGCAGGCGGTGCAGTTGGCGATGTGCGTGACAAACTCGGCGAACCGATCCGGCAACGGCTCGCCGCGAGCCACCAGCTCGCAGTACGCGTCCATCAGCTCCCCCGAGTGGTCGCATCCGGGGTCCGGGTCGGCGCTGCCGAGCAGTTTCTGAAGTTGGGACTCGGTCATGACACACGCCCCCCGTGACCTGCCTCGATCAATGCTTGCCGTAGCTTCCCGCGCGCGTCGTGAAGGGTCTTGTAGATCGCGCCCCGCGACGTTCCGAGCCGCTCCGCCAGAACGTCGATCGGGACATCATCCATTGTCACGCTCTGAAAGATCAACCGTTGTCGCTCGGTGAGGTGGTCGTCGACGGCCCGGTGAAGCGCATCGATCAGTTGATCGTTCTCCAGGCGCTGAAGGGCTGGCGGCGCGGCATCCGGCAACCGATTCCAGATCGTGTCGTCGAGCTCCACCTTCTGCTGCCGCCACGCGTGACGCCGCAAGCGAGTCGACGTCTCGAGGATCGCGAACTTGCACGCCCAGGTCGTGAAGCGGGCGGCGCCGCGGTACGTGTCCAGCTTCGCGAGCACCGCCATCAGCGCATCGCTCGCGGCCTGGACGCAGAGATCGTCCACGTCCTCGAGCGCGCGATCCGGTAGCGTCGCGCGCCGGCGCGCCGCTTCTCCACGCGCGACGCGAAGGAGAAGCGCGTGGAGGCGCGCGATGGCGTGCTCGCGCGCCCCACCGTTCCCCTGGAGGTCACGCAGCCATTCGGCCGATTCCCGATCGAGCGCGACGGTATTCATACGACGGCCGGGCTCGGCGCGAGGCGCCGATTCCTTCTCAAATGTAGCGGTTACGATAGGCCCGCTCTGGAAGCGGCGTCTTCGGCGCCGCATTTTATTCGACGCCCGTGCAGGTGAGCTCGTGCGTTAGGCCGGCGACGGATTCACAATACCTCAGGGCGACGGAACATGGCGCCTGTGACATACGATCCCACCATGGTCAGGGACGCCCTTGCCCGACACTACGTCGCACATGGACTACCATCGGACGGGGGCGAGGGCGAGCGCTGGTTTCACGTGCACATCGGGTCGGTCACGGTGCATCTGCCCAATCCACCTGCCCGCCGACGCGCGCTGTTCTTCCACGATGTGAACCACGTCCTCACCGGCTACAACACCGCTTTCAGTGACGGTGAAATGGCGATCGCCGGGTTCGAAGTGGGAAGCGGGTGCGGGCCGTTCTGGGTCGCGTGGTATCTCAATCTCAGCATGGTCGCCCTGGGGCTCGTCGTGTGTCCACGCGCCGTGTTTCGGGCGTTCGTGCGTGGCCGGCGGGCGTCGAGTCTCTATCATCGCCGGGAAGACAGGGCCACACTCTCCGCGATGTCAGTCGGCGAATTGCGGGCGCTGTTGGGACTCGACCGGGCGCCCGCCGCCGCCGGCGTCGGTGATCGCGTCCGCTTCGTTGCGTGGTCGATCGCCGCGGGAGTCATGATACTCGCGCCGGTAGTGGCGGCGCTCATGGCGCTCCGAGGAGTTTGGCAAACTCCTGGGCAGGTAGGGCCTTCGTCCTGATGGCGCCGCCCTTCCGCCTGACGAGTGGCCGCAGCGCGGCGATCCTCGCCGCCGCGGGAATGCTCCTCCTGTCCGCCGCGCTCCTCGTATGGCTGCGCCGCGAGCGCCCGACCACGACATGCTGCCCGGGCGCTGGGCCTGCGGCCCTGGCCGACCCGATCGCGCCCGACCCCAAGGTCCGTTCGGACACGCTCCCCAACGGCCTTCGCTACTTCGTCTACGCGAATCCCTCTTCCAACCCGCGCGCCGAGCTGCGGCTCGTGGTGAACGCCGGCTCCGTGCACGAGGATGGTCACCAGCGCGGCCTCGCGCACGCGGTCGAGCACATGGTCGTTCGCGGTACTCGGCGCTTTCCTCGCGGCGCAATTCAGAACTATCTCGAGTCGATCGGGATGCGCCGCGGAGAGGGCGTCAACGCGACGACTTCGCTGGATGAGACGGTGTACCGTATCGTCGTGCCGACTGACGGACCCGGCGCCGTCGACACCGCGCTGGCGATGCTCGCGAGCATGGCGCACGAAGCCGTGTTCGATGGCGCCGACGATCGCCCCGAAGCCGGCGTGCTGCTCGAGGAGTGGCGGTCGAATCGCGACGCCTACCAGCGAGTCACCGATGCGCGCCACTCGCTCATCTTCGCCGGAACCCCGTACGCGGCGCGTCCGGTCATCGGCGACACGAGCGTGCTCCGGCGATTCGACGTCCACGCGATGCGCCGCTTCTACGAGACGTGGTATCGACCGGAGCTCATGGCCGTCGTGGCCGTGGGCGACTTCGACGAGGCCGAGGTCGAGCGGTTGGTCACGGCGCACTTCGGCGGCATCGTTAGGAGCAAGGCCGCGCGCCAGCGCCCGGCTCCGGTCGCACCCGAGAAACGCACCGGGCTCCGCGCGTCCACCGTCACCGATCCGGAGGCCACGGACACCTGGATCGGGTTCTGGTATCCGCGTCCGCCGCTCCGCTACCAGCGGCGGTCCGACTACCGGAGGGCTCTGGTGGCGGCCCTGTGGCGCAACGTACTTCGCGCACGCCTCGACGATGCAGCCGGCGAGGCAGGGTCCCCGCTCGTCGGCGTGGGTAGGGAATGCACCATGAGCCATGGGTGCACGGGCGAAAAGGTACGGGTGATGACGCACGGGTGCCAACAATGGAGGTCGGCGGGGCATGCCCGTATCTTTGATCCGCGTGCAGCTTCGCTCGAGCGTTAGGTGGATGTGCTCGGTGAGAGGACCGAATGCGTCACGACATCCAACGTAGGGTGATGACGAGGTTCAGTCGGCGTGCTCTTGGCGGCGTCCTCTGCACCGGGATGGCGCTCGCCTGTGCCCTACCACTCGGCGCCCAACTGCCATCGAGTGCGCCCATGCACTGCCCGCTGTTCGTCCCGTAGCCGGACTCGATGGACGCCGTGGTCACGCTCGAGCTCACGAGTCCCGCGCTGGCCGGCATCGCCGACCGGGAAGTGGTGCAGCGTCGTGGGGACGCGACGCGGCTTCTACTGCAGGAACTGCGATCGGCGTTCGCCGCGCCAGTGACCCTCGCACTCGCCGTGGACCGCGGCACCGTGTTGGCGAAGGCCGCCGAAGCTGGTCGGGACGACGCGGTCCCGGAGATCACCGTGGGTGTGGCGTTCACGCTCCTCGCCGACGGGCGCGTGCGGGACGTCCGCGTGACCGCCGCGTCGCCCGCCCCCGCCCTGGACTCCGCGCTCGCCGGCGCCATCGCGCGCGCGGCGCGGGCGGGGGCACTCTCGGGGCTCGCGCCAGAACTCGGCGGTGACTCTCTCCTCGCGGAAGTCGCGACGACCGTGGATGCTCAAGGGATCCAGCCGGGCACGCCGCTCATGCGCGTGCGCCTCCCACGCTATGTCGTCACGCCTCCCACCCTGCTCCCCCCCTTGCCGTCGCCCGAGTATCCGATGGTCGCACGGCGGGCGGGCGTCACGGACTCGGTCGCGCTCCGGTTCGTGGTCGACACGCTCGGTCGGGTCGACGTGGCGTCGCTCTCCGTGATCGCCGGGACGTACCGTGACTTCGTCAAAGCGGTCTTGACGGTACTTCCGCGCATGCGCTTCGAGCCCGCGCGGAGCGCCGACTGCGCAATCGCGTTCCGGGTCGTGATGCCGTTCACGTTCAGCCTGGGCCGGTCGTCTGATGCCTAACGCTCACCCGACGCCGCCGGCAGCACGTACCGATGCCCGTGTGAGACCGCCGGCACGCCGAGCGAAGCGGCCGCGTACGCGGTCAGCTCCGGGCAGAAGTAGTACTGCCGCTGTCGGTGGATCCCGCCGTCGCCGATCTCGAGCTCGATCATCCATGCCAGCGCGCGGTCGTGCTCCGCGGTGCGGAAGAAGACGAAGAGCACGTGCCGGCCGTCGAACCGCCCGGCCATCGCCCACTGGTCGTTAGGATCGGCCGCCCACTCGGCCAGCGACGCGCCGCGCGTCACCTCGCGCCCCAGCTCCTCGGCGCTTCCGACGATCGTCGTGACCGCGTCCTCGTGCAGCAACGCGGCGACGGCGTCGGCGTCGCGCGCGTTGAAGGCATCGAGATACCGCTGGACGATCGGCTCGACGCCCATGCCGACGGAGAGTCGGGATGCGGCTCCTGAGTCGTTAGGCCCGGGCTCGGTGAGCGTGACTCGCGCGCGGTGGAGCACCGACTTCACCGCCCCTGCGCTGGTGCCGAGCATTGCCGCGACCTCGCGTGCCGGGAAGTCGAACGCCTCGCAGAGAAGGAGGACCACCCGCTGAGACGTCGGACGGAATCTCCGGATGCGCGTCAATGTCATCGAGCGGCACGCGCATCGCGCGAAGCGGCTCGGCGAGCTCGTCCAATCCATTCGTCATGATGCTTTCCATCGGTCGGGTCGGTAGTCGGTCTGTCGCGGCTCGCCGCCAGCCGGGCGGTTGGCGTGAGCACGACCATTCAGACGTACGGACCCGGGAAAAGGGTGCGGTGGGCGCGGTGGTTCAGGCGCCCCCGCGTCGGCGCCGAACGCTACTTCTGGCCCGGTCCCTTCCCCTTGCTGCTGGCGTTGGCCTTGAGGCGCGCGCGGATGTTCAGCAGCTCGGCGCTCACCGCCACGTTCTTCTTGATGATGTCTTCGAGCATCTTGAGCATGGCGACGTCATCCTCGACGAGCGTGGGCTCGCCGCTCAGGCGCGTGCCGAAGCCGAAGTGCTCGCCCGGCACCATCACCATCTCGTTCTGCAGCACGACGTCGCTGGTGCCGTCGCTCACGCGCACGGCGACGAATTTCTTGCCGTGCTTCTCCATGTAATAGACACGAAGGCCGTCCACGCTCGATGGCCACGGCGCGTAGGGATGCGACTGGCCGTCCGTGCCGTCGAATGTCGTGGTGGATGTCGTGAGCTTCGGGAAGTTCCGCTCGAAACCGCCGACGTACATCAGTGCGTGTCGCATGAATCCGATCGAGAGGGTGAGTGCGTGACCGGCAACCGCCAGGGCACTGCAAGACTACAGTCTGCGCGGCTCGGCGCAATGAGGGGCTCGACAGGATCGGGTCTTCGTCGTGCGGCGCGCAATGCTCAGGGTTGTCGCCATGTGCCGTCACCGATGGCATTCGGCCGGCCCGGGACGAACATACTGATGCGGTAGTCCTGCTTCGAGCTGAGCTCGACGAAGCCCGTGGATCGCGCACCTCTTGGCACCCGCCCGTAGGTGATCGCCGGGGCGATCACCGCGGCGTCCGCGTCGACCCGCCAGTACTCCGAGGGTACCCCTACGGCCGGTACAGTCGCAACCACGATCGCCGACACCGCGCACTGGGGCGCCCAGTCGAACGTGGGATGTGGGTTGCGAGCGGCCACCGAGATCGTAACGGCTCCGGAACACAGCTCGATCGGCGCCGGCTCATCGGGCGACTCCCGGCACCCAATTGCCGCGAGTGCGCCGAGTAGCGTTACCTCGCCGCGCGGGTGGGGGGATCGCGCCGACATGAGCGACGCGGTCTGCAGCAACCGCGCCGCCCCCGCGGGTCCCGGCCATCACTACGCCCGAGCTGGCTCGCTTACTGTCGGAGCGTCGCCTCGGCGCGGAAGGCCGTCCGGCCTCGCAGCACCCATTCGGCGATCACGAGCCGAGACTCGTCGAACCACGCAGCGTTCTTTGCCAGGTCGAAGTACTCTGCATTGCGGTGCAGCCAGGCGCTCGTCGTCACCCGCCAGGCGCCCGGGAGCACGATGGCGTCGGTCGATCCGCCGCTTCCTCCCTGCGCGACCATCATTGCCTCGCCCCGCGTCTCGTTCACCAGAGCGTATCGCGGCGTGTCGAACGGCCAGATGAAGGCCCAGTCCGAGTTGAACACTCGCGATGCCGACCCGATCGATGAGACCGACAACGTTGCCAGCGAATCCTCCGCGGTGTGGTTCACGGTCTGGATACGGACTCGCCGTCCCTCCCGCGTCAGCGACGCGCCCGCTCGAAAGGGCAGCGTGGCCACGATGCGAGGCTCCAACACTGTTACCTGCCCCTCGATCGTCGCACCCGCGATACCGGCGCGCAGGGCCTCTCGTTGACTCCGGTTCAGCCGCAGGACCTTCGCGCCGGTCGGTCGGGCATCGGCGTAGCCTCCGAGCCATCGTATTCCCGCTCTGGTCGGCAGTGTCGCGCGGCTCAGTGCCATTCTCCCGACCGACACGCGCAGCGTCGTGCCGTCTCTCAATCGCAGGATCGCCACTCCGGAGTCGAGCCCCACGAGCCGATCGGCGAGCTGGATACCCTCGGTGCGAAGGGTCAACTCAGGCGCCGTCCGCTCGTCCTCCCGGACCTCGACCTGGAACGCGACAGCGGGGATCGACAGCTCGGAGGACGATCCGAGCGACGCGGCGCGCGATTGCGGAGTGACGAAGATCGACAGCAACAGGCACGCGACCGCGGCAACCGCGCCGACCCACATTCGCCGGCGCAGCGGTCGCTTGCGGTACAGCGCGACCAGCAGCACCAGCCCACCACCCACGCCTGCAACCGTGAATGACACCGGCATCAGCGTCGCAAGCCGGCCTGGCTCGCTCATGCCGCCGCCAATGCTGCCCGAGGGGAAGCGTGACGACACGATCACCAATCCAAGCGCGACGGGAATGGCGACGAGCACCGTGGTGAAGCCGCGGAGGTCGCTCGTCATTGCCGCCAGCACCATCGCGATGAGCAGCCACGACGCGTACGTCCACGCCGACCGGCTGGCCAGCAGCGACATTGCCGCGACCGGGACATGGTTGGTCGTCAAGGCGCCGAGCTGCCCGACGAGTGGGGCACCCACCACGACGATCAGTGCAAGCAGCAGCTTCGCGGCCAGCATCGCCGCCGGGTGAATTGGGCGGGATGCCCAGAACGCGTCGCTCCGGATCGGAGAATCCGCCTGGACGAGAAACGCGACGAGGAACATCCCGGCGACGACGACAAAGACCGCCGACAGGTCGAAGGCGTCATTCGATGTCGCCGGCCACTCGAGCGCGCGTGCGGTCGCCAGCATCACGACGCCCAGATAGACGATCAGGAACCAGCGCGCCTGGAGGAGGTCCTTGCGCATGACGTGACCAACCTGCGCGATCCAGGTCATGCCGCCACCTCCCGCCCGCCGCCCGACGCGGCGCGCTTCGCCAGGGCGACGAAGATCTCACGGAGCGACGCGTCGCGAACCTCGATGCGTGTCGCTCCGGGGAATCGCGCCCGGAGCGCCGCGTCGAGCGGCATGCCGCCGGCATGGGCGATGAGCGCGCTCACCCGCCCCGCCGATCGCTCCACCGACAACGCCGCGAGGGCGGCGCCTAACGCTACCGGCTCGGTGTCGTCTCCCATGATGATCTCCACCCGCTTGAATCGCTCCTTGAGCGCGTCCATCGGCTCCGACAGCTGCATCCGGCCACCGGCGAGAAAGCCGACCCGGTCCGCGAGCAGCTCGAGCTCCCCGATGTCGTGCGAGGCGAGCAGCACCGTCCATCCCTCGCTGCCGGCCGACTCGAGAAGGCCCTGCACCAGCTCATCCTTCACCAGCGCGTCCATCCCGGTGAACGGCTCGTCCATGATGAGGAGTCGCGGCCGCGGCGCCAGCGCGCAGAGGAGCGCAGCCTTCATCTGCTCTCCTCGGGAGAGCGTCTGGATCTTCCGGCGCGGGTCGAGCCCGAAGCGGCGGCGCAGATCGCTCGCGAGTGCCGCATCCCAGGTGGGATACAGCGGCGCGAGGTACGCCTCCAGTTGCTCGAGGCGCATCCACCCGGGCAGCGCCTGCCCCTCGGCGATGTAGCCGATGGTCGCGCGCTCGCGAAGCGTGAGCGCCGAGCTGTCCTCGCCCATCAGCCGCACTCGGCCAGCACTCGGGCGGCGCAGTCCCATGAGGATCTGCAGGAGCGTCGTCTTGCCCGACCCGTTCGGACCGAGCAGCGCGTAGAGTGCTCCCTGTGGGACGGCGAAATCGAGGTCGCGGAGCGCGGCGACTTTGCCGTAGCGATAGGTCAGGTTGCTGACTTCGATTACCGGCATGCACTCCCTCCCGCTGTCCTGGTGGGCATCGTCGATCTCCATTCAGCGCGCCGCATCGCGATCGTCCCCGAAGAGCTCCGACCAGCGGTCGGAGACGGCACGCGTGACGTCCTGCTTCGTCAGCCCCAGTCGCTTGGCTTCGACGACGAGCTGCTCGACCTCGCTCGACAGAAGCGCTCGGCGTTCGGCAGCCGAAGCCCGGCGCCCCGTGGTGACGACCGTTCCGATGCCGGGGCGCACCTCGAGGATCCCATCACGAACGAGCTCGGCGATGACTTTGTGCGCCGTGTTCGGGTTGATCTTGAGCGCCTGGCTCAGCTCCCGGACCGACGGAAAGGGCGAGCCGGGTGACAGCTCGCCGGAGACGACGGCCTTGGTGGCCGCGTAGACGATCTGGCGGTACGGGGATTCCCCGGGCCCGAGGGTGACGGCGAACGGCAGCATGGTGTACTATGTGGTCTAGTACACATGGATGTCAAGCCACTCGGATGGTGCCGCTGCCAGCACGCCCCCCAGCCATCTCCCGCATCCCTCGGTTCGTTAGGCACCGGGCCGTGGGGCCGGCATCATTGCGCAAGGGGTCAGCGGGAACGGCGATGGGGCGGATGGGAACGGCGAAACGGCCGGAGGGGCGCCGTGAGCGTGCGGTGTCATCCCGAGGAGCGCCGCCGGCGCGACGAGGGACCTGCGGTGCCGTACCGGGGACCCGACCGGCCACGAGCGACGGTCGGCTAGGTCCCTCGTCGCTGGCGCTCCTCGGGATGACACACACGGGGGACCCGCGGCGCGCGGAGCCATCACCATCGAGGAGCGATCCGGCCGTTTCGCCGTCCCCCCTTCCGCCCAATCGCCGTCCCCCGCTGTGCCTTGCGCGACGAGGCATCCCGCCGGGCCAGCGCGAGCAGGCCTGGCCACTCCACATCCGGGTCGAGATGCTGAATGGTTTCGGCCGGGCACCGAGAGCACACACATATTTCGGCTCAACCGACCGCCAACGAGGACGCGACATGAGCCCGTCTGGGAGACGGAAAGCAAGCGGCACGAGCAAGAAGAAGGCATCGACGAAGCAGCCGCCGAAGAAGGCGGCGATAGCGAAGCAGTCCGCCGCCAGGAAGGCGCCAGGCAAACAGGCGAAGGAGCGCCCAGCGAAGAAGATCCCGGCGAAGAAGGGTCCAGCGAAGAAGCCACCGCACTCCGCACCGTACGAGACCGGCAAGTGGGCCGCCGCGTTCGCGCCGCGCGCGCCGGGCGAGCGGCGCTACTGGCTCGTGAAGTCCGAGCCCGAGGTCTTTTCCTTCGATGACCTCGTGCACGCGAAGGACCGCACCACCTACTGGGACGGCGTGCGCAACTTCGCCGCGCGGAACTTCCTGCGCGACGGCATGAAGCTCGGCGACCAGGTGTTCTTCTACCATTCGATGGCCAACCCGCAAGCCATCGTGGGGGTGTGCGAGGTGGTGCGTGAGGGATACCCCGACTTCACCGCCCTCGACCGAGCGCACACAGGCTACGACGCCGATTCCGACCCCGACGCGCCGACCTGGTACATGGTGGACGTGCGCGCGGTCGCGCCGCTCGCACGCCCCGTCACGCTTCCCGAGATCAAAGCGCGGCCCGAGTTGGCCGAGATGGCGCTGCTGCGGATCGGGCGCCTGTCGGTGGTGCCCGTGACGGCCACAGAGTGGGAGGTGATCCAGGCGATGGGGAACGCCGGCGGGTGATCTCGTTCGTCACAGCCGAATGAGGTAGCGGCCTTCGGCATCCGGGCGGCCGTCCGTCTGCACACGGGACAGCGTCTTGAGCAGCACGCGGCGGTCGCCGATCCGGATCTCCACCCAGGGAGCGTTCCGCGGAATCTCGATCTCGAAGGAGGCGTCACCCTTCGCGTTGCCGATCGAGAGCCGATCCACGTCGGAGGCGAACGACGGCCTCCCACCCACGGCGCGAACGACGATGTCTTCGCCGTCCGTCAGTGACACCGTCGCCAGCCCACTCGCCTGGCTGGCGGTGAACACGATCGTGAACCGATTGCCAGGGGCGACCGTGATGCCGCCGGTCAGCTCGCGCCCAGGTAGTGGACGCGCCGGGGCGGGTGCTCGCGGAGCTCGCACGTCCGATGCGATCACGCGACGGAGCAGCTCCGGCAACGGAGACCCGGGAGCCGCGTACGCCGCGCCGGCTGCAGCCAGTGCGATGATGATCGCCGCCGCCCGCTCGCCCCATCGACGACGTCGCCCGCGGGCCCGCGCCGCAATCGCCGACACGTTCGCATGCGGCGGCGAATGGTCGATCGTACGCAATAGCTCGAAAACCTCCTCCTGCTCTCGCGTTGCCTGCTCCACGCGCAACCGGCACTCCTCACAGGTCGCGAGGTGGCTCCGGAGCGCCGCCTCCGCCGGCGGCGTCAGCTCGCCGTGCAGCAGTCGCTGGACCTGGTCCTCGTCAAGGTGCATCGCGGTCGTCTCCATACACGGCGCGGAACGCGCGCTTCGCACGGGCGAGAAGCGTCCCGATGCTGGACTCGTTGATCCCGAGCGCCGCCGCGATGTCGCGGTAGCGGTACCCTTCGGCGCAGAGCAGCAGCATCTGGCGATCTCGCTCGGGGAGTCGGTCGAGCGCGGCTCTCACCCGCTCACCCGACTCCGAGGCGACGGCCGTCTGCATGGGCGAGGGTGGAGGATCGGCCAGCACTCGTGTGGCACGCTCGATGGTGAGCAGCCGCGTTCGGCGCGACCGCTTCGATGCGACGTTCCGGAACCGATTCAGCGCGACGGCAATGAGCCACGCCTCCGGTGCGTCGGGAAGGGCTCCTCTCTCGTACATCCGTACGAATGCTTCCTGGGCGAGGTCGGCCGCGAGATCCGGTTCGCCCGATAGCCGCTGAAGGAAACGGAACAAGCGATCGAAGTGCGCGTCGAACAGCTCCGCCACGGCATCGTGAAACGACGCTGTCATGTCCGCCCGCGCGTTGCCGCCGGCCAGCCGCCGGCTCGGCGCGCCAGTCGCCACCTGTCTCGTGATTGACCCCGCGAGCGGATTCCGCACGGTGCGCTCCCTCTCATGGAGCCCGGGAGAACTGGATCTTGTGACGCGCCGCGGCCGACCGTCAGAATTGCCAGTCGATGCCCACCACCAGCGGAGCGAGCGGACGCATGCCGATGGGGGCCGGTTCGCCCGTGGCCGGGTCCGTGGCGTAGGTCAGCACGTTGGTCCTCCCCAACACGTTCGTGATGGTGCCGAATACCGCCAGCATCGCATCCCGGTTCGCGATGCGAAGGTGCCAGTGCCTCCGGACGCCGAGGTCGAGGCGCCAGTACGGCGGCAAGCTCGCGCCGCCTAACGAGTCAGTGACCGCGCGCGGACTGCCACCGAGCTCGCAGCCGCGGTCCAGCAGGTTGCACGCTTCCCACTCGAAGGGCCCGGACAGTGGCGTGGCGCGCCGTCCCACGGCACCTGTCGCGCCGAGCCGGACCGATGACGTGGCCGACGGGAATAGGATCACGCCGGTCTCCAGCAGATGGCTCGTCGCGTGGGCGGGGAGGAAGCTCGAGTCTCCGTACTGGAGTCGCGTGCGCTGCCAGCCGTAACTCGCCACCAATCCGTACCGCGCACCACTCACGGCCGCGTCGAGGGCGAAACCACGCACCGGCCCCGCGCCCGTGGCGAACTCGCCGGTGGCGAAAGGCTCCCCGGTGCGCGGCGCCACGAGCACCAGCCCGTGGAGCTCACGCGCGTAGAGCTGCGCGCCGAGTCGCATCCCCTCGATCGGCCGATATTCGGCGGCGATCACGCCGTCGTCGCTCCGGGCGACCGGGATGCCGGGAGCGCCCGCACCGATGTAGAGGTCCACCGGGAACGCGCCACCCACCACCGCCTCGGGGTTCCGGAGCGATTGCCCGAACTGTTGCGCGTGGCTGTAGCCGCTCGAGACGATGAGCGACGGCAACGCGGCCCAGCGAAGCTCCGCACGCGGACTTCCGTACACGCGTCCGGCGACCGTGGCGGCCGAGAGCTCGAGCTTTGCCGTGAGCCGACTGCCGAGCGAACGCTCGTGTACGCCGAAAAGCGCCGCCATCGGCGTGCGCGCGTCGAGCGTGTAGGCGCCGCGCTCGTTCGCCGCCGGCTCCACGCGATACGAGGTGCGGCTCTGTCGGATGCGCAGCCCCGCCATGGTCGTTGCCCGCCCGCGACGCTCGATGGCCGCGTAGAAACCCTCGTCCCGACGCGCCGCCATCATCTGTAGCGCGTCGGCGCCGTCCACGTTCCACACCGCTTCCGCGTCGCTCGAGGCGCTCCATGCCCGTAGTTCGAGGGCGAGCGCACCCATGCGTCGCGACCATTCCGCGCCCAGCGTTCTACCCTGCCACTCGAAGGCGTTGCGAGTCTGGTCGGCGCGCGGCGCGACGCTGTCCCTCGCCGTCGCGCTGGCGTCGAGATCGTTTCCGCTCTCGGCGCCGAGGAGGCGCACGCGGCCACCGAACACCGGTGCCTCCAGCTCGAGGAGCGCGTCCATGGTGTGGCCGCCCAGGTACGACGGCTCGCGCTCCGGCGCGATGAAGCCCGGGAAGCCGGACCTCACGCTCAGAAGGTAGCCGGCGGTCGAGACTCCGAGCGGTCCATCCACCGTCACCCGCGCCTGCGTGGTACTGAAGCTTCCCCGGGCCCCCAAGCGCTGGCCCGGCGTGCGCGTGGTCGCGGCGACCGTTCCCGAAAGTGCGTCCGCGTCCGCGAGCGCTGGCGAGGGGGAGGACACCGTTAGGCGGTCGAGCGCGTCCGGGTTCCACGCACTGAACGTCCCCGCGGCATGGTACGGGCTCAGCACCGGGATGCCATCCAGCAGGAACGCCGTCTGGTCCGATGCCCCGCCGCGAACGTGAACCCCACTGGGCGACTCCGGACTGAGCACGACATCGCCGCCGCTCATCGCGAGAAACGCATCCGGCTCCGACAGCAGCGGATGATTGCGCACGGCCGCGGCGGAGATGCCGCGTTCCGTCACGCTCGCATGCTCCACGCCGTCAACGCCGCGGATCGCGACCGACGGCCGTACGTCGACGGCACCCAGCCGAACGGCCTCGGGATGCAGCGTGATGTCTATTGTGAGCTCGCCAGATCGCGGCACGAGGGCGTGGAGTGTGCGCGGCGCGAATCCGAGCCTGCGTACCGTGACGTGCTGCGGGCCCGGCATCACGCCGTAGAGGGCGTAGCGTCCGCGCGTGTCGGACACCACGGCGCGATTGAGATCCGGGAGCGTGACCGCCGCGCCCGGAACCGGCTCGCGGCTCTCGCCGTCAGTCACGGTACCCACGATCGCGGCTCCGGTCACCTGCATCGCGATGACGAGCCTCGCCGCGCCAACGAGCCAAAGGATCACGTCGGTCCTCTCGATACCGACCCCGTAATGAATTTGGCGACCGATCACGGCAACGCCAGCGTACGTCGGCAGACTCGTGCGCAATCTGTCACAAGCCGTTCCGCTCGCGGGTTGCTACAGCAGGAACACCCGAGACCTGCCGGACCGAGAATTCGCGGAGAGGAGGCGTCATGAGGAATCACGCGCGCCGCGCAGCGACCCGTTCTGCCACCGTAGTGTCGCTCGCACTCGTTCTGGGTTGTGGCGAGCGCACGCCCACGGGGCCGGCGGTCTCCGTGCCTAACGCGCCGTTCGCCGTGAACGCCGTGCTACCCGCATTTCCCGGTCCCGGGGCGTTCGTCGCGGTCATCGACAACCCGTACTATCCCCTCATCCCCGGCACGACGTTCGAGTACCGCGCCGAAACGTCGGCGGGGCTCGAGACGAACACGGTCGAAGTCACCTCCGACACGAAGACGATCCTGGGTGTTGCGGCGACCGTAGTGCACGATCGGGTCTTCCTCGACGGCGAGCTGACCGAGGACACGTTCGACTGGTACGCCCAGGACGTCTCCGGCAACGTGTGGTACCTCGGCGAGCAGTCATGCGAGGTCGAGGACGGCCAGTGCGTCTCCACCGAGGGCTCATGGGAGGCCGGGGTGGACGGCGCTCAGCCGGGCATCATCATGTGGGCCGATCCGGCGGCGCACGCGGGCACCACGTATCGCCAGGAGTTCCTCGCCGGCGAGGCCGAGGATGTGGCGAAGGTGCTGCGGCTGAACGCTCGGGTCGAAGTGCCATACGGGTCGTTTACCGGTTGTCTCGAGACCATGGACTGGTCTCCGCTCGAGCTGGGCGTTCGCGAGCACAAGTTCTACTGCCCCGGAACCGGACTCGTGCTCGAGGTGGCGCCGCGCGAGGGCCGTGCTCGGAACGAGCTCGTGGCGATTCAGACGCCGTAGCGGCAGCGGCGCGCGTGCTGGCGCCCATAAGCGACGGAAGGAGCGATGTCCGTGATCCGAACCGGGAATCGGCTGCTCCGGCAGGCTCGGGCCGAGTGGCTGGTCGCGCTCACCATCGCGACCGCCACCCCCGCACCGCGGGCGTGGGCGCAGCAGCCCGTCGACCGCCTCAGGGACCGGGGCTCCGGTATCCCCACGTCGATGTTCGGAACGTACGTCCGGTCGGGCGAGCTGCTGCTTTACCCGTTCTTCGAGTACTACCGCGACGCCGACGCCGAGTACAGCCCTGACGAGATGGGGTACGGCCTCGACGCGGACTTCCGCGCGAGGTACCGGGCAAGTGAGCGACTGATCTTCCTCGGTTACGGCATCTCCGAGCGGCTCGCCGTGGAGCTCGAGGCCGCCCACATCACGGCCCGACTGGAGAAGGCGCCGGATGATCCGTCGGCGATGCCCGCCCGCGTGGAGGAATCCGGGTTGGGTGACGTGGAGGGGCAGCTCCGCTGGCGGTGGAACAAGGAGTCCGCGCGTCGCCCCGAGCTCTTCTCCTACTTCGAGACCGTGTTTCCGCTCCAGAAGCAGCGCCGCCTCATCGGCACGCGCGACTGGGAGTTCAAGCTCGGCACCGGCATCGTGCGCGGATTCGCGTGGGGTACCGCGACCATCCGAGCGGCCGTCGAGTACGATGCGGAGGACGGCAGCGCGGCGTTAGGCGAGTACGCGGTCGAATACCTGAAGCGGCTCTCTCCCCGCGTACGGGTGCTCGGCGCGATCGAGGGTGATCAGGACGAGGTGGAGCTGATCTCCGAGGCGCAGTGGTTTCTTCGACCGAACATCTTCATCAAGCTGAACAACGCCTTCGGGCTCACCTCGAAAGCAACGGACTGGGCCCCGGAAGTCGGGATCATGTTCGCGTTTCGGTGATGCTGCCGTGTGGCGCCGCCTCGGCGGCGGTCGTCTGTCACACGTATGCGCTACTTCGCGTGGCTGCTCAGACCACCTCGCTGGCTCGTCGGCATCGGTGCACTGGCGGGCGCCGCGGTGTTCATCGTGGCGACGGTGCTCAGTTTCCTGCCCTTCGAGCCGTCGGACGCCTCGCGATCGAGCGTGACGGTGCCGGTGCTGCTGTTCGTCGCGGCGACGCTCGTGCTCCCCGCCACGCGGGCGTTCGCGGCGGGTTTCATGGTGGCACTCGTGCTGGCGACGTTCGCCGACGCGAAAGCGACGCGGCACTGGTGGGCCCCGATGCGCGGCCTCGTCATGCGCGTCACGCGCCCGATGCGCGAGCGCCAGGCGCGTGAGGAACACCTCGCGGCATGGCTGGCTCAGAACCGGGGGCAGTCACTCCGAGTGAGCGACGCACTCGTCCTGCTCTCGAACCTCCGCGGCAGCTGTCTCGGACCACTCACGCGTGGCGACAGCGGGCTCGGCGTACCAGCCGACCTGGATGGGCTGTTGGCGTACCCGATGTGCGAGCCATACCGGACGTCGACTCGACGCGAGCAGTTGGAGTGGCCGCAGCGATACTTCGAGGGTGATACCGGCTGGCGGTGGGAGTTCGAGCGCATCGCGCAGCCGACGCTCAACGCCGGTCCGAATTTCCGCGTCGTGCTTCGGCCGGACTCGCTGCTCGAGCACGCGGGGCCCGTCGTCGAGGAGACCGGCGATGGGCGCATTCGCGTGCGAGAGCGCGACGGCGCTCCGTGGCACATGGTCTCGACGCCGGTTCCGACGATGCGCCGCATACGCGAGTGCGTGCTCCGCGCGGCCGCCATGGCCGACTCGGCGGGCGATACGACGGCGCTCTTCGAGTATCTCGCCGACGGGTACTACGCGCGCAAGGCGTGCCGGGAGATCAGCGTCACGAGCTCGACGACGCGCGACAATGGCGACCGGGTGCTCGACATCGTGCCGCGCTCGCGTCCGGGCCAGGAGCGCGCGGAGACTGGGGTCGTGCTCTTTCGCATGGTCGGTCCCAGGCGATTCGAGGTTCGTGGCCGCGCCTGGGGGTCACGCTACCTGCTCGATGCCGACGGGCTGCCGCACGTCACCACGGCGGATCGCGACGCGGGGGTCAGCGATCCGGCGCCCGAGCGGTGCGAGGAGGATACGTCGGTGGCGTGCACGAACACATGATGGTATAGACGGGTCCTGCCCCGCGTGATTCTCCGCCCCTCGCCCGGAGATCATCGCGCGCATGCCATCGTCCGCCGTTCGTCGCTTCCTGCTCGTTTGCTCCCTCGTCGCCTCGGCACTCCCGGCCACGACGCGCGCCCAGCGCCCGCGCACGCGCATCACGGACTCCAGCGCCGTACTGGCCGGCGCGCGCCTCGCGTGGCCCGACAGCACGAGCTGGCGCCACCTCGGTCCCGCCGCCTTCGGCGGGCGCATCGACGACATCGAAGCCGTGGCGGACGACCCGCGCATCATCTTCGTCGGCGCCGCGTCGGGCGGCGTGTTCCGCAGCACGAACAACGGCGTCACCTGGGAGCCGGTGCTCGACCGGTACGCCGGCGCCCTCTCGGTCGGCGACATCGCCATCGCGCCGAGCGACCGGAACGTCGTGTGGGTGGGCACCGGCGAGCCGAACAACCGGCAGAGCTCCACCTGGGGCGACGGGGTGTACCGCTCGCTCGACGGCGGCACGACCTGGCAGCACATGGGGCTCCGCGACACCCAGTCGATCGGCCGCGTCGTCATCGACCCGCGCGACCCGAACACGGTGTTCGTCGCCGCGGTCGGCCATCTCTGGGGGCCTAACGAGCAGCGCGGACTCTATCGGACGAAGGACGGCGGGAAGACGTGGCGGAAGGTGCTCGGCGTGGACGAGCACACGGGCGCGGTGGACGTGGCCATCGACCGCGACGGGCGCACGCTCTTCGCGGCCACGTACCAGCGCCGCCGCCGAGCCTTCGGCTTCGCGGGCAGCGGCCCGGGGAGCGGACTCTGGCGCTCGCTCGACGGCGGCGACACGTGGGAGCGCCTGACGAGCGCGAACGGGTTGCCGAGCGGCGAGATGGGGCGCATCGGCGTCGCCATTTCGGCGAGCGAGCCGGACGTCGTGTACGCCGTGATCGAGAGTCGCGGCGGGGGCGTCTTCCGCTCGAACGATCGCGGCCGCACCTGGACGCGGCAGAGCGCCACCAACCAGCGCGCGAGCTACTACAGCCAGATCCGCGTGGACCCTGACGACGCCGATCGCGTGTGGCTGCTGGCGACGAGCCTCTTTTCGTCGGTCGACGGCGGGAAGACGTTCGCGGTGGACTCGGTCGCCCAGACGCACGTGCACCCCGACCATCACGCGCTCTGGATCGACCCGCGCGACTCACGCCACATGCTGCTCGGCAACGACGGCGGGCTGTACGCGACCTACGATCGCGCGCAGCACTGGCAGTTCGTGGACAACCTGCCCATCTCGCAGTTCTACGACGTCGCCGTGGACAGCCGCGAGCCGTACTGGATCTACGGCGGCGCGCAGGACAACGGGCAGTGGGCGCTGCCGAGCCGGACGTTCTCGCGCGGCGGGATGACGAACGCCGACGTCATCAACACCGGCTACGCGGACGGCTTCCAGGCCGCCGTCGACCAGCGCGACCCGCGCTGGGTGTACACCGAGTCGCAGAACGGGCGGCTGTACCTCATCGACATGGAGACGCGCGAGGAGCGGTGGCTCACGCCCGTGCCCACCGACACGAAGGAGCGCTACCGCTTCAACTGGAACACGCCGCTCGTCGCCGTCTCGCACGACACGAGCCTCGTCTACTACGGCGCCAACAAGCTGCTCGCGACGCGGGACCGCGGGAACAGCTGGCAGGTCGCGAGCCCCGACCTCACGACGAACCCCACCGACTGGCGCCGCATGCCGCTCGGCCCCGGCTTCCCCACCCGCGAGGCGTTCTCGCGCGACGACGGGATCTCGAGCTACGGGACGATCACCACCATCGGCACGACGCCCAAGGCGCCCGGCACGATCTACGTCGGCACCGACGACGGGAATGTGCAGATGAGCACGGACGGGGGTGCGCACTGGACGAACATCACGAGCCGCTTCCGGCTCCCGGGCCCACGCTGGGTGGGGAAGGTGCTGCCGTCGCGCGCCGACGGCCGTACGGCCTACGTGACGTTCGACGGTCACAACGACGACGACCTGAAGCCGTACGTCTTTCGGTCTACCGACGGCGGCGCGACGTGGAGCTCGATCGCGGGCGACCTGCCCGACGGCATCGTCGTGCGCACCATCGAGGAGCACCCGCGAAACACGAACGTGTTGTTCGCCGGCACCGAGTTCGGCCTCTACTGGACGTTCGACGGCGGGCGGCATTGGACGCGCACGACGGGCAACATGCCGCCGGTGCGCGTGGACCGCGTCCTGTTGAACGACGCGACGAACGACCTGATCGTCGCCACGCACGGACGCGGGATCATCGTGCTCGATGACGTCAGCCCGCTCGAGGCGGGCGCGCCAGCGATGCTCGCGCGCGACGAGCTTCGCCTCCTCCCGCCGCGGCCGGCGGCGCCGGCGTACGAATGGCGCGACCTGCCGTGGCCCGGCGCGAACGCGTTCGTCGCGCCCAACCCGCCCGTCGGGACGTACATCACCTACGTACTCGGCGAGCCCGCCGCCACCGTGACCAGTGCTGATACGACTCGCCCGGCGCGCGCCGCGAAGACCGTGACAATCCAGGTGCTGGGCCCCGATGGCGCGGTGGTCCGCGAGCTCACCGGCCCGGACACGCCGGGTACCCACCGCGTGCTCTGGGACCTGCGCGGTCAGATGCCGTTCCTGCCGGCGCCGTCGGACTCCGGCTACTACGGCGCGTACCGCACTCCGCTCGTCCTGCCGGGGCGCTACGTGGTGAAGCTGCTGGCCCGCGGGAAGGAAGCGACGCAGCAGATGGATGTGCGCGCGAACCCACGCGCGTTCACCACGCCCGCGGCCCTCGCGGCGCGCCACGCGATGTCCGTGCGCATCGCGGAGCTCAGTCGCGCGTACGAGGACGGCGCGAAGGCGCTCGCGGCCGTCGATGCCGAGCTGACGCGCTTCGCGGCGGCCGTGAAGGCGCAGCCTAACGCGCCGCCGGCGGTCGACAGCGCGGTGTCGGCCGCGGCGAAGCAGGTGGCCGAGCTCAGGCCGCGCTTCTCACCGAGCTACGGGACGCCGATCGGTCGCGCGTTCGACCTGCTCGGCGCCTTGCAGTCGTCGTCGGGCGCGCCCCCGGAGGCGCAAGGTCGCGTGCTCGACTCGGCCGCGGCCGATCTCCGCGAGGCGATCACGAAGCTCAACGAGATCATCACCACGACAATGCCCGCGGTCCGGGGCAAGGTGGGCGGACTGTCTGCGTCCGTCGAGCGGTTGAAGGTGCCGTGATCCCCTTGTCATTCCGAGTGAGCGCAGCGAGTCGAGGAATCGCCAGCATCCCGGGAGAGAGACGGGTGTCATTCCGAGCGGAGCCGCGCAGCGGCGCGGGAGCCCACGCAGTGGGCAGATGAGGAATCGCTATCGTCCCGATTGAGGGAATCGGCTCGCCCATGCGATCGTTCGATGCCTGAAACGCGCGTCGGATCGTCGATCATTGCGGCATGGTCCGCAGCTACTGCGTGTACATCCTCGCGAATCGCTCGCGGACGCTGTATGTAGGCGTGACGAATGATCTAGCCCGTCGCCTGTCCCAGTATCGAGCGGGGAATCCCTGGAGTTTCACTCGACGATACGCGGTCTACCGGCTCGTACACGTGGAATGTGCATCCAGCCCGCGTGATGCGATTGCGCGTGAGAAGCAGGTCAAGCGATGGTCACGCCGGAAGAAGCTCGCGTTAATCGAGACGTCCAACCCGAACTGGGGGGACCTCACCGAGAGTTGGATGATTGACGGGCCGGTCCCTCTCGCGGGATGATGGCGATTCCTCGCCTGGCGGCTCGGAATGACAGAATCTCTCTACCGGGAGGACGGCGATTCCTCACTGCGTTCGGACTGACAACCGCGGGCTCAGTCGTTCTTTAGCGCCTCGATCGGATCGATCCGTGCGGCGCCGCGCGCCGCCACCCACGTTGCCACGCTCGCCACGACCACTACGATCGTCCCCGCCGCGGCGAGTGACGCCGAGTCAACGACGCTCACCTCGAACGCGAGACTGCGCAGAAGCTTCGCGAACCCGAGGAAGACCAGTAGCCCGACGACCGCGCCCGTGACGATGATCGCCTCGCCCTGCCGAAGAATCATTCGCACTGCTCGCTCCGGCAGGAGCCCTAACGCGATGCGGATGCCGATCTCGCGCGAGCGCATACCGACGACGTACGCGATGACGCCGTACAGGCCGACGATGCCGAGGGCGAGTGTCGCGGTCGCGCCGGCCGTCAGCAAGAGCAGCGCGAACGTCATGCGACTGCCGGCCTTCGTCACGGTGTCTTCGAGGTTCTCGGCCCCGTAGACCGGCAGGGTGCGATCGAGCGCGTGGATCTCGCGCACGACCATGGCTGGCAGCGAAGGCGCGTGTCCGCGCGTGCGGACGACGAACGCCATCTCCGAGCTCATTCGCCAGTCCGCCGTCGAATCGGGACCGGCCTGCGCAGGGAAGTACAGCATGCTCGACGGCGACTCGGTGAGCGACGTATCGCGCACGTCGCCGACCACGCCGACGATCGTGTACCAGTTCGGATCGTCCTGATACGGCCTGACGCGTTGGCCCAGCGCCTGCCGTCCCGTCGAATCGTTCCAGTACCGCGACGCGAACCCTCGAGAGACCACGACCTCGTTCACGCCGCGGCTCACGTGGGCAGCGTCGAATGACCGGCCCGAGAGCAGCGGGATCCGCATCGCACTGAAGTACCCGCGGCTCGCCTCAGTAACCACGAAGGCCGGCGGCAGCGGGTCCTCGGGACGCGTTCTGCCCTCGACCCAGATGATGCGCATCGTCTGACCACCGACCAGCGGCAGCTTCGATACGATCCCGACCGATTCCACTCCGGGGAGTTGCGCGATCCGGTCCACCGCGTTGGTGTAAAAACGGGAAACCTCCGCGGCAGTGTCGTACGGCTTGCCCGGGAGATCCGTCCAGAGTGTGAACGCGTTGCGCGCGTCGAACCCGGGTTGCACCGCTCGGAGACGCATGAAACTGCGGGCCAACACCGCAGAGCCGCTCAACAGCACGAGCGCCAGTGCGACTTCGGCCATCACGAACGCGGCGCGCATGCGTTGACTGGCACGGTTGGCAGTGCGGAAGCGTCCGCCGTCGGAGAGGACGCGCGCCGTACCTCCCGACCTGAGGCGCCATGTGCCGATCAGAGCGCTCATGACACAGAAGAGCGTCGTTAGGCCCGCGACCGGGATCACGAGCGGCCAGCCCGCACGCACCTCATTGAGCCGCGGAAGGTCCGGCGGGCCAGCGTGAACGAGAAACTCGATCGCACCGTTGGCGATGGCGAGACCCGGGATGCCGCCAACCACGGAAACGATGGCTGCTTCAGCAGCGAGACTCCACCAGACCCGAAGCGTCGACGCGCCAAGCACGGACCGAACGGCGAACTCCCAGCGCCGAGCCTCGACGCGCGCGAGCAAGAGCGACGCGACGTTGCTGAACGAGACGATCACGAGGAGCGCCACCGTCGCCGCCACGAGCCAGAGGATGCGATCGAAATCGCCAACGACGTCCTCACGCATCGGGTGGACGAGGGCGACTGCCTTCACCTGCGCGAGGATCTTCGCGGTCGAGACGCCAGGGCGTTGCTCCGGGTAGGTCTCGGGAATCCGCGTGAGGATATCGTTGAGCTCTTTCTGCGCCGCGTCAGGTGACACGCCGGGACGCAGGCGACCAAGCGCGCGGAACGTGAAGCTTCCGAGGTACACGGGTCGCCCGGCTCCCGTCGGGACCCAGAGACGAGCGTCCGCAGTGGGAAACGCAAACGACGCCGGTAACACGCCGACGATCTCGCGATCGACGCCGTCCACGCGAAGTCGTTGACCGAGGACCGCAGGAGTGCCGTTGAGCCGCTCGCGCCAGAAGCTCTCGCCAATGACGACGACCGGCGGTGCGCCAGGTTGCTCGTCAGCGTCCACGATGAGTCGACCCATCGCGGGACGCGTGCGCAGCATCGCGAAGATGGATCCGGCGACTCGTGCCATGGGCACGCGCTCGGGCGCGACGCCCGGATCAGCGTACGTGACGGTCGCGGAAATCTCGTCGCTGTAGGCGCCGACCGACTCGAACGATTTCGCGAGCGTTCGATAACTCACGTACGTGCCTGGCGACTGCCGCACCGCCGGCATGTTCATCCCCGGAAAGGCGTGCCAGAGGCCGACGAGTCGGTCGCTGTCCGGGTACGGGAGCGGTTGCAGCAGGACGCTGTTCACCAGCGTGAACACCGCGCACCCTGCCCCGGTACCGAGTGCAATGGTGGTGATGGTTGCGACGGTGAACGTGCGTGCCCGCCAGAGCGATCGCGCGGCGTAACGGAGCTGCGCGATGCTGTCGATGATGGAGAGCCTGCGGACGTCGCGGCTCTCGTCCTTGATGCGCTCGATGCCGCCGAACTTGACGAGCGCCGCACGCCGCGCTTCGTCGGCGGACATACCGGCGGCGACGTTGGCGGCTGTCTGTCGCTCGATGTGGTCGCGGATCTCGTCGTCGAGGTCGCGCTCGACGTCGCGGCGTCGAAACAGGCCGCGAAGCCAGTGCGGGATGCGGTAGCGCCAGTGCTCGATGCGCATCGTCACGCCTCGCGGAGCCTGACGATCATCGAGATCGCGCCCGAGAGTCGGTCCCACTGTTCGGCCTCACGCGCCAGCGCGCGCCGGCCGAGTCGTGTGAGGGAATAGAACTTCGCGCGGCGATTGTTCTCGCTCGGCCGCCATTCGGCGGTGATCCATCCTTCCTGCTCGAGCTTGTGCAGGGCTGGATAGAGCGAGCCGTCGCTCACCTGGAGCACGTCCTTCGACATCAGCCTGAGCCGCTGGCTGATGGCAAAGCCGTTCATGGGCTCGAGGGCGAGCATCTTGAGGACGAGCAGGTCGAGGGTTCCCTGCACGAGATCGGCGGGTCGGCTCACGGAGTCTCCACTCGGTTACCGTGTGGACGGTACAGTTGTTCATCTCGGTAAGCAAGGGGTCTCCGAAATCGTGTCATTCCGGGCAGCGAGGAGTGATAGGCCGCTCGGACGCAGGGGCGACCGGATGCTGCGGATGGAACGGATCGCCCCCGTGAACAGCAAGCGCCAGCGCCGTTTGGCTGAACAGCGAACGCGTCACCGCTTGGTCAACATGGCGGACGCAGAGTCCTCAGGGCGCGGGTCGCGCCCGCCCCGCGCAGATGGCCGCAGAAAACAGCGCACAACTGCTCGTGTTGTTCTTCTGCGTTCTTCTGCGTGGGTGCCCGCAAAGCGGGCACCCCTGCGTCATCTGCGTTCGCCGGTGGAACGCGCGACGACCTTCGAGGAGCGAGCGAAGCCAGCGCCTGCAACGGAACCGATCCGCAGCCATCCGTTCGATCCGACGTATCCGCTCGAACCGTTGGTCTGTGGGGCTGGCCCGAGGGTGTTCCCACGACCTCGTCTCGGCTCGTGGCGCGCGGGCGCTGGCGTGAGCACGGCGTCGATCCGGGATTTCCGCCGCATCCGCGCCGAGCGTTCTGGATGCCTGACCGCTCCCACTGTTCGGGACGACGGCGATTCCTCGACTCCCCCTCGCTGTCGCTCGGGGTCGCTCGGAATGACAGAGTACCTAGAACCCGGTATTCAACCCGAGCCGGACCGTGAGCGGCGCACCGGGCATGATGTTGTTGTTCCCGTTCGACGTCGGGTAATACCGCCGGTCGAGCAGGTTCTCGACGTTCAGTTGCAGCCGCACCGCGTCCGTGAGAGTTACGTAGGCCGCCCCATCCACGCGGGTGAAGCCCGGGAGCGTGACGCTGTTGTCGACGGCCGCGTAGCTGCGCGTCTGATGGATGACGCCGAGCGCGCCGCCGAGCCGCGACGCGAACTGATAGCGGTTCCAGAGCGAGAGCGTCGCGCGCGGTACGAGCGGCACGGTGGCGCCGGCGCGTGCCGAGGCCGTGGCGCTCACCACCCGCGCGCGCTGCGCCGCCCACCCGCCCGCGACCTGCCAGCGACTCGTTAGGTCTCCCGTCACGCCGGCCTCGAAGCCCGTCGTGCGCTGGGCGCCGGTCTGCACCGTGCGCGCCGGATCGGCCGGGTCCTTCGCCGTCGTGTTCGTCCGGTCCAGGCGATACGCGGCCGCCGTCACCGCCAGGCCGGGCGTGACGTCCCACTTGGCGCCCAGCTCGTAGTTGGCGAACCGCTCGGGCTCGAGCGTCTCGGTGGTCGCCGTCAGCGACGAGAATTGGTCGCCCGCGCTCGGCAGGAACGAGATGCCGTAGCTGCCGTACGTCGACACCGCCTCCAGCGGCTTGAACACGAGACCGACGCGGGGCGACACCATGTGGTCGTCGCGCGCGAGCTCGTTGCCGTTGCGGTTGTTGTGGAATCGCAGATCGAACCGCTCGTAGCGCACGCCGGCGATGGCCTGCCAGTGCGACGAGAGCGCCACCTGATTCTGCGCATAGACCGCCGTGACGTTCGCGGTGACGTGGTTGTCGGCGTCGGTCGTGCTCTGACGGAACGTCACCGGTGTCGCGACGGTGGGGCTGGTGAACGGGACGGTCGATGACGTGACGCCATCGCCGAAGTAGCCCGTCTGCCGGAAGTTGTCGGTCACCTGCCGGCCGAGCTCGACGCCGAACACCAGTGTGTGGCGCACCGCACCCGTGGTCAGGTCAACGATCGCGTCGGTCTGATTGAACAGGTTCGTGCGCGCGTGCGAATTGTTGTACGCGGAGAGATTCACCTGCGTGCCGGCGGGGTTCACGGCACCACCGGGATATACGTTCTGGTAGAACTTGTCGTAGTGCATGAACCGGCTGCGATTGCGAATCGTCAGGCCCGCCCCGGTCACGTGCTCGGCCGTCGCGCTCGCGCCGTGGACCCGTGCGTCGGCATAGCTGACATCGGGGTTGCCGAAGAACGTCCGGATCGGCGCCGGCGATGGCCGTCCCTGGAACGACGGGATGCCGCGGTCCGCGCCGCGGTGGTCGCGGAAGAACTCGTAGCCGAGACGCACCGACGTGCGCGCGCCGGCGGCGACGGCGAGCGTGGGGTTGAGTCCCGAGCGCTCCAGTCTCGCGCCGTCCCGGAAGCCGTCGGAATTCTCGTACATCCCGTTGAAGCGCGCCGCGACGTTGCCGGCCAGCGGCTGCCCCACATCGATCGACCCGCGCCGGTGGTCGAACGAGCCGCCCTCGAGGGTGAGCGAGCGGATGGGCGCGAACTGCGCCTCCTTGGTCACCCGATTGAGCACGCCGCCGCCACCGCCGCGGCCGAAGATCATCGCGTTCGAGCCTTTCAGCGCCTCGACGCGCTCGACGTTGTAGAGGTCGCGATAATACTGGGCGTCATCCCGCACGCCATCGATGAAGAAGTCGGCGGTGGAGTTGTTGCCGCGGATCGTAAGTTGGTCGCGATTCCCCTCACCCTGCCCCGTGGTCACGCTCGGCACGTATCGAACGACGTCGGCCATGCTCTGCATAGCCTGGTCGGCGATGAGCTGCCGCGTCACGACGGTGACCGCCTGCGGCGTGTCGCGCAGTGGTGTGTCGGTTTTCGTGGCCGTGGTGGTGCGCGGCGTAGCGTAGCCGGTGGCGCGACCGGCTTTGCCGGTGACGATGACACGGCGAAGCCCCTGGGCGACCGAGTCGCGCGCGGTGGTATCCTGGCGCGTCTGGATCGTGATGGCGGCGACAACGGTCGGCCGTGTGAGCGTGGAAGACCTTGCGGCAGTGGGAGTTCCGGCCACGATGAGGCCGATACCGAGCGTGACGAGAATTCGCATCGAGCTGTTTGGGAGACTGGCGGGCAGAATCCCGATAGATTTTATCGGGAATGGCCGCATGCTAGTGCCCCGCACCCGCGAATTCAACCTCCAGCCAATCTACCAGCGAGCCCGAAGCGAGGTTGTCGATGGCAGCGGCCATCGCGCCGGCGCTCCCGCGCGGGGCCCTCATCACCCGCGTCACGGGGACGGGACGCCTAACGGCCGGTCAGTCGGAACGGCAGGCGTCGATCCGCCGCCTGAGGAACCGGCGCCCGGGCTCCTGACTCGTGAGGCTGAGGGCGCGCTCGTAGGCGGCGCGCGCGTCGTCGAGTCGGCCGAGCCGCCGGCACAGGTCGGCGCGGGCCGAGTGGGCGAGGTAGTACCCGGTGAGCTCGCCGCGCGCGAGGATCGCGTCGATGAGCCCGAGCCCGGCCTCGGGGCCGTCACGCATGGCCACCGCCGCTGCCCGGTTCAGCTCCACCACCGGCGACGGGTCGATGCGCAGCAGCAGATCGTACAGCCCCACGATCTGCTGCCAGTCCGTGTCTGCCGCGCCGGGCGATTCGGCGTGCACGGCGGCGATGGCCGCCTGCAGGGTGTAGGGGCCGAAGCGGCGCGACCGCAGCGCCTGCTCCACGAGTCGGAGCCCCTCCGCGATCTGCGCCCGGTCCCATAGCGAGCGGTCCTGCTCCTCGAGCAGCAGCAGGTCGCCGGCGCTCGAGGCCCGTGCGGCGCGCCGCGCGTCGTGCAGGAGCATGAGCGCGAGCAGCCCCGTCGCCTCCGGCTCCGGCAGCAGCTCGACGAGCAGTCGGCCGAGCCGGATCGCTTCGGCCGAGAGGTCGTGGCGCGTGAGCGACGTGCCTGACGAGGCGGAGTAGCCCTCGTTGAACACGAGGTAGATGACGTGGAGCACGGTGTCGAGCCGCGCCGGCAGCTCGGTGCGTTCCGGGACCTGGTACGGGATGCGCGCGTCGCGAATCTTGGCCTTGGCGCGCACGATGCGCTGCGCGAGGGTCGGGGCCGGCGCGAGGAACGCGCGCGCGATCTCCTCCGTCGTCAGGCCGCACACTTCGCGCAGCGTCAGCGCGATCTGGGCGTCGGGCGCGAGCGCGGGGTGACAGCGCGTGAAGATCAGGCGAAGGCGGTCATCCTCCACCTCGCCGTCGTCCACGTCGGGCGGCGGGGCGACGGTGCCCGCCAGCCGGTCGGCGATGGACGCGAGGCTGGCGTCGAACCGCGCCCGGCGCCGCATCCGGTCGATGGCCTTGAACCGCCCGGCCGAGACGAGCCACGCGCGCGGGTTGGCGGGCACGCCGTCGAGGGGCCACCGCTCCACGGCCGCCGCGAACGCATCGTGCAGCGCCTCCTCGGCGAGATCGAAATCATCGAGGAGGCGAATGAGCGTCGCCAGCACGCGGCGCGAGTCGGCGCGGTAGATGCCCTCGATCGCGTTATGCGTGACGTCAGCTTCCGCCATGCCGCGTGCTGGCTGCCCGGGGTATCACTGCGGGTCGAACGTCATGATCGGGCGGACTTCCACCGAGCCGTGCTTCGCCCCCGGGATGCGAGCCGCCACCTGGATCGCGTCGTTCAGGTCCTTCGCCTCGATCAGGTAGTAGCCGCCGAGCTGTTCCTTCGTCTCGGCGAACGGGCCGTCGGTGGTCGAGACCTTCCCGTTGCGCACGCGCACGGTCGTCGCCGACTGCGTCGGTTGAAGCGCTTCGCCGCCAAGGAGATGGCCGCTCTTTTTGATGTCGTCGGTGAAAGCGTAGTACTCGCCCATCACGGCGTCGCCCTCCTCCTTCGAGTGGCTCGCCCAGGCCGCTTCGTTCTCGTAGATCAGGCAGAGGTACTTCATGGCATGTCTCCAGTGGGTTGGGTAACGTAGGTCGGTGTGTGCAGCGTGGTCACCAGGTGGTCGTTCGAGCGAACCCGAAATCGACAGGCACCTGCATGACAGCACAGCGCCGGTTTTCCCGAGCCGTCGTGGCCGCCATCGCGAAGGACAAGGTACTGGGCCTTCGGGCTGGCCTGGAGCCGCACCGGTTCATCGGTGTGTGGGTGGTCGTGGTGGACGGGCGGGTGTTCATTCGGTCGTGGGGGCTGAAGCAGCGGGGTTGGTTCACCGCATTCCAGGCGGAGCCGCGCGGCGCCATTCAGGCGGCGGAGCGCGAGATGGCCGTACGCGCCGTTCGCGTGACGAGCGAGCGGATCAAGGCTGCCGTGGACCGGGCCTACGCCGAGAAGTACGACACGCCCGGGGCGCTCAAGTACGTGCGCGGTTTCGCGCGCTCGAAGCGGCGGCGCGACACGACGACGGAGCTGGTGCCGGCACGCTAGCGGAACTGAAAGGGGATGCTGGTCGCGGGCGCGGTGAACTGCGACGCAGACGACGCAGGAACGGCGACTGACCGGGGGAATTGGGGTCAGACTCGAATTTCATCATTCTGACGCAGCTGCGTCAGAATGATGAAATTCGAGTCTGACCCCAATTCCCTGTTTCGCAGAGCGGCTCGCGTCAGGTCACGGTACGGTCACCCGAACGCGCGAGCCCTCGGCGCCGTCGTACGTCGCGATCACGGTCGCCTGGCCGGCGCGCTTGCCCGTGATGCGCCCGCTCTCGAGGTCGAGCGCGATCACGTCGTCATCGGCCGCCTGGCCGAGGCTCCATCGTGGCGACACGCGATCGTAGCGCCCGTTGCGGCACCACGATGCCCGCGGCGTCACCGACTGGCCCACAGCGACGACGACGACCGACGGACTGATGAGGATGGTCGCGCCGCCGCCGACACCGCACGACGACGGGTCGACGATGACGCAGCTCGTGGTGGAAAGGAACAGCGTGGCGGATGCGGCGTTGAGTCGGCGCATGAGCACTGTGGGGATGGGGGCGTGGCGACGGCGAGCCGTCGGCTTTCGGCCGACGGCCCCTGGGAGCCGAGAGGCGTCGGCTCTTCCGCGAACGCGGTGCCACCCCTCGCTTCCGCCGAGCCCGCTCGGAAGTACCCACCCCGCCGCCAGTTCGCTGATGATCGGAGCGCACCGGCCGGGCCCGCCGTGTCAGTTCCTCACGTCCCACCGTGTCGTTCTCACTCGTACCGCAGCGCCTGCATCGGGTGGATGCGCGAGGCGCGGCGGGCGGGCAGGTAGCCCGCGCCGAGCGCAACGAGCGCGAGGACCACGGCCGCCAGGATCATCACCACCGGGTCGTGCCCTTCGAGGCCGTAGAGCAGCGACCGCGCGGTCTTCCCCAGCGCCAGCGCGCCGACGATCCCCACCCCGCCCCCGATGAGCGTCATCCGCCCCACCTGGCGCAGCACCATGGCGCGCACCCGCCCCGCGTCCGCGCCTAACGCCATGCGCACGCCGATCTCCCGGGTGCGCTGGGCCACCGTGTAGGCGAGCACGCCATACAGCCCCACGGCGGCGAGCAGCGTCGCGAGCGCGGCGAACGCCGCCGACAGCGTACTGATCATGCGATCGAGGTACACGTTGTCCTTCACCTGCTGCGGCAGCGTCTTGAGGTCCTGCAGCGGCAGGTTCGGGTCGAGCCGCGACATCACCGCCGGGATCGTGCGCATCAACTGCCGCGGGTCGCCCGACGTGCGGAGGTAGAAGTTCAGCGCGGCGGTGGTGCTGTCCTGGCGGTACGGCGTGAAGTACACCGGCGGCACCTCATCCTTCACGTCGCTGTACTTCGCGTCCCTGACGAGTCCCACGATCTCCATGTCGAGCTGCTGCGCGCCCGACAGCGCCATGCGCTTCCCCACCGCGTCGCGCCCGAGGTTGAACTTCTTCGCGAACGCCTCGTTCACGATCGCCACCTTCGGCGCGCCCACCCGGTCGGCGGCCTCGAACTCCCGCCCCGCCACCATCGGTACGCCTAACGTGCGGAAGTAGCCGGGGCCGACCTGGTTCATGCGCGCGTTGCTGTCGATGTCGGGGCCCGACTTCCAACCCTCCACGGCGACGTCGTTCCCCCAACTGTTGCCGGCGAGCAGCCCAACGAGGCTGCCGGTGACGCCCGTGACACCCGGCACCGCCCCCAGCTCCTCGACCACCCGGTCGAAGAACTGCTGCGACCGCGCGCGCGAGTAGCCGTTCCGCTCCGGCGAGATGTAGAACGTGACGACGTTGTCCGCGCGCAGCCCCAGATCGACCCGGCTCACGTTCAGCAGGCTGCGCACGAACAGCCCGGCGCCGATGAGCAGCGCCATCGAGAGCGCGATCTGCGCCGTCACGAGCGACGTGCGGAACCGCGCGGCGCCGCGTGTGCTCGAGGCCTTGCCGGAGTTCGCGCGCAGCGTGGTGACGAGGTCGGGGCGCGTGCTGTGCAGCGCCGGATACATGCCGAACACCAGCCCCGTGCCCACCGACAGCGCGGCCGCGAACACGACCACGGCCGGGTCGAGGCGAAGGTTCACGGTTTCGAGCGCTTCCGGCGGGAGCAGCATTCCCAGCGCGCCCAACGTCCAGCGCGCGACGAGGAGACTCACGACGCCGCCGAGCACGGCCAGCACGCACGACTCCGTGAGCAGTTGCGTCAGGAGCTGACGCCGGGTCGCTCCGAGCGAGAGCCGGACGGCCATCTCCATCGAGCGGTTCGCCGCGCGCGCGAGCAGCAGGTTCGCGATGTTCGCGCAGGCGATCACGAGCACGATGCCGGTGATGCCGAACAGCAGGTAGAGCGGCGTGCGCACCCGGCGGTGCAGCGAGCTCTGGCCGCGCGCCCCGTCGCTGAGCTCCACCTCCTTCGCGCGGAACCGCTCCATCGTCTTCTCGCTCATCCCCTGCTGCAGCGACGCCTCGACGTCGTTGATGATCGGCTTGTAGATGGCGTTGATGCCGCGCTTCGCGGCGTCCATGGACACGCCGGGCTTGAGGCGCGCGAACAGGTACACCCAGTAACTGGTGCGGCGCTCGAAGCCGTTGAACCCTGGCGTCAGCACGCCGCGCATCGAGATCGGGACGAAGACCTTCGGCTCGTACCCGAGCGTCGTCCCGGTGAACCCGCGGGGCGCGACGCCGACGATCGTCATCGGCTGGCCGTTGACGATGAGGGTCTCGTTCAGCACCGAGGGGTCCGAGCCGAGCTGCGTCTCCCAGTAGCTGTGACTCAGCACGGCGACCGGGTGCGCGCCGATCGTCTCGTCATCGGCCGGCCCGAGAAGCCGGCCGAGCGCGGGGGTGAGACCGAGCACCGGGAAGTACGAGCCGGAGACGAGCATCCCCTGCGCATCGAGCGTCTGACGACGGAACGAGAGGTTCGTGCCCAGGGTCCGGTGCGCGGCGATGCCGGTGAACATGGTCTGCGCCTTCTGCAGATCCTTGAACATCGGGTAGCTGAACACGACGGTACAGTCGCCGGCCATGCTACACGACTGCGACCCGGGGTTGGGCCCGGGTGCGCCCAGGTTGACGAGCTGCCCCGGGTTCCGCACCGGGAGCGGGCGCAGGAGCATCTGGTTGAACAGCGAGAAGATCGCCGCGTTGGCACCGATGCCGAGGGCGAGCGACACGACCGCGACGGTCGTGACGAACGGAGTCTTGAAGAGCGTTCGCAGCGCGAGCTTGAGATTGGCCATGATCGTCGGTTCGAGGCTTTCAGCTTGGACAGGCCCGGGCGGGGAAACGTTTGCAGGCCGCGCCTGTCGTCCCAAGCAGGGGCGTCGCCCCGATGAGGGATCTCACACGGCTGCCGCCCGCCGGAGCTGGTCATACAGTACGGTCGTCTGCCGCTCAGGTGTCGCGCCCAGGTCGTCATGGAGGAACGCCACGAGCCGATCGTAATGGCGCAGCGCCTCGCCCCGCTGCCCGGCGCGGGCGAGCGTCGCCATGAGCTGCCGGTGCGCCTCCTCGTTGAGCTCGTCGGCGTGCACCACCGTCCGCTAGACGGCGGCGGCTTCCTCGTGCGACGCGGTTTCGGCGAGGTGCGCGCCTAACGCGAGCAGACCCTCCACCCGCAGCCGCCGGAGATGGTCGCGCAGCTCCAGATGCCAGTCGCCGGCGTTCTCGCTCTCGAGAAAGTCGCCGCAGTAGCGCCGCAGCGCGGCGCGCAACCGCTCGACCGCCGCGGCCGACCCCGGGTTGGCGCGGAGCGCTCGGCGCGCCGCAACCACCGGACTTCCACGCCGCCGCCGGCACTGGCACGCCATCGCGCACGATCTCGAGCGGCCCGAGCGCCGACACGCGCAGCACCCATCCCGCCTGGTCGCCCGACGGTTCGATGATCGCGTTCACCTCGAGCCATGAGGAGCTGCTCGCCCACATCTACACGATGCGGCCGGACGGCACCGAGCTCACCCGCCGCACCCTCGGCACGGCTGAGAACACGTACCCGCGCTGGCTGCGGGCGGTGGGCGCGGCCGCCGTCATGGCAGGCGCCGGCGCTGGGCGTTAGGTTCGACATTCCCTCGCCACGTGGGAAGGTCGGATGAACGCTCGCCACGGCTCCATCGTCGCTACCGTGGTACTCATCGTCGCGATCGTGCTGCTCTACCGGCGGCACGCCTTGTTGGGCGACGGCGCCATCGCGATCACGCTGCAAGTGGCGGCCGTGGCGCTCATGCTCTGGGCGCGCGTCACGTTCGGACGCCGGAGCTTTCACGCGGCCGCCAACCCGACGGCGGGTGGGCTCGTGACGTGGGGGCCCTACCGCTACTGGCGCCACCCGATCTACGCCGCGGTGCTGATCTTCGTCTGGAGTGGCGTGCTGAGCCACGGTCTCGATTGGTGGGCGATCGGTCTCGCGCTCGCCGGCACCCTGGCGACCGCCGTCCGGATCGGTGCCGAAGAGTCGCTGCTCCGCGCGGAATTTCCGGGCGACAGCGGCTACGCGGGGTACGCGCGCCGAACGAAGCGGCTGGTGCCGTTCGTGTTCTGATCGGCCGGCGTGCCCTCGGCGTGATCGCCTAACTAGTCCCGCGCTCGCATTCTGTCCAATGCATCTGCTCGTGCTCGGCGCCTCCGGCGGCTGCGGGCGATGGCTCACGCGCCTCGCCGCCGAGGGCGGTCACCAGGTGACGGCGCTCGTGCGCGCATCGGCCGCGGTGGCTGCCATGCCGGGGGTGCGCGTGATCCGGGGTGAGGTGCTCGACTCCGCCGTCCTCGCGACGGCGCTCGCGGGCCAGGACGCCGTCGCTTCCTGCCTCGGACTGAGGCGCGATGGGAGGAGTCCCTGGGCACCGCTGCGCTCGCCACCCGATCTCACGGCGCGCGTCACGGCGGCGCTCGTACCGGCCATGGCACGCGCCGGCGTGCGGCGCATCGTGGCCATCAGCGCGGGTGGTGTGGCCGAGAGCATAACGCGGCTGTCGATGCCGGTGCGGTGGCTCATCGCCTCGGGCAACGTGGCCGTGGCGTACCGCGACCTCGCCGAGATGGAGCGTCTGCTGTCGGCCAGCCAGCTCGATTGGCTCGCCGTGCGCCCCGTGACGCTCGTGGACGGCGCGCCGACGGGACGCGCCGGGGCGGTCACGCGCTACGGTCTCTTCTCGACCGTGCGACGTGCGGACGTCGCGGCGTGGATGCTCGGTGCGCTCGAACGGCCGGCGTCGTTCAGCGGCCACACCGTGTTGCTCGGCACATCGAGCCGCGCTAGCTGACCATGCTGCCGTGATGCCGGCAGGCCGCCCGCCACGACGATCCATCCCGGGTGACCACGCACCGGTAGAAGCTCGTGCCGGTCCCCTGCGAAACATCGACGTTCACGAGCGCGATCGTCGAGCTCCACGGCTCCAGGCGGGTCACGGTCATGTAGTACGGATCGATCCATCCTGGCGGCGGGCGCCGCGCCGGATGGTAGACCATGCTGACGTACGTTCGCGGGCAGTCGCGTGGCACGACGGCTCGGCGCCCGGGCTGCGTGAGCGCTCGTAGCGTCGCCGTGTCCGCCACCCGCACCGGATCCCCCCGCAGCGTCAGGCAGACGGTCACGCGCGGTCGGCCGGTCGAGTCGGTGACGGGCGCCGGCGCGAGAGTCAGGAGCGCACTGCGCTGGGCGTCGAGGAGATCCTGCTCGGTAAAGTGCGAGGCCGCGTCCACGTCGCGCTCGCGATTGCCGATGACCAGGCGTGCCACGCCTTCCGCGGTGGTATCCCGGGCGAGCACGACTACGTCCATCGTCGGTACCTCGGAGTCCTTCGGCAGCGAGAACTCGAAGATCTGCTCGTAGCGAGCCGGCACCGGCCGGCCGGCGTTCGTCGCCGGATCGAACGCCCACCGGCCGAGTACGTTCTTCACCGCCTGAGTGAACAAGTCATGCGCGGGGTCGACCACCTCGAGGGAGCCCCGCCGTACGCGCCCGGTCGTGTCGACGACGAACCGGACGCGGAGCACGGCGGCGACGCGCGCCTGCAACAGCATGGCTGGATATCCCGGCGCGACGTTCTGCGGGTCCGCCAGCGGCGGGCGATCGACCTGGCACGCGAGATACGGCTCGCCCGGTACGACCGGCGGACACGAACGCACCGACTGCGCCGCAACCCGGCATGACACGACCGCGAGCGCGCAGCCCGCCAGCGCGAGCAAGGACGCCATCGTACCGTTCCCTCCGCGTCGGCGCATTGTCGTTCCGTGAGTCCGATGGGCCGGCGGCCCGTGTCTACGATACGGCTCCACGCTCGGCTTGGCCATGCGGATGGTGAGCGGTCAGGCGCGATCCTCCAGTTAGGCGTGCGACGATCTGATGCCGGCGATCCACCAGCCCCGGCAGAGCTTCGATCGTGATCGCTTGCCGCCCACTTCGACCGCCGAGCAGATTATGGGCATGGCCGCGCACCGAGCGCCGCATCGTCGGTGGACGGAAGCAGAGTTCTACACCGCGCGAGACGCCGCGCCCGCTGGAGAGCGGTGGGAGCTGGTCGACGGCGAGGTGCTGGTGACGGCGGCACCGCACTGGACGCACCAGCGCATCGTTGTTCGCCTGACCGTGCTGCTGGACGCGTACGTCCGGCGGCACGCGCTGGGCGAGGTGTTCGCGTCTCCGCTCGACGTCAAGCTCGAACCGGGACTGGTCCTCCAACCCGACGTGCTCGTGGTGCCGGCCGGAGAGCTCCGACGCCGATCCGACATCGTACGGCGTCTCCTGCTCGCGATCGAAGTGGTGTCTCCCAGCTCCGCGCGCCACGACCGCGTGACGAAGCGCCCGCGCTATCAGCGCAACCGCGTACCCGAATACTGGATCGTCGACGACAGCTCGCAGACGGTCGAGCGATGGACGCCCGACGACGAGCGGCCGGAGCTCATCGCCGAGGAGCTCGTCTGGCATCCCGTCGGTGCGCCGGAGCCGTTCGTGCTCGATCTCCTGCGGTTCTTCGCGGATGTAGCGGCGGCGGAGGACGACAGCACGGGATAGCGGAAGTGTGGGGACGCGCGCTCTCGCCGTGGGACGGATGAGGGCGCTCGCGCGATTGCACACCCCGCGTACCGGGACGTACAATCACGTCTCGCCATCATCACCGGAGCCCCGCATGTCCCGATTCCGCTCCTCGGTCGCGCTGCTCACGTTCGCCTCGATGATTCCCTGCGCCGCGCGCACCACCGCCGCGCAGGAGAAGCGCGCCGACACCCTCCTCACCGTCGAGAAGTATCTGGACTACGAGCAGGTCGCCGAGCCCAAGGTCTCTCCCGACGGGTCGGAGATCATCTACACGCGACGGTGGGTGAACAAGCTCGAGGATCGCTTCGAGTCCGCGCTCTGGATGATGAACGCGGACGGCTCGAAGCATCGCCATCTCGCCACCGGCGGCAGCGCCGTCTGGTCGCCCGACGGAACGCGGATCGCGTACCTCGCCGAGGGCAAGCCGTCGGGGACGCAGATCTACGTTCGCTGGATGGACGCCGAGGGCGCGACCTCGCAGATCACGACGCTCACCGACGCGCCGGCCGACATCCGGTGGTCGCCCGACGGGAAGTGGATCGGGTTCAGCGCCATCGTGCCGAAGTCGGTGCCGTGGAAGATCGACATGCCCGAGGCGCCCAAGGGCGCGAAGTGGACGGGCACGCCGCGCGTCGTGCAGTCGCTGCACTTCCGGCAGGACCGGCGCGGGTTCATGGAGCCCGGCTTCCGGCACCTGTTCGTCGTGCCCGCCGACGGTGGCACGCCGCGTCAGGTGACGAAGGGCGATTGGAGCATTGGCGCGCGCTTCGACGCGCTCGACGCCTCGGTGGGCTGGGACTGGACCCCCGACGGCCGCACGATCATCGCCGACGGGCTGGCCGACACGACGGCGGACGTCAACTACCGCAACTCGAACCTCTACGCCATCGACGTGAACACCGGCGCCATGCGGCGTCTCAACGCGCAGGACGGGGAGTGGTCGTCGCCCGTGGTCTCGCCCGACGGCCGCCGCATCGCCTACCGCGGCTACGCCGAGGTGAAGAACAGCTACCACAAGGCCGAGCTGTACGTGATGAACGTCGACGGCAGCGGGGCGCGGAAGCTCTCGGGCGATCTCGACCGCGACGTGGGCGACCTGACCTGGGCCACCGACGGGAGCGGCCTCTACTTCACGGTCGCGGACACCGGCACGTCGAACGTGTACTTCGCGCCTAACGCTGGCGGCGCGCGCGCCGTCACGACCGGCACGCACATGCTGACCGGCTTCACGATGGCGAAGAGCGGGCGGGCCGCGGGGGTGCGGAGCAGTTTCCGCGCACCGCCGGATGTCGTGCGCATCGACCTGCGGCGCGGTGGCAGCGCCGAGCTGACCCAGCTCACGCGCGTCAACGACGACCTGCTCGCCCGCATCAACCTCGGCGACGTGGAGCGCGTGCGCTACGCGTCCACGGGCGGCGCGCAGGTGGACGGATGGGTGGTGAAGCCGCCGGGGTTCGACCCGGCGAAGAAGTACCCGCTCATCATGGAGATCCACGGCGGGCCGCACGGCATGTACGGCGTGGGCTTCAACTACATGTTCCAGAACTTCGCCGCCAACGGTTACGTGGTGCTGTACACGAACCCGCGCGGCTCGACCGGCTACGGCAGCGCGTTCGGGAACGCGATCATGCACGCCTACCCGAGCGTGGACTACGACGACCTGATGGCCGGTGTGAACGCGGTAGTGAACAAGGGCTTCGTCGACACGACGCGGATGTACGTCGGCGGCTGCTCCGGCGGCGGCGTGCTCTCGAGCTGGGTGATCGGCCACACCAACCGGTTCGCCGGCGCGGCCGTGCGCTGCCCGGTCATCAACTGGATGAGTTTCGCCGGCCAGACCGACGTGCCGCTGTTCACGTACAACTTCTTCGACGCGCCGTTCTGGGAGAAGCCGGAGCAGTGGCTCAAGCAGTCGCCGCTCATGTACGTGGCGAACGTGACGACACCCACGGTGGTGATGACGGGCGTGCTGGACATGCGGACGCCGATGCCGCAGAGCGAGGAGTTCTACGAGGCGCTCAAGATGCGCGGCGTGCCCGCGGCGCTGCTCCGGTTCGAGGGCGAGTACCACGGCACGAGCTCGAAGCCGTCCAACTTCATGCGCACGCAGCTCTACATGATGAGCTGGTACAACAAGTGGCGGCGGACGGGGACGGCGGTGACCACCGCCATGGAGTAAACTCGCTCGATTCTTGCCCTGTTCGGGGGCATGGGTCACGTCAGCGGCGTTCGGCGGTCCGCGATCCTGGTCGCGTCGATGACGGCCACGGCATGTGGCTCCTCGGCGCGACTTCCCGTTTCGGCCGGAATTGGCCCCAGCCCGACGCTTCCGCCCCCCGAGACGTCGCTCATCCCGGTGGTGAACGTCGTCGACGCGACGGGATGGCCCGCCGGGTCTGCCCCGGTGGCCGCCGAGGGAACCTCGGTCAACGCCTTCGCCCGCCAGCTGAGCCACCCGCGGTGGCTCTACGTCCTGCCTAACGGCGACGTCCTCGTCGCCGAGACCAACGCGCCGGACAGGCCGGATGACGCGACGGGCATCAAGGGGTGGTTCTTCAAGCGCTTCCAGAAGAAGGCCGGCGGCGCCGTCCCGAGCGCGAACCGCATCTCGCTCCTCCGGGACGCGGATGGTGATGGCGTCGCCGAACTGCACGCCGTGTTCCTGGAGAGCCTGAGCTCGCCGTTCGGCATGGCGCTGGTGGGCGATGCCGTCTACGTCGCGAATACCGACGCCATCGTGCGCTTCCCGTACGCGACGGGCGAGACGCGGATCGAGGCGCCTGGCACCAAGGTCATCGACCTCCCTGCCGGTCGCCTGAACCACCACTGGACGAAGAACCTCATCGCCAACGGCGATGGGTCGCGGTTGTTCGTCGCCGTCGGATCGAACAGCAACGCGGGCGAGAACGGAATCGACCGGGAAGCGGGACGCGCCGCGATCTGGGAGGTGAACCCCGCAACCGGCAGCCATCGCGTCTTCGCCAGCGGGTTGCGGAACCCCGTGGGCCTCGCGTGGGAGCCGGAGCGTGGCGCGCTGTGGGTGGCCGTGAACGAGCGCGACGAGCTTGGCAGCGACCTCGTGCCGGATTACATGACGTCCGTGCGTGACGGTGGCTTCTACGGGTGGCCGTACAGCTATTTCGGCCAGCACGTCGACGCGCGCGTGAAGCCACGGCGACCCGACCTCGTTGCCACCGCGATCGTGCCCGACTACGCGCTCGGCCCCCACACCGCCTCGCTCGGCCTAACGTGGTCGGGGTCGACCACGCTGCCATCGCGATTCGGCCACGGCATGTTCGTCGGGCAGCACGGCTCATGGAACCGCAAGCCGCGCAGCGGCTACAAGGTGGTGTTCGTTCCCTTCGGGAAGGGCGTCCCGGCCGGCCCACCCATCGACGTGCTCACCGGGTTCGTCAAGGACAACGGCGAGGCGATGGGACGGCCTGTTGGCGTCGCGATGGACCAGCGAGGCGCACTACTCGTCGCCGACGACGTCGGCGGCGTCGTCTGGCGGGTCGCTTCCGGTCACGACGCGTCGCCCCCCGGCTCGGCCAACGGACTGACCGCCGGTCCGTTGATCACCTTGCCGTAGGGATCGTACCGCGACCCGTGGCACGGGCAGTCCCACGTCTTCTCCACCGCGTTCCAGTCCACGATGCAATAGAGATGGGTGCACACCGCCGAGCGCACGTGCACCGCGCCGGTGTCGTCCTTGTAGACGGCGAGCTTCTTCAGGCCGTCGCGCATCACGGCGCCGGTGCCGGGCGCGATCTCGTCGGGCGATGACACCTCGCCCGGCGTCACCCAGTCGCGGTACTGCGCCGCCACGTTCACGTTCTCGCGCACGAACGGCACCGCCGACCGCGCCGTGATGCGCGAGGGATCGTAGAGCGTGGTCCAGCGGTTCTCCCGCTCGAGGATGAGATCCGGGATCAGCATCCCCGCGATCGTGCCGTGCGTCATCCCGTTCCCGGAGTCGCCCGTCGCGATGTAGACGTTCTCGTCGCCCGGGTTGCGGCCGATGAAGGCCATGTAGTCGTTAGGCTCGATCACCTGCCCCGACCACCGGTACGCGACGTCGCCGGCCATCGGGAACCGCGCACGGGTCCAGTCGGCGAGCGCGGCGAAGCGGCGCTCCTGGTCATCCGCCTGCCCCGTCTTGTGGTCCTCGCCGCCGACGATGAGCAGCGCCTCGCCGTCGCCGCCGTCGGCGAGCCGCACGTAGTGATACGGCTCGAGCGTGTCCCAGTACAGCGCGCGCGCCACCGATCCCCGCGGAATGCGCACACCGATCACGTACGTGCGATATGGCGCCTGCTTGGTGTGGATCGTCACCCAGTCGTTCACCGGCGAGTTCGTGGCGAACACGATCGCGTCGCCGGTCACCGTGTGCTTGTCGGCCGTCTGCACCCGCGGGCGGCGCGGCCGCTTCTCGAACTCGGCCACGTGCGAGCCGCAGTGAATGCGGGCGCCGTGGCGCACGGCCGCCTGCGCCAGTCCTGCCAGGTACTTGAGCGGGTGAATCATTCCCTGGTTCGCGAAGCGGAGTGCCGCGCCGGTGCGGAACGGGACGCCGGGGATGCTGCCCACGCGCTCGACGGGCCCCGCGCCGGCGCGGCGTGCCGCGTCGGCCTCGGCGTCGAGGAACCGGTCGTCACCCGGGCGCGCGGCGAACCAGTAGCCGTCCAGGCGCTCGAAGTCGCACGCGATGCGCTCCGTGCGCGCGATGGCCCCGATGCGATCGACGGCGGCCTTGTGGCTCTCCGCGGCCATGCGCGCGCCGCCGGCCCCGTGGACCTTCTCGATCTCGACGTAGAAGTCGTCGAGCGCCCACGAGAGGTGCGCCGTGGTGCGGCCGGTCTCGCCGCCACCAATCGGGCCGTCGTCGAGCACGATCACGCGCTTGCCGGCGCGGGCCAGCGTGTAGGCGGTGGTCACGCCGGCGATGCCGGCGCCGACGACACAGACATCACACTCCGCGTCGCCGTCGAGCGGTGGGAAGTCGGGTACGTTGGCGGTCGCCATCCACGCCGAGGTGGTGGCACCGGAGTCCGAGCGTTGGGGCGTCATGGTCGAAGGCGTAGCGCGGGTAGAGGCATGCCTGTCGACGTTGCAACTCGGGGGCCTGCGGCGCTGTGTTCGGTCGTTCCGAGCGGAGCCTTGTCATTCCGAGCGGAGCCGGCCGAAGGCCGGCGCAGTCGAGGAACCCTCAGGGTCCCGATAGAGGGACAGGGCCCTCTATCCGGAAGATGAGGGTTCCTCGACTCGCTGACGCTCGCTCGGAATGACAAGTGAGGCCTTCCGCTCGGAATGACAGCAAACCCTCCGCTCGGAATGACAACGGCACCGTACAGCGCTACGTTCCCCGCGCCTCCCACCCACACCTCGTAATGAACCTGCGATCGTTCCCCACCCGCGCCGCACTCGCGGCCGCATGTCTTTCGCTCGGCCCGACCTCGCTCGTGAGTCAGGCGGATGCGCCGGTATTCCGTGCCGCCGCCGAACTGCGGTCCGCCACCGACTCCGGCTCGCCCCCACCCATCCAGCGCGAGTTCCGCGGCGCGTGGGTGGCGAGCGTCGCGAACATCGACTGGCCCTCGCGCCCCGGACTCTCGACGTGGGAGCAGCAGGCGGAGCTCATCGCGATCCTGAACCGGGCGGTGGCGCTCAACTTCAACGCCGTCGTGCTGCAGGTGCGCCCCGCCGCCGACGCGCTCTACGACTCGCCGTACGAGCCGTGGTCCGAGTACCTCACGGGCGTGCAGGGGAGGGCGCCCGAGCCCTACTACGACCCGCTGAAGTTCGCCGTCGACGAAGCGCACAAGCGCGGGCTCGAGCTGCACGCGTGGTTCAACCCGTACCGCGCCCGCCACCCGAGCGCCCGCGGCGCCGCGGCGCGCACGCACATCGGCGTCACGCACCCGGAGTTGGTGCGCACGTACGGCCGCTATCGATGGATGGACCCCGGCGAGCCGGCGGTGCGCGCGCGGACACTGCGCGTGATGCTCGACGTCGTGCGCCGGTACGACGTCGACGGCATCCACATCGACGACTACTTCTACCCGTACCCCGAGCTCGGCCCCGACAGCCTCGCCATGCCCTTCCCCGACTCGGCGAGCTACGCGCGGTACGTGCGCGGCGGCGGCACGCTCGCGGTCGATGACTGGCGGCGCGAGAACGTGAACGTGCTCATTCGCGACATCTATCGGCGAACGAAGGCGCTCAAGCCCTGGGTGAAGGTGGGGATCAGCCCGTTCGGGATCTGGCGCCCCGGCTCGCCGCCGGAGGTGGCCGGCTTCGACGCGTACGAGAAGCTGTACGCCGATTCGCGGAAGTGGCTGCGCGAGGGGTGGGTGGACTACTTCGTGCCGCAGCTCTACTGGCCCATCGCGCAGACGGCCCAGAGCTATCCGACGCTGCTCCGCTGGTGGATGAGCGAGAACCCGATGGGGCGGCACGTCTGGCCGGGACACAACACGAGCCGGGCGGCCGGCACCGTGTGGCCGCCCGACGAGCTGCTGGCGCAGGTGCGCCTAACGCGCGAGGCGAACGCCGGCGGCGACATCCACTTCAGCATGCGCGCGCTGATGCCGGCGAGCGGCGTGCGGCGCGACTCGGTGCTGGTGGGCGTGGCCACGCAGCCGCCGGCACCGGCGAACGCGGCCGCGCTCGCGGACCGCCTTCACGCGGCGTTGTACGCCGAGCCGGCGCTCGTGCCGGGGTCACCGTGGCTGAGCAAGGCGCGTCCGGCGCGGCCGGTCGTCGCGCTGCGCACCGACAGCGCCACCGGCGAGCACCTCGTGCGCATGAGGCCCGGGGATCGGCAGCGCGTTACGTGGTGGACGGTGCGCGTGCTCGGCGACGGCACCTGGCGCACGTGGGTGCTTCCGGGCTCACAGCGCACGCTGACTGTCGCGCCGGCCGGTGCGGCGCGCCCCACACGGGTCGTGGTGATGGCGGTCGACCGCTACGGGACGGCGAGCCTGCCGGCGGAACCCAGGTAGTCGCATTCCGCCGTCGGCCTCGATATTGCGCGGCGGAGCAGCCCGTACCGGTCCACAGCACCTCCGCAACATCAGCACGAGGCACGCATGCGATCAACCCGTCGTCGAGTCGCCGTCATGGTCGCGAGCACCACTTCGCTCACGTTGCTCGCCTGCAACTCGGGCGAGCGGTCAGGCTCGGATTCCGCCACCATCGCCACCGCCGACACCACGCCGGCGAGGTGCACTGGCGACAACGCCGGGCTCACGCTGCCGGCCGGCATCTGCGCCACCATCTTCGCCGACAGCGTCGGCCGCGCGCGGCACGTCGTGGTCGCGTCGAACGGCGACGTCTACGTCACGCTCGAGGCGACGCAGCCGTCGCCGGAGAAGCAGATGGCCGGCGAGACGCAGCGACGGCAGCCGGCCTCGGTGGTCGCGCTCCGCGACACGACCGGCGACGGACGCGCCGACATCACGGCGCGCATCGGTACGCTCGGCAATACGGGCGTCGGCCTGTACAACGGCTACCTCTACGTCGACGAGGGCGCGCGCATCGTCCGCTACAAGCGCGGCGACACCGAGCTCGCGCCGAGCGGTGCGCGCGAGGTCATCGTGCAGAACATCCCGCTCTCGCCGGGGCACCGCGCGCGGAACTTCGCCATCACGAGTGACGGTGTGCTCTACCTGAACGTGGGCTCGGCCACCAACAGCTGTCAGCAGCGCGATCGCGCCGCGGGATCGCCGGGCCGCGATCCCTGCACCGAATTGAACACACGGGCCGGGGTCTGGCGGTTCGACGCGAACCGAACGGGCCAGAGCTTCACGCCAGGTGCGCGGTTCGCGACTGGCCTTCGCAACGCGATCGCCCTCACGGTGCATCCCGGCGATGGCGCGCTCTACGCGGTGCAGCACGGCCGCGACCAACTGTACGACAACTGGCAGGAGGTGTTCGCCGCGCCGCAGTACCAGGCTGCGAATCCGGGCGAAGAGCTGATCCAGGTGAGTCAGGGCGACGACTTCGGCTGGCCGTACTGCTACTACGCCGTGGACGCGAAGCAGCTGGTGACCGCACCCGAATACGGTGGCGACGGCAAGAAGACCGACCGCTGCCAGGGGACAGAGGGCCCGGTCGCCGCCTTCCCCGCACATTGGGCACCGATGACGCTGTTGTTCTACACGGGGAGCATGCTGCCGGCGCGCTACCGGGACGGCGCGTTCGTCGCGTTCCACGGCTCGTGGAACCGCTCGCCCGAGCCGCAGGCGGGGTACAACGTCGTCTTCCAGCCGATGGCGAACGGCCAGGCCAGCGGCCAGTACGAGGTGTTCGCCGACGGGTTCGCGGGGCTTCCCGCGAACGAGCTTCAGCCGGACCGGGCGAAGCACCGGCCGGTGGGGCTCGCGCAGGGGCCGGACGGGGCGCTGTACATCACGGACGATGTCGGCGGGCGAATCTACCGCCTAACGACTGCCGGAGGAGGGCGATAGCGGCGGGCGCGTTGGCCGGCGCCGCTCGGGCCGGCGTCATCGCGCCGGCCCAGCGTTGAACTGCGATTCTGCGGATGGTGGAGAGGCGAAAGGGCCGGATCGGCGCCGCGCGCGTGAGGTGTCGCGTGAGGTGTCGCGTGGGGTGTCGCGTGAGGTGTCGCGTGAGGTGTCGCGTGAGGTGTCGCGTGAGGTGTCGCGTGAGGTGTCATCCCGAGGAGCCGCGTAGCGGCGACGAGGGACCTACTGTGCGAACCCAGTGGCCGGACCGGCCACGAGCACGTTCGAGCAGGTCCCTCGTCGCTGGCGCTCCTCGGGATGACAGACGGACCGGGGAGGCGATCCGGCCGCTTTCGCGTCTTCCGCGCCATCGCCGTTCCCCCGGCTATCGGGCGATGAGGTGTCCCGACAGGTCCGGTGGGATGACGCCGGCCCGATGGGGCCCGGCGATGACGCGCTATGCTCGTGCATACGAGCGCCGTCGGCGGCCGCCAGGCAATGCCGAACTCGCTTCCGACGGATTCAGGGCCCCGTTCTTGCGCGCGGGACGACGCTGAGTCCTCGCACCGCGAACGCTCGTCGCATTCGTACGAGGCGCGTATGCATTCAGCGGATCGTCGGTTCATTGCCGGCATCCTGTCGGCTGCGTCTGCCATCACGCTCGCCGCGTGCGGCTCGAACGAGCCCTCCAGCACCGGCGTCGATACGACGACCAACACCGTCGACACGGGCAACACCAGAGTCGCCGAGTGTACGGGCGACAACGCCGGGCTCACGCTGCCGGCCGGCATCTGTGCCACCATCTTCGCCGACAGCGTCGGCCCTGCCCGGCACGTGGCCGTCGCGTCGAACGGTGACGTCTACGTCGCGATCGACCAATCCGGCCCGGCGTCGCCGGGTTTCGTGCTGGCGCTCCGCGACACCAACGGCGACGGACGTGCCGACATCACGGCGCGCATTGGCAACGTCGGCAATACCGGGGTCGGTCTGTACAACGGCTACCTCTACGTCGACGAGGGCGCGCGCATCGTGCGCTACAGGCGCGGCGACACCGAGCTCACGCCGAGCGGCCCGCGCGAAGTCGTCGTCGATGGCATGCCCTTCGGCGCCGGGCACCGCTCGCGCCCCTTCGCCTTCGGCAATGACGGCTCCCTCTACGTGGACGTCGGGTCCTTCTCGAACAGTTGTGAGCGGCAAGGCGGCATCAACGAACCACCCGGCAGCGACCCGTGCACCGAGTTGAATACGCGGGGCGGTATCTGGCGGTTCGACGCGAACCGGACCGGGCAGAGCTTCTCGCCGGACGCACGGTTCGCGAGCGGCATCCGCAACGCGATCGCCCTCACGGTGCATCCCGGCGATGGCGCGCTCTACGCGGTGCAGCACGGTCGCGATCAACTGCGTCGCCTCTGGCCGACGCTGTTCCCATCCCCGCAGTACCAGGCTGCGAATCCGGGCGAAGAGCTGATCCAGGTGAGTCAGGGCGACGACTTCGGCTGGCCGTACTGCTACTACGGCACGGACGTGAAGACGCTCGTGACCGCACCCGAATACGGCGGCGACGGCAAGAAGACCGACCGCTGCGCGGGCAAGAGGGGTCCGGTCACGGCGTTCCCCGGGCACTGGGCGCCGATGTCGCTGCTCTTCTACACGGGGAGCATGCTGCCGGCGCGCTACCGGGACGGCGCGTTCGTCGCGTTCCACGGCTCGTGGGACCGCTCGCCCGAGCCGCAGGCGGGGTACAACGTCGTCTTCCAGCCGATGGCGAACGGCCAGGCCAGCGGCCAGTACGAGGTGTTCGCCGACGGGTTCGCGGGGCTCCCGGCGACCGAGCTTCAACCCGACGAAGCGAAGCACCGCCCGGTGGGGCTCGCGCAGGGGTCGGACGGGGCACTCTACATCACCGACGACGCGGGCGGGCGGGTGTACCGCCTAACGACGACGCGCAGCGGGCAATAGCGGGGCGCGACGACACGGCGCCCTCGTCGCCGCTACGGGTGGCCTAGCAGCTCCCACCGGCCGTGGACCGTCACGCGCACCGGGACGGCTGGCTGGATCACCTCCGTCCCCGGCCCACGTTCGCCGGCGCTGCTGTCGCTCATCCCCGACGCCGAGAGCAGACCGATGCAGGGGTCGTAGCGACTTTCCTGCTGCGTGCTCAGTGAGAGTGTGCGCCCGAGGCGGCCGCCACTCGCCTCGGCTATCGCCTCGGCCTGCCGCCGGGCGCGCTCCGTGGCCTCGCGCAGCGCCGCCTCCTGTGCCACTGATATGTCGCTCGCCTGAAAGCGGACCCCGGAGACGTCCATGACGCCGTGCGCCAGCATCGTGTCGATCGCCGCGCCCACTTTCCTGAGGTCGCGCATGCGCACCTCGCAGAGCGCCCCCCACATCAGCCGTGATCGTCCCGACACCCTCGTCCTCGGAAAGTGGTGGCGCCCCATCAGACAGTCCGCTCGAACGGGCGCAGACATGCATACTCGAGGTGCGCCGTCGCGGATTCCATGGTCGGCGTCACGGAACCCGTGGCATCGGCAGCACCAAGACGGTATCGGGAAAGCGTTACTCCAGCTTCATCTGCCGGAGCAACGCGCGGAATCTGGGATGCGCGCGCAGGGGCGTGAACAGGAACGAGCCCTTGATGCCGTATGCGGGCCCGGTGCGCTCCGCCACCGCTCGCTCCAGCCAGTCCATTGCCCGGTCGGCGTCGCCGAGGCCCGTGTAGACGTACGCGAAATGGTACGGCGAGACGTATACGCGCTTCGCCAGCTCCTCGAGCTCCCGCAGTATCTCCCGCGCCTTCGCTGCGTTGCCGGCCATGCCATAGGCCTCCCCCAACTGCCCCAACCACAGGATGTTTCCCTGGGAAACCGAAACCGCTCGTTCCAATTCGGCCAAACCCTCGGCCTGCCGCCCACTGAGGAAGTACGCCCATCCGAGTGTGGCCCGCGCGCGATCATGGCCGGGGTCGATCTCCATCGCATCCTCGGCGCGAGGAACGGCCTGGTCGTATCGTCCGGCCCGCAGAAGCGTCGACACGACATCCGACCGGTGAACCAGCGGGTCCAGCTCATAGGCGCGCTGCAGCAAAGCGATCGCCTCGTCGTAGCGCTCGAGCGCCGCACAGAGGCGGCCGTACAGATCGTAGATATCGGCGCTGCTCGGGCTCAGCTCCAATGCCCGCTTGAACTCCTGCTCGGCGCCGGACCAGTCGAACTCGTGCACCGTCTTCAGGTACCCCATCGTGCAATGCGCCGCGCCCAGCTCGGGATCGAGCCGCAGCGCGTTCGCTGCCGCTTCCGCCGCGCGCCGAAGGGCGGCGTCAGCCGTTACGAAACCTTGTTCCACCGACTCGGCGTGCGCCATCGCCAGGTTCGCGCAGGCGAGGGCGAACGTCGGGTCACGCGCGATCGCACGTTCGAAGTACTCGATCGCGCGCGCGAGCGCCTCCGGCGTGTATTTGACGTACCACTGCCGACCGCGCAGAAAGAGCTGATAGGCCTGGAAGTCCTTCGTCGGCTCCCGCCGAACGCGCGTCTGCTCCTCTCGCGACAGCTCCGCCTCGAGCGCGGCCGCGATGTGGAGCGCGACATCCGTCTGGATCGAGAAGATGTCGGTCATCTGCCTGTCGTAGGTCTCGGCCCACAGGTGCTGGTCGGTCTCGACGTCGACGAGCTTCGCCACGATGCGCACGCGCTCTCCGGCATGCCGTACGCTTCCGTCGAGCAGCGTCGTGACGCCGAGTGTCTTCCCGATCTCCTTCACGCTGTGTCGTCGCTGCTTGAACGGCATCACCGAAGCGCGGGAGATCACCTTGAGGGCGCGGATCTTCGACAGGTGCGCGATGACATCCTCCGTGATCCCATCCGCGAAGTACTCGTGCTCCGGGTCCGCGCTCAGGTTGAGGAACGGCAGCACCGCGACGGATGAGGATCGAGTGCGGCCAGGGGCATGCAGCGCCGGCGGACGCCTGGCCGCTGCGCCGCGCAGCTGTTCCGCCAACGCAACCACTTCCGGGTCGGGCTCGAGATCCAGGTCCACACGCAGGCGGTGTGCATGCTCGCTCGCATGCTGAATCGCGCCGCTCCGGTCGCCCGCGGCGTCGAGCGCGCGCATCAGCGCCTGCGCATACACGCCCGAGTGTGGATCGGCGGCCACGAGGCGGCGGCACGTGCCCACCCTGCCATGCAGATCCCCGGATCGCTCCTGACGCTCGGCCAGCGCGAGCAGTGCGCCCACGTACGCGTGAGTGAGCTCGCTTCGACGCTCATCGAGCCAGTAGCCGAACTCGATCGAATCGTCCAGGTGAAATCCATCCAGCAGCGGACCGGTGGAGAGCCGCACGACGCGCTCGGGTGCGTCAGCCGCGATCGCGGTGCGCAACTCGTGCAGGTCGCAGCTCAGGCTGGATGGGTTCAGCAGCAGTCCATCGCCCGTCGACGCGATCGCGCCTTCGCCGAGCGCCGAACGCAGCACGTGCACCGCGAGGTTGAGCAGCCGACGCGCGTTGGCCAGGTCTCGCTCGGGCCAGAGCAGCGCCATCGCCCGGTCGCGCGAGAGCGGTTGCGGCCATGCGGCGACGATGAGCGTCAACAGCGCGATGCGATGGCGCTGCGCCGGCGGGCCACTAAGAGGGGCATCGCCGGAACGCAGGCTCGCGCCTCCGAGCAGTTGGACCGTGATCATCGTTCTCTGCTCTGCCCGCTAATCCGTAGCTAACTCCGAGCGGAAGGTACAGCTAATCGCTCCGGCTCATGTTGCGCGTGGGTTCACGAACGACGACTCACACCACACGAGGCCACCATGCGACGAACCGGGAAACTGCTTGCTGGGATTGTACTGCTGGGCGCCTGCGTCAGCGAGCCAGGTACCACTGGAGCCCCTGCGACCACGGAGCCGAGGGCGACGGCGACGGTCGTCTCGGGCGCGCCGCTGGGGCCGAACGTGCAGAAGGATCTGGCCGCGCTGCGTGCGGCCACGGCGCAATTCCATCGCTTCGCGGCGGCAGATGACGCCGAGTACACCTTTCTGTTCATGAACGCGTGCATGGTCGACGAGAGCACGCGGCAACTGGGTGGCATGGGCTACCACTACGTCAACACGGCGCTTCTGGATGGAACGGTCGATGTGTCCACGCCGGAAGCGCTCATGTACGAGCCCGAAGCGAACGGGCAGCTCCGGCTGGTCGGAGTCGAGTACGTCATCCCGGAGAATGAGTGGACGAGCACCACGACGAAGCCCATGCTCTTCGGGCGGGAGTTCACGTTGAACCCGTTCGGCCTCTGGGCCCTGCACGTCTGGGCCTGGAAGGATAATCCCAGCGGCATTTTCGCCGACTGGAACCCGCGGGTCACATGCGAGCATGCCGCGACCACCGCGGCACACCGCTGATGGCGCTCGACACCTGAGCGAGGACGACCATGCCGAAGTACATCGTCGAACGTGAGATCCCGAACGCGGGGGCCCTCTCCGCGGCGGAGTTGAAGGCGATCTCGCAGCGCTCGTGCGCCGTACTGCAGCAGCTCGGTCCCAGCATTCAGTGGGTGCAGAGCTTCGTGACCGAGGACAAGATCACCTGTGTGTACATCGCCCCCAACGCCGAGGTGATCCGGGAGCACGGCAGACTCGGAGGATTCCCGGCGGATCGCGTGCTCGAGGTGGCGACGATCATCGATCCGACGACGGCGGAGTCGAACGAGCTCGCGGCGGCGGCGCAGGCGTAGCGAGTCGGCGTCGGATTCCGAATGGCACGATGCCCGGTGCCGCCGACCTCGCGGCACCGGGCATCGTGCCGGGGAACGCTATCGTCCGTGCCGCGTCGGCGGCGCTCGGATGCAGCGTTCGTTAGGCGTCTGCGCGTGAGTCTCCGGACGGGCCGCGGCCGTGCGGCTACGCCGCGTGCGCACTACTTGTGATAGAACCGCTCGCGGACGACCTTCCCGTCCTTCCAGCGGCGGACCGCGACCTGGGCGATCCTGATCGCCCCCATGCCCTCGAGCTCGATGTCGTACTCCCACTCGGCAAACGACGTGTCGCCGTTCGCCGCGTGAGCGAGGACGCGCGCGTCGAACTTCCTGATGCTCTTTTCCATCTCCTGACGCGCGCGCATCCAGGCGTCGCGGCCGATGCGCTCGGGCTCGTCGTTCTCCTGAGCGACGACGTCCTCGGCGTAGCACTTCTGGAACGCAACCGCGGACTTCCCTTCGATGATCAGCGTGTTCAACTGGTGATCCAGCTCGAGAGTGCTCACGTCTGCTCCTTGGCAACGGTCTACCCGACGCACGCGATGGCACGCGACCCGACCCGTGCCACAACCATCCGACGGCGCCTCGAGGGCCGCTTCACCGCCTCGAATCGCCGACGTCGGTGCTCGAATACTACCGTCGTCGCCACGCCATATCCTGCCCTGGCGCCGGCGCTATTCCGTCCTCAAGGCGATCACCGGATCGACGCGCGTGGCACCGATCGCTGGAATGATGCACGCCACGAGGGCCACCGTTCCGAGCACGCCCGCGACGAGCGCGAACACCACCGGATCGTTCGGCTGGACCTCGAACAGCATCGCGCGTACCAACCTAACGAGCGCGGCACCCGCCAGGAGCCCGAGCGACATGCCGATCAGGATCTGTGTCGCCCCCTGCCGGCAAACCACCCGGATGACGTCGGCGCTCGTCGCGCCGAGCGCCATGCGGATTCCCATCTCGCGCACGCGCCGGCTCACCGAGAACGCCATCATGGCGTACAGCCCGATCGCGGCGAGCACCAGCGCGACGATGCCGAAGATCACGAACATGGTCCCGAACAGATGAACGGACCAGTTCGACCGCGCCAGTAACTCGTCCATCGTCGCGGTCGCGTACACCGGAGCCTCGGGGTCGAGCGCCACGACGACCTTTCGCAAGATCGCGGCACTGGCCACACTCGCGGAGCCTCGCAGCGCGATGTTTGCCGACGACAGCCGTTGTTCCTGCCAGAACGCCGTCAGCACTTCCGGTGGCCAGTGATCCTCGCTCGCGCTCACAATGCTGGCAGCGTACAACGTCGGCATGACGCCGACGATCGTCATCCATTCTCCCTCGCTCCCACCCTCGCGAAAGCGAATGCGCTGGCCGATCGGCTCGGCGCCCGGGAAATACCGCTGCGCGAACGCGTCGCTCACCACCGCCACGGGCTGTGATTCGGCGCGGTCCGACGCGAGAATGGCGCGTCCCCGCAGCACGGCGACACCGAACGCCTGGAAGAAGCCCGGACTCACCGCGAGCGAGCGCGCCCTCGGATAGTCTTGCGGGCGCGCGTACGCGCGCCCCTCGACCGCCAACGGACCTCCACGCATGCCACCACGCCACCCTGTCCCGGGAAGACCGTTGCCGAGGTAGGCGCCGCTCAGTCCCGGCACCGTGGCGAGGTTGTGCTCCAATGTCTCGAAGAACTGACGCTGCCTGAGCGTATCGGTGGACGTCAGGCTGACGCGCGCCGTGAACACGTCCGCGGACGCGAACCGCGGCGCCACGGCGCGAACCTGCACGATGCTCTTCGTCATGAAGCCCGCGACGAGGAGCATTGCCGACGAGAGCGCGATCTCGACCGCCACGATCGTACGACTCAGCCTTCCGACGCGCAGCGCCGAGGCCGCGTGCGACTCGTCCTTGAGAATCGCGCTGATGTCGAGCCGCGCCGACTGCATCGCCGGAAGCAGCCCGGAAGCCAGGCTGGCTACAATGGCCAAGGCGAGCACGAACAGCAGCACCGGCGGATGCAGGCGAATGTCTATCCAGAACGGCGGATTGTCGGTGAACGCACGATTGAACATGACGATTCCCGCCTGCGCGATGCCTGTCCCGACCACCGCCGCGAGCAGCGCGAGAATGCTCGATTCGACGAGCGATTGCCGGATGACGGCGAGGCGCGATGCGCCGAGCGCGGTGCGGATGCCGATCTCGCGCGTCCGTCCGACCGCCCGATCGAGCAGCAGATTGGCGACGTTCGCGCACGCGACGAGGAGCACCAGCAACACGGCGCCGAGCATGGCGTAGAGGAGCGAATAGACCCGCGCGGGAAGGGTCGCGCGAACGAAGGGCTCGACGACCGCCCGCCGCTCGGCTGCCCCGGGCGGGAGCTCGGTCGCGAGCTGATGCGAGAGCGTGGCGAACTCCGCGCCCGCCTGCTCGAACCTAACGAGCGGACGCAACCGTCCGATGACCGTCAGCCCGGGGCCCTGGCCGGGGCGAAGTGTGTCCGGATCCGTCTGCAGCGGCAACCAGATCCTCGTCGACCGCAGCGGGAACTCGAACCCCTCGGGCATGACGCCGACGATGGTGTACGGTCTGCCGTTGACGCGGATGGTCTTGCCGACGGCGCCTGAATCAGCCGGGTACTGGTCGCGCCACATCGCGTAGCTCAGAACGGCCGTCGGCGGCGCGGCGGGATCGTTGTCGCTAGGTGTGAACGCGCGGCCGAGCATCGCGCGCACGCCCGTGACCTCGAACGCTCCGGCGGTCATGCGGGCCGCGTCGACGCGATCGGGCCGATCGCCGCCGGACACGTTCGCCGTGCCAATGAAGTACGCGCCCAACGCCTCGAACGACCGCTGCTCCTTCCGGTAGTGGACGAAGTCGGCGAACGGAATCTGGTCGTTCTCGCGCGCCGGGTCGGCATAGTAGATCCCCGCGATCCGCGCCGAATGCTCGAACGAGACGCCCTTGATCAGCGTGCCGTAGATGACGCTGTACATCACGGTCGTGAGTCCGATCCCGAGCGCCAGCGCCGCGGCGCCGGCGACGACCGTCCCGGGACTGCGGCGAAGCGACCGGAGCCCGTAGCGCACATCGCGCCAGAGCGACGTCGCGCTCCAGGTCCGCGTCAGGGTTGGGCGCGCGCGGCGGCGCCGTCTCGCGATGGCGTCGTCGAATTCCTGGTCGCCCAGCTGCGCGAGGAGTCGTTCGCGCGCCGGACCAGCACCGACCGCGGGCGCCAGCTCGGCGAACTGCTGCTCGAGGTGCTGTGCGACCTCCTCGACGATCTCGGCTTCGTCCTGCGGGTGCAGCCGGGCAGACGACACACGTGCCCGGATGTCGGCGCGCCAGTCATGCATATCGCACCCCCGAGACTCGGTTGATCGCGGTGACGAACTCCCGCCAGCTCTCGCGTTGCGCGTCGAGCGTCGCTCGGCCCGGCGCGGTCAGTCGGTAGAAGCGCCGCCGTCGCTCGCCGGCCTTCTCGACCCAGCGTCCGACGATCCAGCCGCGCTCTTCCATCCGGTAGAGCAGCGGGTAGAGCGACGCGACGTTGAAGGTGAGCACGCCGTCCGATCGCGATTCGATGAGCTTCTGCAGCTCGTACCCGTGGCGCGGCTCCGCCTCGAGCAACGACAGGATGAGGAACTCGGCGCTTCCCTTCTTCAGTGCATCGGTAAGCATGGGAGTACGATATGTGGGAGTCACACATATATGGCGCCGAGGGGCGGGCGTCAACGCGCGGCGGATTATCGGCCGGCGTCGTTTCGATTACGAATTCATGAAGAAGGCGCCCGCGCTCGGGCCAGGGCGGACGTGGCCGAGCATCGGCCGGCGACACGCGGGCGGACTGCCGATGCTTTGGGGGACACCGTAACCGTCGGCGGATTCGGCGCCCAGACGCCGCCGTACGCGCCATTGAATCGAAACGTACCCGGGCGCAGATAATATCGAGCATCTCCTACGCCGACACGAAAATCGAAGATGAAGCGCTTGACTTCGAGCGCGGCAAATCGCGTTACCTCCGGTACATCCGCCCTCACGTCGTAGCGCGACAAACCGATGTCATAGCTGAAGCTCACACTCGGCCCCGCGTCACCGGATGGCGACAACTGCACGATGACTGGGGTGCCCGCACGGTTCCGCGCCGTCACGAACATCATGAGATGGCCGTCGTTCAGGCTTGCACTCGGTGCCGATTCCCGGCGGCGTCCCAGCCTAACGCCACAGCTCACCTGCGCGGCGCGACGGGCGCCGCGATACTGACGATGCGACGAGCACGTGCCGGGGCGCAGCCGGATGCACCTCGGCACCGCGATCGGATGCAGCGCCCGTTAGACCGCAGCTTCGCTCGTGATCTCGGGCGGGCGCGCATCCCGCGGCACGAACAGAAAGAAGAGCGTTGGGAGCCCGTAGAACACCAGCCAGTGGCCGGAGAACGCACGCACCGTGTAGCGGGCCCGCTCGGGCGTGACGGGCTCGCCCATGGTGACCGTGGCGCCCGTCGGTAGGTGGCTGATCGCGACGAAGAAGTTCACGCCGACGTACAGGAAGAGGAGGGTCGCGAGCACACGTGCCCAGGGCGGGAAGTACGCCAGCAGCTCCCGCCAGCGGAGCTGCCGGCCGCCGAGGCCGAGGACGCCCCTGCGCCGGCCCTGCCACGCCCTGAGGCGCCACACCATGAGGAAGAACAGCGGGAAGAGCCCGACGTGGAGCCCCCAGAAAAGCGGATGCTCCGGCCGGATCGCCGAGCGCGTGTAGCTCCCCAGGTGGACCAGTATGGACGTAACCAGGCCGGTGAGCCCATAGAGGCTCAGGGCGTTGAGGCGTGCCCGAGGGCGAAACGGGATCTCCAGCATGTCGGTAGAGGAACTCGGAGCCGCTGCGGTCTTGTATCCAGCTCTTCGCTGATGTTGCGGACATTCTGGTCGGGGCGCCAGCTCGTGGCGGTCTCGGTGGCGAACACCGGGCGTTAGCCGGCGCGCCGGCGGACACCGGCAGCGTCGTTGCACGAGGAGAGTGACGCCACGCGCGCTCAGACAGTCCGCCGCAGGAGCGGTGTCGGCGCACCGGGCTTGGGTGAGGCCATCTCTCACTCACGAGAAGCTCTACCGCTCAGAAGACGTTGGGAAACTGGATGCCGGAGACCCTCTGCGCCCCCTCGTTGCTGTTTCGTCGACAACGGCACAGTCTTTCTGGGCACGTTCAACGAACCGTATTAGTGGAGAGGGAGGTGGCTGGGCTGTGGCTACTCAAAGAATCCTCATCGTGGACGCTGAGAGCATCCTCGCGAGAGAGCTCGAGGCAACCCTTCGTGGGTTCGGATATGAGGTGGTGGCAATCGCCTCTTCGGGGCGCGAGGCAATCGCCTTGACCGCGCAAACGGAGCCACATCTGGTTCTGATGCACGTCGTGCTCAATGGCGACATGGACGGCATCGAGGCTGCCGAGGAGATTCGTCGGCTCCGGCCGATCCCGATCATCTTCATGACCGCCGATACGGCTCAGGCGACGTCGCGACGCCTCGACCTGACGCACCCATTCGGCTATGTCGCGAGGCCCTTCACGGAGCGGATGCTGCGACTCAGTATCGACATGGCGCTTGCCAATTTCGACACGGCAGAGCCGGTCCACGAGCTGGAAGAGCGCTTCTTCGCCGTGTCGATCGACATGCTTTGCTGTCTCGACTTCAACGGCTACTTCAAGCGGCTCAATCCAGCCTGGGAGAGGACGCTCGGGTTCACCCTGCAGGAACTGACGTCGAGACCTTTCATCGAGTTCGTGCACCCCGACGACCGCGAGCGCACGCTGAAGCAGAACCGTGAGGTGCGGGCCGGCGGCCAAGCGCTCGGCTTTGAAAACCGCTACCTCTGCAAAGACGGCTCGTACAGATGGTTCCTGTGGAATGCGGCACCAGACTCCCCCCGTAAGGTCATCTACTCGGTCGCGCGTGACATCACCGAGCGTAAGCGGGCGGAAGAGGAGCGCGAGCAATTACTGCGAGAGTTGCAAGCTGCGCTCGCTGAAGTCCAAACCTTACAGGAGATATTGCCGATCTGTTCGTACTGTAGAAAGATCCGTGACGATGAGAACTATTGGCAGACCGTGGAGGCCTATATCTCTCAGCACACGAGCACCAAGTTCAGCCACAGCGTCTGTCCAACGTGTTACGAAAGGGAAGTCGTACCGCAGTTCGGCGGGAGAGGAAGCGAGTAGTGCCTCCAGGGCCGGATCACGAGCGGACTGGAGCCAAGAACCTGTGCCGCAGCGTTGTTCAGGCGCTCTATGGGAACGGGCGGGCCCGCAGACGCCGAACGCCAGGCCTCCGATCCACCCCGCACAGTTAGAGCGTCGTGGTCGAGCGATCACGATACCCGCGTAGCTCCCGCACGGTGCGGATGTCGCAGCCGCTCCGCAAGAACCGCGTCACGAACGCGCGTCACTCCCCCCGCAGCGCGGTGATCGGATCGACGCGCGCCGCACGCATGGCCGGCCGCAGGCACCCGACGACGGCGGTCGCGAAGCAGAGCGCCGCCGCGGCCGTGATCGTCGCCGGATCCCCGGGGCGAACGCCGAAAAGCAGTGCGCTCATGGCGCGCGCCGAGAGGTAGGCCGCCACGACGCCGATCGCGACGCCCGCCAGCGCCAGCCCCATGCCCTCCCGAAGCACCCGGCGCACGATGCTGCCCGCCTGCTCGCCCAGCGCGCGCCGCACGCCGAGCTCGCGCGTGCGCTGCGACACGGTGAACGCCAGCAGGCCGTGGACGCCGACGCCGGCGATGAGGAGCGCGATGACGGTGAGGGCACCGAGCAGTCGAAGCTGCGTGACGCGCGGCGCGGTCTCGCTGGCGACGATCTCCGACATCGTGCGGACGTCCGAGACGGGCTGCTCCGGATCGGCGACGACGACGATGCGGCGGATGGCGGGCAGCAGCGCGGCCACCGGGGTCGCGGCGCGCACCACGAGGTCCTTCGGCGGATAGTAGATGAGCGAGCTGTCGGGCATCTGCCTGGACGGTAGGTAGACCTGCGGCTCGCTCTGCCGCTCCAGCCCGCGCACCCGCACGTCGCCGACCACACCCACGATCGCGCGCTCGCCGAGCGCGAACGTGAACCGCTTGCCGATGGCTGTCTCGTCAGGCCAGTATCGCCTGGCGAACGACTCGCTCACCACCGCGACCGAGGGGCTCGCGCGCGTGTCCGTCTCCGCCACGTCGCGGCCCGCGCGCAGCGGGATCCCGAGCGTCGCAAAGAACCCCGGCGTCACGAACCGGAGACTCGCGCTGTTCGACTGGTCGCGGAGCACGGCGTCGCCGCCGATGACCACCGGCCAGATGCCGCCGCGCATCCCCATGGGCAGCCCGGTGACGTACGCGGCGCTCCCGACGCCGGGCAGCGCCCGGACGTCCTGCAGCACGCGGTCGTAGAACTGGTCTCGCCGCGCCGTGACGGCGTACTTCGACCAGGGCAGCGCCGTCCGCAGCGTCAGCACGTTCTCCGCGCGAAACCCGGGGTCCGTGGCCTGAATGCGCATCACCGCGCGGATGAGCAGCCCCGAGGAGATGAGCAGCACCACCGACGCGGCCACTTCGACGATCACCAGCGCCGCGCGAACACGCTGCGTGCGGCCGCCGCCCGCTCGTGCGCCGTCGCGCAGCGCGTCGAGGGCCTTGCTCCGCCCGGCGCCGATGGCGGGCCCGATGCCGAAGGCGAGGCCCGTCAGCGCCACGAGCACCGCGGCCACCACCAGCACCCGCAGGTCCACCGACGGCTGCTCGGCGACGGGGAGCGCGCTCGGCACGAGTCGCGTGAGCACCGGCACGCCCGCCATCGCGAGCGCGACGCCGACGATGCCGCCGAGCGCGGCGAGGCCGGTGCTCTCCGTCACGAGCTGGCGGACGAGGCGCTCGCGTCCCGCGCCGAGTGCCGCGCGCACCGCCAGCTCGCGCGCGCGGTGCGTCGCGCGGGCCAGGAGCAGACTCGCGAGGTTGGCACACGCGAGGAGGAGGATGCAGAGCGCCGCGCCGCAGAGCGCGAGCACGAGGAGGCGCGCACGCTGGGACAGCTCATCGCGCAGCCCGACGACCACCGCGCCCGTCTCGTGGTTCTCCTTTGGGAATTGCTGCTCGAGGCGGCGCGCGATGACGGCGAGCTCCTGGTTCGCCTGCGCGAGCGACACGCCATCGCGGAGTCGAGCAACGACTTCGAGGAAGTTGTTGTTGCGATCGAGGAAGTCCTCCTCGCTGAGCTCACGGAGTATGAACGGGGTCCAGGCTTCGACCGTGCGGTCCGGAAAGCGGAAGGAAGCCGGCATGACGCCCACGACCGTGAACGGTGTCCCATCCAGCCTGACGACCGTGCCGAGGATGCGTGGGTCGCTGCCGAAGTGCGTCTGCCAGAGCGGGTAGCTCAGCACGACGACGTGCGAGTCGGTCGAGTCGCCGGGCGTGAAGATCCGCCCCGCGAGTGCCGGGACGCCGAGGGTGCGGAAGAGCTCGGGGGTGACCGCGGCCGTTTCGAGCCGGCGCGGCTCCGTGGTGCCGACCAGGTTCACCGCTCGGTTGTAGTACGCCGCCATCCCCTGCACCGAGGTTGCCTGCGCCTTCCAGTCCACGTAGTTCGCGGGCGACAGCTCCATGCGCCCGTACCCGGGCGTGCGCTCCCAGAGGCGCACGAGTCGATCCGGCTCGGGGAACGGCAGGGGGCGCAGCAGCACGAAGTCGGCGAGCGAGAACGCGGCGGTGTTCGCGCCGACGCCGAGCGCGACGACGAGCACCGCGGTGAGCGCGAACCCCGGCGTGCGGCGGAGCGACCGCCCGGCGTAGCGGAGGTCCTGGCGCAGGACGTCCCCGTGCGCGGCGAGCGCGTTAGGCACCACGTCGGCGAGGGCGGCGAGCACGGCGGCGACCGGTGCGAGCGGCCCCGCGTAGTCGCGCGTTCGCTCCGCGAACGCGGCGCAGAGCTCGTGACGGTATTCGACGCGGAAGTCCGCGGGATAGAGGTACAGCAGGGCGCGGTAGAAGCGCATGGTGGGGCGCGTCATGGCGTCTCCGGCGTGAGGCCGCGCGCGCGGGCGAGGCGCACGAGCTGCGCGAGCCGCGCCATCTCGGCGCGCGCGACGGCGGTGCCGAACGGGGTGATGCGGTAGTAGCGCCGGCGCTCGTCGTCGAAGCGGGCGGCGGGGCGCCGGGCGGCTTCGGCGATGAGCCCCTGCTCGACCATGCGCGCGATGGAGCGGTAGAGCGTGCCGGCGCTCAGGCGGAGTTCGCCACCGGTGCGCGCCTCCACATCCTGGATGACGGCGTAGCCGTGGCGGTCCTGGTCGACGAGCGCCAGGAGGATGTGGAACGTGGCGGGCGGGAGCGGGAGGAGGTCGTCGACCTCGGCGCGGTCGATGGGCATGGCGGCAATATAGCCACAATGGCTATATCGGCAATGGCTATAGGCGGCCGTCGGCGGCCGGCAGGATGGCCAGCGGCGGGGCGATGTGAAACGGGACCGCGAGCGGCCGGGGGGAGCGGCAGGTGCCCGCTGCCGGGGCACCCATTCGGCCCCTTTCTACATACATTAGAAATCATGCGCCCCTTCATCGCCCTCGTCCTCACCCTCGTCGCCTTCTCGTCGAGCGCCGCGCAGCGCACCGAGGGCGACTTCGTCGCTCGCAACTTCCGGTTCGCGAGCGGCGAGACGCTGCCCGAGCTGCGCATCCACTACACCACCCTCGGCCGGCCGCGCCGCGACGCCGCCGGCGTCGTGCGGAACGCCGTGCTCCTGCTGCATGGCACCACCGGCTCGGGCACGGGGCTCGTGCGGCCCATGTCGTCGCTCTTCGCGCCGGGCGACCTGCTCGACACGACCACGCACTTCATCGTCCTGCCCGACGGGATCGGCCACGGCCGGTCGAGCAAGCCGAGCGACGGGATGCGGATGCGGTTCCCGAAGTACACCTACGACGACATGGTGGACGCGCAGCACCGGCTGCTCACCGAAGGGCTCGGGGTGAATCACCTGCGCCTCGTCATGGGCACGTCGATGGGCTGCATGCACGCCTGGGTGTGGGGCGAACGGTACGCCGGCTTCGCCGACGGACTCGTCCCGCTCGCGTGTGCGCCGACGGCCATCGCCGGCCGGAACCGGATGATCCGCAAGCTGATCATCGACGACATCATGAGTGACGCGGAGTGGAAGAACGGCGACTACGCCACGCCGCCGCTGCGCGGGATGCGGGCCGCGATGGGGAACCTCTTCATCATGACGTCGGCGCCGCTGGTGCAGCAGCGGCAGGCGCCGACGCGCGCCCAGGCCGACTCCTTCATCGTGGCGTACGTCGATCGCCAGGCCCGCGCGCTCGACGCGAACGACGTGATCTACGCGTTCGAGGCCTCGCGCGACTACGACCCGTCACCCAGGCTCGAGTCGATCGCCGTGCCGGTGCTCGCCATCAACTCCGCCGACGACTTCGTGAACCCGCCCGAGCTGGGGCTCATGGAGAAGCTGATCCCGCGCGTGCCCCGGGCGCGCTACGTGCTCATCCCCACGAGCGAGCGCACCCGCGGCCACGGCACGCACTCGCAGCCCGCGATCTGGCACGACTACCTGGCGGAGTTTCTCCGGTCGTTGCCGCCTGAGGGGCCGGAATCGCGTGCGAGCTCACCGCGGACTCGTGAGGCGCTCCTGCTCGACCCCGCCGATCCGGAGTGGCGGAAGCCCGCGCCACCGGTGTCGCGTCTCCGCTTCGAGACGACGAAGGGAGCCTTCGTCCTCGAGCTCCTGCGCGACTGGGGCCCCATCGGCGCCGACCGCCTCTACAACCTCGCGCGGCTCGGCTACTACGACGACGCGCGCTTTCACCGCGTGAACCGGAACTACATCGTCCAGTGGGGGCTCAACGGGAACCCGGCCGTGAACGCGGCATGGAAGGATCGGTACATCCAGGACGACCCGCCGCGCTCCGACAACGTGCGCGGGACGTTCGCCTTCGCGTACAAGGGGCCGGGGCACCCGAACACACGGAACACGCAGGTCTACGTCAACCTCGCGGACAACACGCGCAACGACGCCGAGCCGTTCACGGTGCTCGGGCGCGTGGTCGAGGGGATGACGGTGCTCGACAGCCTCTACTCGGGCTACGGCGAGAAGTCCGGCAGCGGCGTGCGCCAGGGGCGGCAGGGCCCACTGGAAGCCGGCGGCAACGCATACATGGACCGCGAGTTTCCGCTGCTCGACCGGATCGTGCGGGTGACGGTGGCGGAGGGGCCGCTGCGTTAGGCAGCGCACCGCGCCACGTACAACCCGCGACCGGTGAGACCGGACGCCTCGTGTCGCGCCACGAGACCGGCGGCCTCGAACGCCGCGAGCATCTCCGCAACGGTGAACAGCCCCAGCTCGTGGATTTCCGAGGCGCGTCGAATGCCCTCGGGCCCTTCGATCACGTAGTCGAAGCGCAGCCGTGAGATGCGCCCGTCGATTTCCGTGGTCGCGGCCCGTTCCACGCGGACCCCGTTGGCCTCTCCCGCCCGTGTCGAGTGGTGACCCGATTCCATGACGCCGGGCTCGAACCACGGCTCGACGACCACCACCCCGCCCTCCGCCAGATGCGCGCGGAACCGGGCAAGGGCACGCGTAACGTCGGAGAGCGTGCGCAGGTACGCGATGGAGCTGAACAGGCAGATCACCGCGTCGTAGCGCCGGCCGAGCGTGAAGTCCGCCATGTCGGCCTGCGTGAAGCGGCCCGCGGGGTGCTTGAGCCGGGCGAGGCGGAGGAAGTCGCCGTTGAGATCGATGCCGTCCACGTCGAAGCCGTGTCGCGTCGCGAGCAGACGGGCGTGCTCGCCCGTGCCGCACGCGATGTCGAGCACCGTACGGCAGGTCGGATGCACCGTGCGCAACAGGGCGGCGATCTGGTCGGCTTCCGTGCCGTAGGCCTTGAAGCCGAAGTAGATCGCGTCGTACAGCTCCGCGGGTTCCGTAAACATGGGCATTCTCGCTTCGTGTCTCGGTCACGCGCGTGGTGATCGTTCCCCGGACGTCCGGCGGATACGGTCAGATCCCCGAAGGAGATGCACGGGGGCCGACGCGAACGCACTGCTCGCGCCATGCCGGGTCGGCCAGCCCGCGACCACCGAAGGCCGCGCGCGCCGCCGCGAGCGCCGCATCCTGATCCATCGCGCCGCGCCGCATGCAGGGCGGCTCGCCCGGCCGGACGAACACGTACCCCGACGCGAGGGCGTCGCCGAGCGTGAGCGTCACGTCCGCCGTACCGGCCGAGCTCAGTCGCAGGAGCGGCCGCGTCCCGAGCGCGAGCGCGATGCCGCTCGCCTCGAGACTGTCGCCCAGGGCGGCCATGCCAAAGTTCCAGTCATCCGCTTCGACCGCCAGGTTTGGCAGGGTGTCCACGGCACCGTCCGGCACGAGGAAGAACGCGATGACCGTCGGGCGCGTCACGACGAGATGAGTCGTGTCGGCCGCACCGGGCGAAGGGCGCGATGCCGGCGGTGCCTGGCGTGGGCCCGCGCATGAGAGCACGGCGAGGGCCAGACACGCGATTCCAATGGGCCGGCGCACCGGAGAGCCCCCGCGGCACGCTGACCGGCCGTGTCGCTCGTTGCCGGCCGGGCGCACCGCGCCCATACTCCACGAACCACGATCGAGACGCTGCATCACGACGGAGCGCATACCATGAAGAGAAGAGAATTCGTCGTCCGCTCGGCGGTCGGCTCCGTTGCGCTCGGTGCTGGCCACCTACCCTTCCCCAACGTGACCTCGAACGAGTCGACCGCGCGAGCCGCGACACGCAAGATCCTCATTGCCGGCGGCGGATTCAACACCGCCTTCATCCGGTACATGGCGGAGCTCACCGGCAAGCGGCGGCCGAGGCTCTGCTATCTGCCCACGGCGTCCGCCGACAGCGCCGCCGGCACGATCGCCTGGTTTCAGAACTGTGCGCCGCTCGAGGTGCAGCCGTTCGTCCAGGAGAGCTTCATCGAGAGCCTGACGCAGACGCAGGGCTGGGACGAGGTGCTGCTCTCCATGGACGGCATCGTCGCGTCGGGCGGGAACACCCTGAATCAGCAGGCGATCTGGAAGGCGCAGGGCATCGACGCCGTGCTCCGGCAGGCGTGGGATCGGGGGATCGTCCTGGGCGGTGCGAGTGCCGGCTCGCTCTGCTGGTTCGAGGAGGGAACGACGGACTCCAGGCCGAAGGAGCTGTCGATCGTCAAGTGCCTCGGCTTCCTGAAGGGGAGCCACTCGCCGCACTACGATCGCGAGGCGGGGCGCCGGCCGTTGTACCACAAGCTGATCGGCTCGGGCGAGATGAAGCCCGGCTACGCCTGCGACAACGACGCGGGGATCTACTTCGAGGACAACGAGGTGAAGCGCGTCGTCGCCACGCGCCCGGACGCGAAGGTCTATTACGTCAGCGTCGTCGGGGGACAGGTCGTGGAGAAGGTGATGGAGCCGGAGCAGATCGCGTAGGCGCGTCGTGACGCATCACTCCCACCGGAACACCCTGGCCGAGAGCGCGGTGCACACGACGAACACGACGGCGAGCGCGGCGACATCGCCCGCGTGCGACGACCACGCTTCACCCGTCCAGATCCCCTGCAGCAAGGAGACCGCGTAGCGGAGCGGCAGATGCCGCAGCACGGGCGGGATCCGCTCCAGCGGGATGAACAGCCCCGAGAGCACGAGCATCGGATAGAGGATGATGGCGCCGATCGGCTGGGCGAAGCGCGCCGTCGGAACGATGCTCGCGATCAGGAAGCCCATCGACAGGATGCTCCACGTGCTGATGACGAGCGCGATCGCGAACCCGAGCAGGGGCACGTCCGCGCCCGTCGGGTAGTACCGCCTGCCGGCCAGCAGTGTGAGCGTGAGCGTGACCGCCGTGAGCAGCAGCTTCACGATCACGTGCGCCGTCAGGATCGTCCATGGCCTGAGCGGCGTCGCGCGGAGCCGCTTGAGGATGCCGCCCTCGCGGTAGATCGCGATGATCGCGACCAACGACAGCACGGCGTTCAGCGCGATCAGGACCGCGACGAGCACCGGCACGTTGACGCGAAAGACATTACTGGTGGCGATCACGCGCGGCGGTAGCACGTCGCGCCCCACGCGGCCGAGCACGACGAACACCAGCACCGGCACGATGACCGTGCCGATGGCACCGAGCGGCTCGCGCAGGAAGATCTTGAGCTCGATCCAGGTCAGTCGCCACAGTCCGCGCAGCATGATCCTCCAGTAACCTGCCAGTCCGGGAAGCGGGGGTTGCCGTTCAGCCGCCGACCCGGGATCGCGCGTTGTTCAGCATCTCGGTCGGGGCAGTTTGGGGAACCGCGAACGCAGAGCACTACTTACGGAGAGAACTGCGAACGCAGAGTCCTACTAATGCCGGGAACAGCGGACGCAGCGCGCGCTGGCGCGCGCCCGCAGCGAACCGCAGCGAACTGCGGGGGACGCCGATGACCGGCGGGCCGGGCAGGGCGGGAACGGGCTGACGAACGACAATTCACCGCGGAGGACGCGGAGGACGCAGAGAACGGCCTGCCCGGTCGAGATGCGCGCGCCAGCGGCCGTGAACCGAGGGGAACGGCCTCGGGACGCCAGGGCCTCCCGAGGTCGCTCATTCTCAGTCCCGGCTCGTGTCGGTAGGGCCGTCCCGAACGAGCCGGTCTCCGCGTCCTCCGCGTCCTCCGCGGTCCCCGCCGTCCCCGCCGTTGCTGCGTCGTCAGCGTGCGCCGTTGCTGCGCGGGTGCCCGCGTCAGCGGGCGCTGCGTCGCAGTTCGCCGTCGCAGTTCTCCGCGCCCGCCGCGGTTCCCGCAGTGCCAGGAGTTCCCGAAACCGTCCCGCCACACTGCCGGACCATGCGCGCGATGCTCGGTTCCGGCAATACCCTCCAGCCTTCCTGCGTCCCGGGCGCCTGCCCTCGACATCTCGCCTCCGGCAGCTCGGCTCTCCCTGGGATGTCGTCGCGCCCTAATACGACTTTGTCGTTCCGAGCGAGCGCCCTCTACCGGGACCCTGAGGGTTCCTCGACTCCGCAGCCTGACGGCTGCTCCGCTCGGAATGACAAAGTAGTCCTAATCCCGAATCGAGTGCCCCGTCACCGTCAGGAACACGTCCTCCAGCGTCGGGAGGACCGTGCGGAAGTCGGTGACCCGGATGCCGTTGTCCGACAGGCAGCGAATGACCTCGGTCACGAGGTCGCCGCCGCTGCCCCGGATGGTGAACTGACCGCCGGCCGACGCCACCGCCACGACCTGCGGGATCGCCCGAAAGCGCTCCTCGGCGGCGGGGTCGTCGGTGGCCAGCACGACCGTGCGCTCCGGACAGTGGCGCCTAACGAGCGCGTCGGGCGTGCCGATGTCGACGATCCGGCCGTGGTCGATGATCGCCACCCGGTCGCACAGCCGCTCCGCCTCTTCCATGAGATGCGTCGTGAGGAACACCGTCTTGCCGCGCTGCCGGATGCCGCGCACCAGCTCCCAGATCGTGCGCCTCGACTGCGGGTCGAGCCCCGTGGTCAGCTCGTCGAGGAACACGACCTCCGGGTCGTTGATGAGCGCGAGGGCGATGAAGAGCCGCTGCTTCTGACCGCCCGACAGCGTCATGAACCACGCGTTCCGCTTGTCGGCGAGGCCGAGCTGCTCGAGCAGCCGGTCGCCATCCGACGCCGGCTTCCGGTAGAGCGTCGCCCACAGGTGCACGGCCTCCCGCACCTTGATGCGCTTCTGGAGCTGTGCCTCCTGGAGCTGCGCGCCGATGCGGTCCTGCAGCGCGTAGACGTCGCGAGCGGGGTCGAGGCCCAGCACCGAGATCGTGCCGCGGTCGGGCGTGCGCAGGCCCTGCACGCACTCCATGGTCGTCGTTTTGCCCGCCCCGTTAGGCCCGATTAATCCGAAAATCTCGCCGTCGTACACGTCGAAGGACACGTCGTCGACGGCGACGACCGACCTGTAGGTCTTGCGAACGCCCGAGACCCGGACGACGGGATGACGCGACCTGGTTGGCATCATGCGGAGCGCGAATGGCGGGATCGGCGCGTCACAACGAATGGACGGCCCACCCCGTTATGGATCGTTCAGCCCAGATGTACTCGATGGTCGGACGACATGCGACTGAAATTCCTCCGCCGGAGCGGCTCCCAGCCACCCCGTGATCCCTCTATTGCGAGAACACGAAGGGAATTGTATCGAGTTGGGCCGCGACACCGATGAGTGTCGCGAGCAGTCTGCTCGTGATGTCGCTCGACGTGCGACGCCCCGTCCGTGGCGGTGTTCCTCCGGCGCCGATGCCGAGGACACGGGCCCACGCGGCGGTACGATCGCCGGGATCGCTCGCTTTCTCCCTGGAGGTTCAATGCCGAGACGAGTTGTCACCCGACGTTACCTGCTGCCACTCATCGCATCACTCTGGGCCGGCGTCGCGTCCGCCCAGGGTACAAGTGCGACGATCAGCGGCCAGGTCACCGATTCCACGGCCCGCGCCCCGCTCCCCGGAGCGGAGGTATTCATCGACGGCGCCAGCCCGCGCAGCGTGCGCACGAGCGAGACGGGCCGCTACACCTTCACCGGCGTCGCCGCCGGCCCCCTCACGGTGAGCGTCCGCCTCGTCGGCTACGCGCCCAAGGCACAGCGGGTCACCGTCCGCGACGGCGAGACGGTCACCGCGGACTTCGCCCTGACGGCGCGCACGACGCAGCTCGACCAGGTCGTCATCACCGGCACGGGCGGCGTCACGCAGCGCCGGGCGGTGGGGAACGTCATCGAGTCCATCGACGCCAAGAACGTGCTCGAGGTGGCGCCGGCCCGCAGCGTCGAACAACTCGTCGGCGCCCGAACACCGGGGCTGATCGTGCTCCCGGCCACCGGACAGGTCGGAACCGGAGCGCAGCTCCGCGTGCGCGGCGTCAGCAGCCTGTCGCTCAGCAACGACCCGATCATCTACATCGACGGCGTGCGCATGGACGCGTCGTCATCGCGAGGGCCGACGCAGCGCGGCGGCGCCGGCGCGAGTCGCCTCAACGACGTCAACCCGGAAGACATCGAGAGCATCGAAGTCATCAAGGGACCCGCCGCCTCGACGCTGTACGGCACCGAGGCGTCGAACGGCGTCGTCCAGATCATCACGAAGCGCGGCAAGTCCGGGAAGGCGCAGTTCTCGTTCACCACGCGTCAGGGCACGAACTGGCTCGCCAACCCCGAAGGCCGCGCCGGGCTCCTCTACGGCAAGGTGGCCGCGACGGGCGAGATCATCAGCTTCAACCTCTACAAGCACGAGGAGGAAGTAGGAAAAGGCCCGATCTTCACCAATGGCCAGAACCAGGGCTATCAGGGCAGCATCTCCGGTGGAACGGACGCGAATCGATACTACCTCTCCGGCACGTACGATGACGACGTCGGCGTCGTCAAATGGAACTGGGACAAGAAGTTCACCGGGCGCGCCAACCTCGACGTGCTGGCCAACGACAAGCTCCGCCTGCAGGGCAGCATCGGCCACATTCGGGATCGCATCCGGCTCGCGCAGAACGACATCGCGACCGACCCGTTCAGCCAGCTCGTGTGGGGTACCCCGCTCACCATGAACGGCGCCGTCCGCGGCTTCAACCAGACGCCGCCGGAGACGTGGTCCAAGGTCGAGGGCCACGCCGACAACGACCGCACGACTCTGACCTTCAACGCCGACTACAACCCGCTGTCGTGGTTCACGCACCGGCTGGTGACGGGTCTCGACGTCAGCTCGGAGAACAGCTCGCTGCTCTACCCGCGCCAGCCGTTAGGCGCGCAGGACCCCCTCGGCACACCCGGCGCCGGGCAGAAGAACGCGTCGCGCACGACGCGCAGCTTCCTCACGCTCGATTATTCGGGCTCGCTCAAATACGGCTTGGGCGAGGCCCTGCGGTTCACGACGTCCGTCGGGCTGCAGCACCTCCGGTCGGAGGTCAGCACCATTGGCGCGACCGCGACGACGTTCCCGGCGATTCCGATCACGACGATCACCGGCGGTACCACCCGCAGCGGTACCGAGAATTTCAGCGCGAACGCCAGCGTGGGAATGTTCGTGCAGCAGTCCACCGCCTGGAACAACCGCGTCTTCGTGACGGCCGCCGTCCGTGGGGACGACAACAGCGCGTTCGGCAAGGACTTCTCCGCGGCGTACTACCCGAAGCTCAGCGCGTCGTGGGTCATCAGCGAGGAGCCGTGGTGGAAGGTTCCGTTCCTCAGCGACCTGCGGCTCCGCGGCGCGTTTGGCGCGGCCGGCACCCAGCCCGGCACGTTCGACGCATCGCGCCTCTACGCAGCGAGCGTCGGCTACCAGAACGTGTCGAGTCTGGTCCCCGACTCGTACGGTAATCCGGAGCTGAAACCGGAACGGAGCCAGGAGATCGAGCTCGGGTTCGAGACCACGCTACTCGACGGTCGCGCGGACCTCTCGTACACGCACTACGGCCGCAAGATCACCGACGCGATCGTCAACTCGCCGATCCCGCCGTCCGTCGGCTTCCCCGGCTCGCAGGTGATCAACATCGGCCGCATGAAGGGATGGGGCGACGAGCTGTCGGCGAACCTCCGCGTGTTCCAGGGGCGCCACGTGGGCTGGGAGTTGGGAACGCAGCTCGCGTCGAACGGCAACGAGATCCAGGACATGGGCGGCACGCAGTTCCTCACCGTCGGTGGCGGCGGGCAGGCGCAGAATCGCGTCGGCTTCGGCATCGCGGACTTCTTCATGTTCAAGGTGCGCAAACCGGTCACCGACGCGAACGGGACCCCGGACCTGAACGCATCGATGTGCGACGGCGGCCGCGGCAAGGGCGGCGTCGAAGCCGGTGGTCCCGACGTCTCGTGCGCGAAGGCCCCGCGTGTGTTCTGGGGTCACTCGCAACCGACGTGGCAGGCCGGTCTCAACACGACCGTGACGTTGTTCCAGCGCCTCCGCCTCTATGCACGCGTCGACGGCAACGGCGGCCACATCCAGTCGAACACCGAGATCCGCGCCCTGCACAATCAGAACTCGACCGAGGCCGTGATCAAGCGCAATGATCCGTTCCTGCAGGTGTACCGGTCCATCGAGGCCGACGCCCCTGGCACGTACAAGGCCGGGTTCCTGCGACTTCGCGAGCTCTCCGCGACGTACACGGTTCAGCCGTCGTTCGTGCGGCGGATCGGCGCATCGGGCGCCACCCTCAGCGTTGCCGGGCGCAACCTGTCGATGCTCTGGACGGCCCAGGATGGGTGGAAGACGTCGCGCGACGGGTTGATCAAAGTGCCGATCGCGAACCAGCACGTGTGGGATCCGGAAATCCGAGCGGTTGGCCAGCTCTCCAACGGCTTCCAGACGATCCTGCCGCCGACCGCGAGCTTCACCACGACGCTCCGCCTCACCTTCTGACCGAGCCGAGAGACCTAACGATGCGATCATATATACCCAAGGCCCGGGCGCAGCGGGCGACGAACCTCAGACGGCTGTCGGCCTCGCTGCTCGCGCTGACGCTGACGACGACGTCCGCCTGCGACCGACTCCTCAGCGTCGAGAACCCCGCGAGCGTCCCGGTGGAGGCGCTGGAGGACCCGGCGCTCCTGCCGACGCTCGAGGCGGCGGCCATCCAGCAGTTCCAGTGCGGCTTCGCACAGTTCGTGTCGACGGCGGGGATGCTGTCGGGCGAATACCTCTCCGCGAACGGGTTCGTCAACAACCACCCGTGGGAGTGGCGCGGCATCGTCGAGATCAAAAATGAACCGGGGAGTTGCCCCGCCAATCGCGCGACGACGTCCATGGGCTTCTATACGCCGCTCCAGCAGGCGCGCTTCCAGCTCGAGGACACGTTCAAGCGGGCGGAGGCGTTCACGGACGCCGAGGTCCCCACGCGCGCGAAGGTGCTCACAGAGATGCGCGCGTACTCCGGGTACGCCCTGACGCTGCTCGGTGAGGGCATGTGTGAGATGGCGATCGACAACGGGCCGAAGATGACGAAGCAGGAGGTGTGGGCGCTTGCCGAGGAGCGGTTCACCGACGCGATCGCCCGCGCCACGGCCTTGAACGACGCCAGCCTGAAGAACATGGCCATCGTCGGCCGCGCGCGTGTGCGGCTCGACCTCGGCAATCTGGCCGGCGCGGCAGCCGATGCGGCGCTGGTACCGTCGGGGTTCGTGCGCAACGCGGAGTTCTCGGAGACGACGGTCTCGCGTGAGAACCGCCTCTTCAACCTGACCATCCGCAACGACTTCCTCACCGTGGCGCCGGAGTATCGCAATCTCACCGTCAACGGCGCGCCGGACCCGCGCGTGAAGGTGCTCGACATGAAGCGCAACGGGAACGATGGGACCACCCCGCAGTGGCAACAGCAGAAGTTCATCGGAACCGGGGCTGTCCCACTCCCGATCGCGACGTGGACGGAAGCGCAGCTCATCCTCGCGGAGGCGACGGGTGGCCAGGCAGGCCTCGACGCGATCAATCGGGTGCGCGCGCTTTCGAACATTGCCCCGATCACGTCAGTCCCGGCCGACTTCACGGCGACCGTGCTCGAGGAGCGGCGCCGGCAGCTCTTCAGCGAGGGGCATCGCTACGTCGACATGCTGCGCAAGAACCTGCCGTTCTCGAGCGGCGTGGACCACAAGGGCCGGACGATCAGCAACCTGACCTGCGTGCCGCTGCCGAACGTCGAGACGCAGAACAACCCCAACTTCAAGTCCTGACCGGACCGCGGCGCGTTGCGGATGGGCCGGCGCCTAACGCTGTTCGGGGCGCCCCATCCTGACGCGGGGGTGAGTGTACGTTGGGCGACGAGGGCCCCGTGGCGACACCGCCACGGGGCCCTCGTGTCAGGCGCGGGCGGCCTGTGCCCGTTCGACGCCGGACGGCATCGCGAGGCCCTCGCGATTCTCGACCTCGAAGTACTCGTTGCGGCTGTAGCGCCCGACGAGGGGCTCGAGGAACGTCTGGAGGGCGCTCACGGATTCGGCTTCCCACACGCACGCGGCATGGGTACCGTCCCGCGTCGGAAACGTGTGGTGGAGCTTGAGCGGGGGTGGCACGTTCGCGGGGTCGGCCGAATTCCAGAACGCGTCCGGCTCGGAGATGCTGTGCTGGACCAGGACGTACATGGGACCCTCCCGTGCTGGAGGAGTACGTGCTTCGTCGCGGTATGCACACTCAGCGTCTTGGCCCGCGTTGTCAACCTCAACAGCTACGGCGGCGCCGGAGTTCGCTGCCTAACGACTACCGCTCGGGGCCGCCTTCGGCAGCCAGCGGCCCGTGATCCCGTAGAGCAGCAGCACACCGGCGGCCCAGCCGAGCGAGCCGATCACCCCCGCCACCAGTCCAACACCGAACACGATGCCGACGACGCCGGCCCAGATCGTGAACGGGCGTGACCGTATGAGTCGCTCGGTTGTCGGGTCGGGACGCTGAGCGGCTGGCGGCGTGATGCGCCGCAGCCACTCCGGGGGCGGGGGCGGTGGGGCCGACGCCGTCGAATCCATGGTGCGGCGCACGATCGCCATGGTGCCCGGCGGAAGGCGTGTGGTGAGTATGGCGACGACGATGCCTCCGATGACCGCGGCGGCGCGCGACCCGGTTCCGGCTCTGGCCGGATCCATCGGTTCGACGTGTGGCTCGGACATCGTTCAGTGGAGCAATCGATAGCGCACGGTGACTGAGCTCATGATCACGACCTCGGGGATCTGCGCCGGCTGCACGAATCGACTGTCGAAGTTGAGCGATGTCGGACCCGCGAAGCCGAGGTTCGGCGCGGAGCTGGACACGTCGACGAGCGCGCCGAGCCGGCCCTCGAGCGACGTCGCCAACGCCTGGGCGTCGGCCGTGGCGGCGGCGAGCGCCTCGGCCATCCGTGCGCGCCGCACGGAATCCGCGACGGACGACTCGAAGGTGATCGATGCCACTCCGGCAGCTCCCGCGCTCAGCGCGGCGGCGGTCACGTGCGCGATCTGATCGGCACGGTTCATCTGGACTCGCAACAAGGCCCGCGACACGTTCGATGGTGGACCGGATGGCGGTGGATACATGTTGGGTTGACCCGCGGGGCCGACACTGTACACCACGGCGCGGTCCACCTCCACGCGCGAACCGAGCGCCCTGAGCGCGTCGGATACGGCCTTGAGCTTCGTCTCCACCCGCGTCACCGCATCGGCCGGCGTTTCCGCCGATCCCTCCACGAGCACGTACATCGCGGCGCGATCGGGCGCGAGTCGCGACGTCCGTGACGCGGACACCGTGATGGTGCTGTCGCGCAGGCCCTGAGCCTGTGCCGTCAGCGGAAGAAGCATGGCGAGGAGTAGTCGAAGACGCATGGTACGCCGCTCCGTTGGGGGGATGGATCACCAGACCACACCGGACAACACACGACACTACGCACGCACGCCGCCTCGGTCGCTGCGCCGGCCAGGTGGCTCGGAGTCCGGCGTGAGCCGAAACGTCACGTACACCATCTCCGATTCCGTTCCTCCGGCGGCCGCGTACAGCCGGCGGGCCGCGACGTTCTCGGGCTCGGTCCCCAGCCACGCCTCGGTGCAGCCAAGTGCGCGGCCGCGGTCGAACAACGCTTCGAGCAACCGCCGGCCGACACCACGGCCACGATACGGCGGGGCAACCCCCACCTCGTTCACCCAGAGCTCCGGCGGCTTGTCAGGATGGACGTAATGGACCGCCGACGCCATGCCGACCACCTGGTCGCCGTCGAGCGCCACCGCCATGTGATGCCGCGCGTCGGCGAGGAACTCTCGCGTCCACCGCGCATCGACGTCGTGATCGAACACCTCGGCCGCGACACGACTCAGCACCGCCGCGTCGTCGGGTCCGAGCATGCGGATGGTCACCGTCACTGCACCGGCCTCCCTGTGCATCCGGAACGACATGACGTCGAGCCGGGAGCGACCGACTCGACACGAGCAGGGAAAGTGATGCGCCGCGACCCGAGAGATGTCCAGACGACTTGCCGGTACGCGCCAGGCGCGCCAACGTTGCCGCACCTCTTACCGGCATGAGGGCCCATGACGCAGGTCGCTGGCGGCACGCGCATCAGACTTTTCGCCATCCTCACCATTGCCGCGGCACTCGGCTGCGGCGGCGTCACCGATCCGCCGGCGAGCGGAACCCACTCGACTCCGCGGGCGCCGTCGTTCGCCATTCCGCCCGGACCGTACACGCCAGGGCAGTCGTACTTCGGTCGGAACAACTACATCGAGTACGTCGCCGGCAACGCGCCGGTCATCTACTCGGCGCCGCACGGTGGCGCGCTCACCCCATCGGAGATCCCCGATCGCACGGCGAGCAACTGCGGCGGCTCAGCGACGACGACCACCGATCTCAACACGATCGATCTCGTGCGGGCGATGCAGCAGCGGCACTTCGCGCGCTTCGGCACCTATCCGCACCTCATCATCAACCACCTCGCGCGACGAAAGCTCGACGCGAACCGGACGATCGAAGAGGCTGCGTGCGGCGACGCCGAAGCGGAGATCGCGTTCGACGAGTGGCACGACTTCATCGACGTCGCCAAGGCCGCGGTGCTCGACGCGAGCGGGAAAGGCTGGTACATGGACATGCACGGGCATGGCCACAGCATCCAGCGTCTCGAGCTCGGCTACCTGCTCACCGGCGCGCAGCTCGACCTCTCGAACGCGTCGCTCGACGCGAACGCGGCGTACGAGGACACCGCGAGCATGCGGACGATCTCGGAGTCATCGTCGCTGTCGTTCTCGGCGCTGCTGCGCGGCGCGAGCAGCCTCGGGACGCTGTACGCGAACAACGGCTTCCCGTCGGTGCCCAGCACCTCGGACCCCGGTCCTGGCGGCGACTCGTATTTCTCCGGCGGCGACAACACGCGCCGGCATACGTGCGGCGCCGAGGCGACGGCGTTCGGCGGCACGACGGCCGGCAACATCTGTGGCGTGCAGATCGAGGCGAACTACACCGGCGTGCGCGACAACGCGGCGAATCGCGACCGCTTCGGCGACGTGACCGCCATCGTGCTCGAGCAGTACCTCGCGACGCATTGGGGGTTGAACCTCGGCAGTGGTCCGCCGCCCCCGAGCATCACGCTCAGCCTGCTCAAGTACAAGGTGAAAGGCAGCGCGCGTGTCGATCTGACGTGGAGCGGCGCGACCGCGGCCAACGTGGACGTGGAGCGCAACGGCACCGTGGTCCTGACGACACCTAACGACGGCGCGCACACCGACGTGCTCGGCAAGGTGAGCGGGACGTTCGCCTACCGGGTGTGCAACGCGGGGACGAGCACGTGCTCGAGCGCCGCGAGCGTGACGTTCTGATGGCGGCGTAGAGGAGCCGGCAGGCCGGAACGCGGGTCCACCACGTTCAGGAGGCGTCGCGGGGCGCGTTAGGTGGCGCCCCGCGACGCCGACCCGTCACCGGCGCCGTGCCGGCTCCGGCTCCGGCTCCCGCTCGCTGATCATGCCGACGACCCGCACCCCGCTGCGGGCGGCGACGTCCAGCGCGTCGAGCACGCGGGCGTACTGCAGCCCCTTGTCCGCCCGCACGAACAGCACCGTGTCGTCGGGCCGGCCGGTGTAGAACGCGCGGAGTCGCTCCGGCAGCTCGGCCGCCGCCAGGGGAACCTTGTTCAGATAGTAGCGGCCCGTGCGGTCGATGCCGAGCGTCAGGTCGCCCGGCTCCTCGGGATGCTCCCGGAGATTCCGGGCCTCGGGCGGCTGGGCGGGCACGCCGCTCAGGAGCGCAGGAATGGCAACCATGAAGATGATGAGAAGGACGAGCATGACGTCGATCATCGGCGTCACGTTCGGCTCGGCCCGCACGACGGATGTGGAAGCGGCGGCGCGCACGCAGACCTCGCGGTTGAATGGTGCCGGGACGATCGCACCTGCGGATGAGCCGAGCGTGACGGCGGGATTAGCGAGCCGTGAAGCGTAGGTGAGGAATCGCTGAGCGGCCCGGTGCTCCGGGGCCGGCCTGGTGGTGGCGCTCGTGCCGCGACGTCGATCGGCTGATCGCATTGCCCACCGGGCACGCCTTGACAGGTGACCAAATGGTCACGTATAATGGCGGCGTGGACGCGGTATTCAGAGCACTCGCCGATCCGACGCGCCGGGGCCTGCTCGACGAGCTGTTCGAGCGCGACGGGCAGTCGCTCAGCGAGCTCGAGCGGCGACTGAGCATGACGCGATTCGGCGTCATGAAGCACCTCCGGGTGCTCGAGGATGCGGGGCTGGTGGTGACCCGACGGCGCGGCCGCGAGAAGCTGCACTTCCTGAATCCGGTGCCGATCCGGCTCATCCATGACCGATGGATCGACAAGTATCGGGAGCCCTTCGCCGCAATGCTCAGCGGACTGAAGGCCAGCATCGAGGAGGAGATGATGGAACGGATCTATGAGATCTACATCAAGACGACGCCGGACCGTCTGTGGCAGGCGATCACCGACCCCGCGATGCGGAGCAAGTACAGCTTCGGCGTCGGCGTCATCTCGGACTGGACGCCCGGCTCCAGCTACGCGGGCATCCCCCAGCAGTTCCCCGCGATGAGGATCTGTGAGGGCGAGAACCTGGAGGTCGATCCGCCACGCCGCCTCGTCCAGAGCTTCCGCGCCCTCTGGAGCGACGACGTGAGAAACGAGGGGACCTCGAGGGTCACCTGGGAGATCGAGCCGGTCGGCGATTCGTGCCGCCTCACCGTCGTGCACGACCAGCTACGCGAGGGCGCCAACTCCGAGCTCTATGGTGGGTGGCCGATGATTCTGTCCGGCCTGAAGACGTTGCTGGAGACCGGCGAGCTGCTCACGACGCCAGGCTCGCTGCTCTACGGGGGCCCTCGATCCGCCTGGACCGGGGAGCAGCAGCATGCGTAGGGTGACCGTCTTCAACAACATCACGCTCGATGGCTACTTCGCGGACGCGAACGGCGGCATCGGCTGGGCGCACGGGGCACCTAACGATCCGGAGTACGACGCGTTCGTCGCGGAGAATGCACGGGGCGGAGGCGTGCTCCTGCTCGGCAGGGTGACCTACGAGCTCATGGCGAGCTACTGGCCGACCCCACTCGCGACCCAGCAGAACCCCGTCGTCGCCGAACGAATGTCCGCGCTGCGGAAGGTCGTGTTCTCGAGCACCCTGAAGGAGGCGTCGTGGAAGAACACGACGCTGGTGAACGGCGACGTGGCGGCGGCAGTACGAAAGCTGAAGAACGAGCCGGGCGCGGACATGGCGATCCTGGGGAGCGGCAGCATCGTGTCGCAGTTGGCGCGAGCGGGTTTGATCGACGAATACCAGTTCGTGCTGAACCCGGTGGTGCTCGGTCAGGGGAGGACGATGTTCGACGGCGTCGAGGAGACGCTGAACCTGAAGCTGACGCGGACGCGGGCATTCGCCAACGGGAAGGTCCTGCTGTGCTACGCGCCGACGGCGTGAGGGACGAGCCTGCCCATGATCCCATGAGCGGCGTGCGCGGCGCGAAAACGCTGGTGAGCCGGGAACGCTCACCGACCAGGTCGCCGACTTGACATGTCCAGCACAACGGCTAGCCTACGACGAGGGAGTCGCGTCCCGATGTGAGTGGAGATCGCCGCGTGTCGCGCGTGCTATCTCAGCGGCGTGCTCATTCGCCGCGAACATCGGCGGCGCGACTCTGTGCGTCGGGCCATTTCCCTCCGTTTGCTCGGGTATCACGATGCGGATCCGCGGGCCAACGACATCGGCCAGCCGACCTAACGACTTTCGCGGACGGCTGTCCCGCGACGACCATCCCGAGTGTGGCGCCCTCCCACAGTGAGTCGTGCTTGCCCGCTCGAGTACAAGTGCGAGGAGAGCCATGCTCGAAACCGAGTTGTTCGCGCTGCTCGAGCGGACCGCGAACGCCGCGTACACAGTCACCGACGACGGCGAGATCTGCTCCTGGAACTGGGCCGCGGAGCGGCTGTTCGGCTACCCGGCGGGCGAGGTGCTCCGCCGCAACATCGACGAGGTGTTCGAGGCCCGCGACGCGTTGGGCACCGAGGCGCTCGCGGGAGGCCTCGAAGCGGCGACGCGGCGCTGGGACGGGACGTCCGGCGGGATCCCGAATTTCGACCTGGAAGTACGAGCCCGGTCCGGCGACCGGATCTGGGTGAACGTCTCGACGATCGTCTTCGACAACCCCCGCACGGGCCGCCGGCTCTTCATCCGGCTGGCGCACGACATCACCCCGCGCCGGCGGAAGGAGGAGCTGCTCGACCGCATGCTGGGAGTCGCCCGCCAACTCGTGTCGCTCACCGACGACGCGGCCGACCACGCCCCGGTCGAGCCGCTGTCCGAGCAGGAGCGCCGCATCCTCACGCTCTTCGCCGAAGGCCGTAACCCCGGGGCCATCGCCCGCCGGCTGCGGATTTCCGCGCAGACGCTCCGCAACCACCTCCACCACATCAACCGCAAGCTCCGCACGCACAACCGCCTCGAGGCGGTGACCCACGCGCAACGGCGCGGACTCCTCGGCTAGCGGCACGCTCACCCCTAACGCTGCAGGAAGTCAAAGACTCCGGCCCTCGGAGCCTGCCCGGTTGCTTCCGTGATGCGTCCTCCTCCGTATGACGGGCGTCGAGCGACAGCACGCGCGCTGACCTCGCCCATCTCTTCCACCACTGTCATGCGCCGCCTCTCGTTCAATGGACAGTGATCAAGGTGAGCGGCGCACGTGCGGCGCGACAATGCCCCGGCTGTACCATCACCTGCGACGGCCGTACCAGCGACAAGACTGCGCTCGATCGGTAGAGTGCCAGGTACGACGGCCAGGCATCGGAGCATGCCGCTGACCCGATGCCATGCCCGTACGACACAGCTGGGCGTTCACCGCCATCGAGGAGGGACACACCATGACCAGGTACCTGAATCCATTCGCATTCTTCGCCGAACTGATCGCCAAGGCATTCGCGACCCTCGATGATCGCGATAATGCCGGCGGGCGGAGCGCGCTCGTCGCGGTGCCCTCGCGCTCGAGGGCCAGACGTTCGTCGCGAGCTCCAACACCGCAAACGCAGGCGACATCGATACCGGGCAGCGCAGAGCTGATTGCGAGATCTACCGAGAAGTCCGGGAGCATGCCGCGCCGCCGGCACACGGACACACGGTGAGCAGGTCCGGACGGCACGCTCCGCGAGCGCTTCGACGCGGTGCCCTTCATCTGGAGCGAGCACTACGACACGTTGGTCCGGTACCTCGGGCACGCGGAACGGTGGGACGAGAGCGCGATCGATGGCCATCCCAGGAGAATCATGTTGAATGCGAAGGGAAATAATGGCCGCGCGACTGTGAAGGCCCTCGGGCCAGACCTCGCCGGGACGGTACCGGCTGCGCGGGCGCGACCGTTGAAAGGCATCGACGGCCACGCGGAACCGCCGGCGGGACTCGGTCCGGATCTCGAGTTGGCGCCGGAGGGCAGTACCGAGTTCGCAGGACTCGTCCGCCGAGAGCTCGAGTTGTTGGGCGAGGACCCCGAACGTGAGGGACTTCTGAAGACGCCGGAGCGCGTCGCGAAATCGCTCGCGTGGCTCACGCGTGGTTACGGTGCCGACGTGTACCAGGTCATCGGCGATGCGCTCTTCGAAGCGCCCTGCGAGAGCATGGTGATGGTGCGGGACATCGAGCTCTACTCCATGTGCGAACACCACCTGCTCCCGTTCTTCGGCAAGGCCCACATCGCCTACATCCCCGACGGAAGAATCGTGGGGCTCTCCAAGCTGCCGAGGATCGTCGACGTGTTCGCGCGTCGGCTGCAGGTCCAGGAGCGGCTCACCGAAGAGATCGCGCAGGCCATCGACGAGGTGCTCGCGCCGAAGGGCGTCGGGGTGGTGATCGAGGCCGTGCACCTCTGCATGATGATGCGCGGTGTCGAGAAGCAGAACTCGAAGACGATCACGAGTGCGCTGAAGGGTCAGTTCCGCGAGTGTCCGATGACGCGCGACGAGTTCCTTCGCCTCGCGCACCAGCGCGTGGGGTAAGGCGCGACGATGCCGTACCGTTGACTTCCTCCTCTGGCGGATTGATCCGGTCATGACTCGACGCCGCACGCGCGGAACCATTCGCTCCGGTCACGCGCCGCCGGCGGGGGCAACACCTGGCGGGCGCCTGGTCAGCAATCACGTCGTGTCGGTCCGGTCGCCGTACCGGCTCGACCTCACGGTCAGCGTGCTCCGTCGGTTGTCCACGAACCTGGTGGATGTGCTCACCCCCGACGGAGAATACGTCCGCGCGCTCGGTGGGAGCGCGGAGCCCGTGATCGTGCGGGTACGGCAGTCGCACCCGGAAACGCTCGCCGTCACGATCGAGGGCGACGCGCGCGAACACGCCAGGGCGCTCGCGGTCGCGCGCCGCATGCTCGGTGTGGAGATCGACCTGGGGCGATTCTACCAATCGGCCGCGCGCATTCAGTGGCTGCATCCGCTGGCCGTTCGCATGCGGGGCGTGAAGCCGCCACGCTATCCGACGCTCTGGGAAGCGTGCGTCAACGCGATCGTCTTTCAACAGATCAGCCTTCTCGCAGCCACCGCGGTCATGCGTCGGCTCGTCATGGCGCTCGGACAGTCTCTCGATCGCGATGGTCTTCGGCTGTATTGCTTCCCGAGCGTCGAGCACGTACAGGGTGCGGAAGACGCCGTCCTGCGTGCCGCCGGCCTCAGTGCCGGGAAGATCGCGACGTTGCGTCGCGTCGGCGACGCGCTCGGATCGGGGGTGCTCGACGAGGCGATGTTGGAGCGACGTTCCAGTCCGGCCGCCGCGGCCCTGCTGCGCGGCATCAAGGGGATTGGCCCGTGGACGGCCGCGGTCATCCTGTTGCGCGGCCTGGGGCGCCTCGACGTGTTTCCGGCGAACGACACCAGCGTGGCGCGCAATCTGGCGCTGGTGGCCGGCTCGGCGCCGTTCGACATCGATGCCGTGCTCGAGACCCTCGGTGCCGAACGAGGCATGTTGTACTACCATCTGCTGCTGGCGCGCCTGGAAGCTCGCGGCGACGCCGGCCGCGCATCGTCCACGCGTGCATAGGCGTCGAACCGCCTAACGCCGTGAGGCTCGGGGAGCATTCACCTTCTGGTGCCGGGCGCTCCCGGGAACGACGCGGAAACCGTGACCGTCAGGCAGCATCGGGATTGCCATCGGCGTCCCGCAGTCGCGCCGCGAGTGGATGCCGTCGTGAGAGGACGATGAGCGCGAGCACCATGCCGACCAGACTCCCGCCGAAGATCCCGACCCAGGCGAGCTCCCCCAGTCCGAGATGCGAGAGTAGCACGGTGAGCATCGCGAACGCGATCTCCAGTATGACGAGCCCGAACACCACCGCGAGGGCCAGGCTCGGCTCGCGCGCCGCACCGTGGACGGCCGACACGATCACCACGCCGTAGACGATGTTGAGCAGGTAGTGCACCGTCGTGAAGACGGTGATGCCGCCCAGCACCGTGAAGGTCTGGAACGGCTGGCCCGCGACCGCGTCGACCACGGCGATCCACGCCCAGATGGCGGTCGCGACGACGATCCCGAGTGTGGTGCCCTCCCGCAGTGAGTCATGGTCGCCCGACAGCGTGACGATGGCCATGCCTCTCAACCGCGAGTACGCGGCGGTGCTGGTGAGGGCAGGAAGTGCGAGACGTCTCATGGTCGAACCCCTGTGTGGAGACCGAGTACCAGGCGTGCCTTACGCTACGGATGCATGGTTGGGCGTGGCACGCAGCGGGGCAATGAAGCGTCTGTACCATCGTCGGCGACTGCCGTACCAGCGACAGAAGCTCGATCCGGTCGTAGACTGCTCGGTGCGGCGGCCATGGAGCAGTATCCAGGCAGCCCGGCGACGCACCCGGCGAACCGGAAGGAGGAGGTCGGAGACGATGGGCCATGATGGCGCACAGCGCACTCGCTCGGAGCGGGCGGTACTCGGCCGCGGCGAGGTGTGACGTGCTCCGACTGAAGCGGGCCTACGAGCCTGCGGACCGCCAGGACGGCCACCGCATCCTCGTCGACCGCCTGTGGCCGCGCGGTGTGAGCAAGGAGAAGGCGGCGATCGACGAATGGATGAAGGAGATCGCACCCTCCGCGGAGCTCCGGCGCTGGTTCGGACACGACCCGGAGAAGTGGCCCGAGTTCCGTCGCCGCTACGAGCAGGAGTTGCGCGCACGAGATGATCTCGTGCGCGGGATCGCGACGCTGGCGTCGCGCGGCCGCGTCACGCTCGTGTACGGCGCGCGCGATGAGGCGCACAACGATGCCGTCGTGCTGGCGGCGGTCGTCCGCGCGCGCATGAAGCACGCGAGTTCGCGTACGACGCGCGGCGCCACGGGCGAGTTGAGGGAGCCGTGATCCCGTCCTCGTTGGCCGTCATCCTCGCTACACTCGCCCTGGGCGTGTTCGCGCTTTCGGCGTTCATCGTGGCGTGGTGGCGCGGTCACTTCCGCAACCTCGACGCGCAGGCGCGTGTCATCTTCGAGCCACGCGACCTTCGGTTCGCGCGACCCTGGGAGACGCCGGCACAGCGGCGCGAGCGCGAGGCCACCTACGGCGCGCTCCTGCCGGGCCGGCGTGGCGAGTGGGGAGGCGCCGCATGACGGCTCCGCGGCACGCTCCCGAACCGCAGCGCTCTCGCACCGTGCCGGAGGCACGACGTGAGTCCGCGACGGTCCCCCCGGTGGTCGACCAGATCGCGGGCGTCGCCCAGGTGCAGACCGTCAGGGGGATCGCCGAGGCACGCGAACTCGCGCCAAAAGACCTCGAGATCCGTTTGCAGGCCGACGCGTCGAGCCGCCTGCCGGTGCTGGTCTGTTATAGCGCAGCGGCGGTGTGGCTCATCGTCGGCTCGCTCTTCGGCGAGCTGGCGAGTCTCAAGCTTCACTGGCCCGATCTGCTCACTCGTGAGGGCTGGCTCACCTTCGGGCGCATCCGCACGGCCCACCTCAATGCCGTCAACTACGGTTGGGGTTCACTCGCCATGATCGGCACGTCGCTCTGGCTCATGCCGCGCCTCGTGCATGCCGAGTTGCGCCGGCCACGCCTCGCCGCGATGGGCGCGGTGCTGTGGAACATCGGCCTCCTGCTCGGCGTGGGCGGGATTCTCGTCGGGGTGAGCGACGGAATGGAGTGGCTCGAGATGAGTCGCTGGTTCGCCGATCCGTGGCTCGTGGTGGGTGGCGGAATGATCGGCGTGGCGCTTTTCTCGACCGTCGCTGCCCGCAAGGCCGAGCACCTGTACGTCTCGGTGTGGTACATCATGAGCGCGTTCCTCTGGTTTCCCATGCTGTTCATCCTGGGGAACTGGCCCACCTGGAGCGGCGTCGAGTCGGGGGCGGTCAACTGGCTGTTCGCCCACAACGTGCTCGGGTTCTGGCTCACGGCGGTCAGCGTCGGTGTTGCGTACTACTTCATCCCCAAAGTGCTCGGGCGGCCGATCTACAGCTATCAGCTCTCGATCCTGGGGTTCTGGACGTTCGCGTTCTTTTACGCCCTGAACGGGATGCACCATCTGGTGGGTGGCCCGCTCCCGACGTGGATGATCACCACGTCGGTCACGGCGAGCGTGCTGATGTTCATCCCTGTCGTGGCCACCGCGATCAACCTGCACATGACCGTCGTCGGGCGCTTCGGGGCGTTGCGCTACAGCCCGACGCTCCGGTTCGTGGTGCTGGGCGCGATGGGATATACGGCGGTGTCGCTGCAAGGGTCGTTCACCGCGCTCCGCGAGGTGAACCGCATCACCCATTTCACGCACTGGACGATCGCACACTCGCATGTCGGCGTGTACGGCTTCGTGACGTTCATCATGTTCGGTGCGATGTACTACGTCGTGCCGCGGCTCGTGGGCCACGAGTGGCCGAGTGCGGCGCTCATCCGCTGGCACTTCGGGCTCGTCGTCGCCGGAATCGCGATCTACGTCGTCGCGCTCACCTGGGCGGGCGTGGCGCAGGGACTCGCGCTACTCGACCCGGGGCTCCCGTTCCAGGCGTCGGTCGAGCGGACGCGGTACGGACTGATGGGGCGCTCGCTCGGCGGCTTGCTCATGACGGCAGGCCACGTCGTTTTCGCCTGGCATTTCTGGCTGATGCTCCGCGGCCGGCAGCCAGCTGGCGCGCGGCCCCCATTTCACGAGGCACGCCCCATCCTCTACACCGAAGCGGCGGCGGACGTCGTCGCGACGTCTCGCAGTCATGCGGGGTCCGCGCCGTGAGGTCCGAGGAGGGTGATCTCATGACGCGAGTGTGGCTGCTGCTCGGTGGCGCGTTCGCCGCGCTGAGCTTCGCGATCGTCCTGCTCGTACTGGTGCCGCGAGCGATGCTGACGCGGGTCGAAGCGCCGCCATGGCTCGAGCCGTACACGGCGAGCGAGCTGCAGGGACGCGAGGTCTACATCGCGAACGGCTGCGTGTACTGCCACTCACAGCAGGTGCGCGATCCGGCGTTCACCAGCGACGTCGAGCGCGGCTGGGGGAGTCGGGCGACCGTGCCAGCCGACTACGTCTACGACCGGCCGAACCTGCTCGGTACGAGTCGCACCGGTCCCGACCTCATCAACGTCGGCCAGCGTCTCCCCGACCCGAACTGGCAGCTCATCCACCTCTACGACCCGCGGGCGCTCAACGCCTGGTCCATCATGCCGGGCTTCCCGTTCCTGTTCGAGGAGAAGGCGCCAGACGCCGTGCGACCGGGTGACCGGGTCGTGGTGATTCCCGGCCCCCGCGCGCCCAGGGGGCGCGTCGTGGTCGCGAAACCGGAAGCGCTCGCGCTCACGAATTACCTGCTCTCGCTCAAGCGCAATGGTGCCGTCCCCGCTTCGGCGATGGCGCGCGAACGCATGGCAGGGCCGCTAGCTGGCGGAATGAATGGGCATGACGACGGCGCGAGGCCCGCGCCATGAGACACGCGGAGATACGCACCGCGAGAACGCGCACATGAGCAACCGTGAACACGATGCACATCATCGTGCGGTGGGCGGCTCACCAGACGCCGCCGCCGGCGGCGTCCCCGAGGGCGACGGTCTGGACCTCCAGCCGGACGTCGAACGGCTGCACCGCGCGATCCGGCGCGAACCACGCGACCCGATAGAGGGGAGAGAGCCGACGCCCTTGTTCATGTGGGCCGTCATGGGACTCGTTCTCTTCTTCGGTGGTTGGTATCTCGGACGGTACGCGGGCGATTTCGGGCTCGCGACGCACATGGCGTTTGCCGAACGTGTGGCCGGTGGAGAACAGCCGGATGCGGCCCAGGCCACGACCGCGGTCGCCGATCCAATCGCGGCCGGGCAGAACGTGTTCAGCAAGAACTGCCAGGCGTGCCATCAGCAGAACGGCGGTGGCGTGCCTGGCGCCTTCCCGCCGGTCGTGGGATCGGAGTGGGTGACCGGAGCTGCGGAGACCGTCGTGCGCATTCTGCTCGACGGTCTCCAGCAACCGATCACCGTGGCCGGCGCCAGCTACAACGGCGCAATGCCGGCCTGGCGCAACGCGCTCAGCGATGATGACATCGCCGCCGTGGCGACCTACATCCGGCAGTGGGCACAGAATGGCGCGCCGGCGGTAACGCCGGAAACCGTCGCGCGCCTCCGGCAGCAGACCGCGACCCGCGCCGCACCATGGACCGCGACCGAGCTGCGCGCGACCGAGGCTGGGAGTGGAAGCGCCGTGGATGGCGCGACCGGCGCCGAGCCGGTCTCGGCACCTGCCCGCGAACCAACCGCAGCGCCTGCGGGTCCTGCACAGGGCCACACACAACGAGGACGCGGACCATGAGTCGCGGCGATATCCTATCAGATGGCATCCCAACGGGTGAATCAGCGAAGCGCGGCGCCGGATGGGACGCCGCTGCGCCCGCCCCTGTCGGGTGGAAGCTGACGGCCGAGCCGCTCACGGTCACCGCGCTCTTCGACAGCGCGGAGGGCGTCGACGCGGCGCTCGACCGGTTATACACGGTGGGCATGCCGCGCGACCTGATCGAGGTGGTCGTCTCTCGCGAAGCGGCGGCATACTTCCCCGGCCGTCCCGCACGCAGCCCAGGACGGGAGACATTTCGCTATGCGGGGATCGGCGGTCTGGCCGGCCTCCTGTTCGGTGCCGTGATCTCACTGGGCATGGTGGCGTGGCCCGGACTCGATGCGCCAGGCGGACAGGCGATCGTCCAGCTCCTCGGTCCGAACTTCGGGCTCGTAACAGGGGCCGCGCTGGGGGCCGCCGCCGGGGCCTTCCGCCCTCGCCGCCCGGATCCACGACACGCACGCGCCGCGGAAGCGGCGGGCGCGGTAGTCGTGGCGGTCGCGGTTCGGAGCGAGGAGGAAGGCGCCGGCATCGTACGCCTTCTCGCGGAGCGCGGTGGGCGTGAGCCGCAGATCGAGCCGCGGTCGTGAGTGCACCGCGGTGAGCGACGAAGGTGCCTGACGACACGAGTCGCATGCACTCGCTCGTTCGCCGCTACACCAGGACCGCAATTCGCTTTCGCGCGATCGGCCGGGTCATCGGCGGGTGGCTGACGGTGTAGGCGAGCCCCCGACTTCGGGTGTCCTTCACGCTATTATGGTGCGGGACCGCGCGCGTCACCTCCGCCCACACCTTCGTCCGATGGTCAACGGCCAGCCCGAGCGAGCGATCGACGTCAGTGGTCTGGGCAAACGCTTCGGCCTCCGTTGGGTGCTGCGCGGCGTGTCGTTCGACGTGCGGTGCGGCGAAGCCGTCGGATTGCTGGGGCCGAACGGCAGCGGCAAGAGCACCGTGCTGCGCATCCTCGGGACGTTGCTCACCCCGAACGCCGGCACCGGCTTCGTGAACGGGCTCGACATCGTACGGGACGCCAGCCGCGTCCGCGGTCAGGTCGGATACCTGGCGCACACCCCCGGCCTGTACGACGACCTCACGGCACGCGAGAACCTGCGGTTCGCGGCAGACATGCTGGGAGCATCCTCCACGGCGGTCGAGGGCAGCCTCGAACGCGTTGGCCTGGCGCATGTCGCCGGCGAGCGTGTGCGCGGCTTCTCGGCCGGCATGCAGCGCCGGCTCGCGCTCGCGCGCCTCATCCTGCGAAGTCCCCGGGTGCTGCTGCTGGACGAGCCCTATAGCAATCTCGATGCTGAGGGCGTCGAGCTCATGAACTCCATACTCGGCAGCGTCGTCGGGTCCGGGGGTGCCGCGCTCGTGGCGCTGCACGAGCTCGCGCCGGCCAGAGCCGCACTGGCTCGCACGCTCACCCTCGCCGACGGGCGGATCGAAGCCCGGCACTCGGAACGCCCCGGTCGCGACCACGCAACCCCGATTCCGGTGACGCGCTGATGGCGTGGCGAGATGATTGGCGCCGTGTTCGGGCGATCGCGAGAAAGGACCTCACCACGGAGCTCCGGGCAAAGGCTGGCTTCAACAGCGTGGCGGCGCTCGGCGTGACGATCCTCGTGCTCCTCGGGCTGGCGCTCGGCCCCGACGCACAGGCGTTGCGCAACGCAGCTGTCGGGGCGGTGTGGGTCGCCACGCTGTTCGCCGGTGTGCTCGCGTTCAATCGGTCCTTCCAGGTGGAGCTCGAGAGCGGTGCACTCGAGCCACTACTACAGTATCCCGGGCCGCGCTGGACGATCTTCGCCGGAAAGCTGCTCGGGAACCTGATCTTCGTGACGCTCATGGTCGCGATCCTCGTGACCGCGGGCGTCGTCCTGTTCGGCGTTCGGCTCACCGCCGGCTGGCCGTCATTGCTGGGGGTCCTCGCGCTCGGCATCGTAGGTCTGGTGGTACTGGGGACGTTCTACGCGTCGATGGCGAGCCGCAGCCGCGCGCGGGAGGTCTTGCTTCCGCTGCTGCTCTTTCCAATGCTGGTACCGGTCCTGCTCGCGGCCACGACGGCGTCGAAGGCGCTGCTGGGCGGGGACCTGATGCACGACGCAGGCGCCTGGATCCGGCTGCTCATCGCGTACGATCTGGTTTTCCTCATCGCCACGTTCATTGCCTTTGAACACGTCATTGAAGCCTGAGGGCCGGCTGACGCCTGCGTCCGGCCATTCGCCCGATTCGCTGCCGGCGCGGCCGCCACGCACCAGTGCCTGGCTCGCGTTCGCCGCTTTCGGCGCCGTGATCGCGGCCCAGACGTTTGCCATCCTGACGTCGCCCGCCGACCGCGACATGGGGCATCTGCAGAAGATCATGTACGTGCACGTGCCGGCGGCGTGGATGACGTTTCTCGCGTTCTTCGTGGTGCTGGTGTTCAGCGTGCGCTATCTGTGGCGGCGCCGGGAAAACGACGATCTGATCGCCGCCGCCGCGGCCGAGGTCGGTGCGATGTTCAACGGGCTCACGCTCATGCTGGGCATGATCTGGGGGCGCCCGGCGTGGGGCGTGTGGTGGGTATGGGACGCGCGCCTGACGTCCACGCTCGTCCTGTTCCTCATATTCGTCGGCTATCTTGCCCTTCGTGGGTTCGTCGACGACGCGCAGCAGAAAGCGCGTTGGAGCGCGGCCGTCGGCGCGATCGGCGCCATCAACGTGCCGATCGTCTACATGTCCGTGACGTGGTGGCGCACGCTCCACCAGCCGCCGTCGAGCCCCGCGACGCTCGATCCGGTGTACACGATGGGCCTGCGGGTGAACGCGATCGCGTTTCTACTCGTGATGATCTACTTCATCCGGAAGCGCTACGAGATCGCCCGCCTCGAGCGCGCGGTCGAGCACATGGCCCAGGCGGCCGCACTCGGAGGTCCGTGACCATGGCTGCGTCGAACCAGACATTCATCATCGCGGCGTACGCCGTCACGTGGGTCGTCCTCCTCGGCTACCTGTTGCGGCTCGTCCGCAAGGGCCGGCGTGCCCGAGCCGACTACGACCGCTTCGCGCACGAGCACGGTGAGGAGAACCGGGAATGAAGCGCGCATGGGTAGTGGGAGGTGCCGGCGTGATCGTCCTGGTGTTCGGGTGGCTGCTGTTCGGTGGACTGGAGAAGAACGTGGTGTTCTTTCTCACGCCGAAGGAGCTGCTGGCGAAAGGCTCGGCCGGCGTTGGCGTGCCGGTGCGCCTCGGCGGGCAGGTCAAGCCGGGCTCGGTGAAGTGGGACGCGAAGACGCTCGACCTGCGATTCACCGTCACCGACGGGGCACGGGAGATGTCGGTGCGCTCGGCCGGCGCTCCGCCTCAGATGTTCCGCGACGGCATGGGAGTCATCGTCGAGGGCCGCGTCGGCAGCGGCGGCGTGTTCGAGGCGACGAGTCTCATGGTGAAGCACTCGAACGAGTACCGTGCGCCGAAACCCGGCGAGGAAGCGCACGAGAAATACAAGACGCTCATCGAGCGGTCGACCCCGTGATCGGTCTCCTCGCGCACAATGCCTTGCTCGTGTCGCTGTTCACCGTCGCGCTCGGGGCGGTCATCACGCCCATCGCGATCCGCTCTGGCCGGCGCGACTGGCTCCAGCTGACGTACGGCGCGGTCTACACGAACTTTCTGCTCGTCAGCATCGCGACGGTGTCGATGGTCGTCGCGCTCGTCACGCACGACTTCTCGGTGTCCTACGTGGCGGCGGTCGGCAGTCGCTCCACGCCCCTGCTCTTCACGATCATTTCCCTCTGGGGAGCACTCGAAGGCTCGATTCTGTTCTGGGCCTGGGTGCTGGCGCTGTACGCGGCCGCGGTCGTGTGGATTCATCACCGCCGCCCGGGAAACCTCGTGCCGTACGCGGCGATGACCTTGCTCGCCGTCGCGGCGTTCTTCGCGGTGCTCCTCGCGGGTCCGGCCAATCCGTTCCTGCCGGTGTCACCCGTGCCGGCCGACGGCCCCGGGCCGAACACGCTGCTGCAGAACCACATTCTGATGGCCGTGCACCCTCCGCTGCTGTACCTCGGCTACGTCGGGATGTCGGTACCGTTGGCGTTCGCCGTGGGCGCCATCCTGTCCAACGAGGCGGCATCCAACGACTGGGCCATCCTCTCGCGCCGCTGGATGCTCGCGTCGTGGGGATTTCTCTCCGCCGCCATCATCGCCGGCATGTGGTGGTCGTACGAGGTGCTCGGCTGGGGCGGCTACTGGGCGTGGGATCCGGTCGAGAACGCATCGTTTCTTCCCTGGCTCACCGCGACCGCGTATCTCCACTCCGTGATGGTGCAGGAGCGGCGCAACATGCTGAGGTTGTGGACGCTGAACCTGTGCGTCGCGACGTTCGTGCTCACCATCCTCGGCACGTTTCTCACCCGCTCCGGTATCCTTTCGTCCGTTCATGCGTTCACGACCGGCACGATCGGCTACTACTTCCTGGCCTTCATCGCCATCGTGCTCGTGGCGACGCTGGTGCTCGTTGCCGGCAACTCGGATCGCATTCGCACCAGGGGCAATCTCGGCGGCGCCGCGTCGCGCGAGACGGTGTTCCTGCTGAACAACCTCTTCCTCACCGCCGTGATGCTGACGGTGCTCGTGGGGACCCTGTATCCGCTCGTCGCCGAAGCGATGCGCGGCGTGAAGGTCAGTGTCGGCGAGCCGTTCTTCAACCGCATGGCGGTGCCGGCGATGGTGGCGCTGATCTTTCTGATGGGCGTGGGGCCGGCGCTGCCCTGGGGCAGCACTACGTGGGCGAACGCGCGTCAACGACTGCTGCCGCCCACCATCGGTGCCGTCGTCCTCGGCGCCATCGCGGTGATTGCCGGCGCGCGAAGCGTTTACGCGATCCTCGCGTTCGCCTTCGTCGGCTATGCGGCGATGGCCAACCTGCGTGAGTACTGGATCGGGATGCGCGCCCGGCACCGCGCGCACGGCGAAGGATGGCCCACGGCGCTCGCGCGACTCATCGGCGGGAACCGACGCCGCTATGGCGGATATGTGGCGCACATCGGCGCGCTGCTCGTCGCGCTGGGAATCACGGCATCATCCACCTTCCGCACCGAGCGTGAGGCGACGCTCCTGCCGGGCGAGACGCTCACCGTCGCCGGGCACACGGTGCGGCTGAAGAACGTGTGGGGCCGCGAGGAGCCGCAGCGGTCGGTGATTGGCGCCACGCTGGACGTGCTCGGGAAGGACGGCGCGGTCATCGGGACCGTCCAGCCACGGATGAACTACTACCGCGTTTCGGACCAGCCGGTGCCGACGCCGGATGTGCGCAGCAGCCCGCGGGGCGACCTCTACGTGAATCTCACCGCGTTCGAATCCAACGGCGCCAACGCCACCGTGAAGGTGATCGTCGAGCCGCTCGTTCCGTGGATCTGGTTCGGCGGAATGGTGATCGTGCTGGGCGCCGTCATCGGCCTCTTTCACCGGGGGCGCCGAACGGCGGCGCCGTCAACGATCGCCGTGGCTGCTCCGGAACCAGAACCAGCGCTGGCGGGGACGGACTCGTGAACTGGAAGCGTGCCATCGTCGCGATGTTCGCCGCGGTGCCGCTCATCGCGCTGTTCGCGTATGGCTTCACGCGCGATCCGCGCGACATCCCCTCCCCACTTCCCGGACACGACGCCCCGGCCTTCGCGCTCGCGGTCTTCGCGCCCGGCGAGCCCCCGTTCACGCGGCCGGTTGGTGACACCATCCGCCTCCGCGATCTCGCCGGCAAGGTGACCGTCGTGAATTTCTGGGCATCGTGGTGCCTCGCCTGCCGCGACGAGCACGTCACGCTCAGTGAAACGGCTCGGCAGTACGCCGGCCGGCCAACGCAGTTCGTCGGGGTGCTGTACAACGATCGTCCCGCAGCCGGGTTACGCTGGATCGCCGACATGGGTGGCCAGAGTTATCCGTCCGTGGCGGATGACCGGTCGCGCACGGCCATCGATTTCGGTCTGTTCGGCGTGCCCGAGACGTTCATCATCGACCCGACCGGACGCATCGCGTACAAGCACATCGGACCGATATCGGCGAGCGTGCTGCGTCATTGGATCGATTCGCTGGTGCCGATTCCCGCGGCGGGCGACACGGTGCGACAGCCCTCGGTCCGGTGAGACACCGTGTGATCGCGGCCGCCACCGTCATTGTCGCTGTCCTGTGCGCGGCCGGGCCGGCGCGCGCGCAGGACACCGGAGCACGTTCGCGTCCCTCCGTGGTGGCGACGCCCGCGGATTCCACGCTCGAGGCGCGAACGACGGCCGTGGCATCCGCGCTCCGTTGCCCGGTGTGCCAGGGCGAATCCATCCAGGACTCGCCGGCCCAGCTCGCGCAGGACATGCGCGCGGTCGTGCGCGATCAGTTGCGGGCGGGTAAGACACCCGACGAGATCAGAGCGTATTTCGTCTCCAAGTACGGCGAGTGGATCCTGCTGGAGCCCGCGATGAGGGGGCTCAACATTCTCCTCTACGCCTTCCCCGTGATCCTCGTGGTGGGAGGATTGGCGCTCGTCGTCTTCCTCGTCAGGCGGTGGAGCAAACCCGAGGCAAACACGTAGCAGATCGAGCGGGCACTCGCACAGTACGATATCGCACGTCAGCCGTTCACCGGTCGAGACCATGCCGACAAGCACCACGCCAACGGGGAAGCCACGGTTCTGCAGCGATTGCGGAGCGCAGCTCAACGCGGGTGCGCGCTTTTGCCACGACTGCGGCTCGCCCGTCGGGGGGCGCGGCGTGAGTCCGCCATCGGCTCCAGGCGTCTCGAATGCCTTGCGGTGGGCCGTGCCGGGCCTCGCGATCGTCGCTCTCGTCGTGCTGTCGGTCATTCAGTTCGGGTCGCGCGGAACCGGGGCCGGCTCCGGGGATGCCGTGCCGCTCAGCGCGGGTGCGGTGCGAGCGCCGGACATTTCATCGATGTCGCCGGAAGAACGTGCCGATCGCCTGTTCAACCGGGTCATGCGCCTCTCGAGCGAAGGAAAGGCGGACAGCGCCGCGTTCTTTGGGCCGATGGCGATCAGCGCGTTCGAGGCGCTCGCTCCACTCGAGGCGCATCAGCGCTACGACCTTGGCCTCCTTGCGCTCGTGACGGGCGACGTTTCGGTAGCGGCGGCGCAGGCCGACACGATTCTCCGGCAGCGCCCCACCCACCTGCTTGGCCTCGTGCTCGCCGCGCGCGCGGCCGATGCGCGCGGCGATGCGGCCGCGGCCAAGGACTTTCGAGCGAAGCTGCTTGCCGCCGAGTCGGCCGAGCGAGCGCGCGCGCTTCCCGAGTACACCGACCACGACGCCGACATCCGCACCGCGGTCGCGGCGGCGCGAAAACGCTGAGGCGGAGGGCGTCGCGCGCCTAATCCTCGGGACGCGATGGTCTCCGGCAAACAGCGAATGACCGCGGAGGACGCAGAGGGCGCAGAGGGGCTCCGCGGGCAGTGAGCCCTCCGCTCACCGCCCTGAAGAAAGAGGGGAACGACCTCGGGCAAGCAAGTTCGTCCCGAGGTCCGTTCCCCCTTTTTCCCCCGCTCGTGGCGCGCCGCCGCTCGAACCGGCGCCTCCGCGTCCTCTGCGTCCTCCGCGGTTCAATGCTGGCCTTCGTGGCCTCTGTGGTTCATCGCCGCTCGGCGGCGAGGGTTTACTATCGCGGCGTCCAGTGCGGGGCGGCGGTGAACAACCCGTCCACGAATCCAATCTGGTAGCCCAGAAATAGTCCGAAGACGACGCTGATGGCGCCTGACGCGAGTCGTATTCCGCGTTGAAGCGTGACGACACGCACGGCGGCGTACGCGGCCGGCGCGGCTATCGCGACCGTGACGACCGCCATTCCGGCGATTGTCCCGACCCCGAACACGGCGAGCCACACGAGCGCCCAGCGCGCGTCATCAATGAGCGGCAGGACGAGGAGCGCCGCGGCCGCCGACCCGGCAAGCCCGTGGACGACACCAATGAAGAACGGCTTGAGACGAGAGTTTGCCGCCGGGGCGTGCGCGTGTGGCGTGAGGTTGAGCAGGCCGAGTACCACCAGCATCAGCGCCACCGTGAATTCCATCGACAGCCCGAGGCGCGGGGCGAACGACCACTCGAAGCACACGATGGCACCGCCGACGGTGAAGATCGTGAGCGTGTGCCCGAGCCCCCACATCACGCCGATCCAGCTCGACCGCACCGCCGAACGCTCACGGCTCGCGATGGTGGACACGGCCACGATGTGGTCGGGATCGGTCGCATGCCGCATCCCGAGCAGCAGGCTGGTGACGAACGCGAGTGAAAGGCTGAGCATGGGCGAGCGCGTCGAGGACCGCTAGCCGCCACGAGCGAGCAACGCGGCGGCGACCGCGGCCTGTCCATAGCTGATGGCACCATCGTTAGGTCCCAGCTTCCGAGGGACCAACACGCGCAGTCCGCCATCCGCGAGGCGTTGCCGCATGCGCGCGAGCAGGCGCGCGTTCTGGAACGAGCCGCCTCCGAGGGCGACCGCCCGGACGTCCTCCTCCTCGGCAACGCGGAACGCCACGCGCACGAATGCGTCGACAATGGACTCATGGAATCGCGCCGCGAGCGTGCGAGCATCCTCGCCCCGCTGGCGGCGCTGTCCGAGCGCGGCGAGCAGCGACACGGGATGGATCAGCAGCACCCCGCCCTCTTCGCTCACCGGCATCTCGAGCGGTCCCGCGCTGCACGAGCTGGCCAGCGACTCGAGCTCCATCGCGGCTTGCCCCTCGTAGCTCATGCCGCGGCGCACCCCGAGGACGGCGGCAGCGGCGTCGAACAGCCGGCCCATGGACGATGCCATGGGCGAGTTCAGGCGCCGCTCGATCTGGCGGGCGACGATGGTGCGCTGCTCGTCAGTGATCCCGTCGAACGCCAGCGCGAACGCCGGCGCACCGGCGGGATCGAGCGAGGCATAGCCCGCCGCGACGCGCCACGGTTCACGCGCGGCCGCATCGCCGCCGGGAAGCGGCGCGTACGCCAGGTGCGCCTTCCGCTCGTAGCCTGACAAGTCGGCCACCAGCACCTCGGCGCCCCAGACATGCCCGTCGTCACCGTATCCCGTGCCGTCGAGCGCGACGCCGACGACGCGTTCGGTGATGCCGTGTTCGGCCATGACGGCGGCGACGTGCGCGTGGTGGTGCTGCACGGCGATCTCGCGCCCGAGGCCCAGCTCGCCCGTTATGCGGGTGGACAGGTACCCCGGGTGGAGGTCCCGCACCACCACACGGGGTTCGATGCGGAAGAGGTCGCGATACCGGTCGAGCGTCGCGCGGAAGTGGGCGAGGCTCTCGACGCTCTCGAGGTCGCCGATGTGTGGGCTCACGTACGCGGTGTCGCCGCGCACGAGCGTGAACGTGTTCTTGAGGTGGGGACCAACCGCGATCAGCGGCTCGGGGCTCGCCACCGGGATGCGCAACGGCAGCGGCGCGTAGCCGCGCGAGCGCCGCATCAGCACGGGCGCGCCGTCCACGAAGCGGACGACCGAGTCGTCCACGCGCGAGAGGATCTCGCGGTCGTGGAGCAGGAACAGGTCGGCGATACCAGAGAGCCGCTCGCGCGCTTCATCGTTGCCGATGGCAATGGGCTCGTCGCTCAGGTTACCGCTCGTCATGACCAGCGGGCAAGCCGCCGCGTCGAGCAGCAGATGATGGAGGGGCGCGTACGGGAGCATCACGCCGACCCAGTTGAGCCCGGGCGCCACGGATGGCGCGATCCGGCTCTCCGCGCGGCGCGGCAGGAGCACGATCGGATGCTCGGGACCGACCAGCAGCCTCGCTTCGGCCGGCGACACCGAGGCGATCGCGCGCGCGGCGGCGAGTGTGCCCACCATCACCGCGAGCGGCTTGGCGTCGCGGTGCTTCCGGCGCCGGAGGCGCCGCACGGCCGCGTCGCTCGTGGCATCGCACGCGAGGTGGAACCCGCCGACACCGCGGATCGCGACGACGCTGCCAGCGGCGAGCATGCTCGCCGCGTCGCGGATGGCGGCGTCGCTGTCGCCGAGCACCACGCCGTCGGCCGTGGCCAGCCAGACGCGCGGCCCGCACGCGTTGCACGCGATGGTCTCCGCGTGGTGGCGCCGGTCGACGGGCGTCTCGTACTCGGCGCGGCACCGCTCGCACATCGGGAACACCGCCATCGAGGTGCGCTCGCGGTCGTAGGGTAGCGATTCGATGACCGTGTAGCGCGGCCCGCAGTCGGTGCACGTGATGAACGCGTGGGCATAGCGCCGCCCGTTGGGATCGCGGAGCTCCGCCTCACACCGTGCGCAGATGGCGACGTCGGGCGGCACCGGCCTGTTGCCCTCGGCGTCGGTGCTCACGGTGATGCGGAAGCCCTCCGCGCCCGACGCCAGCGACGTCTCCGACCGCAGCGTGTCGATGCGCGAGACCGGCGGCGCCTGTTCGCGCAGCGCGATCTCGAACTCGTCGAGCTGGCCGGCGTCGCCCTCGACGTGGATCTCCACCGTCCCGGCGACGTTGCGCACCCAGCCGGCGAGCCCGTACCGCGCCGCAAGCCGATGCACGAACGGGCGGAACCCGACTCCCTGCACCACGCCGGTCACCTCGATCCTGCGCGCGGCCGCGGCCGCGGGGCGCACCGCGGTCATGCGCCCGCGTGCTCGCGTGCCGCGGCGCGTCGGAGGAAGTCGAACCAGTCGCGCAGGCCCCGCGAGCGGAGCGCCGACAGCTCGAAGAACGCGAGCTCGGGGTTTACTGCGAGCGCGTTCGCCATCGCGGCGTGGATGTCGAACGGGACGTACTCCAGCAGGTCCGTCTTGGTCATCACCACGTGCCCGGCGCGTTTGAACATCGCGGGGTACTTGAGCGGCTTGTCCTCGCCTTCGGTGACAGAGAAGAGCACGATCTTCTCGCGCTCGCCGAGGTCCCAGTTGGCCGGGCACACGAGGTTGCCCACGTTCTCGATGAACAGGAGCCGCGTGCGGTCGAGGTCCACGGCGTCGAGCGCGGTGAGCACCTGCAGCGCGTCGAGGTGACACGCGCCGCCGGTGATCACCGCGCTGACGATGCGGCGCGTGTGCGCGGCGAGTCGCTCCGCATCGTTCTGCGTCTGCACGTCACCGGTGATGACGGCGATCTCGAGCTCCTCCCCGACCGCCGCGAGCGTGCGCTCGAGGAGCGTCGTCTTTCCCGCCCCGGGTGACGAGACGAGGTTGAACGCCGCGACGCCGTGCTCCGCGAGCCGGGCCCGCACCTGGGCCGCGAACTCGTCGTTGCGCGCCATCACGCGCTCGCGGACCTCAATCGTCTGGATTGCCATCGTCCACCTCCAGATACGCGAGTTGGAGCACGTCGCCTCGGGCGCGCACCACCGTTCCCTTCGCGCCGCGGAACGGCGGCGTCGCGAACACGACCTCCAGGCAGAACTCCAGGCTCGTCGGCTCGACGCCGGAGTCATCCCCGACCTCCACGGCGACGGTGACGAGTTGCGGCGCTGCGGCGCCGAGCCGGTCCTCGGCTATCCGCGCGATCTCGAGCGCGATGCTCATCTCATGCATCGGCCGGCTCCCGCACGTTCAAGGCGTTCAAGGACTCTGACCCCTTCGCCGAGAGCCAAGCAGGCGTGGCCCCAGCGTTCGAGCTGCGCGACAACGGCGCGGACGAGCGGGTCGACGCCCCGCGCGACGGGCGCGCTCAGCTCGGTGCCGAGCGCGACCGTCTCGGGCTGCACGCCGATCGCCACCACCTCGTCAGGCAAGCGGCCGCGCAGCTCGGCGACCGCGAGCGCGTCGCGCATGTCCACCTGGTGCGGCGACAGCTTGCGCGAGAGGTAGATCGGCAGGCGGTCGCGCGAGAGCTCGATGATGTCGCCCGGCGCACCGTGCGCCGCGATCGCGTCCACGAGCACGAGGCGCTCGGCGTCCTCGATCGCCGGGAGGAGCGACAATCCCCACGTGCCCCCGTCCACCAGCTCGACGCCGTCGAGGCGCCATTGGTCGCGGAGGCGCGCGAGCGCCGCGAGGCCGACGCCGTCGTCACCCATCAACGGATTGCCCAGGCCGATGACGACGGTGCCGGACATGGTCACGTGCCCTGCCCCGAGTGCGGTTGCCGCGCTCTGGGCTGCGCCGGCACCTGCTCGACGTCGTAGTCCTCGTACTCCTCGTTCACGGGGATGAACCGACCCCCGGTGATGATGGACGAGACGACACCGGCGCGCTCCAGGTAGTCGGCCCGGATGCCGAAATACACGTGGAAGATGATGAAGATGATGAAGCCATAGGTGAGCGCGTGGTGCAGGAGCCGCACGACCTGCAAGCCGCCCAGCGACGGTGGCACCCAGCTGAACGTCTGGTAGATCAGGCCGCCGGGGTTCGACTGCCCGTAGAGCGTGAACCCGGTCACGACCATCACAAGGGTCGTCAGGTACGTGAGCGTGTACAGCAGCTGCTGCAACGGGTTGTGACCGACGTAGACCGGCGCGCGCTCCGGGCTCAAGGTCAGGTAGCCTAACGCGGTACGCCCGAGGTTCCGCAGGTTGCGCGGAGTGAACGGGAAGAGCGCCGGCAGGCGCTCGAACCGGTTGCCCGCGAGCAGCCAGTAGACGCGCACGATGCCGGTCATGACGAGCACGGCGGCCGCGGTGAAGTGAAGAAACCGCGCGCGCCCCATCAGGAAGTGAGCGCTCGCCTCGCCGCTCGTCGTGAAGTACGGGCGCCCCACGTAGAAGCCAGTGACGATGAGCACCAGGATGCTCGCGGCGGCGATCCAGTGCATGGCACGGAGGGGTGCGCCCCAGAGGTACACCCAGGTGAAGTTCCCGCGTTCGCGGGCGAGGCCGCGGCCGAATCCATACGGCCGCGGCGCCTTGCCCGCCGGCGATCCAGCGGTCGGTGCGGTCATTGCACCTTCACCTCCACGACCTCGCGTCCCTCCGCGTCGAGGACGTGCACCCCACACGCCATGCACGGGTCGAACGAGTGGACCGTTCTGAGGATCTCGAGTGGCCGTTCGGGGTCGACGAGTGGGTGGTTGTCCTGCAGCGACGCTTCGTACGGACCTTCCTGCCCCTGCGCGTCGCGCGGCGAACAGTTCCACGTCGATGGCACGACGCACTGGTATCGCGCGATCTTGCCGTTCTCGATCTGCACCCAATGCCCGAGGGCGCCGCGCGGCGCGTCGAGGTAGCCGTACCCCTCGGCCTTCGCCGGCCAGGTCGATGGCTCCCACGTGTCCTTCGTGAACGTGGCGACGTCGCCATTCTTGATGCGGCCGTTCAGCTCCCCGAGCCACTGCTCCATCTTCCGCGCGAGCAGCACCGTCTCGATGCCGCGGGCCGCCGTTCGGCCCAGCGTCGAGAAGAGCACCTCCGGCCCGACCTGGAGCCTGCCTAACGCCTCACCGACCAGGTCCTTCACGTCGGGGTGCCCGCTGCCGTAGGCGACGAGCATGCGCGCGAGCGGTCCCACCTGCATCGGCCTCCCCTCGTACCGCGGGGCCTTCATCCACGTGTACTTCGCCTCGTCCTGCAGGTAGGTCCACGGCGTCTTCGGCCCCGTGTACTTCGGCGTCGTCTCGCCTTCGAACGGATGCAGCCCGGCTTCGGCGCCCTTCGAGTACTCGTACCACGAGCTGTGGATGTACTCCTGCACCTGCTTCTGGTCGTACTCGTGGACCCTCGTCAGGTCCTTGTCGAGGATGATGCCGCGCGGGAAGTAGAGCTTGTCGAGGTCGCGGATGTCGGCCTCGGGAAACTCGCCGCAGGCGAGGAAGTTCGGCACCCCGCCGCCGATCGCGCCCCATTCCTTGTAGAAGCCGGCGATCGCGACGAGATCGGGCCAGTACACCTGTTCGACGAACAGGCGCGCCCGCTTGATCATGTCGGCGATGTCGGTGATCCGTTCCGCGTTGATCGTCGCGGCGGAATCGAGGTTGATGGCCGAGGCCATCCCGCCCACGAGGAAGTTCGGATGCGGGTTCTTGCCGCCGAACACGGTGTGCAGGCGGATGACATCACGCTGCCAGTCGAGCGCCTCGAGGTAGTGGGCGACGGCAAGCAGGTTCACTTCCGGCGGCAGCTTGTAGGCCGGATGGCCCCAGTAGCCGTTCGTGAAGATTCCGAACTGCCCGTTGCCGACGAACTTGTCGAGGCGCGTCTGAACGGCGCGCATCTCGGCCTCGCCGTTGTTGGGCCACGGCGAGAGCGTCTGCGCCAGCCGCGCGGTCGCCGCCGGATCGGCCTTGAGCGCGCTCACCACGTCCACCCAGTCGAGCGCGTGCAGATGGTAGAAGTGGATGACGTGGTCCTGGATGAACTGCATGCCGTGCACGAGGTTCCGGATCGTGTTGGCGTTCGCCGGGATCCTGATGTCGAGCGCGTCCTCCACGGCGCGGCAGCTCGCCACCGCGTGAACGACGGTGCACACGCCGCAGATGCGCTGCGTGAACGCCCACGCGTCGCGCGGGTCGCGGTCCTGCATGATGATCTCGATCCCGCGAAACTGCGTGGACGACGCCCATGCCTTCGCGATTCGGCCGTTCTCGGATTGGGCCTCGATCCGGAGATGCCCCTCGATGCGGGTGATCGGATCGACGACGACCTTGGTCTTAGCCATTGCGCTCACCCTCGTCGCCAGAAGTTTCCGGCACTTGCTGCGCGGCCTTCCGCCGCCTGATCTGCGTCAGGACCGTGGCCGCGCCGTGCGCGGCGACACCGGCCAGCGCGCCGACGGCGAGCGCCGTGCCGATCGTGTCCACACGCTGCTCGACCGGGAACCCACCGACGTTCGGGAGCCGCCCGTAGAACGGCGTCATCGTGTCCCAGAAGAACGGCTCGGTGCAGCCGATGCACGGATGACCGGCCCCGATGGGCCAGCTCGTGCGCGTGTTCCACTGGAAGATCGGGCACGGCGAGAAGGTCGCCGGGCCCTTGCACCCCACCTGGTAGAGGCACCACCCCTTGCGCGCCGACTCGTCGTCGAACGCCTCGACGAACTGACCGGCGTCGAAGTGCGCGCGGCGCGAGCACTGGTCGTGGATCCGCTTGCCGTACGCGAAGAGCGGACGCCCCTCCCCGTCGACCGCGGGGAGCCGGCCGAAGGTGAGGTAGTGCACCACGGTGGCGGTGACCACGTCGCCGATCGGCGGGCACCCCGCGATGTTCACGATCGGCTTGTTCTTGATGACGTCTCGAACGCCGACGGCGCCGGTCGGATTCGGGCGCGCGGCCTGGACGCTCCCCCAGTGCGCGCAGGCGCCAAGGGCGAGGATCGCGGCCGCGCCGCTCGCGGCCTCCTCGAGCAGGTCCTTCGCGGTCCGGCCGCCGATCGTCGTGTAGATCCCGTTCTCCTTCGTGGGGACGGACCCGGTGACGATGAGGAGGTACTGGCCCTTGTTGGCCGCCATCGCCGCCTGCTTGGCCTTCTCGACCGAATCGCCCGCGCCGGCCATCAGCGTGTGCTGGTAGTCGAGCGACACGACGTCGAGGACGAGGTCGCCGATGGTCGGCTCCGCGGTGCGGAGCACGCTCTCGACGCACCCGGTACACTCCTGAAGCTGAAGCCAGATGACGCTCGGGCGCTTCAGCGACTGGAGCGCCCTCGCCACGCGCGGCGCTGCGGCGCTCCCGATCCCCAGGACAACGGCGATCTCACCGCAGAACTTGAGGAAGTCGCGCCGCGACACGCCGCGGGACTCCATGTGATCCCCGAGCGTTTCAGTGTCGGGCCAGGCGTAGCGAGACGGCGAGAGCATGACACCTCCCTGGTGTCGAAATTGGGGTCAGACTCGAAAAACATCCTTTGAGCGCATGGACGTGCAATCAGATGATGAATTGCGAGTCTGACCCCAATTACGGGGTCAACAGATGCGAGGCAGCTGGTCTCCGGGCAGAAGGTCGACGATCCGCGTGCCACCCAACCCGGTGCGCAACACCACTGTAGCCGCCGGCGTCGACGTAACGCGCCCGATGATCCTTGCGTCGGCCCCGAGTGCATCCGACCGCAGCGTTTCCAGCGCGAGAGCGGCGTGAGCCTCTGGCACGATGGCGAGCATGATCCCTTCGTTGGCGACGTAGAGCGGATCGAGGCCGAGCATCTCGCAGGCCGCGCGCACGTTGTCCGGTACCGGGAGCGTGTCCTCGTCGAGCGCGATCGCCACTCGGGACGCCGCCGCGATCTCGTTGAGCGCGCTCGCCACACCGCCGCGTGTAGGGTCGCGCAGCACGTGCACGCGGGTGCCACTCGCCTTGAGCCGCTCGACGAGCGGCACGAGGCACGCACTGTCGCTGGTGATCGTGCTCTCGAACCCCAGCCCCTCGCGTGCGGCCATGATCGCCATCCCGTGCCGGCCGATCGGGCCGCTCACGATCACGATGTCGCCGACGCGCGCGCCCCTGGGACCCGGCCGGCACCGTGGGTCCACCGTCCCGATCCCCGTGGTGTTCACGTAGAGTCCGTCGGCCTTGCCGCGCTCGACCACCTTCGTGTCGCCCGCGACGACGCGCACGCCCGCCTCGCGCGCAGCACGGGCCATCGATGCCACGATGCGCTCGAGCGTCGCCATCGGGAGCCCTTCCTCGAGCACGAAGCCGGCCGTGAGGCACAGGGGCCTGGCGCCCATCATCGCCACGTCGTTCAGCGTCCCGTGCACGGCGAGCGACCCGATGTCGCCGCCGGGAAACTCGATCGGACTCACGACGAACGAGTCCGTGGAGACCACCAGTGCTTCCGCCCCGGCCGTGACGACCGCGCCATCGCCCATTTCCGCCAGCGCCGTGTTGTGGAGCTCGCGTACGAACAGCTCGCCGATCAGCGAGGCGCTCATCTTCCCGCCCGACCCGTGGCCGAGCTGTACGCGATCCGCCGTGGCGATCGGCACCGCGCACGTCAGGCCGGAGGTAGCGATCGCGGTCACGTCGTCACCCCCTGCGATTCGCCAATCCGATGGCGTGCGAGGTTGTAGTACGCCGCGCACGCGCCTTCCGTCGACACCATCAGGGCGCCGAGTGGATGCTCGGGTGTGCAGCGAGTGCCGAACGCCGCGCACCTGGGCGGCTTGAGGCGCCCGGTGAGCACGTCACCCGCGCGGCACTCGGCGGGCTCGTTCACGACGATCCCGCCGAGCCCGAACTTCCGCTCCGCGTCGAACGCGGCGAACTCGTCACGAAGGCGGAGCCCGCTCATCGGGATCTCGCCTATTCCCCGCCACTTCCGATCGACGAGCTCGAAGACCTCCTCCACGCGCTCGCGGGCGGGAACCGTACCCTCGCGGCGCACCGAGCGCACGTACTGGTTCTCGACCACGTGACGGCCGGCTTCGAGCTGCTCCACGACCATCAGCATCCCCTCGAGGATGTCCATCGGCTCGAAGCCGGTCACCACGATCGGCACGCGATAGCGCTCGGCGATCGGCTCGTACTCGGTCCATCCCATCACCGTGCAGACGTGCCCCGCCGCGAGAAACCCCTGCACGCGGTTGTCGGGCGCCGTCAGGATCGCCGTGATGGCCGGGGGCACGGTGACGTGCGAGACGAGCACGCTGAAGTTGCGGACGCCGAGCTCCCGAGCACGCCACACGGCCATGGCATTCGCGGGCGCCGTGGTCTCGAAGCCGACGGCGAAGAACACGACCTCCTTCTCCGGGTTCCGCCGCGCGAGCTCGAGCGCGTCGAGGGGCGAGTAGACGACGCGCACCGCGCCTCCGCGCGCGCGCACCTGCTGGAGGTCGCAGTCGCTCCCCGGGACGCGGAGCATGTCGCCGAAGGAGGTGAAGATCACATCCCGCCGGGCCGCGAGCGCGAGCGCCTTGTCAATCTGCTCGAGCGGCGTCACGCAGACCGGGCACCCGGGGCCGTGTATCATCTCGACGGCCCCCTCGAGGAGCTCGTCGAGCCCGTGCCTAACAATGGTATGCGTCTGCCCCCCGCACACCTCCATCATGGTCCACTGGCGCGTCGCTATGCGTCTGATCCGCTCGATCAGGGCCAGGGCGATCGCGGGGTCGCGGTACTCGGAGAGGTACTTCACGGATGCCCCCCGCGTGTCGCGCCGGCCGCAGGCCGGACATCGGGTGGCGCGGGCTCGATCGCATCGGCGATCCACTCGAGCTCGTCGAGGCGGCTCATCTCGCGCAGCACCTCGAACGTGCGCCTGGCCTCCGCCTCATCGACTTTCGAGATCGCGAACCCGACGTGCACGATCACGTAGTCGCCAATCCCGACCTCGCCGGCGACGTACGCCAGACACGCTTCCCGTCGAACGCCGCCGAAGTCGACGAGTCCCGTTGGGAACCCACCATCGTCACGCCGTTCGACCACTCGTCCCGGAATTCCCAGGCACATGGTACCGCCCCGCCGTTCCGCTGTATACCGACAGCGCCGCAGCGCGCCGCCAACCGAGCATCGACGATGCGCCACTATACCGGACTGCAATTCCGGATATCAGAAGGGGATTTCCGCAGATCGTGTCGGTGTTCGTCCGACGCGTGGCGCGGACGCCGGAACGACGATGGAGCGGATACCGTTACCGCAAGGCGCCGATGGCGTTCACGGCAATGGGGGGAACTGCGATGACGCCGTTCCCCCCGGGGCCGCCACACCAATGCTGGCCCGACGTCGGCCGGCGCGACGGAGCCAGCCCGACATCGGCCGTCGACCGACGTAACCAGGCCGAGGACACGCCTCCGCGCAGATCGCTCGCTACCGCGTCGAAGCTACCGGAATCACCGGCTCGGCATCATCGTCCACCGCGCCATTTTTCGGAACGAGTCCGGCGGCGCCCATCATGCCCATCAGCGACGGGGCGTTCAGGGAGTCCGCCAGCCCCGACGGCACGACCATGAGTGAGCCCCGTTTGACGATGCTCTCGTAGAGCATGTTCATCGCGCGCAGGGTCATGGCCGCGGGGTGGTCGCGGTACGCATCCGCCGCTTCGACGAACTTGTGGGCGATCTCGGTTTCCGCCGTGCCGAGGATGATGCGGGCCTGTCGCTCCCGCTCCGCCTGCGCCTGGCGCGACATCGCGTCCTCGAGCGCGGCGGGAATGATGACATCCCGGATCTCCACGGACTGCACCTGGATCCCCCAATTCTCCATCTTGTCGTCGAGCGCCACCTTGAGCCCGTGCCCGAGCTCCACCCTGGACTGGATGAGCTCCGCCAGATCGTGCTTCCCGATGGCGTCGCGAAGCTGGGTCTGCGCCGAGAGGATGACGGCCTCGTTGTAGTCCTGCACCTCCAGCGCCGCGCGCTCGGCGTCACGAACGATCCAGAACGCGATGGCGTCGACGTTCACCGGCACGGTGTCGCGCGTGAGGCACGATTCCGCGCCGAACGCGGTGGTGCGGATCCGTTGGTCGATGGTGTACGCGACGCGGTCGAGGATTGGTACGACGGCGAAGTACCCGGGGCCTCGCAGCCCGCGGTAGCGGCCGAGCCGCATCAGCACGGCCTTCTCCCACTGGTCGGTGTACTTGATCGACGCGGCGAGCAGCATCCACGTCGCCACGGCCGCCGCGGCCACCACCGGCAGCGCGACGCCGGCGAGATAGAGCGCGCCTGCCACCCCGGCCCCACCGACCAGCCCCGCGGCGAACGCCGCGAATGAGTACCGGGTGTCGTTCGGAGTCTGTCGGGTCATGTGCATAACCTCGCGAGAGGGAGAGTTCGCTGGCGGCCCCGTCAGCGGTTGTGTTTACCGGGTCCGGACGGGCCGGACGGGCTTGGCCGGTGTGCGGGTGCCGCGCGGGCGCACGATCGGCGCGACGCGCGCCTCGTCGATGTACGGACTGCGCGCCTCGCCGAGCTCGATGGGAAGCGCCACGCGGACGAGGATGGTGAGGACGAACATGCCTAACGCCCACACGCCGGCGGTGACCCCCAATTCGACGGCGCTCGGCGTGTATTCGACGATCTCGCCGAGCGGCGATGGGATGAACCCGGGAACCACCAGGCCGATCCCCTTCTCGACCCAGATGCCGACGAACAGCACGGCACAGGCGCCGGCCAGCCAGCGCGGATTGCGTCGCAACGGGTGGATCATGAGGGCGATCGTCGCCATCGCGTTGAGCGCGATGGCCGTCCAGATCCACGGCACGAGCGCGTGATGTCCGTCGAGGCCGACGAAGAGGTACCTCGCGTTGATGCCATGATGCGTCGGCGAATAGAACTTGTAGAACAGCTCGGAGCCAAGCATCACGAGGTTGATCTGCGCCGCGACCGTCGTGATCAGGGCGAGCTTCGTGAAGGCGCCGTCGGAGATTTCGTACCTGGTCTCCCGGCGGATGAACGCGAGCAGGAGAATCACGAACGCGGGGCCGGCGGTGAACGCCGACGCGAGAAAGCGGGGGCCGAGCAACGCCGTGTTCCAGAAGGGCCGGGCCGGCAGTCCCGCGAGCAGAAACGCCGTCACCAGGTGAATGCTCACCGCCCACATCACGGCGATGTACATCCAGGGGAGGTACTTCCGCTTCTCCGGCGGACGGCCGCGGAAGCGGCCGTACAGGATGTAGAACGGGATGGCGAGATTGAGCGCCAGGTAGCCGTTCAGCACGAGCACGTCCCACGCCAGCAGCGAGCGAGGCCAGTTCAGATAGCCGATGCCGGGCACGAGGTGCCAGCCGCCTAACGGGTTGCCGATGTCGACCACGACGAACGCGAGGCACATGACGAGCGCGGCCACGGCCACCGCCTCCGCCATGAGCACCGCGCGTCCGAAGTCGACGTCGTGCAGGATGTAGGCGGGAAGCACCAGCATCATGGCGGCCGCCGCCAGGCCGACGAGGAAGGTGAAGTTGGAGATGTAGAGCCCCCAGCTCACATGATCGTTCATTCCCGTGACGCCGAGCCCGTACCGCAGCTGAACGGAATACGCGTACGCGCCGACGAGCATGATGAGCGTGAGGGTGGCCATCCACAGGTGGTAGCGGCGGCCGCCGGCGGTGACCGAATGCAACGCGCTCAGCGCGAACGGCTTCAGGTGCACGGTCGCCTCAGTCGGTGAAATACCAGAAGCGCGGCTCGGTCTTCAGGTCTTCCTTCAGCCGGAACACGCGCTTGTTCGCGAGTACCCACCGGATCTCCGAATTCGGGTCGAGCAGGTTTCCGAATACGCGCGCGCCGGTGGGGCATGCCTCCACGCAGGCTGGCAGGCGGCCCTGTCGCGACCGGTGGATGCAGAAGGTGCATTTCTCGACCACGCCCACCTTGCGCTCGCGGTTGCCCAGGTAGTGCTGGACCGGATTCAGCTCCGCGAGTGGAACTTCCGGCGCACTCCAGTTGAAGCGGCGGGCCCAATAGGGGCAGGCGGCCATGCAGTAGCGGCAGCCAATGCACCAGTCGTAGTCGACGACGGTGATGCCGTCGGGTTCCTGCCAGGTGGCGCCGACCGGGCACACCTTCACGCACGGTGGATCAGCGCACTGGAAGCACTGCGTCCCCATGTAGAAATGCCCCTCGGCCGGCACCTCGTGCTGGAACGTCGCATCGGCGTGGTCGAGATCGATGACCCCGTCCTCCATCTCGAAGATTCGGATGTACTGCGTGGCGGCACGGCGGTCGAGGTTGTTCTCGTTGATGCATGCCTCGACGCAGCTCCGAAATCCCTGGCACTTCGAGATGTTGAACGCGTAGCCGAACATCACGCCCGGCTGGGCACCGGTCGACTGTATCGTCACGTCGGCACCGCGTTTCAGCTTGGCGAGGCGCTCGAGACGCGCGATGGTGTCCGCCCGCTCGACGTCCGTCATGAAGTGGTAGTTGCCCTTGATGTACTCCCGCCAGGCGAGGAGTTTCACCTCTCGCTCGTCGTCCGTCATTGCGCTGAGCGGCGCGCACGCGCTCACCGCCTGCGTGGCGGCGGCCATGCCGCCAATGAGAATGCCCAGCGCGCGCCGTCGGTCGACACGTTTCTGCAACACCGTGCCGTCGTCGGAGCCGTTAGGCGCATCCGTTCCCCGGGACGATGAGGGTTCCTCGACTTCGGGCCCTACGGGCCCTCCGCTCGGAATGACACGGCTGCGGTCAGGGCTCATCGGTCGTGGCCTCGGGGTCGCTTCAGTTGCGGGGCGCGGAACGGGATGCGCGGCTCGAGCGCGGGCTTGTGCGGGTCGTGGCAGTCGGCGCAGCCCATCAACACTCGGCGCCCTTGCCAGCCGTCGAGCCGCTTGCCATGCGCGCCGCCCGCCCACGCGTCGGCCTGTGAGAAGTGGCACTGCGCGCAGAGCCGGTACGCGTGATCGAGCGTCGCGCGCTCGCCGCTCTTGAGCGTCAGGAGCTCGACGTTGTCGGGCGCGTGACAGGTCGAGCAGACGCCGCCGGCTTGCACGGGGTGCACCGACTCGATGTTCTGGTGCGCGTCCCCGACGCGCTTGTCAGCCAGGACCATCGCCCTGCCCAGGTGACACGACGTGCAGGGGAATTGACCGACGTTCGGAGCGCGCATGCGGAGCGCGGTCCGCATCGTGATGGTGCCGAATCTGCGAGCGAGCGCCGACGCCGGATCGGCGGTGCGGAGCGTCACTTCGAACGGCTGATCGCCAGGTCCTTTCCACAGAGTTACCGGCGCCGCGGAAACCGTCGCCAGGGCGCCGGGCTCGAGCCGCTTGTTGCGCGCGGTGTCGACCGTCGCGACCCTCGCCTCCGCGTTCACGCGTGCGGTATCGGTTGCTGGCGCGCCCGGCGCCGTGCGGACGTCCGCCGCCGCGCGGTCACGCTCGCCGCACGCGGAATTCACCCACATCAGGGCGATGCACATCGCCGTCGCGCAAACCCGCGGTCGCATCATGACCCGCCTCGGCGACCATTGGCTCCGGTCGGTGCCCGGCGCACGAACGCGTCCGCTCCGGCGTTCTCCGCCACGTGGCACTGTCGGCAGTCGGCGCGCTCGGGGTGCGCCGTTCGTATCTCTTCCACAGCTGCGGGGGCGGCGTGGCACGCGAGGCAATTCCCCCGCAGTTCGAGCGCGTGCGGAATCGGCGGCGGATCGCGACCGCGCGTGGTGCGCGTCACCCGTGGCCAGGCCATCGGCTTCCAGTTCAGCGTGGAATCCGTCCATCGCGTGGCGTCCGGCGCGTGGCACTGGCGGCAGCGCGCGTTCGGATCCGTGTTCGGTAGCGGGATCGCCATCAGCTTGGCATCACCCACGTGACATTGGAGGCAAGGTCGCATCTCGGGATGCGGCGTCACCGGTACGTAGGCCTCAAAGCGCGGTGAGAAGCCGCCACGCTCGTGACACGTGTTGCAGCCGCCGGCCTGAAACTCGCGCGGGGTCAGTCCGTGGGGGATGCGCGGCGGCGCGCCCGGATAGGCTCGCAGCGAGCGATACGTCGCCAGCGTGCGCGGGTGTGCCGAGCGACGCGGCCCGGGGGTCGGCGCGATGGCCAGCACGCCGGAGCGCGTACGAAACACTTGCGCCTCGGCGGCGATCGGGTCATCGGACGGCGCCAGCACCGTTACGGCGAGGTGCTCCGGTGCGGCATCGCGATTCGCTGCCATGCGCCGAGCCGCGACGATCAACGCACCAACGGCCGTGACCGCCGAAGCGATCATGGCGATCAGGAAGATGCGCATCCGCATCGCCGGCGGGCGCTGGTCGCGGGAATTCACTTGCCCCCCCTCGCGGACGACCGTTCCACGCGCACGGCACACGTGCCGGCATCGGGCTGCCCCGACAGCGGGCAGAAGGCGTCGAGCATGAGCCGCCTGACCGGCAACGATTCGTCGAACGACGGCACGAAGAGCTGCCCGCGCGGAGGCTGGGACCGGTAGCCGATGCGCGCTTCGATGTCGAGTGAGCCGCGCCGGCTCACGACGCGTACCGTCTCGCGGTTCTGAATACCGAGCCGCTTCGCGTCGTCGGGGTTCATTTCGAGATACGCGCGCGGCACAGCGCGATGAAGTGTCGGGATGCGCCGCGTCATGGACCCCGCACCCCAGTGCTCGAGCACCGGGCCGGTACCGAGCCAGAACGGGTACTCGCCGTCAGGCGACTCGGCGGGTGGCTCGTACGGGCGCAGCCAGATCCACGCGCGATGATCCGGGTGGCCGTAGAAGTCGAACGCGCCACGCCCGCGATCGGCCGCCGGGTCGTGCGCGGTGTTGTAGCGCCACTTCGTCTCGCGCCCGCCGACGAACGGCCACATCACGCCGGGCCGCGCGCGCAGTTCGGAGAGTGGAGCGAGCGCGCTCCGCGGATCGGCGTGGAATCGGCGATACTCGTCCCAGATCTGCCCCACGTGATCGCGACGTTCCCATGGAAAGAGATTGGAGAACCCGAGACGGCGCGCCACCTCGATCATCTGCCATGCGTCACTCATGGCGTCACCGGGCGGCGCGACCATCTGCTCGAAGTGCTGGGTGCGTCGCTCCACGTTCGCGAAGACGCCCTCGCGCTCGATCCACATGGCCGCGGGCAGCACGACGTCCGCCACGTCCGTCGTCGGCGTGGGGTACGCTTCCGAGACGACGAGGAAGCGGTCGTCCTTCGCCGCCGCGCGACGATACCGGCTCAGGTTCGGCAGGCTCACCATGGGGTTGGTCGCCTGAATCCAGAGAAAGCGGATGTCGCCACGATCGAGCGCACGAAACAGCGAGATCGCCGTGTGGGTCGGCCGGGGATCGATCCTCTCAACCGGCACGCCCCAGATCGCCGCGGCACGGCGCCGGTCCCGATCGTCGCGCACGACCCCTCGCGGCAGCGTGTGGGTCAACGTGCCCGCATCGTGCACGGCGCTGCCGCCGCCGGGCTGGCCCGTGGTGCACAACGGACCGTTCCCCGGGGACGCGACCTTCCCCACGAGGAGATGGATGTTGTAGAGCACGTTGTTCAGCCACGTACCGCGCGCGTGCTGGTTCGCGTTGGTGCCCCAGACGGACATCAGCTTTCGCGAGCGATCGCCATAGAGCGATGCCAGCCATCGGATGCGCTCCGCGGGAAGTCCGGACAACTCCTGCGCGCGCTCCGGCGCGGACGCGGCGAGGAATGCGACGTATTCATCCCACGTAACGGCGATGGGCTCGTCGGCGACGAGCGCGTCATCGGAGAGGCCGTAACCGATGCCCGTCTTGCCGCGCTTGAACGCGACGTGCCGATCGACGAACGCGCGATCGACCCACCCGCGCGTGACGATCTCGTGGCAGATGGCGTTCGCCAGGGCCAACGCCGAGTGTGGCGCGTGCAGCAGGGAGACGTCCGCGGCATAGCTCGTTCGCGTGGTGCGCGTCGCGAGATCGATGATGCGGACGGCGGGGTCAGTCCGCCTCCGGTCCAGCATGCGCGAGAAGAGAACCGGATCGGTCTCGGCGATGTTGGCGTCCCAGAGGACGAACACGTCGGCGTGATCGATGTCCTCGTAACAGCCGATCGCGCCGTCGAGGCCGAAGGTGCGCTCGAGACCGGCCATCGCACTGGCCGCGTAGAGCCGGGCGCTGGTCTCGACGTTGTTCGTTCCTAACGCGCCTTTGAAGAGCTTCGACGCAACGTAGGCGTCCGGAATGGTCCACTGCGCCGAGCCATAGACCGCGACGCTGTCCTTGCCGTACCGCCGGACTGTCTCACGGAGGCGGTTCGCGACCAGGTCGAGCGCCTCGCCCATCGGCGCCGCGCCTAACGCGCCTCCGTGGCGGATCATGGCGCGCGTGATCCGGTCCCGCCCGTAGAGCGCCTGTACCGAGTAATAGCCCTTCGCGCACGCCAGCCCTTTGCTCACCGCCGAGTCGGGGTCGCCCTTCACGGCGACCGCGCGCCCGTTCTCGATGGCGACCAGGAGCCCGCAGCCGACGCCACAGAGGCGACAGGGCGTCTTCCTCCAGACCGGCTCCGGCTCGCGTTCGGCAGAGCGACCGGTGTTCGCGCCGAGGAGCAGGCCAGGCGCCATGGCGGTCCCGGCCGTAGCCGCCGACACGGCGGCCATGCCCTTCAGGAACGCCCTCCGATCGACAGGCATCATCCCGAGCCCTGAATGGGGAAACCGGCGGCGAGCACGCCTCCACCATCTTCGACGTCAGGCGATGATCGACGATAGGACTTCGCCAACCGGCCGTCTGTCCGGTGTTTCGCGACTTACGACCAGCGTTTCTCCTGACGGCGAACGAGGGATTCCCTCAGGGGCGGCATCCAACTCGGGTCGTTCGGGATGCACGATCGCTCGAGGGTTGACGGCCTCGGAGCCCCAGTGCTCTCGACGGAGCTCCCTACCGGTGCACCTGCGTGATTATCTGACAACCGTTCGGGGAAATCGCCTACTGTACACTGGTTGTCGATGGCCGTATTGATTGTGGAGCAGTAGCCCTGCGGATTGCGTACGTATTACGTCGCACCCATCGAACCAACGAGGGGGCTATGCGCGAGACTTCTGTCATCCCGCCCCATCGCGACGCGACGCGCCCCGGAGCATGTCCTGCCCGTCCGGCTCAGGGTTCTCCAGGGAGTCACGCCTCGGGTAACGCCCGACCGACCGGACGACCCTTCAGCCTGCTGGCGGTAGCGTTCATCACCGCGGCATCGGTCGCGGGGTGTTCCGACGAAATCGTATACCGGGATCGGGCACCGTTCAATGCACCGCCTGCCGCCGCGGCGGGGTTTCTCGGCTACTACGACGCGGCGGCAAAGCGCACGACCTGCGGCAATTGCCACGCCGACTACCAGGGTAGCTGGAGCGGGACCAAGCACGCCGGTGCCTACACGGCGGTGAACACGAGTGCCGGCAAGGCAACGGAGTGCTACGGCTGCCATACCGTGACCGGCAACGGGAATGTCGCCAGCGGCACCACGGCCGGACACGACGCGGTGAAGGAGGCGGTGTATTACGACGTCCAGTGCGAAAGCTGCCACGGGCCGGGGCTGCAGCACGTCGAGGGCGTGGGCCAGGGCAAGCTGGTGAGGCCGCTCGCGAAGCTCAGCATGGACGGCACGGGCGACTGTGGTGACTGCCATTCGGGAGCGCACCAGCCGTTCGCCGAAGAGTGGGGCGCGTCAGGCCACGCGAACGTGAGCCCGTCACGCGCCAGCAACGCAACGTGCGCGGGCTGCCACGACGGCCGCAAGGCGCTCGAACGGTGGGGCGTCGAAGCGAACTACATCGAGAAGGCGACCGCGACGGCCTATCAGCCCACGACGTGCGCCGTCTGCCACAACCCGCACGGCTCGCCCAACCCGAGCCAGCTGCGCTTTCCGGTGACATCGCAGGATCCGGAGCAGAACCTCTGCATGAAGTGTCACATGCGGCGCATCGAACCCGAGGCCACGCAGAGCTCGCCTCACGCTCCGCAGGGCGCCGTGCTGCTGGGATTTGCCGGCTACCGGCCGCCGGGATTCGCGTACGATACCGCGCGGATCTTCGGGTCGCACGCCACGACGGCGAATCCGAAGCTCTGCGCCGGATGTCACGTGAACAAGTTCACCGTGACCGACAAGCTGACCGGCGCGTTCTCCTTCCAGGCGACCGGCCATCTCATGCGCCCCATCCCCTGCCTCGACGCCACGGGCAAGCCAACGGGTGACAAGACCTGCGCCTACACGGCCACGACCCGGTCGTGGCAGACGTGCGCGGCGTCCGGCTGTCATGCGAATGCCTCGGTGGCCGCCAACGCGTTCACGACCATCCGCGGCCGCATGAAGTTCCTGGCGGATCAACTGTGGCTGAATCTGAACAACGACGGCACGCTTCAGGCTTCGCCCACCGATGGCGGCCTGCTCGCCACGCTCAAGGCCACGCGTGCGACCGAATGGAGCACGACGGACAACGTCATCACGCCGGCCGAAGGCGCTGAATTCAATGCACGGCTGTGCGGGGAGTACAACCAGCCCAACGCCGACAACTCGAAGGGGATTCACAATCCGTTCTTGTGCGAGGCGCTGCTCATCGCCACAATCAACTACATCAGGACCTACTACGGGCTGCCGGCGGCTTCTGCCGACGTGCAGTCCGCCATGAGCGGTCCGATTGGCGGAGAGTTCAATCGCTCCATGCGCATCTCTCGCACGCCTCCAGGTAGGTGAACCGATCGCGCCTCACGTCGTGATCGGGACACAAATCAGCGCCGTCGCTCTACAACGGGCGACGGCGCTTCAGCAAACGCACGTCACCGCCGACTCGGTGCTCGTCGAGTCGCCCCTCCCGGGGGGCGTGGCGGAAGTGACGCGGTTTCTCCTGAACAGGGTCCCGCCGTGGGTGCAGATAGGCGGGGTCGTGGTCGGGACCGCAGTCGGTGCGTTCGTACTGTGGTACCTGGTCCGGCGACGGCGCACGATCCAGGCATGGCTCTCCTCGCGCACGCGCGGCGTCCAGTTGGCGCTCGCGGCAGTGGCGATGGTGCTGGTCGCCGCGATCGTCGGCATGGGCAGCGCGACCTGGAATTACACGCAGCACTCGAACGACTTCTGCACGGGGTGTCACGTGATGAACCCCGCGTTCCAGAAGTTCGGGAACGCCGAGAACAAGCACGGAGCGCTGTCGTGTCACGCGTGCCACCAGCAGTCGCTGGGCGCCAGTGCGCGGCAGCTCTACCTCTGGGTCGCGGAGCGGCCGGAGCGTATCGGCGAGCACGCGAAAGTGCCGAATCGGGTGTGCGAGACCTGCCACGTCACGGGGGACACCGCCACCTGGCAGCGCGTTGCCGCGACGGCCGGCCATCGCGTGCACCTCGAGTCGGACTCGAGCGCGCTGAAGGACGTGCAATGCGTCTCGTGCCACGGCGTGGAGGTGCATCGATTCAGGCCGGTGAACGAGACGTGCGGCCAGAGCGGTTGCCATGAGCCGAGCGAAACGGGCATCGTGCTCGGCAAGATGGCCACCCAGACGGTTCGCCATTGCACCAGCTGCCATACGTTCACCGCCGACGTTCCCGCCCTCGCCACTCGCGATTCGGCGCGAGGCACGCTGGTGCCGGGGAAGCAGGAGTGTCTCGGGTGCCACGAGATGCGCCAGGTGCTCGCGGACTTCGATGAAGGGAAGGATCCTCACGGCGGGAAGTGCGGCACGTGCCACAACCCGCACGTGCAGAAGACACCCGCGGCGGCGAGAGCGTCCTGCACGACGGCTGGCTGTCACGCGAACTGGCGCGAGGAGCCGTTCCACGTTGGCGCGAGCCACAAGGCGGTGGGCGCGCAGTGCCTAACGTGTCACGCGCCGCACCGCGCGAGGGTGGACGCGAGCGACTGCGTGGGATGCCACACCAGCGTGCGGGAGAGGGGAACGCTGCGGCCACCCCTCCCCTTCGACACGAGCAGGGCGCTGAGGCGAATGACGACGGCCGCGCCGCGACCGGCCCCGGTGACGATCCCGGTCGCCCAACATTCGGTGATGACCGGCCCGGCCCCCGATGACGCCTTCGCACCCGAGTCCGGCGACGACGGAATGCAGTTCGAGGCGGACGGCGGGCCGCCGGACGACGGGGACTACTCCGGGGTCGGCCTCTCGCGGCCGCCGCCCGCCGCGACCGACAGCTTTCCCCACGCGAGGCACGCGGCGAAGCTCGCGTGCCTCACGTGCCATGAGACCGGGGCCGGCCATGGCCGCCTGACGTTCGAGCCTCCGCGCGGCTGCGCCATCTGTCATCATCAGGCACCCGCGGAGGCCCGGTGCACGTCCTGCCACCGCACGGAGCAGTACGCGTCCCCGAAGGAGGTAACGGTGACGGTGGCGGTGCCTGGCCGCCAGCCGCACGCGCGGCCAGTGGACTTTCTGCACGCCCGGCACGTGTCGCGAAAGTGCGTGGAGTGTCACACCACGCCGGTCACCCTCGAGCCGTCGCCAGCGGCGGTGCAGTGCAAGGATTGCCACAGCGAGCACCACGCGGCCGGCCGCGACTGCTCGTCGTGCCATGCGAACGCCGATCCGAAAAGCGCGCACAAGACGCTCGAGACGGCCCATCAGCGCTGCGACGCGTGCCACACCGCGACGACGATCGCCCGGCTGACGCCGACGCGAAGCTTCTGCGGCACCTGCCACGCGGCGAACGTGAAGGATCATTACGAGCAGCGCGAATGCACCGTCTGCCACTTCCTCGCTGAACCTGGCGTCTACCGCTCGAAGCTCGTTACGCGGCCGGCGAGATGAAGCGGTCCTGCGCGCTGATCGCCGCGAGCATCCTGGCGGCATGGACCACTCCCGCGACGGCGCAGAACTATCGCGTGCGTGTGGACGCGCGAGGGCAGGCGGTGTCGTTTCGCGGGCTCGTCTTCGACAGCATCGCGGCGGCGCTGGCGGTGCCGTCGGCGGGCGGAGGGCTCGAGACGCCGGACGGCCATGCGGTGCGCTGCGGCGCCGGCGACTACTGTTTCTTCTCGCGGCCGGGAGCCGTGTTACGCGGGGTTCCCGTGACGACCTCCGCGAGCGTCGTGCTCTGGGGACTGGGGGTGCCGGGGTTGACGTTCCGCGCGACCGGTCGGCTCCTGGCAGATCTCGGCCGCGACGAAGTGTGGCCTGGCACCGATCCCTCCGTGCAGCTCATCGAGGGCTACGCCGAGTACCAGCGATCGGCCATCGTCGCGCGAGCAGGACGCCAGCTCGTGGCGTCGCGGCTCGAGCCCATGGGATTCGATGGTGCCTGGCTCAAGGCCCGCTGGGACAAGGCCTCCCTCGAGCTCACGGGCTACGGCGGCTGGGGCCTCGGCCAGGCGGCCGCCATCTCGGTGCTGAGTCCCGCGCTCAATCCACTCGATGAGTGGCGTCCGCGCGACCGGCAGATCGTGGCGGGCGCGGAGGCCGCGTGGCTCTACCGCGACGTCGATCTCCGCGCCGAGTACCGGCGAGAGATCGACCCGCAGGACAACTATGTCGTCTCGGAGCGCACGGCCCTCTCGTTCGTCGCGCGCGCCGCGCCGTTTCGCGTGACCGGCGGTGCCGACTACAACATCGCCGAAGGGCACCTGGGCACTGCCGACCTCACGCTCACGTACCTGCAGCCGCGGTTCTCGGTGTCGGGAGGCGCGCGGCGGTACCGGCCCTACTTCAGCCTGTGGACGTTGTGGAGTGCCTTCAGCCCGGTGCCCTTCAACGCGGTGAACGTGTCCGCCGAGGTCCGGGCCACCGACCGGCTGTCGCTGCACTGGCGCGGCGAACGCTACCGCTACGACGACGCGAACGTCTCCACCGCGCTCGTGCCGCGGTTGCAGGATCGCGGATGGCGCACGAGCGCCGGCGCCACGGCGGCGTTGAATCCGCGCTGGACGCTCGACGGCAACCTCGGCCTCGAGCACGGACCCGGCGCCTCGAGCCGGTTCGCCGACGGCGCGGTGACCTTCAGGCCTAACGAGCGATACGCGTTCGATGTCTATGGCGGGAGCATGGCGCGGCCGCTCGAGTTGCGCTTCTACGACGCGACGAGTCGCTGGATCGGCGGTCGCGCCGAGCGGCAGATCGGTGTGCTGCGGCGCGTGTGGGCGGACGTCGCGCTCGTCGACGACGATCGGGAGCGGCCCGACGCGAGCGCGTCGTCGCTCACGCAGTTCCGTGTCCGAACGGGCGTGAGCCTGACGTTCGGCTCCGGCGCCGATCGCATGCCGTTGCCCCCCGCGCGGCCGACGGGGCGATGAGGCCGCGCCGGCACGCCGGCTCGGCGCTCGCCTTGGGCGCCGTGCTCCTGGGGGCGCTGCTCGCGGGCGCGCTGTTCGCCGCGCCTCAGGAGAGGCAAGCGCCGCGGGGCCGCTTCCCACACGAGCGGCACGCCAGGGTGTTTCCGCTGTGCACCACGTGCCACGTGGGGGTCGTGGAGCCGGGGCAGGCGATGTTTCCCGAACCATCGGCTTGCGGTTCGTGCCACGACGGCGTGGTGGAGCGACGAGTCGCGTGGCAACCGCGCACCGGCCCGCGCCCGGGCAACCGGCGGTTCACGCACGAGGCACACACCCGCGCGGCCGCCGCGAAGAACCCCGCCGACAGCGCGCTGATTCGCAACTGCGCCGCGTGTCACAACGAGCGTGGCGCGCCGCGGATGGCCGTGCGGAACGCCGCCGTCGGGAATTGCATCGACTGTCACGGGTACGACGCGCCCCACCTCGATGTCCCGAGCGAGGCGTGCGCGACCTGTCACGTGCGGGTCACCGACGCGCCGGGATTGACCCGCGACGACATCGCCCGCTTCCCGAAGCCTCGCTCGCACGATGCATCGAATTTCGTGCTGGGCGGCCACGGCAAGCTCGCGAAGGGACCCGGCGGCTCCTCGAGTCCCCGCGCCGTCGCGGCGAGCTGCGCCACATGCCACGCGCGGAATCTGTGCATCACGTGCCATGTGAACGCGCCCGAGTCGCCCGTCATTCGCGCGCTGGCGCTCGACGAACGATCACCGACGTACGCGACATCGCAACCGGTGCCGCCGAGTCACGTGGCTCCCGGTTTCCTGCGCACGCATGGTCGGGATGCGCAGCGGGCGAGCGCGACGTGCACGGTGTGTCACACCCAAGAGAGCTGCTCGAGCTGCCACGTAGGAGCGCCGCCGCGCGCCATCGCGGCACTGCCGACCGCCGGCCCGGGACGCGCGGCGGGGGCGCGGGTGACGCGCGCACCACCGTCGAGTCACACGCGAGAGTTCAGGGAACGGCATGGGCCCGATGCGAATGCCCGGCCGACGACGTGCGAGACGTGTCACGTGCGCTCGCCGTGTCTCGAATGTCACCGCCCCGAGGGGGCTCGGCAGACCGGCTACCACCCTCGCGGGTTCCTCACGCGCCACCCGAGCTCGGCGTACGCGCGCCAAGCGAATTGCAGCGATTGCCACAACCCGGCGCAGTTCTGCCAGAGCTGCCACCAGCAGTCGGGACTCGTCGCGGCGTCGCGAATCGGCCGGGCCGGCTACCACGACGCGTTCCGTGGCTTCAGTCTGGGACACGGGCAGGCCGCGCGGCAGAGTCTCGAATCGTGCGCGTCGTGCCACGCGGAGCGTGACTGCACGGCGTGTCATTCCGCGGTGAGCGGTGGCTTCCGGTTCAACCCGCACGGCCCCGGCTTCAACGCGGCGCGGGCCCGGTCGAAGAACCCATCCGTGTGCGTGGCGTGCCATGGCCGAGCGATACCGGGCGTCCGTTAGCTACCGTGCACCGTTCCGACGGCCACCGGCACTGAGTGCTGGCGGCGCCACGTGATGCGCGCGTGCAGCTTACAGCCGGCTCGAACGGTCACTCGGCAAACGGCTGTTGCCCGGTGCCTGACGCGACTTTCCAGAGATAGCCGTCCGGATCGGTGAAGTAGCCGCTCGATCCACCCCACGGCGCGCGCTGCGCGGGCTTGGCAATCTTGCCGCCAGCGCGCTCCGCTTCGGCCAGCACCGCGTCGACGCGCTCCTCGGCGGGTACGATGTACGAGAGCGTGATACCTTGAAAACCGCTGCCCTCCGCGGCCACGCCGGCGTCACCGGCGAGCGCGTCGCGCGAGTAGAGCCCGAGCGCGGACGAGCCGCCGTTGAGGCTGAAGGACACCCACTCTGCATATTCCTGCTGAATCGGCCAGCCAAGCCCCTCGCTGTAGAACTGCTTCGCCCGCTTCAGATCTCTGACTCCGAGCGTGATGCCGCTGACGTGCGGGTTCATCGGTATGGCTCCTTGTCGATCGGGTGAGTTTCGCTCTTCGCTGCTATGACGGAACCCGGCGAGGGAACGTGACGGCGGTGCCATGCAGAGCCGATCTCTGTCGTTCCGAACTCGCTTGTCATTCCGAGCGACCCCGAGCGCAGCGAAGGGCGGGTGCCCGCGGAGCGGGCACCCGGGGCCTGACGGCCCTCCGCTCGGAATGACACGCGAGCAATGACAACAAGGGCTCCGCTCGGAATGACACGCGAGCTTGGAATCACACCAATGACATCTCGACGCCGGCTGGCTACTGCCGGCGTCGCGCGAGGAGCAGCCCGACTCCGAGGCCGATCGCCATTGCGCCGACGAGCTGCTGAACCTGACCGTAGTGAATGAACCGCGTACCGCGCGGACTGATCTCGAGCGCGCCAACCGGGGTCATGCGGGCACCGCCACCGCCCCCGGCACCTTCCGGTTCCGTGCGCCCTCCGGAACCAGCCGCCATGTCGCCCTGCTCGCTCTCCGTGGCCCCCTGGCCTGGCGGCCGCCGCGGACGTCGGCCCATGCCGGCTCCGAAGCCGAAGGCAACCTTCGCGACGGGAATGACAGTGACCTCCCCCTGCCGGACGGGCTCACCATAGACGTGTTGAATGCTCAGGTTTCGCTCGAAGAGCTGCGCGATCGGCTGGAGCGGCGGAACGGGAGCGGACGTTGGGACGGTCGTGGACACGAGGACCTCCTGCCAGGAAACATCGCCAAGGTGGCGAACTGTCCGACACGACACCATAGCCCCTCGCGATCCTCGCCCAGTTGCGCGACATGCCGACAGCGCTGACTGACGAGGTGTTTCCCGCCAGCAGCGTGATCAATGAGAGGCTGGGGTCAGCGTTGGCCGATGTCTTCGTTGAGTATGGGCTTGACGTCGATGATCGGCGTCCCGTCCAACGCTTCGAGGTTGCGCACCCGCACTCGCGCGCCGTCGACGGCGGTGATCTCCACCCGGTGCAGGCCGACGGGATTCGGGCGGTGAGGGGAGCGCGTACTGAACACGCCCTCCCGCGGCTCCGTCACATTGGCCGCGTTTCTTTCGTCATCGATGCTATGACGGAACGCGACGAGGAGGTGTGACCGCGATGGACGAACGCGAATGGCTGGCGGAGCGGTTCGAGGCACACCGCGCCCACCTGCGGGGCGTGGCCTTCCGGATGCTCGGCTCCCTGAGCGAGGCGGACGACGCCGTGCAGGAAGCGTGGCTCCGGCTCAGCCGCGCCGATACCAGCGGCGTCGAGAACCTGGGCGGGTGGCTGACGACCCTCGTCGCCCGCGTGTCTCTCGACATGCTCCGCTCGCGCAACTCGCGGCGCGAGGAGCCGCTGGGCGTGCACCCGCCCGCCGCCATGGCGAGCAACGCGGGCGCCGCCGACCCCGAGCACGAAGCGATCCTGGCCGACTCGGTAGGCCTCGCGCTGCTCGTGGTGCTCGAGCGGTTGAATCCCGCCGAGCGGCTCGCGTTCGTGCTGCACGACATGTTCGCCGTGCCGTTCGACGAGATCGCGCGCATCGTGGGGCGCTCGCCGACCGCGGCACGGCAGCTCGCGAGCCGCGCGCGCCGCCGGGTGCAGGGAGCGGGAGCGGCTCGCAACGCGGATCTCACCCGCCAGCGAGAAGTGGTCGACGCCTTCCTCGCCGCCTTGCGCGGCGGCGACTTCGACGCGCTGCTCGCGGTGCTCGACCCGGATGTCGTAGTCCGCGCCGACAGCGCTGCCGCGTCTCCAGGCGCACCGAGCGAGGTCCGTGGTGCGCGGGTGTGGGCGAAGCAGGCGCTCGCCTTCTCGCGGCATGCCCGGTTCATGCGAGCGGCGCTCGTGAACGGCAGCGTGGGAGCGGTGTGGGCGCCGCGCGGGCGGCTCGTTAGGGTACTTCGCTTCGTGATGGAGCGCGGGAAGATCCTTCAGATCGACGTGGTGGCCGACCCCGCACATCTCCGCGAGCTCGAGCTGGCGGTGCTCGAGGACTGACGAGGCAACCTTCCTGGAAGTACGTAACAGATGGCCGGCGCGTCCGACAAGCGGCTCCGCGCCGGCGGACGCATGCCGCCTGTGTCGGCCAGACTCGAATCCGTACACGCGCGAGCCGCGGCCCCGCACCGTGGCGACGCCGCGGCCCTCGCAACGCCCTCGGGCGCCGGGAGCCGCGCCGCGTGCCTAACGCTCAGCGTCGGCGCTGCCCGGGGCCGCTCACCGGAACAGCTTCTTCGCGACGTCCTTGAACATTTCCTGGTCGATGTCGGGGCCGAGCGGCGCGGTGAGCTGCGACTCGGGCGGCAGGTCCGGTGGCGTGAAGCCCTCGGGTGGACCGTCCTGGACCTCGAGCGGGTTGCCGGCCTCGGGGTGCTTCCCCGTCCAGATCTCCGTGATCTCCTTGCAATCCTCGGGGCTGAAGCGGTAGAGGATGCGGTGGAGGCCTTTCGCCTCGTGCTTCCGCGCCTCGGGGAAGCACTTGTTGCTGATGTCGGGGACCGGGAGGAGCTTGGCGACGTCGACGCCGGTGAGCTTCTCGAGCGCCTTGGCGTAGGCGACGATGTGCACGCCGCCGCGCACGAGCAGGTAGCCGAGCATCGCGCGCGACGTGTCGTCCTCGCACATCTCGTGGACGCGGATCTTGTTCGCTCGCGCGCCGCACTCGAGGAAGAAGTTGTGGAGCAGGTCGAGCTTGAGGCGTGCCGGCATCCGTCGTGTCGCTCGATCACCATGGTGCTCGGCCATGGCAGGCGATGGCACCGCGCCCCCGCGGTGCCGAGCCCGCCGGAACGCTCGAGCGTTCGCCGGGGCCGACCGTTCGACGGGATCGACGCCTCGTTAGGCGGCAAGCGCGCCGCCCCTGCCCGGCCCACTCCGGGTCAGTACGACCAGTCCTCGACGCGCACCAGGAACCAGCGGCCGCCCAGCCGCCGGAAGAAGAAGTTCTGCCGGATGTCGCTGGCGACCCCGATGAGGGCATAGACGCGCTCGTTGGTGTCCGCCTCCCGCATGGCGAAGTTGTCGAACAGCCGGACGTAGGTCTCCTGCCCGCTGTAGAACGACACGAACGTCCAGTCCCGCGCCGGCAGTTGCCGGGTCGCGTCGTCAGCCAGGGAGTACCAGGGGAGCGGAAAGCGCGTGCGCGCGAGCTGGAAGGTGGAGTCCTGGCGGAAGCGCTGGAAGAAGTCGGCGAAGGGCTCGGGCGCTGGCCGCGGGGTGGCCGGAGACGGTGTGGCGGGTGACCGGGGAGCGCGCGCCGGCTGGGCGTGCGCCGGGCCGGGCGCTGTCAGGGCGAGCAGGAATGCGCTGCCCAGGGCGGTCAGTCGAAGGGAGAGATGGGGCATGGAGCGAAGAAGGTGGATCGGATGCGTGATTGCGCACCGCGGCGGAAGTATGATGTGTCGCCTAACGCCAGAGGTCAACTGCGGGCAGAGCTCACGCGATGTGGCGCCGCCGGCACCGCTTCCAGAGCAAGCCCGCCGGCTGCAACGATTCGTTAGGTCGCACCGGACGCGAAGCTCGGCGAAGCGGACGGCGCGAGGATGCCGGGCCGTCCGGGGCCCACGGAATGGCGGCGTATCAACAGGATCGCGCCGGCCGTGATAGCCCCGAACGCGATCAGCTGCGCGGTGGTGAACGGCCCCAGGAATCGGTCGTCCTTCGCGCGATGGAACTCCACGATGAAGCGTTCCACGCCCGCCAGGACACAGTACAGGCCGAACAGCCATCCCTCGGCGTGCCGGTGATCGCGTAGCCGCCACAACACCCAGAACATGACCAGGCCCAGGGCCGTCTCGTAGAGCTGCGTCGGGCGCACGGCCAGGACGGTGTTCGCCCCCAGGTCGGGCGGGATCGAGGCGCCGAAGTGGCCCGCGAGTGTCCCGGCCGTGGACGGGAGGATGCCCTCGGGGAACGCGACCGCGAATGGTCCGCTCCACGGGCGCCCGTAGTCGTCGCGCACGGCCCAGCACCCGGTGCGCCCGACCGCGTACCCGGCGGCCAGCGCCGGCCCGGCGACGTCCGCGATCCGCAGGAACGGGATCCCCTTCCGACGGATCACGATCCACGCCGCGAGGGTGCCGCCGAGCAGCCCGCCCCAGAACACGAGCCCGGCGCGCGAGAACACCGATGACGAATGGGTGGTGAACGATCGGGCCGCTGCGCCAATCCATGTGGGGCGCTCGTTCGGGGTACGGCCTGGAAGTTATGACTGGGCTAGCATGCTTTCGCGCCCCGTACCTTGCCTACGCATCCTTCAGGATCGCCAGTGCTCGTTCGACTGCCGCATCCCGACCCGTCGCGCGGGGCGCGGGGGTGAAGCTCTCCACGGCCACGTCCGGGGCGATCCCCGTGTTGTCGTAGCTCCTGCCGTTCGTCACGAAGCGCTCGTTCGCCAGCCCGAACGGCCAGCCGTTAGGCAGCGTGCGGCCGAGCACGTCGGAGAAGACGCCTTGAGTCGTTTCCCCGACGCGAATGACCTTCGGTTTCCGGTTCATGAGCGCCTGCGTGAACGTCTCCGCGGCGCTCACGCTCTGGATCCCGATCAATTCGACGACCGGGCCGAGGAAGCTCGGCCGCGGGCTGGGCTGCACGGCGGACGGCTGCTCCGCGGTCCACCGGGTGGCATCGGCGGGATCGCTTCGCGCCTGCTTCGTGTACGCGGTGTACGGCGTCGCGGTCAGACGGCGCGCGATGGCGATGCCGTACGGGTCGGCGCCACCGCCGTTCAGCCGGACGTCGATGACCAGCCCCTTCCACGTTCGCGCGTTCGCGAACGCCGTGTCGAGCGCCGCCTCGAGCGCGGCGAGGCCGGCCTCGAACGCGCCGTCCTTCGAGTACCGGTTCAAGCTCCGGATGCGCAGGTATCCCACGTCGGAGCCGAGCATGCCGAACTCCACCTGTCCCTCGCAGAAACGCTGGAGCGCTCCCGTCAGGTGGGCCGAGACGAGCGCGTAGCCCTCGTTCCGTTCGGCAGCCGTCGCGAGAAAGCTCGGAGACCGGCGAACGCCGCCGAAGCGCCGATTGATCGATCTCGCCCCGATGTAGGAGTGCGCGTCCTGAAGCGGTGAGATCATGCCGGAGAGAATGTCGAACAGTTGCTCGGGTGTCGTCGCATCGCTCACGCGCGATCGGTTCGTGGCAACCACGGCAGCCCAGTCCACGTTCTTCTCGCGGAAGAACGGATACTGCTCGGCCCATGTCTGGGCGGACACGTCGAAGTTCGAGAGTGGCGCGTCAGGCAGTGTGAACGCGGCGAGCGCTCCCGGTGGCGGAGCAGTGGTTGGGGCGCGGAGCGAGGGGATGCAGGAGACTTTCGTGACCTCGAAGCTGGCCACCGTATCGGCGCCGACGTCGAAGACGAGGCCGTAGCCTTCGGTGGCCCATAACCCGATCGCCGAGGGACGCTGGGCGTGGGCCGGGATCGAGACGCAGATGCCCGTGACGACGCCGAGGAGACGGAAGTGCGGCATTGCTGTGAGCTCCTGATCAGGCGTCCATTGTGGCGAGCGCCGGGAGAACGCTCGGGAGGGCATCGACCCCCGAGCGTTCTCCCGGCGGCCGCAATGCGTCCTCAGGCCACTCGTGGCGCTATGGCGAAGTGGCCTCAACGGCCGCGGCTGGCACGAACGCAGCCCCGTACTCCGCGGTGATCACGGCAAGCCGTGCGAGGTCTGGCGGGCCAGGTGCCGCGAAGATCTCGGCAGCGCGCGCGAAGTAGCGCTCGAAGCCGCTCGGCGTCTGCAACGTCCAGTGCCGTCCCGGCGTCGCGCCAACGACCTGGAACGTGTGCACGCTGCCGCGCGGCAGGTACACCACGGTGCCGGGACCGACGTTCGTCCAGGCGCCATTCAGATAGATGCGGTACTCCCCCTCCAGAATGAGGAACAGCTCGTCCTCGGCCGGGTGGACGTGCGGCGGCGGCCCGTTCCCCGCCGGTACGTGGGCCAGTCCGACGGTCAGCGAATCCCCGGTCTGCTCGCCGGACAGCATGAACTCGATCTCGTTACCGAACGCCCGAACGCGTCGCCCTTAAGGAGTCTCTTCAAGGGGTCAGAGTCGTTGAACGGTTCAAGGGGTCAGAGTTGTTGAACGGAGTAGGGGCGGAATCGCGGACGATGCCGTCGCTTGATCGCCTGCAAAAAAAGGGTTCTCCCGAGGGAGAATCGATGCACTGCCCGCCGTCTGGTCGGCGCAGACTTCTGGGATGTGCGCTGCCGATGATCGGGACGTCCTTGCGCGTGAGATGCGCGAACCCGGGCGAGCGTGGGGCGACGGACCCTGATGGCGCGATGGCCTCGGCTGGTCGTTCCCGGAAACCCCGTGCACGTCATCCAACGGGGCAATAACCGCACGCCAACCTTCCACTCCGCCGACGACTTCGAGCGCTATCGCGAGACGCTATGCGACACGAGCCGGCGTTTCGGATGCGCGATCCACGCCTATGTGCTCATGACGAACCACGTGCACCTGTTGGTCACGCCCGACGACGAGCGCGGCCTGTCGCGCATGATGCAGACGATCGGGCGCCGGTACGTGCGCTACGTGAACGCACGAAATCATCGTACGGGAACCTTGTGGGAGGGGCGCTTCAAGTCCGCCGTGGTCGACTCCGAACGATACTTTTTCGCATGCAGCCGCTACATCGAGCTCAATCCCGTGCGCGCGCGGATGGTCGATGAGCCGAATCGGTATCGCTGGTCGAGCCATCGCCACAACGCGCATGGAGAGACGGATGCGCTGATCGCGCCGCATATGCTGTATCACGCGCTCGGTTCGAGTCCAGCAGATCGGCAAGTGGCCTACCGGGCGTTGTTCCGAGCTCCAATGGAGCCGCAAACACTCGACGGCATCCGGCGCGCTACAAACCGCGGCGTCGTATTGGGCGGTGCCGGCTTTTGTGACCGCATCGAAGGGATGCTCGGACGTCGGGTGAGTCGCCTGCCGCACGGCGGCGACCGACGCCGTGCGGCATTTCAACAACTCTGACCCCTTGATCATTCGACTCGGATCGCGACCAGCGGGTCGACGCCGGCGGCTCGCCGCGCGGGGATCCACGTGGCCAGAGACGCCACCGCGATGACCACGGCGGCGATCGCGGCGCCCACGAGCGGCAAGTTCAACGGCACCCGTTCGCCGAAGCTCGACGTCAGGAGGTGCAACGCCACGACGCTCAGCGGCAGGCCGAGCACGATACCGAGCACGCTCAAGCGCAGTCCGCTCGCGAAGAACATCGTGATCACCTGGCGCGGGCGAGCGCCGAGCGCGACGCGGATGCCGATCTCGCGATGTCGCTGCCTCACCGCGAGGGCCACCACGCCGTAAAGGCCGATCGACGCGAGCAGGAGCGCGAGCAGGCCGCCGCCCGATGCACTCGCGCTCACCAGCATCACGTCGCGTCGTTCCCGACGCGCGATCTGCTCGAGCGTCGCGATGCGATAGATCGGGATGTCGGGGATCGCCGCTCGCGCGAGTTGTCTGACGCTGGGAACGATAGCCGTCCCGGGGCCTCGCATGCGGATGAGGTACGCGTCCTTCCGCCAGCGCGCGCCGTGCGCCGTGTACACGCGACCGGCTCCTCGTGTCGGTACTCGTGTCGTGTCGAAGACGCCGACGACGACGGCGGTCGTGCCACCGGTCAACCGCCTCGAGGCAACCTCGAGACGCTTGCCGATCGGATCGACGGGCCCCCAGAACCCGCGCGCGAGGTCGCTGCCGATCACGACGGCCATGTCGCGGCCGGCGGTATCGTCCGCAACGAGATCCCGGCCGAGGAGCATGGGGATGTTCTGGAACGCGAAGTAGCCGGGCGCAGTGCCTTCGAGTTGGGTACGCACCACCTCCTCGGCGCGATGGCCGCTGCCGCGATCCGCTGCGTGAACCCGGAAGTTGGCAACGTCGAAGCCCGCGGGTTCCGGAACGACGCGCTCCACACCGGGCAGCCGAGCCACGCGATTCATGACATCGCGAACCCTCGCGTGGTTCGCGTTCGGCGAGCCATTGCTTTCGCCGCGCGCACCGAAGTTTATTCTCGTCACGCGATCGGCCAACGGATCGCCGACGCGAGCGCTGCCGAACTCGGACATCGTGATGCCGATGACCATCGCGAGCCCGACGAGCAACGGCTGGGTGAGCCCGATCTGCGCGACGATGAACGCGCGCTGGAGCCGCGACCGGCTTGTCGCCCCGCCGCCGGCGTCCTTGAGCGCGTTGGATACGTCGAGCCGCGTCGCGTGCAGCGCGGGGGACAGTCCGAAGACGACTCCCGTGCCTAACGCAATGAACGCGGTGAATCCCACCGTCACGAGGTCGGGCCCGATGCCCGGATCCCCGAACTCCCACGCGAGGAGCCTGATGATCGACCAGTAGGTCATGAGTCCGAGCGCACCACCCGCGAGCGCGATCAGCGAGCTCTCGGTGACGAGCTGCCTCACGAGGCGGCGCCGCGAGGCGCCGAGGGACAGGCGGATGGCGATCTCCCGTCGTCGGGCGACGCCGGCGCCGACGAGCAGCGCACTCACGTTGGTGCACGCGATGAGCAGAATCAGGAGCGCGCCGGTGCCCGCCAGGGCGAAGGCCACAGCGTATTCGGCACCCAGCTCCATGTCGCCCCGCAGCGGTACGACGTCACTCGTATACTCGTACGCATCGCGGCGCCCGCCCGCTTCGCGGGCACCCGCCGCGTCGCGGGCGGCCGCGTCGTTCGGCACCCACGCGGCGGCGACGACGCGGACGACGCTCGTCGCCTTTTCCACGGTGGTATTGGGCGTCAAGCGCGCGACCGCTTGCAGGAGTGTCGAGTCGCGACTCGTCAGCGCCTGGGGCGTGCTCCGGACGAGCGGCGCCCGTGCCGCGAGCGGCACCCACAGCGACGCCCCGTAGTCAGGCCCCGCGATGGGGCCCTGGAACCGCGGTGCTGCGACACCCACGACGCGCACCGGGACGCCGTTCATTCGAACCACGCGGCCGATCACCGCCGTGTCCCCTCCCAGCTCATCCCAGAGCGCGTGCGCGACCACCACCGCCAGCTCGGCGCCGGGCGCGTCGTCCGTGCGCCCGGCCGGTAGTCCAGGACCGAGTGCCGGCCGGACTCCGAGCGTCGCGAAGTAGTTCGGTGTAACGAAATGGCCGCGCAGCACGCGCGGCTCGCTCCCGTCGCCCACGTCGAGCACCATCTGCTCGGCTGCCCAGCCGGCGACCGATGCGAACGTCTCGCGCCGCGCGGCGATCGCGTTCAACTCGGGCATCGAGAAGTCGCGCGGTCTGAGCCGCCCTCCGGCCCGCCACAGCACGATGCCGCGCACGCGCACGAGGGCGTCATCGGCCGCCACTCCAGGCGCGGAACGCATCGTCAGCAGTTGCATGAAGGAGAAGATCGCCGAGTTCACCCCGATGCCGAGGGACAGCACCAGCACGAGCGTGATGGCGGTGAGCGGCGTGCGCGAGAAGTACCGCATGGCGAACCGGATATCGGCCGCACACGACTCGATCCAGCGCGCACCGCGCGCATCACGCCCTTCTTCCTGGAGCAGCGCGACGTTCCCGAACTCGCGACGCGCGGCATCCCGGGCGTCGGCCTCGCTCAGCCCGCGGCGCATGAGCCGCTCGGTTGCCTGCTCGAGGTGCAGCGCCATCTCCTCGCGCATCTCGCGATCGACGGCGGCGCGTCGAAAGACGGCACGAAGGCACGCTCGAATGGCGTCCATCATGTGACGCGGAGAATCGCCGCGAGCGCGCCGGAAAACCGCTCCCAGCTCTCGCGCTGCTCGTTCAGGTGACGCGTCCCGGCGGGCGTCAGGGAGTACACCTTCGCGCGCCGGCCCTTCTCCGTCTCGGTCCACGACGCCTTGATCAGGCCGCGGTTCTCGAGGCGGTAGAGCGCGGGGTAGAGCGAGCCCGCGTTCACGTTGAGGACGTCGCGCGAGACCGCCTGGATGCGCAGGCTCAGATCGTAGCCGTTGGTCGGCTCGGCCCGCAGGAGCTGAAGGACGATGAGGTCCAGCGTGCCCTGCAGGAGTGGGGCGGCTTTGGGAGGCATCGCGTGTACTAGACCGTCTAGTGGAAGGAACACGTTGTGGGCTTTCCACTAGATTGTCAAGTGGAGAAGGATCAAGGGCAATTGGGGTCAGACTCCCAATACCGGACCGAGCTCATCCGGCCGCCCTGAACGCCATCATCGGAGAGCGAGCAGGTGGGCTCGACGGTCCCGGTCGCGGCCGCCAGGGCGCGCATCGTGGACCGTCGGATCGCGAGCGGGCGTTGACAGGCCTGTGCCCGGGCGACCACGTTGGCGCTTTCCGGAGCGAGGCTGCTTCGTCATTCCGGCGCGCCGACGAGCCGACGAGCTTCATCCGCGAGACATGACCACACACGGCTTTCCGGAGACGCACGTCCTCTTCCGGAAGCTGACATCGCGCCTCCCCGTCATCGAACGTGGTGAGGGATGTTGGCTCTACGACGCGGACGGCAACGCGTTCCTCGACGCCTGCGGCGGCGCCTTCGTCGTGAACGTGGGGCACGGGGTCGCCGAGATCGCCGACACGATGGCAGAGCAGGCGCGGCGGCTCGCCTACGTGAGCGGGATGGCGTTCTCCAACGATCCCGTCGAGGAGCTCGCTGCCGAGTTGGCGGCGCTCGCTCCGGGGGACCTGGACCGCGTCTACCCGCTCTCGAGCGGCTCCGACGCGATCGAGGCCGCGCTCAAGCTCACGCGACAGTACTGGCTGGAGTCCGGGAGCGCGCGGAAGCACAAGATCGTGGCGCTCGCCCCCGCCTACCACGGGAACACGCTCCTCGCGCTCTCCGCCTCGGCGCGCGAGCACTACCGGACGCTCTATCGGGACTGGCTCGTGGACGTCGTGCGCATCCCCGCGCCGTACGCCTATCGCTGCGGGTGCGGGGGCGTGCCGCCGTACTGCCCCGCGTGCAGCGGCGCGGCACTGGAGGAGGCGATCGTCCGCGAGGGGCCGGAGACGGTTGCCGCGTTCATCGCCGAGCCGGTGGGAGGCTCATCCACCGGCGCCTCCGTGCCGCCACCGGACTACTTCCGCCGCGTGCGCGAGATCTGCGACCGCCACGACGTGCTCTTCGTCGCCGACGAGGTGCTGGTCGGCGCGGGGCGAACGGGCACGTGGTCGGCGCTGGAGCCGAGCGGGGTCGTGCCCGACGTCATGGTGCTCGGCAAGGGGATCGCGGGAGGCTATGCGCCGCTCGCCGCCGTGATGGCGCCGACGCGGATCGCCCAGGTCTTCGCGCGAGGGTCGGGCGCGCTCAACCACGCGCAGACCTTCTCGCACCACCCCGTGCTCTGCGCCGCGGGCGTCGCGACCATTCGATACCTTCGCGCGCACCGGCTGGTCGAGCGGTGCGCCGCGATGGGGCCTGTCTTGCAGCGCAGACTCGCACGCTTAGGCGCCCTTCCCTTCGTGGGCGACGTGCGCGGCCGCGGGCTGCTGGCTGCGGTGGAGCTCGTCGAGGACAAGGAGACGCGAGCGCCGTTCGCGCGCGAGGCACGCGTCGCCGAGCGGTTCACCCAGGCGGCGCTCGACGCCGGGCTCGTCGTGTGGCCTAACGTGGGGCACGCTGACGGGAAGCGTGGCGACCTCATCATGCTCGCGCCGCCGTTCATCGTCACGGAAGGGGAGATCGACATGATCGTCGACCGCTTCCAGGCGGCGCTCATGACCGCGGGCCTAACGATGAAAGGCGCATCCGGCGCCGGGGTCGCGGCGCGATGACCGTCCGCATGCTGCTCGCGGCCGCCGTATTGGGATGGTCGGCCGCCGCCGATGGACGGGCCCAGACGCAGACGCGCACGCGCGACTCGGTACGCGCGGAGACGACCTGGGTCCGCGAGCACGACGCCCTTGTGCCGATGCGCGACGGCGTCGTGCTGCGCGCGGACGTCTGGCGGCCGCAGGGGCCCGGACCGTTCCCGGTGCTCGTCTACCGCACGCCATACGGCAAGAGCGCCGCCCAGTCGGAGTACACGATCTTCGGGAAGGCCGTGGAGCGCGGGTATGCCGTGGTCATGCAGGACGTCCGCGGGCGATTCGCGTCGGCGGGAGAGTTCGTGGCCTACCGTCAGGAAGGACGCGACGGCTACGACACGATCGAGTGGGCGGCGCGGCAGCCGTGGTCGAACGGGTCGGTGGGGACGTTCGGTCTTTCATACCCGGGCGCCGTACAGTGGCTCGCCGCGGTGGAGAGCCCGCCCCACCTCGAAGCGATGGTGCCGGCGATGACCTTCGCGTCGGCCAACCTGTTCTTCTACGCGGGCGGCGTGTGGGACAACTCGTGGGCGCCGTGGGTGTGGGAATCCATCGCGGCCGACCTGCGCCGCCGGCGCGGGATCCCGGGACCGACGACGGACGAGGAGGCGGAGCGCGGCTGGAATGGGGTGCGTGACCGCATCCTTGGGGCTCTGCCGCTCGCCGCGCTCCCGGATTTCAAGCCGATCGCGCCGTGGTACTACGAGTGGATGCGCCACGGGCCGTGGGATCCGTGGTGGGAGTGGGCCGATCTGCGCGGCAAATACGCGCGCACGGGGGCGGCCGTGCTCAATCTCTCTGGCTGGTACGACGAGGCATACGGTCCCGACGGCGCGACGACGAACTTCACCGGCCTAACGACGGCGCGCGCCGGCGGCCCGCTGCGCGCCGGGCTGGTGATGGGCCCGTGGCCGCACGGAGTTCGCGGCACCGGGCGGACGATGGTGGGGGACCGCGATGTGGGTCCCGAGGCGCGCATCGACTACGACGAGACGGTGCTGCGCTGGATGGATCGCTGGGTGCGCGACTTGGGCAACGGCGTGGACCGCGAGCCGCCGGTTCGCGTCTTCGTGATGGGCGACAATCGCTGGCGCGAGGCCGATCGCTGGCCGATTCCGGGGACGCGCCCGGACACGCTGTACCTGATGGCCCCCGCTCGGGGGTCGCGCGTCGGCGCGCTCACCGCACGCCGCCCGGCCTCCGGGGCGCGCACCAGCTCCTACGTCTCCGACCCGGCGAAGCCGGTGACCGATCCGTTCGCGGATCGGAGCGGAGCGCACGATTACCGCGACCTCGGCTCGCGCTCCGACGTGCTCACGTTCGAGACGGCGCCGCTCGACCAGGACCTCGAAGTCGTAGGCTCGTTAGGCGCCGAGGTCTACCTTGCGGCGGACGCGCCCGACACCGACCTGTGGGTGAGGGTGCTCGACGTCGCTCCGGACGGAACCGCGTACAACCTGATGGCGCCCGGGTCCGATGTGCTCCGCGCGAGCTACCGGAACAGGACCGCGCGTCGCTCGCTGCTCAAACCCGGGTGCGTCTACCTGCTGCGGCTCCCCGGGCTGCTCACCGGGAACACGTTCAAGAAGGGACACCGGATTCGTGTTCACCTCATGTCGGCGTTCGCGCCCAACTACGCGCGCAACCTGCAAACCGGCGCGTCGGAGACGGCGTCGGCGCGCATGCGCACGGCCCGCATCACGATCCATCACGACGGCCGGCACCCGTCGCGTCTCATTCTTCCGGTGATTCCCCGGCCCGACGAAAGGGGTCAGAGTCGAATAACATCGAAAGACCGCCCGGCAATGGAAGGATGAAATTCGACTCTGACCCCAATTCCAATTGATTCCATAAATCACGGAGCATCCCATGGCCACCGAGATCCTGCACGCTCCGGCCCCTCCCTCCACCGCGCGCGACTACCCGCGCATCGTCGTCCCCCCGCCGGGGCCTAACGCGCGTGCGGTGATCGAACGCGACGCCGCGTGGGCATCCACGTCGTACATCAAGGAGTACCCGCTCGTCGTCTCGCGCGGCCAGGGCGCGATGATCGAAGACGTGGACGGCAACCGCTACCTCGACTTCATGGCGGGCATCGCGGTCGCCGCCACAGGACACGCGCATCCGAAGGTCGTGGCCGCGGTCCAGGAGGCAGCTTCGCGCTTCCTCCACATCTGCGGCACCGATTTCTACTACGAGGAGATGGCCGCGCTCTGCGAGCGCCTCGCGCGACTCGCGCCGGGCGCGAGCAGGAAGCGCGTGTTCCTCACGAACTCCGGCGCCGAAGCGGTGGACGGTGCCATCAAGCTGGCGCGGAATGCGACGCGGCGCCCCGCGCTCGTGGCCTTCGACGGCGCCTTCCACGGACGCACCTACGGCGCGATGAGCCTGACCTCGAGCAAGGCGGTGCAGCGCGCGGGGTTCGGGCCCATGCTCCCCGAGGTGTACCACGTTCCCTACGCGAACCGCTACCGCTGCCAGCACTGCCGCGACCGAGCGGAGTGCACGCTCGACTGCGTCGGCTCGATCGGGACCGACCTCTTCGCCCGGCGCGTGGACCCGCGCGACGTCGCGGCGATCTTCGTCGAGCCGGTTCAGGGCGAAGGAGGTTACGTCGTCCCGCCGCGCGGATTCCTCACCGCGCTGCGCGAGCTCTGCGACCGGCACGGCATCCTGCTCGTGATCGACGAGGTGCAGAGCGGGATCGGGCGCACGGGGAAGATGTTCGCGTGCGAGCACGAGGGCGTGGAGCCCGACGTGCTGCTCACGGCGAAGGGGCTGGGCTCGGGGATGCCCATCGGCGCGATCGTCGCGCGCGAGGAGGTGATGAAGTGGGGCCCGGGCGCGCACGGCTCCACCTTCGGCGGGAATCCCGTGTGCTGTGCCGCGGCGCTGGCCACGCTGGACCTCGTGGAAGGCGGCCTCGTGGCGAACGCGCAGGTGATGGGGGAGCGTCTCATGTCCGGCCTGCGGCGGCTCGCCGAGCGGCACGAGACGATCGGCGACGTGCGCGGGCTCGGGCTCATGGTAGGCGTGGAGCTCGTGACGGATCGCGCGACGCGCGAGCCGGCACCGGCGCTCGTGCGCGAGCTGGTGCAGCGCGCGTTCCGGCGCGGCCTCCTGCTGCTCGGCGCCGGGAAGAGCGCGCTTCGCCTGGCGCCGCCGCTCGTCATCGACGAGTACGATGTCGATACGGCGCTCGGTATCATCGACGAAGTGCTCGGCGGAATTGGGGTCAGACTCGAATAACATCGAAAAACCGCCCGGTAGCATCGGCAAGCCGCCCAAAAGCATAGAACAACCGCCGGCAATAGAAGGATGAAATTCGAGTCTGACCCCATTTTCCTGCTGCTGACTGTGGCGGCGGTCGCCGCATCGCCCGCCCAGCAACCACGGCGCGAACCCGTGCTGCACCAGGTCAACGTTCCGCACGCGTACTACTGGCGCGAGATGTATGTCCCGCAGGCCACGAGCGGCCCGAGCGCCGTGACGTGGTCGCCCGACGGACGGGAGGTCATCTACTCGATGCAGGGCTCGCTCTGGCGGCAGCGCCTCGGCACGACCGAGGCACGCCAGCTCACGACGGGACCGCGGTACGACTACCAGCCCGACTGGTCGCCCGACGGCCGCTTCGTCGTGTTCGCGTCGTACGACGGCGAGTCGATCGACCTGCGCGTGCTCGATCTCGAGCGCGGCACGACGCACACGATCCTCGGCAACGGCGCGGTGAACCTCGAGCCCCGATGGTCGCCCGACGGCAAGCGGCTCGCTTTCGTGTCGTCGGCGTTCAACGGGCGCTGGCACATCTTCGTGGGCGCCGTCCGGCGCGAGGACCCGCAGTTGGTCGACGGACGACCGGACGCGTCCGCGACGACGACCGCATCGCGCACGGGCGGCGTTAGACTCGACAGCGTGGAGCGCATCACCGAAGACCGGGACAGCGGCCTTCCGCGCTACTATTATAGTGTCTTCGACCACTACCTCTCGCCGACGTGGTCCGCCGACGGGCGCGAGCTGATCTTCGTCTCGAATCGCGGGCGGATCTACGGCACCGGCGGCATCTGGCGCATGGAGGCCCGCGCCGGCGCAAGCCCACGCGAACTCCACTCCGAGGAGACGACCTGGAAGGCGCGCCCCGACTGGGCGCGCGACGGGAAGCGCGTCGTCTACAGCGGCTACCACGGCCGGCAGTGGAACCAGCTCTGGCTCCTCCCCGCGGACGGCGGCGACCCGATCCAACTGACGTACGGGGAGTTCGACGCCACCGCGCCGCGCTGGTCGCCCGACGCTCGGCGCATCGCGTACGTCTCCAACGAGGGCGGGAACACGTCGCTCTGGATCGTCGACGTCCCCGGCGGCAAGCGCACGCGGGTCGAAGCCCGCACCCGCGCCTACGCGGAACCGGTGGGCCGGCTCGTGCTCACCGTGGTGGACTCGGCCACGAGACGGCCGACGCCGGCTCGCGTGTCGGTCGCCGCCGCATCGACCGAGTCCGACGCCGGCCGTTCCTTCGCGCCTGACGACGCATGGCGGCACGCCGACGAGGCGCGCGTGCGCGGCGAGCAGCGGTTCGAGTACGGGTACTTCCACACGGCGGGCCGCGACACCGTCACCGTACCGGCGGGACGCATGATCGTGGACGTGTGGCGCGGACCCGAGTATCGGCCGGCGCGGCGCGAGGTGACCGTAGCGGCGGGCGAGACGCGCGAGCTCCGCGTCCCGCTCGCGCGCCTGAGCGACATGCCGAGCAAAGGGTGGTGGGGCGGCGACCTCCACGTCCACATGAACTACGGCGGCGCCTATCGCAACACGCCGGCCCATCTCTCCCTCCAGGCCCGCGCCGAGGGGCTCCACGTGGTGGAGAACCTCGTGGTGAACAAGGAGCAGCGGATCCCCGACATCGCCTACTGGCGACCCGACCCCGATCCGGTCTCCACCCGGGAATTCGTCCTCGCGTACGGCCAGGAGTTCCACACCGGGTTCTGGGGACACGCGGGGCTGCTCGGGCTCGGCGACCACTACCTGCTGCCGGACTACGCGGGCTATCCCGGCACCGCGCTCGCGAGCCTCTTCCCCACGAACGCGGCCGTCGCCGATCTGGCGCACGCACAGGGAGGGCTCATGGGGTACGTACATCCCTTCGACTTTCGCCCCGATCTGTCGCGCGTGGAGAGCGGCATGCCGTACGAGCTGCCCGTCGACGTGGCGTTAGGCAAGGTCGACTATATGGAGGTGATGGGGTACAGCGACCACCTCATCACCTCGGAGGTCTGGTACCGGCTGCTCAACTGCGGCTTCCGCGTCCCCGCGGGCGCCGGGACCGATGCGTTCCCCAACTTCGCGTCGCTCCGCGGCCCGCCAGGGCTCGTGCGCGTTTACGCGCGCGCCGGCGCGGGCGGTGGAACGCTCGACCACCGGCGCTGGCTGGCCGCCATTCGCGCCGGCCGGACGTTCGTCACCAACGCGCCGCTCCTGGAATTCACGCTCGGCGGCCGGCAGATCGGCGACGAGATACGTCTCCCGAACGGGCACCAGGAGCTCCGCGCGCACGTTAGGCTCCGCTCACCGGTGCCGGTGGACCACCTCGAGGTCATCGGCAACGGACGGGTCGTGGCGAGCATCCCGCTCGCTGGCCTCCGGACCTCGGCCGACACGACCATCGCGGTTCCGGTGACAGGGAGCGGCTGGTACGTGCTCCGCGCGTGGTCCGACCGGCCGCGGCTCCCGGTGCTCGACCTGTATCCGTTCGCGAGCACGAGTCCCATTTACGTGCAGATCGGGAGCGCGCCGGTGAGATCCCGAGAGGACGCCGAGTACTTCCTCGGGTGGATCGATCACGTGGACCAGGCGATGCGCGCGCAGACGGGGTGGAACACGACTGCCGAGCGGGAGGAGGTCACGCGGATGCTCGAGGCCGCGCGGACGGAGCTCACGCGGAGGCGAACGTTTTAGCGTCGGTCATTGCCGCCGCGTACGGCTGATGTCGGACTACCTGCCCAGGCGACTGACGACTCCTCGGAGTGCCATGAATGCCGCTGTACCAGGCAATCGTGCCTTCGATCATGCCGTCGTGACTTCCTCGTACGCGCACGTCAGCGCGTCGCGCGCGTTCGCCTGGCCGAACGGGCCGAAGCTCTCGAAGCCCGCGAGCGGAGCACGCATGGCGAGGACCTCGTCGCGGGAACGACCGGCCTTCACCTGCGATTCCACGAACGCGAGGAGTGCACCGAGGTAGTCCCTGAATCGCGCCAGGTCACCCTGGTTGCCCGTGACCGGGAGACCCGTGTTCCCGTGCCCGAAGATGTAGACCGTGTCCTTCGCGTGGTCGCGCGGCACGCGCTCCAGCACCGTCATCCAGTTGCGGATCGTCGCGCCGGCCGCGCGATCGACCACCGGGTGCCGCTGGTTGAACATCAGGTCGCCCATGTGCGCCACGTTCGCGCGCTCGAACGTGATGACCGCGTCGCCGCTCGTGTGGGCACGCCCGTAGTACCGCGCCGACACTCGCTCATCACCGACGCTGGCCAACCACGTCTCGGTGAACGTCGTATCCGGATACAGTTGATCAACCGGCGGCTGCCCGCCGGGGGGCTGCCGCATGTGCTCGTCGGCCTTCACGTGAGCGACGACCTTCTTCGCGGCGCCGCGGAAGGACAGGTTGCCGCCGGTGTGGTCGCCGTGGTGATGCGTGTTGATGAGCAAGTCGACGGGCCGGCCTCCGGACCGCTCGTTCAGCCCATCGAGGCACGCCTTCGCCTCGGCAGGAAACTGGCTGTCGACGACAACGACGCCGCTCCGGTTCACGAGATAGCCGATGGTGCCGCCGCGCATCGTGAAGAATCCGACGTTGCGGCGGATCGGCGTGAACACGGGCTGCGCCGCCTGACCCTGCAAGGCGCGGACAAGGCTCGGGCGGCCGAGCGTTCCGGCGAGGGCGGCAGCGGCTGACGTGGCGAGGAAGTCACGGCGAGTGAGCGACATGGTCCGTGTCTGGGCTGATCGGATGGAGAACCGCGCGAACGACAGGCTACGCTATGGTTGCTCGGGCGACGCAGCAAGCCGCCGCTCACCCCTTGGCGGTGAGCTCGCATCTCCCCCGCGCCCTGTCGAGCGCGGGATACGTGTCCCATTTTCCGGAGGTTCTCGGGTCCTTCCACGCCGCGCGGAGCACCATGTCGACCGACCGCCGCACGTTCCTCAAGCTCTCCGCCGCCGCGAGCGGCGCGCTCGCCTTCTCCAACACCGGCAGCTCGTTGGCTGCGGCGACGGTTCGCACGAGGCCACGTCGTGATCGCACCGCGAACAAGGCTGCGGCGCCGCTCAACATCCTGATCCTCGGCGGCACCGGCTTCACCGGGCCCGAGCAGGTGGAGTACGCCCTCGCGCGCGGGCACAAGGTCACGCTGTTCAACCGCAACCGTACGCATCCCGACCTGTTCAAGGGGAAGGTCGACCAGCTCATCGGCGACCTCGGCGCCGACACGAGCGCCCTCGCGGGGAAGAAGTTCGACGTCGTCCTCGACAACCCGACGACCTTCCCCTTCTGGGTGCGGAACGCCGCGCAGCATCTCGCCGGCAACGTGGGGCACTACGTCTTCATCTCGACGATGTCGGTCTACCGCGACAACAGCGTTCCCGGAGCCGACGAGAGCGCGTCGCTGACGCCGATGCCGCCGGGCGTCGACCCGTACACCACGGTGCGCGAGCACGGCGGGCAGTACTACGGCGCGCTGAAGACGTTCTCGGAGCAGGAGGTGGCGAAACACTACGGCCGCGCGTGCACCATCGTGCGCCCCGGGCTCATCGTCGGGCCGCTCGACCGCTCCGACCGCTTCACCTACTGGCCCGCGCGCATCGAGCGCGGCGGCGAGGTGCTCGCCCCGGGAACGCCTGACGATCCGGCGCAGTTCATCGACTCGCGCGACCTCGCCGAGTTCATGGTCCGCCTGGCGGAGAACAAGGTGTACGGGACGTTCAACGCGGTGGGTCCGGCGAAGCCGACGACGATGGCCGAGGTGCTGTATGGCATCAAGGCGGTGACGACGGCGGGGGCGAGCTTCACCTGGGTGCCGGCCGACTTCCTGGCCGCCAATGGCGTGCGCGGATGGCGCCACATGCCGATCTGGCTTCCGCCTAACGGGGAGACGGCGGGTTTCCTGCGCCGGAGCAACGCGAAGGCGCTCGCCGCCGGGTTGACCTTCCGCCCCCTGGCGGTGACGGCGAAGGACACACTCGACTGGCACAGGACGCGTCCGGAGGCGGAGCAGAAGGCGACGCTCGAGGGCGCGGTAGCGGGGATCCCGCCGGCGAAGGAGGCCGAGGTGCTCGCGGCGTGGAAGGCGAGGGGTTGATCTCACACGCGCGGCAGCATCCCACCATCGTCCGACTGAGACTCGAGAATCCTGACGGCTCTTCGTTGCGCCCCCCAGCGTCCCGGCCCGCCGTCGAATACTCCGGCGCAGGCCGTGCCGCAGCGCAGGCATCGCCCATCGCTCGTCAGGTTCCACGCGCGCATGGTGTACCAGTCCCGCTCGATGAGCGGCGCGCCGCAGCCGTGGCACACCGTGGTGCCTCCGGTGACATCGTGCACGTTGCCGGTGTAGGCGTATCGCACGCCGTTCTCCAGCGCGATCCGGCGCGCACGCGTGAGCGTCGCCGGAGGCGTGGGCGGCCGGTCGAGCATCTTCCAGTCCGGGTGGAACGCGGTGAAGTGAATCGGCACATCCGCGCCGAGTCGCTCCACGATCCACCGCGTCATGGCGTCGAACTCCTCATCGGAGTCGTTCAGCCCCGGGATGACGAGGTTGGTGATCTCGAACCAGACGCTCGTCTCGTGCTTCAGGTACTCGAGCGTCTCGAGAACCGGCTGCAGGTGACCCGCACAGATCTCGTGGTAGAACTTCTCCGTGAAACCCTTGAGGTCGACGTTCGCCGCATCCATGTGCCGGTAGAACTCGGCCCGCGGCTCGGCGTTCTGATACCCGGCGGTGACCGCCACGCTCGCGAGTCCACGAGCCCGGCACGCGTCGGCGACGTCGATCGCGTACTCGTGGAAGATGACGGGATCATTGTACGTGAAGGCTACGCTTCGGCAGCCGAGCTCGAGCGCGACCTGGGCGAGCGACGCGGGCGACGCGGCGTCGGTGAGCGTGTCGATTTCGCGTGACTTACTGATGTCCCAGTTCTGGCAGAACTTGCACGCGAGATTGCACCCCGCCGTTCCGAAGGAGAGGATGGGCGTGCCCGGCAGGAAATGGTTGAGCGGCTTCTTCTCGATGGGATCGACGCAGAAGCCGCTCGACCGGCCGTAGGAGGTGAGCACGATCTCTCCAGCCTGGCAGGCGCGAACGAAGCACAGGCCGCGCTGATCGTCGCGGAGCTTGCAGGCGCGGGGGCAGATGTCGCACTGCACCCGGCCGTCATCGAGACGGTGCCAGTGCTTCGTCGGGACGGTCGACTCGTTCGGCATACGGCTCGGGCCTCCGGCGTCCGTCACTGAAAGTTGGGCGCCCGCACGTGGCCGAGGAAGTACGTCACTATTCCTGTCATGTAGCGAGAAAAGTACGAAGCTCCGCGTACGTCTCGTCCGGCGCTTCTTCGGGAATGAAGTGCCCGCAGTCGATCGCGCGGCCGCCGACGTCGTCCGCCCACTCCCGCCAGATGGCAAGGACGTCCTGTCGTGCCAGGAACGCGCCCTGTCGGCTCCAGAGCGCGAGAACGGGACATGCGATCCGCCTCCGCCCTCGGTCGGCCTCGTCGTGCTGATAGTCCAGTGTCGTCGCGGCTCGGTACTCCTCGCAGATGGCGTGAATCGTCGCCGGGTCGCGGAACGCGCGCGCGTACTCGGCCCGCACCTCGTTAGGGAAGGAGCCGGCGACCGCGGACCAGCCATCCAGCATGTCGTCCAGGAACGTCTGCGGGCTCGCGCCGATGATGCGCTCGGGCAGGTCATAGGGCTGTGCCAGGAAGAACCATACCCAGAAGGCCAGTGCCAGGGTCATGTCGGTACGGCGGAGCGCCTCGCCGGTCGGCACGATGTCGAGCACCGCGAGCTTGCGGACGCGCTCCGGATGGTCGAGCGCCAGGCGATACGCGCATCGCGCCCCGCGGTCGTGCCCGACGACTGAGAATCGGTCGAAGCCGAGCTGCCGCATCACCTCGACCTGGTCGCGTGCCATCGTCCGCTTCGAGTACGGCGCGTGGTCGGGCGTGGTCGGCGGCTTGCTGCTGTCCCCATAGCCGCGAAGGTCCGTGGCGACGACCGTGAAGTCCCGCGCGAGACGCGGGGCGACCTTGTGCCACATGACGTGCGTCTCGGGAATGCCGTGCAACAACAACACGGGTGGACCGTGGCCCCCATGGCGCAGGCGAATCTCGGCCTCGCCGGCGTCGATCGTTGCCATCCCGAATCCTTCGAACATCCCCGCGCTCCGATTCGTGCCGGATGCGGGAAGTTATCGGGGCCCCGAGCACCAGGCAGGCTGAGCCGTCGGACAGCAACGTTCTGACATGGCAGTCCAAGGTATGCGCAGCCGCGTTACCTCGGTCGCGTCGTCAGCGTAGGGCGGGTGGCCGCCTGAGCGAGATCCCAACTCGCCTGATGGACGAGTCTCGCGATCCGCTCCATCTTCGGATAGTTGATGCGGTCGGCGGTGTCGCTCGTTAGGTGGTAGTCGGGATGCAAGCCGGTGTGAAACCAGATCGCGGGCACGCCGTGCTGGAGGAACGGCCAACTGTCGCTGCGTCTGAGCAGCTGCGACGCGTTGTTGTCGTAGCCCTTCTTGAGCGTGAGCCCATAGCCGGCATTGGCACGCTCCACGGCCGCCGTGAGCGACGCGCTCCGGCTCCAGCCGAGCAGCGTCACGGTGTTCTGGTTGGACTCGCTGGTTTGCACGGGAAGTCCCCGGAATCGAGCGCCGCCGTTCTCCGGCACCTCCTCGTTGCGGCCGATCATGTCCATGTTGATCATGGCGACGGTGCGCTCCAGGGGAACGGCCGGCGCCTCGGTGTAGCCCCACGATCCCATCAGCGGCCCGCGCTCCTCGGAGTTGAAGGCCGCGAACAGCACCGAACGCCGCGGACGCTGGCCGGCGGCGGTGGCTTTCGCGTACGCTTCGGCGACCGCGAGGAGCGCGACGGCGCCCGACGCGTTGTCGTCGGCGCCGTGGTAGATCGTGTCGCCGACCGCGCCGTTGTGATCGGGGTGCGCACTGATCACGACCCACTCGTTCTTGAGGTTCGGATCCGCCCCCTCGATCGCGGCGAGCACGTTGCGATCGGGAACCGTCCGGCGAATGACAGAGGTAGTGACGCTGACGCTGGCGCCGGGAATGGCGACCGGCGCCGATCCCCGCGCACTCTCCGCGGCTCGCGCAAGCTCGGCGAGCGATTTCCCTGCTCCGCGCACCAGACTGTCGGCGAGCGCGACGGAAATCTGGCCGACGGGGATCGTGAGCTTGTCGGCCCACGCCGCGAGCGTGTACGGCAGGAGGCGCGGGGGCTGCGCCGGCCAGTACGCGCGAGACGCCCCCTCGAAGCTCCGCGCGCCCTGATGATTCTGGACGTCGGTCACGAACAGCACCGCCGCCGCGCCGCGCGCCTGCGCGGCGAGCGCCTTCTTGAGCGGATTCGTGTACTCGGAGGTGACGAGCCCCGCGAACGCGCTCGTGCTGTCGGTCTCACCCGGCTCGTGGTCGAGCACGAGCAGCACCTTGCCCCTCACATCACCGGCGAGATCGTCGTAGCCGAGCGCGTCTGCCACGATCCCGAAGTGCGCGAACACGAGATCACCCGTCACGGTCGCCGACGCACTGTACCGATGCGGATAGAACCCGGTCGTTAGGCCATAGCGTGTTGTCTGACCGCCGCGCGTGACCGCGAGCTCGTTACGACCGCTTCCGAGCGATCCGATCGAGAGGTGGTAGGGGAGAAAGTAGGTGCCGTTCGCGCCCTTGGGCTCGAGCCCGAGCCACTTGAAGCGCGACGCGATCCACTCGAGCGCGATCGCGTTCTCGGGGGTGTCGGTGAGCCGGCCGCGGAGCCCGTCGCCGGCGAGGAACTCGAGGTCGGCCCGCATCTTCGCGATGGTGATGACATCGCTGGCCGGGGCGCGGGTGGGTCTCGTTGCCTGCGCGCCAAGCAGGGCGGGAAGCACGATCGCGATCACTGCAGGGATACGGCGCATTCGTACCGCCTTGTCATTCCGAGCGAGGGGCCGCAGGCCCCGAGTCGAGGAATCCTCAGGCTCCCGGCAGAGGGCCCTCAGCCGGGATGATGAGGATTCCTCGACTGCGCGGCCCTGACGGGCCGCTCCGCTCGGAATGACAAAGTCGCAATAGGTCGTCCGTTCGAGATTCATGGCCGACACGGTGCACGCACCGCCGTGGTGGATCAAGGGGTCAGATCAACGACTCTGACCCCTTGAATTCGTCGCGCACCGAACCGGAGATTGTGTAGATGACCTCCCGTCTTCGATTCATCGCGCTGCTGGCGCTGGCTGGCTGCTCGTCGCCGGCGCCTGCACCACTCACGCTGCTGCCGTCTCCCGCGGGTCCGCGGAGCGGTGAGCCGTTTCTCGCCAGTGACGCGACGGGCGCGGTGCACATGACGTGGATCGAGCGAACCGGCGACTCGACGCACGCCGTGCGGTACGCCCGACTGGACGGTGAGGCCTGGTCTCCGCCAACGACGGTCGTCGAGCGCCGCGATCTGTTCGTGAATTGGGCCGACTACCCTTCGGTGATCGCGACGCCGTCCGGCCGGCTTCTCGTGCACTGGTTGCAGCGGAGTGGTGCCGGCCGGTATGCGTACGACGTGCGGATAGCCCAATCCGCGGATCGCGGGATGACGTGGAGCGACGGCTCCGTGCTGCACACCGACCGGTCCGCGGGCGAGCACGGGTTCGTCGCGCTGTGGCTTGCGCCCGGCGATTCGGTGCGCGCCGCGTGGCTCGACGGGCGCCACATGACCACCGGTGAGGGCGATCATGGCAGCGGCGCCATGAGCCTGCAATCCGTGTCCGTGGCGTCGAGCGACGCACTCGGCGCGGAGCAAGCGCTCGACCTTCGTACGTGCGATTGCTGTCAGGTCGCCGCGACCGTCACGGCGTCGGGGCCGGTCGTCGCGTATCGCGATCGAACCGAGGCCGAGATTCGCGACATCGCGGTGGTGCGTCAGGTCGACGGGAGGTGGACGCCGCCCAGCATCGTGCATGGGGACGGGTGGCACATCGAGGCGTGCCCGGTGAATGGCCCGGCGCTCGCGTCGCGCGGCGACACCGTGGCGATCGCGTGGTTCACGGGCGCGCAGGACACGGCGCGCGTGCGTGTCGCGTTTTCGGTAGACGGGGGGCAGCGGTTTGCCGCTCCGGTGCGTGTCGATGGCGGTGCGCCGGCGGGGCGCGTGGGCATTGCGCTCGATGAGAATGGCGACGCCATCGTGAGCTGGCTCGAGCGCGTTCCCCCCGAGGACGCCGAGGTGCGCGTGCGACGCGTCGCGCGCTCGGGCGAGATGGGTACGCCGCTGACCATCTCGCGGACCAAGGCCGCGCGCGCGTCGGGCTTTCCGCGCATCGTCAGGCGTGGCGACGCGCTGCTGGCCGCGTGGACCGTGCCCGGAGACAGCGCGCGGGTCATGGTGGGGCGCCTTCCCCTCGGCGAGCTCAGATGAAGCGTTTCGCGGCCCTGGCCTTGGGTCTAGCGATCGGGTGCAGTCGCGAGTCGGTGCCGCGGGTGGCGGTCGGCGAAAGCGCGCCTCGGTATGCGGCGACGACGCTGGCTGGCGATTCGGCCTCCACGGCGGCGCTGGCGGGGAAGGTCGTGCTGCTCAACGTCTGGGCGACGTGGTGCGCTCCCTGCCGCGACGAGATCCCGTATCTTCAGTCGCTCTATGACCGGCATCGCGGCGATGGCCTCGAGATCGTCGGCGTGTCCGTCGATGCGCGTGGTCAGGACTCGGCGATTCGGGAGTTCGCGAAGGAGTTCCGGATGACGTATCCGATCTGGCGTGATCCGGACGAGCGCGTCCAGTCATTGTACCTCGCGTTAGGTGTGCCGTCGTCGTACCTCATCGACCGCGCGGGGGTCCTGCGCTGGCGGCGGCTCGGTACCATTCGCGAGGGGGATACGACGCTGACGCGGGCGTTGGCGGAGGCGCTCGCGGCGGCTCCGTGAGGTTCGCCTCTTCTAAGTAGGTGGACAAAAGTTTTGTCACACGTCGCGGAGCCAGAAGTGTGGGGACAGCATGCCGGCTTTCCGACGGGCCTCGGTTGGGGACAGCATCAGCACCCAGAGCATCGCGCTGATGGCCAAG